>Ga0187855_10001003_pt1 | contig 23199 bp, 18 predicted proteins | sample June2016WEW_8_10_2_FD_132969 | JGI IMG/M metagenome (GOLD analysis project Ga0187855, IMG submission 132969) | Peatland microbial communities from SPRUCE experiment site at the Marcell Experimental Forest, Minnesota, USA - June2016WEW_8_10 | ecosystem: Environmental > Terrestrial > Soil >...
AAGACGGTCTCCTGTTGCAGCAGATTGGTCTCGGCGGTCACGAGGTCCTGCTGGCTGGCGTATAACTGGGATTCCGCGCGCGTTATTTCGATGGGCGCGGCCGTACCGAATTCCACCAGCTTCTTGTTGTCCTCCAGGAGCTGTTGCGCAGTGGCCACTTCGCGCCGGCGCGCGCGCACGTCTTCATTGAAACTCACCAGGTCCCAATAGAGATTCAGCGCGGCGGAAACGGTGGTCATCACCTGTTGTTTGAATTGCAGATCGCTGACTTTCACATTGTTCTTTTGGACGCGAATGTTCCGGTCGTTGACGGCCCGGCCGAAGCCGTAGAGCAGGTTCTGCGTGAGCAGCAAGTCCACGAAGCCGGAGGTGAAAGGATTCAGGTTATAGTCCGGGCTGTTGACGCGCGTATACCGGCTGGCGTAAGTCAGTTGCGCGTTTAATCCGAAGTCAAAAGTTTGGATATACTGCGCCTGATAGCTGCGCGTGGATGTAATCAACGTAGGAACCCCTGTGGCCACAATATTGCTTTGCGGGGTGCTGGAGTGGGCGAAACTGGCAATACCCACGAAGGAGGGGTCCAGCGTAGGAATCGGCGGTCCCAACTGGGTGACAATACCGCCGCCGGAGCTTACGCCGGTACCGGCGCTGAGGGTGCTGGTGGTGTTCGCGCTGATGCCTTGCAGACTGACGCTCTGGGGGCCGGCGGCGACTGGTAGGCCGACGCTTCGCAACACGCCGCCGCCCTGGGCGCGCAGCAGAACTTCTTTTTGAAGCAAGGGGCCGTAGCGCTGAATTTCCACGTCGATGTTGTTTTCGATGGCGAGCGCCACCACGTCTTGCGCCGTCAGATAGAGGTTCCCCGCTCGTAAGAGCGAGGCCAGCCGCGAGGAATTATCCAGCCGGATAGGCGGAACGGTACCGGCTTGATAGGGATGGGTGAGGAAGCCCAGGCCGCCCGTGGCAGGCCGTATGCTGATTTCGGTCTGGGCGAATGCACAAACGGAGAGCCAAAGGAAAATCGACAAGATTCGAACAGGTGTTTGAGATCGTTTCATTTGAGATTAACCGTCTTTACGAGCCGGGCGACGCCGGGGCTTTTAGGCGCGCGCACAGCTTGCGCTATGATGACGCGCGAACCACTAGTTTATTACGCTTGCGCGCCGCCGTTTGTTCAATGAGAGGGACGGGCCATTCAGCCGGGGTGGAGGGGCACGCCGAGAGGCGCTTTATTGCGGGCTGGCGCCCCACTTGATCGTAAAATCTTCCTTCTCGTCCACGATGGTGTAATCCGCAGGCGGCTGGAAGAGGCTGGGGTCTGGCTCGGCGCGGCTGACATTGATCAGCTTCTCGGTATGCTCTCCGGATCTTGGGTCATTGGTCTTGTTGAGCATAGACACACGCAGCTCGGGCGACCACCAGTCCTCGGTCACCATGGTGATCGGGCGATCGTTGCCCTGGGCGCCTACTGGCCACGTTGTGGTGTGGCGCGTGCCCTCGGCCTGCACTCCCTCGATCGTTTGCGGCTCGAGTTTCTCGGTAGTTGACTTGGGACGCTCGGCATCGTCCGCGGCAGTAGCCGGACCGCTTGACGTGGCGCTCAGGGTTGCCCGCGCGGTATGCGGCCGCCGCGCCGGAGTTGCCAGCGGCGCCAGCGCCTGCCTGTGCGCCACCTTGTTTTGTGTGTCCAGCGTATAGCGGACCTGCGCAACGGGATCTGTGATTTCAATAATCGTGGGTGCTTCCGGTACGTTCCGCGGTTTCTCCACCGGCCCCCGGAACATGGACCGCTCCGTCCGCGTTCGGCCGAGCGAGTCCCGATATTCCTTGGTCGGCTGCGTGGTCCCCGTGATATGCGTACCATCCGCCAGAGTCTGCACCGTTTCGCTGACTCTCTCGCCGGAATAAGGAGCTCCCGTGACCGGAGTGCCCGCCCGCGGGGCCGACCCAAAGTGCGCGGAGCCTTTGAACTCGCCACCGCTCGAGGTCGTGTTGATGGAATCCTGGCCGAATGCGGGGAGGGCGAACAAGGTTACCCATGCCGCTGCGATCAGACGATTGGGCATATTTACCCCTGATGAGAAGTGTAACGCCGGTCGTCTGCTGGCGGCAAGTTCGAGGACAGCGCCGCGGTTGGCAGCCGCGCTGTGAGTCGCGGTTGGCAGGCGAAAGCGCCTGCCCCACCTCGAACCAACAGCTTGAGATGTTCGGTGGAGAAGTGTTCAACCTGCCGGAACTTCTACGACGGGCTGCTAAGCCGCGTCTTAACGTCGACGAATTTTGTCGATGTTGGCGAGCCTACCTGGCCTACATCTCATCCAATAAAATGTACACATGTTCTGGATGGACAAGCGCGAGGTGCAGGCGGACGAGATTCCGTCGCCGGAGGGATTGCCTGCGGACGTGATCGTGAGCCCGGATGCGCGGCGCGGCAGGCGCATTCCGCCCGGCCAGAGCCGCACGAAGAAGTGGCCGGTGCTGGATGCCAGCGGGCCTCCGTCCATGGATTTGAAGCAATGGCGGCTGCGGCTCCGCGGGCTGGTCGGCCGCGAAACCGAGTGGAGTTGGGAGGAGTTTGGGAAGCTGCCGCGAGTGAAGGTCTTCGCCGATTTTCACTGCGTCACGCGCTGGTCGCGCTTGGGCAATGTCTGGGAAGGCGTGTCCACGCGGGAGCTGTTGCAACAAGCCGGCGGCGCGCTTCCCGGAGCCGCTTTCGTAATGGCCTACGGATACGACCGCGGCTGGACCACCAATCTGCCGCTCGCCGATTTCCTGTCCGAAGACGCGCTGGTGGCGCTCACACATGACGGCGAGCCGATCGCGCCCGAGCATGGTGGCCCGGCCAGGCTGATTGTGCCGCAGCTTTACGCCTGGAAGAGCGCCAAATGGGTCTCGGCCATAGAGATCATGGACCGCGACCGCGCCGGCTTCTGGGAGAAGAACGGCTATCACATGCACGGCGACCCCTGGACCGAAGAGCGCTACGGCCTATAGCGCGGGGCCCGGAATAAACTCGCCCTGCGTCGGCATATGACACCATAGGAGTGTTGTTTTCGAAACACCCCCGAACCGCGGAATTCGAGAAGGCCGCTTTGCCGCATTTGCCCGAGCTTTACCGGACGGCGGCCAGACTGCTCGGTGACAGCTCCCAAGCTGAGGACGTGGTGCAGGAGACGTATCTGCAGGCCTGGAAATCGTTCGACCGCTTCCAACCCGGCACCAATTGCCGCGCCTGGCTGTTCAAGATCCTCCTCCATACGATTTATCACCACCGTCGCAAGTGGTTCAGCTTACGGCGGGTGCAAGAGAGCGAAGAGGTCCTGGAGCAAGCCGTCGCTCCCACGCCTGCCGTTCCGGAGCGGATCACCGAAGGGGAGATCCTCCGCGCGCTCGACCGGGTGCCCGCCGATTACCGCGCGGCGGTTCTGCTGGCGGATGTTGAAGAGTTCTCTTATAAGGAAATCGCCGGCCTGCTGAACGTGCCCATCGGAACCGTCATGAGCCGGCTGAGCCGCGGCCGCAAGCTGTTGCGCGAGCAGTTGAGCGAGCTGGCGCGCTCTTATGGAATCGGGCCAGCCGGCCAGGAGGGTCGCGGCGCATGAATTGCGAAGAGGCCCGCGAGCATCTCGATTCTTGTCTCAGCAAGGAGCTTCCCGTGGGGACCAGCCGCGAGGTTCTGCGGCATGTGGAAGGCTGCCCACGATGCGCTGCCGAACTGGCGACGCGGGCCCGGGTGCGCAACGCGTTGCAGGCGGCCGTGCGCGCCACGCTTGTACCGGATGGGCTGGAAGCCAGGGTTCAGCGCGCGGTGCGGGCGCAGAATTCGCGCACGCGCGCGGGGCTCTATACGATTGCGGTGGCTGCGGCGGCCATGATTTGTTTGGCGATCGTGAACTTGTCGCGAGTGAAGGCCGGCCCTGAAGAAGCGATCCTGAAAAAAAACTCCGGCCGCCTCGCAACGGTGCTGAACGTTGGTCTGCGCGATCACTTGCATTGCGCGGTCTTTCGGAAGTATTCGCGGCAGCCGGAGAGTGCCGCGCAGATGGCGGCGCAGCTTGGTCCCGAACTCGCGGGCCTCGTGCCTCTGGTCCAGGCGAAATTGCCCGCGGATCTACGCATCCTGCAGGCGCATCGCTGTACCGCCGGTGGCCGCGAGTACGTGCATTTCATCATGGCCGACGGCGACAAGCTACTCTCGCTGATCCTGACTCGCAAAAAACCCGGCGAGTCGTTGGCCGGCGGCATCTATCAGGCGGGCGTGGATCGTTTTGAGGTGGTGGGATTCGAGAGTCGCGATTACCTCGCGTATGTGGTATCGGATCTCGACGCGCAGCAGAACCTGCGGTTGGCGGCGAACCTGGCGGCCGCCGTGCGCGAATATTTGGGCGCACACGCGGGATGAGATGTAATCTCCGGGAGTCGTTTGCCGGCCTCGCACGGTGCACTACAATGTAGTGCATTAGTGTGGCGAAGTCCCGCTACCAGCGAACTGAAGCTCGGCGGTTGGCAGGCGAAAGCGCCTGCCCTTGCACTACAATGTGGTGCACGAGGACCGAAGTGTACAGTTGGCGCCTATCCAGCGAACTCAAATCCGACCTGGAACGCGAAGCGCGCACCCGCAAGGTGCCTGTTCGATCCTGGTTACGGCCGTCCGCGATTGGCTGAAAAACCAACATCCGAATCTCGAAGGAGAGGAAGAGCGGCGGCACCTACACGCAGCGGCAGCAAGATGCCTTGGAGTGCTTGCGGGCCGAAACCCGCGCCGCTCCGAGACAGCGCGCCAGACGATCAGTATGCGTCTCCGCCAACGCCATGCCTGCTGATGCACTGATCGATACCGGCGCGATTCTGGCGCTGCTCGACCGTACCGACCGATGGCACGATTCTTGTGTCAAGGTCCTTCCGGCAACGCCGGCTTCCTTTGCTGACCTCCGAGCGTGTTCTGGCCGAGTTCTTCCACCTCGTCGGCGATATACGCTCCGAGGAAGAAGCGGGCCGACTGGGCACACTTTTGGGCACACGGGACCACAAGGACCAGAGGGTGCGCGTCGAACGCATAAACAAATCTTTGAATTGAAAGGAGATGGTGGTGGGCCCTGTAGGATTTGAACCTACGACCAACGGATTATGAGTCCGCTGCTCTAACCGCTGAGCTAAGGGCCCTGGGCACTTTTGATGGTATCAAAACCTGGCCGTTTGAACCCAGTATCCCGACGTCTGGGGCACGTCTGCCGGGAACACGTCTGCCGGAGCGCTCAGGAGCACGGAGGCTGCACGTTGCGGTTTTGTGGGGGCCGTGATAAGCTAACAGCATTTTTCAGGTGCCGAGCTTCAAGCAGCTCGGGGAGGCTCTCGGGTATGACCAAAACGTCTCGGATTGCAGTCGCAACGATTCTTGGGGCCACTCTGCTGGTCCCGGCCTGGCTGTTGGCGCAAGACGCCACAGGGAAGATTACGGGGGTGGTCACCGACCCCTCCGGCGCGGTGGTGGCGAACGCCGCCGTGACCGTAACCAACCTCGGAACCAATTTCGCCAAGGAGACCAAAACGGACTCCTCGGGCGCCTACCAGGTCCCGTTGCTGCCCATTGGCAAATACAAGATCACCGCCAGCGCCACCGGATTTGAAAAGGTCACGATGGTGCCCCAGAATGCCCTGGAAATCAACCAGACCATGCGCGTGGATATCCAGCTTCCCGTCGGCAAGCTGACCGATACAGTGGTGGTGGAGAGCACCGGGAGCCTGGTCGATACTGAAAGCTCCACAGTGGGCGCTACCGTGACGGGCATGGCCATCATGGAGTTGCCACTCAACGGACGCAACACCCTGGACCTGCTCAAGACGCAGCCCGGCGTCACTCCCACCAATCCGGACTCGGGCGCGCAGGGAAACTACAGCATCGGCGGACAGCGTACCGATTCGGTCACCTATCTGCTCGACGGCGGCAACAACAACAGCCTGCTTGGAAACGCGGTGGTGGCCAATCCGAATCCGGACGCCGTCGCCGAGTTCAAGGTGCTGGAGAACAACTACACGGCGGAATATGGGCGCAATGCGGGCGGTATCGTGAGCATCGTGACCAAGAGCGGCACCAACACCCTGCATGGCAGCCTATACGACTACGTGCGCAATACGGATTTCGACGCCAATACCTTCTTCAATAACGAACAGGGCGTGCCAGTCCCCGTGCTGAAGCGCAACCAGTTCGGGGGCACCATCGGCGGCCCGATTGTAATCCCCAAGTTAGTGAACGGACGCAACAAGGTTTTCTTCTTCTTCTCGTATGAGGGGCAGCGGCAGACTTCCGCGCAGATACTGGGGGAAACCACGGTATACACGCCCGCGGAAGCCAACGGCAACTTCTCGGGGTCCGCGGGGCAGCAGGCGGTAGCCACTTTCCTGGCGAATAATCCGTATTACCAGTCGAACCCTACCCTCGCCGCCCAAGGTATCATCGATCCCAACAGCATCTCTCCGGTGGCCAAGGCCTATTTTGCCAACAACCTGATTCCCATCACTCCCAGCGGATTCTTGACCCCGGAGGCGCCGGCCATCGCCAATTACAATGAATATCTCGGCAAATTAGACTACAATATCACTGCCCGCGACCTGTTCAGCTTTACCTTCACGCACCAGCTCTATCCGCAATACTCTCCATTCACGGCCAACAACGTGCCCGGCTTCCCGGTCACCAGCGGAAACGACACATTCTCCGGCACCGTGGCTTACACGCATACCTTCACGCCTGCCCTGTTGAACGAACTGCGGGTAACCGCGCAACGGCTGGACCACTCACAGGCTGTCCCCGCAAACAAGCAGCCCGATGCCGCCCAGCTTGGCATCAATATTACGCCCGACCAGAATACCGGGCCGCCCATTCTGTTCTTCGATGGAACTGGGATGACCGTGGGCTACAGTTATCAGGGCCCCACGCGGGAAGTCGACAATACCTATGCTTTTTACGACAACTTATCGTGGACCAAAGGCCGGCATAACTTGAAATTCGGTTTCTACTTTTCGCCCTATCAAAACAACACCGTGTACGATTTCTTCATAGACGGGGCGTTCGATTTCTACGGACCCAGCACGGGCGTCGGTTCCGGGTTCGATCTGGCGGATTTCCTCCTGGGTCTGCCGGACGATTACCTCGAGTATGGCAAGGCGCCCTCTAACATTCGTTCTGATCAGTATGCCGGCTACGGTCAGGATACCTGGAAGGTGTCCAAGCGCCTGACGCTCACGCTGGGCCTTCGCTATGAGTACTCGCAGCCGAAGTACGACTTGCAGGGGCGGTCCTTCTCGTACATTCCCGGCTTGCAATCGACGCGCTTCCCGAACGCTCCGGAAGGGCTGGTATTTCCGGGCGATCAAGGCGCACCCAAAGGCTCCAATTTCCCCGACCGCCGCGACTGGGCGCCGCGGGCCGGTTTCGCCTGGGACATTTTCGGCAACGCCAAAACCGTGCTGCGCGGCGGCAGCGGCATCTTTTACGACATCCTGAAGGGTGAAGACAACTTGCAATTCAACGGGCAGCCGCCCTTCTTCGGTTACGCATTTCTTTTCCCGCCAGGAACTAATGGCACCAGCGCGGGGACAGGGCTGTCGGACCCCTTTGGGGACTCGGGCGCCCCCAATCCATTCCCCTCTAAACCACCCTCGAGCGATATCGATTTCGCGGCAAATGGATACATCCCGTTCGGCGGCGCTGGGGTGTTCTTCGTCGATCCGCACCTGCGCACACCCCGCGTTTACCAGTACAACCTCTCAGCGCAACAGCAGCTCGCTGGGAGCATGGTGTTGGAACTCTCCTACTTGGGGTACAAGGCGGAAGGGCTCACCGGCCTGGTGGACGTCAATCCATTTCCGCTGGGCACCAACTCGCGCCTCAACGCCAATTTCAGCTTCCTGGACGAATTCCAGAACGTGACCCACGCCAACTATAACGGCATGACCGTTAATTTGCGCAGAACCTTCAGCAATATGCACGGCTGGGGATCGAGTTTCTTCACCTTGGGTTACACTTGGTCTCACGAGTTGGATAACGTCTCCGGATTCCGCGAGCGCAACAGCATTGTGCCGTATTACGATCATGATGAATTCTACGCTTCGGGCGATACCGACGTCCGCAACGCACTGGTGTTGTCGGGAGGCTGGGACCTGCCTTTCGATAGCCTCTGGCAGAGCGGCCCGAAGGTGCTCACTTCAGGATGGAGCCTCTATCCCATCGTTACCTGGCACACGGGTTTTCCCTTGGACGTCTTCGCCGGCCTCCAAACGACGCCCACCGATCCGGGACCCTCCGGCGCGGGGGATGCGGGATCTGTCCATGCCGATCTGGTCGGCGGTTCGGCAGGCGTCATGAACCCGGAAACGTATCAGACCATCAATGGAAACCCCGGCAACTATTTTTTCAACCCCAACAACTTCTCCAACGCCCGGCTGCTGAGTCTGGATGCCACGGCGCAACAGAACGCTGCCCAGCTTCCGGGCTACACCTACGGCAGCTTGGGCCGCAACGCTTTCCGTGGGCCCGGCGCGACGAATGTGGATATCGCCCTCGCCAAGAAATTCAAGATCCGCGAGCACGCCACCCTCGAATTTCGGTGCGATGCTTTCAACGTTTTCAATCATACGCAGTTCGCGAACCCCGACACCGGCATATCGGACCTGACATTTGGTCAGATCACCAACACTGCAAACAACGGCAATCAGAACCTCGGGGGAGGGCCGCGCATCCTGCAAGTCGCGCTACACTTGATGTTCTAGGGGTACAGCATCGTGACCGCATCCGCCGCCAAAGATCCGCAGCGCGCCATCGGTCGCGCTCCCGAGCGTCTGGATCTCGACGAACGCCATGCCCTCACGGGCAAATATGTGGCGCTGGAGATCTACACGCCGGAAGCGCTGCCCCTGCGGCGGATTGAGGCGATCGGCGACACCGTCTCGGAGTGCATGCGGCAACTGGCAGCCCGCGGCCTCGACCCGCTCCTGTTCGAGTTCACACGGCTCGCGCCACCCTATTAGTCCGGGTGCTCGATCCTGGGCTGATTAATCCTCCGTTCACGTGCGTTACGCCACAATAGTATTGGTAGGCGAAAGAGCCTGCCCCACTTTGGTATGAAGGTATTGCTGGCGGAAGACGAGCCGCGGGTCGCGCGATTCATCGCCAAGGGCCTCCGCGAAAATACATACGCCGTGGATATCGCGCGCGACGGCGAAGAAGCATGTTACTACGCCGCCGTGAATGAATACGATCTCGTCATCCTCGACGTGATGCTGCCCGTGAAAGACGGCTACGCCGTCTGCCGCGAGTTGCGCGCCACCGGCTTTCGCACTCCCATTCTGATGCTTACGGCGCGGGCCGGCGTGGAGGACAAGGTCGCCGGCCTCGATTGCGGCGCCGACGATTATCTCATTAAGCCCTTCGATTTTCAGGAGCTGCTGGCGCGGCTGCGAGCGTTGCTGCGCAGGGCGGCGCAGTTTCGTCCGGAGATCCTGCGGGTCGCCGATCTGGAGCTGAACACGGGGACTCACGGCGTGGCGCGAGCCGGAAAAGCCATCGGCCTGACCGCCAAGGAATACGCGCTGATCGAGTACCTGATGCTGAACGAGAACCGCGTGGTGAACCGCGAACAGATTTCACAGCACGTGTGGGACGAAAACTTCGATCCGTTTTCGAATATCATCGATGTTTATGTGAAACGCCTGCGGACGAAAATCGATGCCGGCTTCGCGCGTCCGCTGATCCATACGCGTCGCGGCGAGGGCTATCTGCTGACCGCGCAACCCATCAAATCAGATGATTAAGAGCTTTCGCCTGCAACTCACCGCCTGGTACCTGCTGTTCTTCACGGCGGTTTTCGTGCTGTTCAGCGTCTTCCTCTATGGCCTGCTTTCGAAAGCGCTCTACGAGCGTCTGGACGACAAACTGGATTCTGAAGAGAATACTGCGATCGGCTTTTTCAGGGAAGAACTGGCCGAGGCCCACGGCGACGCTCTGGTCGCGGCGCGGGAAACGATTTCCGAGATGCACGTGAGGAGTTTGCTGCTCGCCATTTTCGAGGGGAACCGGCTCCTGGCGTCCAACGCGCCCGTGGAGCGGCGCGAGTTGCTGGATCTGGCCTCGCAATCCGCACAGCGCGGCCAACCGGGGCTGCTGACGGTGGCCCCCCTATCGGGCGGGAGCGAAGCGCGTTGCATGGCGCATCCCTTTTCCGTGAACGCACACCCATTCGTTTTGCTGGCCGCCGAGAGTGTCGATCCCGTCGCGGACGATTTGAAGCTGGTGCGGCGCGTTCTGGTGCTTACTCTGCCCGTCATCGTGCTCATCGCGGGGGCCGGCGCCTTTCTGTTGGCCACCAGAAGCCTAGCCCCAATGCGCCGGATGGCGGCGCAGGCCAAAACCATTACCGACCGGAATCTTCGCATGGGAATCGATGCCGGAGGCGCCAGCGAAGAGCTAAGGCTGCTGGCGGACTCCTTCAATGCGGTGCTGGCGCGGCTGGACCGGTCCTTCGCCACCATGCGCAGATTTGTCGCGGATGCCTCGCATGAACTGCGTACACCGCTCGCCGTGATCCGCGGGGAAGCCGATGTGGCGCTGGCCGTCGACCGCTCGGGAGCCGAGTATAAGGAGTCGATCGCAATCATACAGGACGAGGCGCGGCGGCTGTCCAGGCTGGTGGACGATCTGCTGAATCTGGCGCGCGTGGATGCCGACGAAGTCAGGCTCGAAGTGGAACCGTTTTATCTGAACGATCTGCTCACGGAATGCTGCCGGTCGGTACAACCTCTGGCCAGCTCGAAAAACGTCGGGCTGGAATGCCGTTGCCGGGAAGACGTGACGTTCCGCGGCGATCAGGAGCTACTGCGCCGGCTGATCTTGAATCTGCTCGACAACGCGATCCGTTACACGCCGGCGGGCGGCAAGGTTGCGGCCAAACTAGAGGCGAACGCGGGGGACCTGCGCATCATTGTGTCCGACACCGGGATCGGCATTCCGCCGGACGCTGCACCGCACGTGTTCGAGCGTTTCTATCGCGCGGATGAAGCGCGCTCGCGCGAGCAGGGGGGCTTCGGACTGGGTCTCTCCATCGTCAAGTGGATTGCAGAATCCCATAAGGGGACGGTGCAATTGAACAGCCAGCCGGGCGTGGGAAGCACTTTCACCGTATTGCTGCACAATTAGGGAGGCTCGCACGCCGTTGACAGACGAAAACGTCTGTCCCACCTCGCCGTTGTAAGAACTTGCAGGCATGTGGGGCGGGCGCTTCCACCTGCCAACGACTTTTTGCGGCTATTGTCTTGAAACAGCGGCCGGTAGTGCCTGAAAGGTGCGTTGATTGCAAATTGCTATAGTCCAGCGGCAAATTTATCAATCAGCAAGCGGCAATCTCCCTGTTGCTCTGCTGACAGCCTGAAACTGATTTGGTCGTGCGGCGCTGGCTCTCCGGGCAGCAGGACGGTTAGATAAACCTCCTTCGCATTTGCCAGCGTAGTCAGTATACCGAGTTCGCTTATGACGGTCTCTGAGGCCGTCGTTCCAGAATCTATCGTCCAGTCAAATCGCGTTGGACCGGCTCTCTGCCCATCAACCACGAAAACGATATCGGCATTGGTAAAGGTCAACGACGAAAGCCTACGTAGACCTTTACGCGGATACCTCCTTTTCGGCCAGTACCGTCAAGATTCTGCACGACGAACGGCGTGAGCCGCATCCCGTACTTCAGCAGTTTTCCTTCGGTGCTCCGAACCACATGCGTCTTTCGGGGTGTGAATGTCGTTATTGCTAAAGGGACGTTGCGCTTCTCTACGATTTCATCGGTTGGCTTCTTTGCTGCGGGCAGCGCCGCCGTTAGAACCATCAGCAAAAGAGCGGGCTTCATCGGGTTCCTTTTCGGGAATCCATCATAGCAGGCGGCGGTCTTAGGTTGAGATGTAGTGGTCCCCCGAGAATGCGTCTACAACACGAATCTTCAGTGAAGCCTTGTTGGCTAGGCCAGATCGCAACCCCCCGAGATTCGTCATTACCTCAAAGGATTCTGCCTCTCCGCGTGCTAGGGATCTTGTTGGTAATGACAGTTTGATCGCTTCCCCCTGAAGCGGGAAAAGTGCTGGCCTGCCGCAATGATAGACCGTTCCATCAGTGTCGGCTATCGTCAGAACAAGCTTGACAATTGCCGATGGGGTAGGGCTGTCATTGTACACGTCCATGATGCAACTGAGTGCCGTACCAACTCTAGCAGTATCGGCGTATTGGGTCGCAGAGATACTGACTTGATGAAGTCTTCCTTTAAATCGCGGTAAAGAGTTCTTGCCCTCTTGCTCTAAAACCTTCAGGTGCTCGGCTCGCCATACTCTGTAGGATGCAAAATATAGACATCCCACCGCCAGGATAGCGCTAAGCGTGCTCGGCACAGACCTCTGCGTGATTAGGGCATACAGAAAGAGTGGTGCGCTGAGGGCTCCGGTCACGCCACTCCCCCATTCGGAAAACATCTGCTTGATGAATTCGCGCATTTCCTGCTAGGATCACTTACGGGCGACATTTGCTTTCCTTTCCGGGGCTCTGATACACTATCCCTCGGAAAAGGAAAGCGCGCCGTCGCTCGCCAAAGTTTCTGGTGCGAGTTCCTAAGTCAAATAGTTTTTCCAGTAATCCGCCCAGCCGATAATATCGCTGGGCGTTGCTGTCTTCACGCCAAGGATAACGCGCCTTGCGGCGCTATTCAAGCTAAAAGCTCGGCTATCTCCCAAACGTGATCGGTGATGTTTGCTTCCATCGCAGGGGTAACGCGCAGCGTCTTGTGAATCCGGCAAAAGTTGTAGAAGGCAAAGTGCAGGCAGTAGGCAGACCACAGATTCTCCCATTTTTTGCTGAATGCATTGGTTAGGCGGGTCATGCGGCGCATCTGCATTCTGATCGTTAGGTTTTGGCGTTCCACATGGGAAGTACAGATCCGCTTCGTATCCGGGTTGCCCATGACTGGGACCTTCTCCGAACTGATGACTTCGGCGGGGCTATACCGGCGCTCGTTGTCGGGATTGGTGCCGTACACTTTGATGTGCATGGCGTAATCGCAACGGTCGCTCAACGTGGTGGTGATGGCCGAAACGTAGGGCTGGAAACCATCGGTCGTGATTTGAAAGCGCTGTCCCCGCGCGGTCGCATGGCGCAATCCTTCGATGAAAATGTCCGTGGTGGCCTGATTACGACGGCCCAAAGCGAAGTTAAGAATCAACTTGGAATGGCGCTCCATTGCCACGTAGCAATAAGCGTCACCCTTAGATTCGTCCCCCTGTTCGGAGGGCAGCTTGTGCGCTTCTTTTTTCCCTACGTACCCCCAGATTTCATCGGCCTGAACGTCCTTTACCGGGATATTCACCACGAGCCGCGCCATGACCTTCTCGCAGCGCTCGCCTGCGAGCACCAGGGCCTTCATGATCGTGTTTTGATCTAGGCCGGTAATGCGCATCGTAGAGCGGATCGAGTTGCCTTCAATCAGGAGTTGAAGGGCAAGCAGAACCTTTTCCTCAGATACGTACATTTCGCCGAGTGTCTGGCGGTGAGGTTCGGTGTACGTCTTTTTGCAGACCGGGCAGCGAAACCGGCGAAGGCCGTTGCGATGCGTGCCAAAGCGTTGACACCGCACGTCACACTCCGCGCAAGTCATTGTGATTTCGGCTTTTATCTCGCTCTTCATGATTATATTATCAACTAGCGATAGTTGTTTTGTCAACAACAAAATCGCGTTGCTCCTGATCTTTATTTCGTTTGCTTTTAATGGTTTACGTGTGCTAGGCTATGAAGTAGCTGGGGGCTGGGTGCGACCCGTAGGCCCCCGAGCTTCTACTGATGGGGCTTTCGCCCTACGGTGGCAGATCGACGGTGATAACCAGATCTCCGATGGCGAGTCGGATTATGGTTCTGCCGTTTTTTCTGCGGACGGTGATAGACATCGTTCGCTCCTTTCTGCGCGGGATGCCCCGCCGTTGTCGCGTTTGGACCGCGATTGGCAACGGCGGGGTTTTCTGCGTTTGGACCGCAGAATTCGATTGTGATCTACACTAGTCTCACTGCGGTGGGATTTTCCGTGGGAAAAGTTGGGAATTTTCGATTGATGGGCGGCAACATTAGGGGATACGTGGGACAAGTTGGGAAAAAGTTGGAATTTCCCAATTCATCCCGACTGCTAATCTCTGGGAATGTCGAGCAAGTCAACTTTAGAATGCTTCTGGGAGAGGGACTCGGCAAGACTCTCTAGGACGCTTTCGCGGACATCCCCGCCATCGAGAATCTTGAGTACCGTTTTTCTATCTGGGCCGCGACGCTTTTGTGGATCGTTATGGTTCCATCCACGCTCTGCAAGGCGTTGACGAAGCCATTCTACGCGCCGTGGAAACCTTGGCGCTCGCTCCTTTTGTGATTTGAGTTCCGCTTTTAGGATATTGACGCTTGGCGCAGGCTCCAATACGCTCGCCATACGCTCTGCTTCAAGGGCTATGGACTCGTAATGCTTGCACAAGGCGAACGAAGCGTGGCAAACTTGCGAAATTGTCCCGAAGTACCGATGCCCAATGATAATGCCGTTTGAATCCGATTCGGCCCCGACACCATGGCTTTCCATATTCATCCCGAATTCCCTGAGTGCTTCCATCCAGCCGATAAACGAATCCATCACTGGATGTACCTTTGGACCAGCGCGTCTCGCCAGTGATTCGAATTCAAATTGTAAAGAGTGTTTCTTGGTAGGGCCGACTAACCGCCATTCAGCCACGGGCGGATATTCTTCTCCAGCCTTGACGAAAAAGTGCCAATCGGCGCGAAGCCACATGTACGGATCAATCGCGCGAAACTCAACCGCTAAGCTCCGCCAGAACTCCGAATCGGCCATGCAGCCAATTCTAACGGTTTGCGATCACGACGGATCATTCGGCTTGCTTACGCGGCCTACCCCCGGCGTGCGTCTTGCGGGCAGCGGCCATCTTGCGATAATGCTCTATGCCATGACGCTGGGATGTGGCGCTTCCGCCCTTGTGGCCCAAGACTACAGCCGGAGCCATGCGGGTCTGCTTCATGATGTCATCCGTTAGCGCCAGGGCAGCACGGGTCAACTCCAGACATCGCGGCGTGCGGTTCTGGGGCATCGGCTGAGGGCTTGTGGAAACGAGAAGGTCTATTTCGGTTAGGATGTTTTTGAGGGCCTGCACGCTGGCTTTATCGACTGGCATACTTCCATCGTGAAGCAGGCCGAAACGAAAAGCAAGCGATAGCTGTTTCCGCTTCAACGCACCTTTCAGGCACTACCCAGCGGCCCTCGCCACCGACCGTGTATCATAACGGAAGATGCCTGGGGCCTCCTCCGCCGCGGAAGCAGACTTGCGCACGGCGCGTCTCCCGTGGTCCGCGTGGGCCTGGTTTGGGGCCCTGCTGCTGGTCTCCTATGCTCCGGTGCTGTGGCGCCTGGTGCAGCAGTGGGACTCAGACCCGGACATGGGCCACGGCTTTTTCGTGCCGTTGGTGGCGGGCTTCATTGGCTGGCAGAAACGGCACGAACTCCTGGCCCTCGAGCCAAAGCCGAACTGGTGGGGTCTGGCCGTGGTGATGTGTGCGGCGCTGCAATTGTACATCGCCGCGTTGGGCGCCGAGTTATTTCTGGCGCGCACCGCGTTCGTGATTTCGGTTATCGGCATCGTCCTGCTGTTGGGAGGAACGGCTTACCTGCGCACGCTGGCGTTCCCGCTATTCCTGTTATTCTTTATGATTCCGATCCCGGCGGTGGTGTACAACAGCATCACTTTCCCTTTACAGCTTCTGGCCAGCAAGGCTTCCACTCAGGCGCTGGACGTACTGCAGATCCCGGTGCTGCGGGAAGGCAATGTCATGGAACTCGCCGAGCAGAAGCTTAACGTAGTGGAAGCATGCAGCGGCATACGGTCGCTGCTTTCGCTCACTTTTCTGTCTCTGGTTTATGGTTACTTTTTCGAAAGCAAGACGTGGATGCGAGTGGTGCTCTTCGCGGCCACCATCCCCATCGCCATCGTCGCCAATGCCAGCCGGGTGACGCTGACCGGCATCTTGACGGAATACAAGCCGGAGCTGGCGGAGGGATTCTTCCATACGGCATCGGGTTGGGTAATTTTCATGGTCGCGCTGGCGATTCTGATGGCGTTGCACCAGATTCTGAACTGGGGATGGCGGCGGCTCGATGCACGGCGATAACGGAGCCGGTTGGATCCGGAGCAAGTACGCGGTTATGCTCACGCTGGTGCTGATCCTGCAGGCACCGCTGTTCTACTCTGCATCCCGTGGCGAGAAGGTTCCCGTGGGACAGCCGCTGGATCTCTTCCCCGCGCAAATCCAGAACTGGCGCGTGGTACAAGACTATCCCATTGAGCGAGAGATCCGGGATCAGCTCAAGGCCGACGACATGCTCAACCGGTTGTACGCCGAACCCGGATCGCGCATCGGCCTGAATCTTTTCGTCGCGTATTTCAAGACGCAACGCACGGGACAGGCGCCGCACTCGCCGAAGAACTGCCTGCCGGGATCGGGGTGGGAGCCGGAAGCCACCGGGTACCTGGAGATTGCGGTGGAAGGCCGGGCACGGCCGATCCGGATCAACCGCTATGTAGTCTCGCATGGCGATGAGAAAAGCGTGGTGCTGTACTGGTATCAAAGCCCGCGACGAGTGATCGCCAGTGAGTTTGCCGCGAAGTTCTGGCTGGTGATGGATTCCATTCGCTATCACCGTAGCGACACGGCTTTGGTGCGTGTGACAGTCCCCGTCTTACACAACGATGAAGTCAGCGCCACGCGACTGGGCACGGCATTCGTGCAACGCGTGTTCCCAGTGATTAATAGCTATCTGCCTGCGTGAGGAATCGCCCGCCCGAAACGACACAGGATATTTACAGAATCACCGGTTGTGCAGAATCGCACATCGTTACTCACTCGGATAGTTACGATTCCGGTAGTCTTGGACTAACCTGAGTTGAGGATCGATGCCAATACCGCTTCGGGTGCTCATCTTCTCGAGTAGCGAAAGCGATGCGCAGCAGTTGATCGACGTGTTGCGGCAAAGCGACTACGTCCCGACCTACCAGCGCGTGGCGGCCGGCAGCGACTTGCGCGAGGCGCTGTCGCAGAAGTGGGACCTGATCCTGGCGGAGTATGCGAGCGGCGAGTTCCGCCCGTTGGCAGCACTCGAAATCCTGCACGAGACGGGGGCCGATATTCCTTTTGTGGCGATCTCCGATCCGGTGCCGGAAGAGTCCGTGCTGGAGGTCCTGAAGGCAGGCGCGGGCGGTCACATCACGCGCGATCGTCTGTCGCGGCTGGGAGCGACGGTGGCGCGCGAACTGAGCCAGGCGGAGGGCAGGCGCGAGCGCGGCCGTTTGGAGCAACAGTTCCGGCAGGCGCAGAAAATGGAAGCCGTCGGGCGCCTGGCGGGCGGCGTGGCGCACGACTTCAACAACCTGCTCACCGTCATCACGGGTTATGCGGACCTGCTGCTGGCCGGCGCCCGTCTGGAACCATCGCAGCGCACGGCTCTGGAGGAGATCCGGCGGGCGGCCGAGCGCGGCGGCGCTCTCACGCATCAACTGCTGGCGTTCAGCCGCAGGCAGCCGTTCACTCCCCGAGTGGTGCAGTTGAATACATTGATCGTGAATATGGAGAAGATGCTCTCGCGATTGATCGGCGAAGACATCGATCTGATCACGGTCCCGGCCGCCGAGCCCGCCCTGGCGCGTACCGATCCGGGACATCTCGAGCAGGTCATCATGAACATCGTGGTGAACGCGCGTGACGCCATGCCGGGCGGCGGAAAGCTGATCATCGAGACCGCCAACGCGCTGGTGGATCAAACCTATGCCGGACCGAATGTGGACCTCAAGCCGGGCTCCTACGTGGTGCTGGCGATCAGCGATACCGGCATGGGAATGGACTCCGAGACCACCGCGCACCTGTTCGAGCCCTTCTTCACCACGAAGGCGCCGGGAAAAGGCACGGGCCTGGGATTGGCTACTGCTTACGGCATCGTGAAGCAGAGCGGAGGCGCCATCTCGATTTATAGTGAGCCGGGCCACGGCACCACGGTGAAGGTCTACCTGCCTTCCGCGCAAGCGAAGACGCCCACCGAGGCGGCTGAACAGGCGTCGCCCGCATCGCTTCGGGGCAGCGAAACGATCCTGCTGATCGAAGACGAGGCGCGCGTGCGTAAACTGATCCGGGAAGTGTTGACCAGCCGGGGATACCACGTGCTGGAAGCGTTGCGCGGCGACGAGGCCATTCGCAAAGCCGCGAAGCATGACGGCCGCATTCACTTACTGCTGGCCGACGTGGTCATGCCGGAAATGAGCGGCCCGCAAGCGGTCGAATCGATCCGGGCGCTACATCCCGGCATCAAGGTGCTGTATATGTCGGGATACACCGACGAGGCCATGGTGCATCACGGAATCCTGGAGTCCGGGCAGGCGTTCCTGCAGAAGCCGTTCCTGCCGGACACGCTGGCGCGCAAGGTGCGGGAAGTTCTGAACTCCCAGGCGTCGGCCAGGTGACGCCGGGAGGCGACTCAGCGCGCGTCCCGCAATAGCCAAAGCAACACGCCCATGAGCACTGCCAGCACCGCGTCGGTGATATCCGGCGTACGGCCCGGCAGGTAGACTTGCGCACACTCCAGCACAACCAAGGCCGCGGCGGCCACCGCGGTTGTCCGCCCCAGGCCGTATCCAGCCCCACGCCATAGCCAGATGACGGAACCGTACCAAAAGCTCTTCCGGAACAGCACTACAAAACCGTCCTGCCAGGCCGTGCGGAAGAGCCCGCGGAAGGGAACCCAGTTGAATGTTTGTGCGCTCGTGAAGTGAAAGGGCGCAAGCTCGCCGAGGATCAGGGCAGCGGCCAGCAGAAACGGCACGGCGCGGCGCACATAGATCCGCGGGAGCCACAGCCAGACTGCGTACGCGGCAAGCGGCCCGGCGATATCGGACCAAGCCAGTGTACGGCTCGCGATGATGAGGCGGCACGGCACCGCCAGGAGCAGTAGAACCAGCAGCCGGCTGGTTTTGGTTTTGAGGAGGCTCTCCAGCAGGCAGGCCACCGTCAGCCATTCGGCGAAAACTACCAACGTGTCGAGGGGAGAAACCGCAGACACTGGACCGAGCGCGGTTAGCCTTCTCACCAGGTTTGTACGGCCCCATGATGGAAAAATCGGGAAGACCTGGTAGCCCAGCCAGCAACTCAACAGCAGCAGCGCTCCGGAAGGCTGCAAGAGGGAAGCGGCTGCCCGCCCCGCCAGGATCCGCTGCAGTCTTCCGCGGTACAGCGCGCCCAAGGCGATCCCCACACCGGCGCCCGCGACGTCCGAAGCCACGTCGGAAGCGCTGCATATGCGCGAATCGTCAAAAAGCTGGACCATTTCGACGCATGACGAAAGCGCCAGCGCAAGCGCCAAGGGTGTGAAGACCCGCGCCATGCGGGATGCGCGAGAGCCCATCGCCAGAAAACCAAAGATGCCCAGCGGCAGATAGAGCGCCACGTTGACGGCAACGTCCCAGACGATGAAACGGTCGAAGGCGCGGGGCCACGAGTGCAGCAGAATCCAGAGCGGGCTGTTGGCCAGACGCCGCGCGTGGAATTCCCAAGGGTAAAAAGACCCGTAGAGAATCAGAGCGACGACGATGAGAAGAATGCGGCGATGAGGGACAGACGCAAGGCCCGCCCCGGGTAGGCCGGAGACATGGCCCGCATTCACGCCAGACCCGACTCCCGCAGGAACCGGGCGGACTCCTCCGGCGGCGTGGGATTGATGTAGAAGCCCGTGCCCCACTCGAAGCCCGCCACCTTGGCCAGCTTGGGAATGATCTCGATGTGCCAGTGATAATGCATCAGGTGATTTTCCTGCAGCGGCGCGCTGTGGATGATGAAGTTGAACGGCGGATGCTCCAGCACTTTGTCGATCTTGCGCAGCGTGCTACGCAGCACCCAGGCCAGATTCTGCAAGGTGGCGTCTTCCGCTTTTTCGAAGTGCGATCCGTGCAGCTTGGGCACGATCCAGGTCTCGAAGGGGAAGCGCGGCGCCCAGGGCGCAAATACCAGCAGTCGCTCGGTCTCGGTGATTACGCGCACGCCGGACGAGGTTTCCTGGCGCAGGATATCGCAGTAGACGCAGCGTTCCTTGAAATCGAAATACAGCTTGGCGCCGTCGAGTTCCTCCTTCACGCGCTTGGGGATCACCGGCAGCGCGATCAGTTGCGAGTGGGGATGCTCGAGCGTGGCGCCAGCCGCTTCGCCGTGGTTTTTGAACAGCACGATATAACGGAAGCGTATGTCTTTTTTCAGGTCGTTGACGCGGTCGCGGAATGCCCAGAGCACTTCTTGGATCTGCCGCTCGGTCATCTCAGCCATGGTCAGGTTGTGGTCCGGACTTTCGATGATCACCTCGTGCGCCCCGATGCCATTCATCTTGTCGTACATGCCCTCGCCCTGACGGTTCAACTCGCCTTCGATCCCCAGCGCCGGGAATTTGTTCGGTACGACGCGCACGCTCCATCCCGGCTGGTTCGGGCCGCCGCCTGGACGGTAGGCTAGCACCTCCGGGGGAGTCTTCGACTCGTTGCCATAGCAGAATGGGCACAGGCGGGCGGAGGGGGGTGGCACGGACTGGCGAATGAAATCCGAAGGGCGGTGCGCGCGGTCGGTGGAAATGATGACCCAGCGGCCCGTGATGGGGTCCTTCCGTAGTTCCGGCAAAGTGGCGGTGCCTCCACAATAAAGAGGATTTTTCGAACTGATTGGCGCGGAGTTTTATTATAGCTGGTAAACGCTTACGGGGGCTGGCATGCTTCCATGGCCGTCTGGGCGTTCTATTCTCCATTGTTCAGCTCGTACCGCACCGCCATCTTCTTCGGGCAATTGCTCGAACTGTTCCAGGGTCAGCATCGCAGTGGCGCTCATGGCTGTGATTGTGCCGCCGCCGGCAGCTTGCTCAGGATCCTATCGTGAATCCAGTGGGCGTCGAACCACTCCAGCGGGTTGACCTGCACGCCATCCACCTGCATGCTGAAGTGCAGGTGATCGCCGCCGGCCAGACCGGTTGCGCCGCTGTGGCCCATGGCTTGGCCTTTTTTCACCATGTCGCCCGGCTTCACGTCGATCTTGCTGAGATGGCCGTAGATCGATTGCAGTCCGTAGCCGTGATCGACGACGATGCAGTTGCCGTAGATGCCCAGGTCCGCCGCCCAAACCACGCGCCCGTCGTTGGCCGCCGCTACCGGCACGTGCTGCGACACGGCGAAGTCGTATCCGAGATGCACCTGTTGGTCCACTTTCTTGCCTTGATAAATGTAGCTCCGGACATCGGCAAAGTGCGATTCAACCTGCGAATTTGCAAGCTGCTCGAACTGGCCATTCCACAACACGCGCTCTTCCGTTTTGAGCCGCAGATCCGAGAGCGTCTGATTGTTCTGTTTGCGAAGGTCGCGGTTGATGCGCAGGAAGCGCGCGAGCAAATCGCCCGATCCGCCCGGATCGATCTGGTTCACTACCTTGTCTAGAAACGCGTCCGTGATCTCCAGGTCGCGCGTGCGGAACGGCTTGGGAAAAACCTTGAACCAGAACCGGCCGGTAACTTCGGTGCCCGCCGCGTTTCGCGCATAGACGTGTGGAACGGTATCCACAGGCAGATCCCAGGGGAATCCAAAGAGCGCGAATCGTTCGTTGGCAGGCCGGCCCGGCAGCGGAAAGCTGCGGAACGTGTACGGCCCCACTTTCACGCCCGCCTCGCTCCAGTCGCCCGAAACAGTGAAGGTGACCAATTCGCTTCCGCCCTGGTTGATGTAATGCTGCGCTTCGTCCACGGCGAGCCGGGGTGGCTCCAGTACGACATCCACGTCGAAGGTCGTGGTGACGGTGCGGCTCACGAAGTCGTTCGATTGAACCGCGATGATCACCGTCGCTTTCCCGTCTTTCAGCGCCGGCGCCTGCTGCTTGCCCACCGGAAAGCTGATCACCAGCGGAGCTTCGCGCAGCCGCACGAACCAAAATCTGTGCGATGGATTGTTCCGCTCAAAAACGGCGTAGCGGACGCCGTTCTGCTCCACGCTCGCGGTGAGCCGGCGCGCGCCATACGGGTCCGTGAGTTGGAACTTTACCGGCGTGTTGGCCCCGATCGCTTTAACCGGTGGGTCCACCGTAATGACGGGCGTGGCGGAGAGCGCCGCCAGTACCGCCACCGCCGCAACTACCAAAACCGCGACAACAGCAATGATGAGTTTCACTTTTTAGTCCAGGAATCAATCCAATCGATAAATGTTTTGTACCAGAGCAGGCTGTTCTGCGGCTTCAACACCCAGTGCCCCTCGTCGGGAAACAGCAACAGCTTCGAAGGCACCTTCTGCAGTTGCAGCGCCGTGAACAGTTGCAGCCCCTGGCCGGCGGGAACGCGATAATCGAGTTCGCCATGGATCACCAGCGTAGGCGTATGGAACTCCTTCACGAACAAACTGGGCGACCAGCGTCCATAGGTTTCGGGGTTGTCCCAGGGCGTGCCGCCGAACTCCCATAGCGGGAACCAGAGTTCCTCCGTCTCGCCGAATTCGCTGCGCAGATCGTAGACGCCGTCGTGCGTGACGAGCGCCTTGAAGCGCTGCGTATGGCCCAGCATCCAGTCGATCATATAGCCGCCGTAGGAACCGCCGGCGGCGGCCATGCGGCTGCCATCGGCATAAGGCAAGCTGGTCACCACGTGGTCTGCCACTGCCATGATATCGTCGAAGGCGCGGCCGCCCCAATCTCCGTTGATGTCGTCGACGAACTTCTGGCCATAGCCGGTAGATCCGCGCGGGTTGGGCATGACGACCACGTAACCCGCCCCGGCAAATACCTGCGCGTTCCAGCGGTAGGTCCAACTGTGTCCCCACGCGCCCTGCGGTCCGCCGTGAATCAGCATCAGCACGGGATACTTTTGATCTTCTCGAAAGCCGGGGGGCTTCACGACGAAACTCTGCACCGGCGCGCCGTCGGGGGCATCCACCCAGAATTCTTCGAGAGACGCCATTTCGTGGGAATTCAATATGTCGTCGTTGAGGTGCGTCAACGCCACAGCCGCGCCGCCGCCAGAGGACGCGCGGTAGATGGCGTTCGGCTGTACGCCGCTTTGCTGCGTATAGACAAGGGTCTTGCCGTCGGGCGTGAAC
>Ga0187855_10001009_pt1 | contig 23107 bp, 18 predicted proteins | sample June2016WEW_8_10_2_FD_132969 | JGI IMG/M metagenome (GOLD analysis project Ga0187855, IMG submission 132969) | Peatland microbial communities from SPRUCE experiment site at the Marcell Experimental Forest, Minnesota, USA - June2016WEW_8_10 | ecosystem: Environmental > Terrestrial > Soil >...
AGGAAGGGGCCGCGAACGCGTTTCAGGCCGGCATGCGTGCACCCGGTTCCGCCTTCGGGGCGTCGCGGATCCGAAGAGAGCGGGGATTGGCCGGGGAGCGCCGCCTGCGTGAGGCACCCGAAGGCTGGGTACGTAAAGGCCGCAAACAGGAAACTCGACTTCTCCGAGTGACCGAGATACCACCGACACGAATGAAACTGATTGGTGGCCGTGAGCTTTTCTTCTCCGAGACCTTCATCCTCCCCGAAGGCGAGTCCGCCAAGTTCGACGCGGCGGCGAGGGGCTTCCCGCTGCGGATAGAGGTCACGGCGGAGAAGGTCCCTGGCGGGCTTCGCGCCCAGGCGACGACCAATGTGGTCCCGGCCACGGATCAGGAGCAGCAGGCGGGAATTGGCCCGCTTCTGGCAATTCGCCTGGAGAATTGGAACTCAAGCCTACCGGCGATCTTCCTCAAACCCGTGCGGTTCGGGCAGCTGCCGGACGGCACCTCATTGGGCTACACCCTGTCCGTGACCGCCATATCCGGGCCGCCGACGGCCCGGATTATCTCGCTTCAAGTGTATGTCGGGGGGAACTACTAAAATGGGCTCTGACCAAGGAATCTCCGGGCCGCCTTCAGTCAAGGCCCCACGGCCGTCCACGGCACACGTCGCCCTGCGGGGCGAGTTCTGGATAAGGCTCACAATCCTTATCGTTATCTTCCTCCTGCTCCTGGGCCTGCTGTTCGTTGGGGTCGCAATCCTCTACAACAAGCCGGAAGAGTTTGTCGGGTACATTCACGTCGTCATTCCGCTCTATACAGGCGTGATATTCGGCCTCATCGGCTTTGTCGTGGGCCAGAAGACCAAGGACCTGTAGCGGATCCCCAGCTCGCGCTCGTCGGGGCGAACAGTGCGGGCATTTCAGGGCTCGGTGCAAATAGGGCACCCCGGGATTCCGAGCGCCAGAGTGCTGCGTGGGCAACGCCCCATTTCCCGTGATTCGAGCGGGAGTGCGGGAGGGCGCCGGGCGCCTCGGCCGCGCCGGCCATTCGGGCGCGTGAACGGGAACTCGACTCAAATCCGGGCTCGATCAAGACGATCGGGACCGACATCTTAGCCCGGGATGTCGCTGATATTCCTATGCCTCGTGATCCCGGTGCTCTGGATCAATCTGCTGGGCGCCGGATTGTGTGCGGGGAGAATCGTGGGAGACTACGCCCTGGCCAGGGTGACCGGAGTGATCGGCATCTGCCTCGCATGTTTTTGCCTGGAGCACTCCGTGGGCTGGGGGCCCCGCCTTCCGATTCTTCCCGTCACGACCGTCGTGTCCATCTGGATGATCTGGCGCAACCGGGACCTTCTGCGCAGGAATTGGAAGCTGGAGGCGCTTTTCGGGGCGGGGTTCTTCTACTGCTTCGCCTGGCGCTACACGTTCCCCGACATCGATTACACCGAGGACAAGATGCCGAATTTCGCGTTGATCGAGGCCTACATGCGCGGCACGCGGCTCCCGCCGCCGGACCTCTGGCTGGCTCCGTTTTACTCCAACACCTACTACAGTTTCCAGCATTACGGCGCGGCGCTCCTCGGGCGGCTGCTGGGAGTCGGGCCCGGCGTCAGCTACCATCTCGCGTTTTGCACGCTCGTCGGCTTCCTGACCCTCCTGTCGGGCAGCTGCTTCGCAAGACTCTGCCCGTGGCCGCTCGGCCGGTGGGTGGGGGTCCTCTCGCTCGTCATCGGCGGCAGCGGCGCCGCCGTCGCCGCCCACGCCCTCGTCAAGGACCCGCATCCCATCGACATCGTCCGGTTCGTGGGCGGGGCGATCGCCCGCGATGAGCTGACTCCGCTCGGGCACCGCGCCTCGTCGTTGATGTCGAAGCCGGGGCTGGAGCCGCGGGACCTCCCCATGGAGCCGCTTAGCTATTTCCTGACCAAGGGCGACTTTCATCCGCCGCTCGCCGGTTTCGTTCTGCTGGCGTTGGCGGCGGCGCTGATAGCCGCCCAGGAGACGGGCGCGACTGGAAGGGCGCGGACCGTCAACCACGCGCTGATCGCCGCCACGATCCCTATCGCGCTTATCTCGAACGCCTGGATCCTGCCGCTGCAGTGCCTTCTGGCCGGCGGATGGTTCGTGTACCGAGCCATTCGCCGGGAATGGGGCTGCCTGCTTCCCGGATTGGCCGGGGCGGCGGTCGCAGCCGGCCTCGAGTATCCCTACCTTGTGCAGTTTACCCAGCAGGCGATCGGCAGCAGCGTCGCGTTCCGACTGGTCCTCCCCAATGACCACACGCCGTGGCTCGGCTGGCTCCTGATGTTTTGGCCCGCGGCCGGGATCATGGCCCTCGCCACCCTCAACCGCGAACGCCGGCCGCTTTCGCTTTTTCTCATCGTGGTTTGGGGCCTCGCGCTCGCGGGCACCGAGTTGTTTTTCATCCACGACCTCTACGAGGATGCCTGGGCCCGATTCAACTCGGCGCTCAAATGGTGGCCGTGGGCGTACGCCGGCATCATCCTGACGCTAGGCGCCACAAACCTCGGCTCCGGGTCTCGGTTGTGCCGCTACGGAACGCTGCTTCTCCTCCTGCCAAATCTCTCGTTCGCCTACGACCTGGGGCGACAGTTCGCGGAAGGCTCCAAGGAGTCGCTTGGGACGCTGTCGGGCTCCGCCTGGATCGATCGGGACGTCGTCATAAGGGATCTCATCGTCGAGCTGGCCTCCCGTCCCGACGGCGTCACGCTGGAGAGCGGGCTCGACCTGGCGAACACCGAGGCGCCCGCGGTCTCTCTCTTCGCGAACAAGCAGAGCCTGCTTGGCTGGCCCTGGCTCGAGGAGGCCTATCGCGGCTCGTACCTCGAAATCCCCGAGCGCTTCGACCAGATCAAGAAGTTCTACTCCGCAAAGGCCCCCGACCCGCTCGGATGGCTCCTTCACAACAATGTGAAATATATCCTCTGGCTGCCCAAGGACAACTCCGACAAGAACGCCCGGTTCCAGCCGATCAACGACAGGATCCGGTCGCGCTATTACTGGCACGGCACGTACGGCAACGACAAGGACTTCGCCGTCGGGTTCTGGGAGCGGAACGACATCCCCGCGGCCCGATAGGCCGTGCGTCGCGCGATCTGCCGCGCCAAGCAAGCTTTCACAGTCAGTGCTGCACCGCCACCGCCTCGGCGGCGATCCCGTCCAACTCCTTCAAGGTTTGCCTCGGCAGCGCCAACTGCGCGACGGACAGGTTCTCGCGGAGATGGGCGACCGTCGACGTGCCGGGGATCAACAGGATGTTTGGCGACCGGTGCAGCAGCCACGCCAGTGCCACCTGCATCGGCTTGACCCCGAGTCGGCCCGCGACACCCGACAGGGTGGACGACTGCAGCGGCGTGAACCCGCCCAACGGGAAGAACGGGACGTACGCGATGCCCTGCCGGCACAGGTGGTCGATCAGGGCGTCGTCGTGGCGGTGGGCCAGGTTGTAGTTGTTTTGCACGCACACCACGTCGGTGATCGCCTGCGCCTCCGCCACCTGGGAGGCTGTGGCATTGCTCAGGCCGATGTGGCGGATCAGCCCCTTGCTCCGGAGGTCGGCAAGCACCGTCACCTGTGCGCCAATGGAGCCCTCCTCGGGGCCGTGGCCCGACCCCATCACGCGGTAGTTGACGATGTCGAGTGCGTCCAGGCCCAGGTTGCGGAGGTTGTCGTGGACGCCTGCGGTCAGGTCCTCGGGCGAAATGGCAGGCTGCCACGTATGGTCAGGCGGGCGGCGGGCCCCCAGCTTGGTGACGATCACCAATCCCGCAGGGTACGGGTGCAGGGCCCGCCGGATGATCTGGTTGGTGACGTGCGGGCCGTAGAAGTCGCTGGTGTCGATATGATTCACGCCGGCCGCTACCGCCTCGCGCAGGACGGCGACGGCACCGTTCAGGTCCTTCGGCGGCCCCCAGACGCCGGGGCCGGCCAGCTGCATCGCACCGTAGCCTATCCGCCGAACCGTGAGCGCCGTGCCGGGAAACGTGAAGCGGCCGCCGAGCGTGTCTTCTTCCTTGGTGTCGGTCCCTTCCGGTGCTGGCATCGGTGAACACACCCATTGTGCCGCAAAAGGCAAATGATGGACACGATCGTCCGGAACGACGGCGGGAGTAGGGCGCCAAAGACCGATTCCAGATCATATTCGCCTCTGTCGCTATTCGTAATCGATTATTATATAACAGCTTGCCAATTAATGAAACCGATAAGGGGATTGCCTTGAGGCATACCTCCATCAAGCCCCCGAACCGCTGGCGCTTCCCTGGGCGGACGCCGACCCGCCGCTGGTTGGCCCTTAATCTTTGAGCTTGATTGCGCGCAGCTAAATCATGGCACCTCGTAAACCTCGACGAGGGCTACGCGGGTGTCCCCGTTCGCCCCGGAAACCGCGTTCGGTCAACTGAAACTAACCCCCGAGCGCCTGATGAGTGCAGTCCATCGGCTCGCGAGCGCGAACAACAGGCGGGCCCAATCACGGGCCACCATATCCTATCCATTCCAAGGTTTTCCTTCCAAGAAAAGCTATCTTGCGTCTTGGCTTCAAGGCAGCTCAGGCCTGAAATCCGATGGCAGCGTGCTGGCCGTCGCAAAATGGCTTGTTTTGCGACGCGCCGCAGCGGCACAGGGTAACTCGATTGCGCAGCTCGTACTTGAACCCGTCGGCGCCGATCACCTGAATGCCACCGCGTAACCAAACTGGTCCGGAGCAATTCTTCGCCGGATCTTCAATAAGTGCGATCGAGGGCTCGTATTCTGGCTCGACCGGCTTGCCGGTCTCATTGTCCCACGCCACCAACCGCCCCGCGGGACAATTGCAGGCCTCACGCGTGAAATCTTTGCGCGCCACCGGGTCGTCCGTTCGGTTCACGAGATTCCACACCTGCCCCTTAGGGTCGCAAAAGCGCGCAAACGCGCACAGGCTCTCCGCATCGGTCAACGACATCGTCGGGCCCTCAATGAGCTTTGCCTGATCGCGGTAGGGCTTGCGGGACGCGGTTTCGGTGCCGTCAAAGGCAATCTTCGAATGTGTGCCGTCGCAAAACGGCTTATCCGCGCTTTGTCCACAGCGGCATAACGCATACTCCGCCCTGGGTGGATATTTCGCCCCGGCCTGCCACTTCACTGACTCGCCCTCCCGGTTGGTCCCTATAGTTTCGGTGAGAAGCGGCAGGTTTCCCGAGACAAGGTAGGGCCCATTTCTTGAGATCTCAATTTTGGCCGCCGAAACTGTATTGCTCATAGCAAATGCCTAATGAACGCGTTTTAACGCCGGTGGTTCGAAGGTGGCGAGCACGAACGTCACGCACAACTGTGGTGGCGCACCTTGACCAGATTTTCCTCTGAAAGCTCGACGAATCGCTGAGAGAACTGTTTCCCGCTATTTGACCGTGGCTACAATCGAGAGTCTATCAGCGCCTTAGATCAAGCTCGACTTGGCCTCTGTACTCCGCAGGCAGCTTCAGCCCGCGTTCATAATTTCCCCAAGCCAAATTGAGATAGTCCCAGTCGGTGTTCACAATCAGGGCAAGTTTTCCGGAATCCAGCTGGCGTATGCGCGCGCCTTCGCGGCCAGTCCCACGCACGACGATTTGCCGATTTCTCCCGCTAATAGTGTAAGTGCGGATGAACGGACGACAGCTCTTTGCATCACGGGTCAGCGTCATGCCAACTTGATTTGAGCCATACAGGAAATAATCGCTACTATCTGACGCCCATGAGCCGACCGGCGGTTGGCGATAGGCGGTAGCGAGCTCCGGAGCGAAGAATGGCATGCGGCCCTTCAGCCGGCCGATGTGGTCATCGGGATAACTTGTCCATAGATCAGATTCCCGTTCCCAGGCGATGTCCGAGAAACCCGGTTCCAGCATAAATGCCAGCCCGACTTCCTGGCAAAACAGCGCCTTCGCCTGGGACAACTTGAAATCGATTGTCATCCGACCATTGCCGTGAACGGTTGTCGTGTAGGTCACCTGCCGCGCGCCCACCTTTCCTTTGCTGACGACGCGAACTGAATTCGTCAGCTCGTCCACCTTGAACCAATCCAGTACGAATGGCTGGTTCAATGATTCCAGAATGACCACATCGGACCAGGAATTCACGGCATCTGTGGTGCTCACATTCAAGCGCGGGCTGTCGGTCAGGATGCGCTGGCCGAGGCGTCGTGCTTCTCGAATCAGCCCAGTGGATTTGTCAAACGTGACGGAGAAATCCTCGCCGCGCACGACTGCTTCCGTCGCCGACTCTTCAAAGTGGACCGGACCTTCGGCAAGCTCGGCCGCGCTCGGCGTTGGCGCACCGACGGCTATGCGATAGGTATCCACAATCCGTCCGCTAGGTTCAATGAAATCCAGCTGCAAATAAGTGCCGTCACTCCATGCCAGGGCCGGCAATGTCAGTGTTCCCTGCGCACGCGGCGGCAGAGCAGCGGGTGTAAACGAGGCACTTTGGCCCTCGTAGTTCCAGCGCACCGTGAGTTCATCGAGGTTGGTGTGGTTGTAGCGATTTTGAATCGGCAGCGTCGCTTCACCACCCGCGATGCTCAACTTCGCGGCCAACAGATGCACCGGCGAATACGCCTTCTTGGTATTCCAGAATTCGGGCTTCTTCCGCCGCCAGGTATCTACGATGCCCCATGGCCCGTAGCCGACGCAGCGTTCCGGCAGTTGGAAGGTTTCATCCACGAAACCCCAGATCGCGCCGCCGATGCCGGCTTCGGAATTGTAGCACGAGGTCCACATGCGACTGAGACTTTCTCCCCAAAAATCCTGGATACCCGGATCAATCTTTAGCGTATCCGTGCAGTAGCAGGGAACGTGCGCCCACTCATCGCAAATGGTCGGGCGCCAATCAGTGGACCAGTTCGCCATGGCGAACTGATTTGAATCCTTATCCAACGTCCCATTCACCGTGGGATAGTGGATGCTGCAAAGGTCGAAACGGTCTTGCGCGCCATCGGCGAAGGCGGTCTTGGAATACGCGAAGATGGTTGGGCGCGTCCCATCCAATTCGCGGATGAGATCGAGCGACCTGCCGATGTTCATGCCATATTGGCTCTCGTTGCCAGCGGACCAAATGATCACGCAGGGATGGCTGCGAAACGACTCCACCATTTCCCGGACCTGCCCAAGATACCACGGTGTGTATGCAGGATCATGCGTCACCGCCTCTAACTTGCCCTTGTTTGGCCCAACGGCCCAGGTCTGATTGAAACAAACGGCAGATTCAGCCTCCACATAGACCCCTTGCTCATCGCAGTTCCTCAGGAAATTTTCCGTAGGGGGATAGTGCGACGTGCGGATAAAATTGATGTTCGCCTCCTTTGCCAGCAATACGTCCTCGAATTCATACGCCGGCGTCGAAACACGCCCCAACAAAGGATGCATGTCGTGCCGGCATGCGCCGCGCAGTTTCACGACTTGGCCGTTGATGAGAAGCTTTTCGCCGAGAACCTTGATCTCGCGGAAGCCGACCGCCTGCTGCTGCATGGAAACCTCATTTCCTTCTACGACACACCGCGTCGTCAACGTATATAGCCTGGGATGTTCTGCATCCCACAACTGCGGCGACGCCACGGGAATCTCCAACATGCGATACGGGCTTGTCGCGGACACGGTCATCGACGCTGACAGTGCAATCGCGCGGCCACGCGCGTCGCACAGTGTAAAATGCAATGTCGCCTCGCGATTGCCTCTGAACTCCATCGCCGCGGCAACGCGCAATATCGCCGCTCGATTATCCGCCGTCAGCGGCGTTTCCACACGCAGATCCCGGACGTAGGTTTGCGGACGCGCTAGCAGCGAGACGCTTCGCAGAATCCCGCCGATGCAGTGCTTCGCATACCCGGTAGCATCGGAAATATCGTCGGTACGGTCCGTGTCGCCGACTGTCAGCACCGCCTCTTCGCCCGGCTTCACCCAGTCCGTCAGCTCGCACTCCCAGATGGTGAAGCCGCCAAGGTGATTGCGAAGAAAATGTCCGTTCACCCACACCCGCGCCTCGCCGTAGACCCCCTCGAACCGAACGAACACGCGCTGCCCTGCAAAATCCGCCGGAATCAGAATTCGCTTCAGGTAGGCGAATTCCTTGTCGTTCCTGACATCGAAGCCCTGCATCTGCGGTTCGCCCGGAACTGCGATGGGCTGCCATGCTAGAATTGACTTCTTGGGCTCCCAATAATGGTCCGGCGGGTCCAGAAGAAACTGCCACGTTCCATTTAACGAGATTTCGGCGGTGCTGACGCCTGTCACGTGATACGCAGCAGCCTTCGGCGATGAACTCCACCTGCCGAGGTTGATGCACCCGGCGACGGCGAGGATGCACACCAAACCCGAGGCCATCCGGCTAATTTTCAAATGCGCCGGCGATGGGCCATCGACGGAACTCTTTTGACGTGTCATGTTCGTGTACGCTGGAAAAGTGTCTTGCGCCGCATCGGTTGTGAAAAATTGGCTTCGCCTTCAGCTCGCGAGTGCCGGATGTCCCGTCGGTTCTTCTCGCGCCTGGTGTATCCTTCGGCCGGGCCCGCGGGCGATTGCGTCGTCTCAATTCCTGCATTTCTCTGAAATCGGCCTGTTGATCAGGAGTCTGCTGTGGCGGATCGGGTGGTCAAACTTTAGCGCCTTTGCGCAGGCGGCGCCTTGGCCCGCAATGACGCCTGCAATGACGTTCACCTAAGACTACAAAGTGGCGGACCCGATCAGGTTCGATCAGTCCGAGCTATGGAAGCTCTACTATGCATTTACTTGCAACTCGGCATCTATTTCCGCGGTGCGGCAGATAGCACTGTACTTTTCGCATGGTCGGGTCCTTAGGCCTGAAACACAGGGGCCTCCCGAGCCAAGTCATAGCTTTTCGTCCGCCACCTGGATCCCACGCAGCAGGTCGTGCAACGTGAGCACGCCGAGCAGTTCGCCGGTTGCGGCCTCACCAAGGCAGAGGAAGTTCTCGGGCGAATCGAGCAACGCCTTCTCGGCCTCTCGCACCGTTGCTTTGGGTGAAATCCACCGCGCCGGAGCAAGCCCCAGAGGGGCGCCGCCTTGCGCAGCCGCTTCCAGGTGTTGTCGGGTAGCGACGCCGACAACCCTTCCATCCCGTTTGACGGGGAAACACTGGTAAGGCCGCTCAGCCAACAAGGCTCGCAGCGTCGGGGGGTCGGTTGTCTCGACTGCAATCGGCCTGAAACTCGCCACCAAAGCGACGGGTGTCTGCCGCCAACGCCGTAGATCACGCGGCGGCACAAGGTTCTCCAGATGCACGCCGTCCTGCTCCAGCACGGCCTCGTAAAAATTGTGCTTCGCCAGCGAGCGAGCGACGGCCTGACTGATCAGCGTGGCAAGCATGAGTCCCGGCACTACCGAGAAGTTATGGGTCATCTCGAAAAGGATGAGAATCGAAGTTAGCGGCGCTCTTACCAGGGCGCCTAGCGAGGCGCACATGCCAACAAGCATCAGCAGTATCTGGTCGCCCCCCGTGATGTGCATCCAAGGAGCAGCCAGGCCGGAAACCGTGGCCCCCACCATTGCACCGAGGAATAGGCTTGGTGCGAAAATGCCTCCCAGTCCACCTGTGCCGTAAGCCAGGACGGTGGCAAAGAATTTGGCCCCGAGGAGAGCCAGCGCGAGTAGCCAAGGAAAATTGCCGCGCAGTACCTGGGAGAGATCCTGGTAGCCCAGGCCGAAAACACCCAAACGGCCCGACCACAGCCACACCGCGACGCCGAATACCCACACGCCCACTCCGCCGATGGCCGGTCGCAGCCAAAGCGGCACCCGCGTCCAACCGCGGCACTGCTTTTTCAAGCGGAGGGTGAGCAACTGGAACGCCATTCCAACCAGCGCAGCCAGCGCCGCGACGACCGGGGCAACGAGATATGCCGACCACCGCGCGTCCTCGGAGATTGTGAGCGCAAACGCCGGCTGCGGCCCGTTAAAGGCATGCACCGCAAAAGCGCCCATGATCCCGGCCAGGACCACTCCGCTCAAAACGCGACTGTTCATATCGCCAATAATCTCCTCGAGCACGAACGTGATGGCTCCCAGAGGAGTGTTGAAAGCCGCCGCCAGCCCCGCGGCGGCGCCAGCGGCACAGGCTTCACGCCGTTGCTGCTTGGGAAGGCCCAGCAGGCCGCTCAGGCCCGAACTCAATCCGCCACCCAATTGAACACTGGGCCCCTCGCGCCCCAAGCTCACACCCCCACCAATGCTGAGTACGCCGCCCACGAGCTTCGTCACCGCAACCCGCCAAGGAACATAGCCAAAATCCTTCCAGAACGCAGTCTTCAACTGCGGGATTCCGCTGCCGGCCGCCTCCGGGCAAACCTTGGCGATGAGCCAGCCGCTGATCAGGCTGGCCATCACAATCGTCGCGAAACTCCCTATCAGAAACACCCTGGTCCCCCTCAGCGCATACGCGCCGAAGGTGCCATTGAACAGCCGGTCGGTCAGAGATTGAAACAGAACGGCCCCAAGCCCGGCGGCGAGGCCGAGCAAGCAGTCCCGCGCGATTTGGGCCGCCGCAGGAGGGTTATCCTTGGACCACGTCCATGGCCAGCGCCGCCGGAACAAATCGAGAAGGGATTTCATCGGCAAAAGGTCGACGTCCGCGATGCTTTGCTTCTGGCCTCAAGCCGAAGAGTGCCACTGTTCCTGCGGCATAGGGGCGCGGCAAATGCAACGCGGGACATCGCGATTCACAACGCCCGCAAGAACGCACCGAAGACGACCAATAGGCGCGGTACAGCCGCGAGAACGACGCCCCACTGGGCACGCGAAATCCAAAGCATCGCCACCAACGGAAACAATTTGTCCCAAGATGGCAACCTCGCTGCCGGTCTTCGGAAACCAGCGGTGCCAAGTGATCGTCATTCGGGGCTGGAATTGTCGCCAAAGTTTCGAGCAGAGCCTATGGCAATGAGTTGGTGGACCCGATCAGGATGCACCGTCTCCCTACGAAAATGAAGGGCGGCTCGATTCTGGTTTGAGATTGCCCCGGGGATTCCCCGAATTGACCGGGCCCTTGTTCTGAATCGAAGCTATGAGTTGCTTCCCGGGACTCAGTCGGGGTGCGGCGACGGATCATGACGCCAACGGTTTCTCTTGGGAGTATTCCCAGAATCGCGCCGCGCGAAAGCGCAAATGAGTAACCCTGATGGTTGCCGGCAAAGCACATAGTTCGAGGGCGACAGATTCTTTAGAAGCGATTGACTCCGCATCACAGAGCCCGATTTCAGCGGGGAGGTGTAGACCCCATGGCCGTAGGATCGATTGTCGCATAGGTTATTGAAGTGATGAAGATATTGCCGCCGCCCGCATGCTGACGCGAAGTCTCATTCGCATCAGCGCCGATTCTCTCAACCCGTTTGGGGGCGGGCCCCCGGAATTCGACGCTTCGCGCTTTGCGGAAAAGGCGACCGAGTCGGTCTCCCCCAGTCTGATTTGTGCATCTGGGCCCTTGTCGCCAAAGAGAATCCTGGTGGTCGACGATGAGCCTGCCCTTCGAGAACTAATGGCCGACGCCGTCTCTAGGGTGGGGTTTCGCGCGCATACAGCCCGCGATGGCGAAGAGGGGTGGGAGGCACTCTGCAAGACGACCTTTGACTTGCTCATCACCGACCATGAAATGCCAAGGTTGACCGGCTTGGCGCTGATCGAGCGGCTGCGGGCAGTTTCGATGAAACCGCCGTGCATCCTTACCTCTGGGTCACTTCCCTTGCCCGAATCGCTCTTGAAGAAAATAGTTCACCCTGGTGCCGTACTGCCGAAGCCATTTTCAGTTAATAAACTGATCGAAAAGGTGTACGGCCTTCTGATGTACGGCAATTCTCAGACATCGATGCCAGCGTGAAGTTGGCGGGCCCGATCGGGTTCGAACTTAGTCCGGAGAATCGACCGGTTTGTCGCTTTGTCTGTCATAATTAGCGTCGCAGCCGCCGTTACTTAAGCAATCGCCTACGCTCTTTAGGCCTCGGGTGCCTCCGACTCTCAGTTTTCGACAACAAGTCCTGGGATGCGTGAGTATTCGCTAACGTTAGCGGTCACCATGGTTGCCCTGAGAGAAAGAGCGTGCGCAGTGATGATTGTATCGTGGTCGCCAATCTTTCTTCCATCGGCCTTGAGGCCAGTCCGCATCTTCGCATAACATTGAGAAAACGAGAGTCCGAACGGATCCAATTCGATCTGTTTTCTCAGCTGCCAACCCTCCGGATGAACTCGTCTCTCCCATCTCTTGTCGGGCCCTTTCGGCGTACGGTGGCGATCCAGTCAAGCAATCGCACCAGTCGGCGCCGCATTCCAAACGGCGAACCGGGCTTCAGATCTACCCTTACGGCAAATTGCCCGAAATCGCAGCCGATCAAATGCGGGTTGTCAGGAGGACAGGATGCTTGCCAAGACAATCGGTCATTTGAGCCTTTCGCGGCGGCGGGCTGGGCTAGTTCCCCTGAAGCTGTGCCAGTATTTGCCGGGTCAGATCGTTGGCCGGGCGCACCTGCAGGTAGGCCTCGAGCTGGCTCGCCGCCTCGGCGCGTCGTCCCAGGTTCAAGTAGGCGATCGCGAGATTCAGCCGGACCTCGGCCAGTCCAGGGTTGATTGCGATCGCCTGCGTTAATTCCTCAGCGGCTGCCGCGAATTCGCCCTGGGCGATCAGCGCCAGGCCTAGGTTGTTACGCACTTCGGCGCTACGCGGATTGATCTGCAACGCTGCCTGGTACTCTCGGACGGCTTCCGCCCCCTCGCCCGGCTGATCCGCCAGTGCATCTGCCAGGTTCGAATGGAGGTCGGGCAGGTCGGGACGCATCCGTACCGCCCGCCGCAGCTCAGCCATGCCTTCAGCGTGGCGGCCCGGCAGCGCCAGGAGGGCGCGGCCGAGGTTGCTGTAGGCCGAGGCGAATTCCGGCTGCAGGCGGACTGCTGCCTGGAATTCCGCCACCGCGTCGGACTCATGTCCGGGTAAATGGACGAGCACCGCTCCCAGATTGTTATGGGCTTCGGCAAAATCGGGCTTGAGCGCCAGCGCCGCGCGGTATTCTGCGGCCGCCTGGTCCAGGTCGCCGCGCGCCTCCGCCGTCATACCGAGGTTGTTGTGCGCCTGGGGATACCGCGGTCGCAGCCGCAGGGCGGTGCGAAATTCCGCCGCGGCCCGGGTGTTGTCGCCGTGATTTGCAAACCAGACGCCGAGGCTGTCGTGGGGCATCCAGGCATCTGGATTCTGGGCAAGACTCGCTTCGAGCAGCGTCCGCTGGCTCTCGAAGGCCTGCGCGTCGGCGTTGCTGAGAAGCCCGAGCCCGCACAGCACGACGCCGACGACCGACCAGACGGCGGCGCGCACGTTGGCCGACCGGCCGCGGGCGAGCACGACGGCGCCTGCAGCGGCTCCCGCCGCCGGGGCGAGCGCGGCGTGATACAGGAAATGGTTGGCCACGTACGAGAAGATGAACGGGTAGACGTTCGCAAACCCGAGGGCGGGAAAGAGGGTTCCGGCGAACAGGAGCCAGACGGCGAGGGGATCGCGCCGGCGGCGGGCGAGAATGCCGAGAGCGATTGTGACTGCTGCAGCTGCGGCGAGGTACCGGAGCCAATGCCCAGACTCAAGCGGCACGTTCCAACGGGGGTAGATCAGGATGAGCTTCGTTGGCCACAGGAGGATTCCGACGTAGAACCAAAGCGTATGGGCTGCGAGCAGCAGGCGCTGGCCGAAGGCGAGGTCGAAGTCCCCGCCCTGGGCCCCGCCGATTGTCCGCTCCACCCAAGAGGTGAAGAGCCCGCTCGCGATCGCAAGGGCGAGCCAGGGTCCCAGGTAGCGGCCCTCCCGCGACAGGCTGAGCCGCCCCTTGCGCCACCACGACACCACCATAAGGGCTGCTGGCAGCGTGGCGGTGACCGACTTGGAAAGGAGGGCGCAGAGGAACCAGACCGTGGCAACGACGTAGGTCCGCGGAAAGGAAGAATCTCGGTCAAATCGCAGGTAGGCCCGGGCCGCGAGCAGGTAGAAGAGCAGCGAAAGGGTGTTCTTCTGCTCCGAGATCCATGCGACGGTCTCGACACATACCGGATGCACCGCGAAAAGGAACCCGGCCAGCGCCGCTCCCGGCACCGCCAAGTCTTCGAGCAGGAGTACCAGCAGCCACGCGTCGGCGGCGTGGAGGAGAACGTTGGCGAGATGATATCCCAGCGTCGCATCCCCCCAAAAAACGTGCTCGAGCCAAAACGCGGAGTGGAGGAGGGGGTAGTACTGCTGAGTGGCGTGCAGGTCGGTCCAGATACGCAGTAGGCCCGCAACGGACTGCAGCCCGGGCCGGGTCACATGGGCGTCGTCGTCCCAGACCATCCCGCCGGCGAGCGCAGGCCAGTAGATGGCCGTGGTCACGCACAGCAGGGCAGCACCAATCCACCAGGTGCGGCGGCGAAACGCATGGTCGGATGTGGCCTCCATTCTTGCCCAACTTATGGAGGCCCGAATGGGGAATCAACCCCACGATGGCCGAGGTGAGGCGGCCACCAACACGCCGACAACGACTAGGATTCCAACAGCGGCACCGACACGACGAGCGGCAAGCAAGTTGGTGGGCCCGATCAGAATCCACCGTTTCCCTTGGCGTATGGAACGCGGTTCGAGCCTGGATCGAGTCTGCCCGGGGTTTGCCCCGCTTCCGGACGGTGCTCGGCTTGAATCCGGCGACTTCGAGTTAGACGGATCTCGAGCGGAGTTCGTCTGCCTTTGAACGAGGCGGATTGCCTAGAGGTGACATTGCGGCGGCGCGCTCCATAGGGAGCATCTTGGAGTTGAGTCCTTGTTTCAGCCCCAGAAGGGACCCTAATAACGCTGTTGACATGAACTAATGGCCTGTCCCGTATTCCATCCCTACCTCGTCAATATCCGAGGCATCCGATCACGATAAACCCATAGCCCAGGAGGATGTCCCATGAACAACGCGAGAATCGTTTGTGGAGATGGCAGCGCGGTCACGGTCGATTCTGAGGCCCTACAGCAGTTCAAGTCATCACTTCGCGGCGCTCTTCTCTTCCCGGGTGACGATGGCTACGACAAGGCCCGCACTGTCTGGAATGCCATGATCGATCGCCATCCAGCGCTGATCGTGCGCTGTGCCGGAGTGGCCGACATCCAACAGGCGGTGGCGTTCGCCCGAAAATACGGACTGCTGACGGCGATCAAAGGCGGTGGGCATAATATCGCAGCCAACGCGGTTTGCGAAGGCGGCCTGCTGATCGACCTGTCAAATCTGCGCTCGGTGCGCGTTGATCCCGTGGCGCACGTCGCCCACGTCGAACCCGGCGCCACGCTTGCAGATTTTGATCACGAATGCCAATCGTTCGGACTTGCCACGCCTGTTGGCATCAACTCTACCACGGGCATTGCCGGGCTCACGTTGGGGGCGGGCTTTGGCTGGCTTTCACGGAAATTCGGCATGACGATTGATAACCTTTTGGCCGCGGATGTCATCACGGCAGACGGGTCGTTCCTGCGCGTAAACAGCAAGGAGAACACCGATCTCTTTTGGGCTATCCGCGGTGGCAGCGGCAATTTTGGTGTCGTGACGAGGTTCGAGTTCAAGCTGCATCCTGTCGGTCCTAACGTGCTGGCCGGCCTGATCGTGTATCCGCTAAGGGAAGCCGGGGTGGCGCTGAAGAAATATAACAGTTTTTGCAAGAAACTGGGGAAGGACACCAGCGTATGGACTGTGCTACGCAAGGCCCCTCCGCTGCCGTTTCTTCCCCAGAATGTGCATGGCACGGAGGTCGTGGTATTTGCTCTTTGTCACACGGGGGATCCGGAAAAAGGACGAAGAGTGATCGAACCGCTGCGCAAATTGGGCACTGTGCTTGGTGAGCATATTGGGGTCATGCCATACGCGGCCTGGCAGCAGGCCTTCGATCCCCTGCTGACCCCAGGGGCACGCAATTATTGGAAATCGCACAATTTTGCCGAACTAAGCGACGGCGCCATTGCTGTTGTCCTGAAATACATAGCCGAGTTGCCGTCGCCGCACTGCGAGATCTTCTTCGGCCTGATTGGCGGCGCGACCACGCGCCCCGCGCCGGACGCCACCGCCTACTCCCACCGAAACGCGATCTGGGTATGCAATGTCCACGGGCGCTGGGAGACGGCGGCCGAAGACAAGAAGTGCATCGATTGGGCGCGCAGCTGTTTCCAAGAGGTCACACCCTTTGCGACCGGAGGCGTCTACGTAAATTTTTTGACGGATGATGAATCAGATCGCATCAAGGCCGCATACGGCTCCGGCTACGACAGACTGGCCGAAGTCAAGCAGAAGTATGACCCGCAAAATTTGTTCCGGATGAATCAGAATATCCGCCCAAGGGTTTAGAAGACTCCATTTTTTGGTGAGTCAGGGTTTTGGCGGCCGCTTTGCGCTAGGACTTGCTTTCTCGGACTTCGTTCTCTCACGGCCGCTCGTTTTCTGTAGACGATTTGATGGGCCCACTCAGGGTCCAGCATCTCCCAGTTACACCAAGGGTCTCTCGACGGAAGACAGCTGTAACTAATTGTCTGTTACTGAGGTGGTGGACCCGATCAGAATCGATCTCTCCAAGTGTCTTTTCTGTTACTAGGCGCTTACTTGCAATTAGCAGCTGAAGCGCCTCGAGGGCTGGAGTGTCAAAGGAGAGGCTCCGGGGCTTACGCGCAAGCGGTGCGATACAACCGGGCCCGCTAGGTAGGACGGCGGTTTTCGGCGAAACTCAACCCAGTCTAATTGCTTCAGCATGATGTCTGCGCCGTCAGCCCCGGAAAAAGACCGGCCGTTAGGCGGCGTGTGCCGCACCATGGCAGATGAGCCACGCCTTTGCAGCGAGTGCTCGCCAGGTTATCCAGCGAATCATTGCCAATGGGCAATTAAAAACAATAAATTGCCCCAATGAACTCGGTGACGATACAGGCCGCACTCAAGGAGATCGGGGAAACAGAGGATCCTCTTGAAAAAGCCCTTAAGCTCTCAGGTCTTGTAAGCACACTTTTCCGCGAACGAGGGTGGGAAATGGTCGTGGTTGGTGGTTCGGCAATAGAGTTCTATACGGAAGGTCAATATATGTCCGGCGACATAGACATGTGTTCAAAATCAGAAATCGCAGCCCCGCCACCGAGCGTAAGGGCCGAAGTGATGGGACTGTTGGGTGCAACGGGCGGGCCACGGAATTTTAAGATTGGTGATCAATGGGTAGACCTGCTCGGCCGTGTCGAGAGGATGTCCCAAGCCCAGTTTCGTGTTCTCGAGACTCCTTTCGGACCCGTCAACCTGATGCCTGTCGAGGAACTGCTCGTCGACAAGGTTTTCAGCTCAATTTACCCTCAAGAGAACAACGAGTCGCGTGAATGCGCTGAGAAACTGCTGGCCGTGTGTATCAACGGTGGGATCGCCACGAATTGGACGGAGGCGGCTAAGATGGCAGCATCTAAGGAGTACGGAATCGGTTCGCAATTTCAGCAATTTCGATCAGAGCTTGAGAAGCGCATTATTCCCGATGAACGACGCAAAGATCAAATGGACCTGGGAGGAATGGAAAGAGACAAGGAAGGTCCGTCGCCTGATCTCTGATAGCGTCAGGCCAGGACCGATTCGTCGAGGAGAGAGCAGCTCCGATAGGCGCCTGCGTGCTACTTTTAACGGCGCCCGTGGGCCGAGATTTCCTTCTCTAGGTTAGAAACGGGGACGGCTTGCAACGGCCGTTAGATGGTGGACCCGATCAGGGTTCACCGTCGCCCTATGACAACGAAAGGCGGTTCGAGTCTGGTTCGAGTTCGCCCCGGGCTCTGCCCGTCTTGACCCGGCGCCCGTTGGGTTGAAGGCTCCATTCCGCGCTGATTGAGGCACCGGCCGCTGTCGTCCGTGTCTCCCGAGAGGCCCGTTGCCGGGCAATAAAGGGCATGTCTCCAACCGAGGGTAGAATACCCCATAGCGCTCGAGCGATTGTCGGAATATGATCAGTCCATGACATTTCCAAGCATTGGCGTTCCGGCGGAAGCGGCCAATCGGAATTGAGTGCTGCCATGCCCGATTCTCCAATTCCCAATCAGCCGAAGACTGTGGAGCCGGCCGCTAGTTCCGCCAAACCTGTGGTTCACGAATCACGTCCGTCCGATGCAGCCGTTTCTGGCCCCAGAAGCGCCAAAAGCTTCTTTTTGACCGTCGCGCTCGGCGCGCTCTCCGTCGTCCTTTTTCTCGCCTTGCTCCTGGTCTGGCGCCAGCTGGGCAACCGTGACAATGCCATCGTGCAGGGTCAAAACCGGCTGGATCAGACCCAAGCAGCAGTGCTCGTGTTGCAGACACAAGTGGCTGAGGCCAAGGCCGGCATGTCCCGGATTCAGAAGCGAATGGATGAGGCCAATGCGGAGTCATTTCAACGCCAAGTCGAATTGGACAAGGTCAAAGCTGGCAATGCTGCTCTCCAGGCGGATTTGGAAAAAGCCAGGGCGATATCCACCGACTTTCAAACGCGGATGGAAGATGCCAAGGTTGTTTCCATAAGGCATCAAGGGGAAGTCGAGATCGCCCAAGCCCAAGTGAAAGAGATGCAGGACCAGTTAAACAAGACCAAGTCTGACGCGATCCGGCTTCAAGAGCAATTGGATGAATCCAGAGGCCTGGCCACAGATTTGCAGTCGAAACTAAAGGCGGACGAGGAAATCATCGCCAAGCTGCAAAAACTGAAGGCGAAGAGTTAGCCGTTGCTCCTGGCGAAGGGCGGTGCATCGCCCGCAGGAGGCGCAACGCAAGATTCGGGCGTGCCTTAGTTTCGGTTGTGAATATGGTGGACCCGATCAGGGTCCAACATCTCCCTATGAAACGAGATCCTGTTTTGCTTTTGTTTCGCCTGAAACGGTATGTTTTCAGGGATTTTGGCGAGTGATTTCGCCTGGCGGTTCGAGTCTAACCTGGGTTTGCCCCGTAGACCGCGCCTGCCAGTCGGTAAATGCGAGTTTCACTCCCAAGGTTTCGCGCACGACATCGGGAGTTTGGCTGCCACCGCGCGGAAGCATGTTAAAAGCAGCGCACGATGCTTAAGAACCTTCTTTCAATGGAACATCCTGATCCGGCGCCTTGGGACCAGAACAAGAAAGGTTGGCTTCAATGCTCCTATCCGAGCGTTGAGTTTAGAGCTTTGGAATTCATCCCCGACGAGGGCGCAGTCTGATGGGACCCACTAGAGAAGGTCTCTGAGCCCAATTTCGATTGCAAATCGGCGCGTTTGCACAGAGGCGTGCTTAAATCTCCCGGGGGCGACAGGAAATAGACCTTTGCATGCCCCATGATCGCCGCGTAAAAGAATCCAATGCCACCGAGGGTTGTCTTCTTCGCTCCTCCCGCGGTGACCGCCCTCGATCTTGTCGGTCCGTTGCAGGCATTCGAAATGGCTGGCCACTATTTTGTGCGACCCTACCGGATCGAGGTGTGCGCGCTCACCGAAACGGTTCCCGTCACGGGCAACCTGCATTTCTCTAACCTGCTACTCTACAAGCAAATCAAGATCCAACCGGACGACACATTGTTTGTGCTGGGATGCGATTCGGTCACTCCCGGATTCATGCGGGCGCACAAGGCCGTGTTTCCATGGATCCGGAAAGCCTGGTTGGACGGGGCGACCGTCTGCTCGGTCTGTACGGGAGCCTTTCTTCTGGCCGAAGCGGGAATCCTAGACGGTTTGGCTTGCGCCACCCATTGGGCAGATGCCGATCTGCTGCAACAGCGCTATCCGAGGATCAAAGTCAGGAAAGGAGTTCTGTTTGTGCAGGAGGGGAATGTCTTCACGAGCGCGGGAATAGCCTCCGGCATCGACCTGGCTATCCACCTCATCGGCCTGCGGTATGGGGAGAAGCTCGCGTTCCAGGTCGCCCGCTCTCTAGTGATCTACCTGCGGCGCGGCGGAGGTTTCCAACAGGAAAGTGTCTATCTCCAGTATCGCAACCACCTGGATGACATGGTGCACCGGGCCCAGAGCATTATCATCGAAAACCTGGATAGGCCGCCGAGCCTTGACCAGCTCGCGGTGCAGGTCGGAACGAGTTCGCGCACCCTCTCTCGCCGTTTTCGGCAGAATCTCGATCTTTCCGTAGGGGAGTACCTGAGGGAATTGCGCCTGGAACGGGCCCGCTCGCTGCTGCGGGAAGCCGGCTCAAAGGTCGAGGATGTGGCCAAGGCCTGCGGGTTCAATGGGAGCCGGCAACTCCGCAACCTTTATCATGGACGCTTCGGCCATTCACCGCGGAGCATGAAGTTGAAGGTGGAGGCGGAAAGCTGATACGGGAAGGCGGTCCCACGAAAAATCTGCCATGGGCTGGGGACCCGTGGCAGGCCCGGGGCATTTTGGCCCGAAATTGCCCATGGTTGGCCTAGTTGCTTTCGGGGTTCGCGGGTATGCTCGAAGTACAGGCACCGTGGCCCCGTTCGGCCAACCGGGCTTATACGCAACGATCCTTAACAAAAAAACGCCAGACAGTCGGACTCTCACCTCATGAAATTCTCAAGACTACTCCTCTTTCCTGTGCTGTTCCTTGCTCTCGCCCGAATCCCCTTCGCCGCTGAAACAGTGAAACCTGAGACATTGCCGGAAGGCCAGCACATGTACGTCATTGAACGCGTGATTCCGGGCGCCGGCTCTTTCTCTGCTGAGAAATTGAAATCCATCGCCGAGACCTCCTGTAGTGTGTTGGGCAAGATGGGGCCGAAGATCCAATGGCTGCACAGCTATGTGACGGGTGACAAGATTTACTGCATCTATATCGCCCCTGATGAGGCTACGGTGCGCGAACACGCCAAACAGGGCGGCTTTCCGGCCAACTCTGTGAGCCAGGTCACGACGATCATCAGCCCGGAAACGGCAAAATAGCGGTGGGCAGCAGAGGCGGGAAAATGGACACACCCGCGAACAAGCAGCCCGAGTCCGTCCACAGGAGGGAAAACGAGATCCTCGGGGTCAGGCTGTTCGCGCCGGCTTCCGAGGGCCTCAATCCAATCGCGGCGAGTCCCCGCGAGCTTCTGGCGTACGGGTACCCCGCTTGGCCCGAACCTGTGCCACAACCGCGGTTGCACAAACTGTGGACGAAGATGATGTCACGACCGATGCGGATCATTGAGCCACAGTTCGCCGTGATGACGAAAAAGGACCGCGGGCAAAGGAAGGACTATGGCCCGCCCGCAGGGAATGGCTGGTGTGGCAGCGTTGCGTTTGCGAAAAGCGCCGGCCTTGGTCATGACCAAAGTGACGCCTCACGAGGGCACACCGTTGAAGCTCAAGAAGACGCTCTTCATCTAGGAGACGACCAAGAAAGGCCAAGTGCTTGAGCCCGTGAACGGCCCGCTGTCAGTGGGCGACGAGCTGGTCGTCCGCATCGAGCTTCGCACAGACAGCGACATGGAATTCGTTCATCCGAAGGACCAGCGCCGTAGCGGCACCGAGCCGGTGGATGTATTGAGCGGGTACAGAATCCAAAACGGCCTTGCCTACTACGAGAGCACGCGCGACACCGCCAGTCACTTCTTCATCGATTACCTGCCCAAGGGCGTCCACGTGTTCGAGCATTCGACGCGTGACCAGCTCAAGGGGAGTTATCAGACTGGCATAGCCGAAATCCAGTACATGTACGCCCCGGAGTTCAACAGCCACCCGGAGAGTTTCGCCGTGGAGGTCAATTAGGGCAGGGTTGCACAGCACGAAATGGGGGCTGTTCAGCCTCAACGCACCTTTATGTGCAGAGTGTGGAAATGGCCAGTAGGGTGCCGCTAGTAACCTTTACGTCCTCGTAACGCCCATTAAACGCATTCCATTGGATCTGGTGCGCGCGCAACCGACGGACCCAGTCAGGGTCCAACGCCCCTATTTATTACAAGGTTTTCGTTGTAGAAACGTTATGCCACTAATTATATGACAATGATATGGTGCACCCGATCAGGGTCCAACGTCTCCCTATGAAACGAGATTCTGTTTCGCTTTTGTTTCGCCTGAAACGGGATGTTTTCAGGGGCTTGGGCGAGTGATATTGCCTGGCGGCTCGAGTCTGGTTCGAGTTTGTCCTGGATTGCCCCGTTTTAAAGGGGCGCTCGCCCCAATTCTGGGAGATTGGCCTTGGATAATGTTGTTGATTGACGATATTGACCTTCAAAAGCCCCAATTCAAATTATCGCAGTGAAGTTCGAATGGAACCCCACCAAGGAAAGCGAGAACATCGCCCGACATGGTGTGGATTTTACCGAGGCGCAATTGGCCTTCGACGATCCAAGAGCGCTGGTTCTTTGGGATGGGCCCCATAGCACCTCGAAGGAACCGCGCTGGTGGCTTTTGGGGAAGGTTGGGACAAAGGTCATGTTGGTGCGCTATACGCATCGGCCGGCCGGAGTCATCCGCCTCATCGGTGCTGGCTATTGGAAATTAGGACGTGATTACTATGAAAAACATTGGAAAGAAACTTCAGTCTAAGGCAATTTTTGACTCAGACGGCTATCAAGCGAATCTCAATTCGCTAAATGGAGAGCTTGCCCGAACTTGGCAAACTGAGCGTAAGACCGCTGGCACGTGGAGGAGCCCGTCCTGGAGCAGGTCGAAAGGCGAAAGGCAACCGGCAAATTCTCCTGCATCTCTCGCCTCGTACGATTGAATTGCTCCGCACTACTGCTAAGCAAAAAAGGCAGCCCATCTCTGCGACTGCCGAAATGAGCCTGCTGTATGCCCTGAAGAGGGCAGGGCACCGGGCCCGACATCTTGCAGTTGCCGAATAGACGAGTCCTCCAAGTCTTGAATCCCGACCTCGCTCTGCGCCCATTGAGAGTGCCTCGATTTAGCAAACGCCGCTGCGCCCGTTTGATGCGCGAACAGGGTCTGCAAGGCAAAAAGAAGCATCGGCGCAAGCCCCGCACAACGGATAGCCGTCACGCGAAGCCCGTCGCCGAAAACATCATCGCCCTGCGTCCGGATCCAACCGGCCCCAATCAGTGCTGGCTAACCGATATAAAATACATCGAGACAGCCGAAGGATGGCTGTACCTGGCAGCAATCCTCGACCTATGGAGCCGTAGAATCGTCGGTTGGACCTGTGTGTGAATTGCGGACTACACCTCCCCGCGGTTGCGGATTAT
>Ga0187855_10001010_pt1 | contig 23104 bp, 20 predicted proteins | sample June2016WEW_8_10_2_FD_132969 | JGI IMG/M metagenome (GOLD analysis project Ga0187855, IMG submission 132969) | Peatland microbial communities from SPRUCE experiment site at the Marcell Experimental Forest, Minnesota, USA - June2016WEW_8_10 | ecosystem: Environmental > Terrestrial > Soil >...
CCGCGCACACCAAAAGTATCCATCATCCCCCCGCATTCAATCCGTGATTCCCCCACCCCGCCACGAGTATCATCACCCATATGGATCTCGACGCAATCCAATCCGCCCTCCGCGCCTCCTCGCTTGACGGCTGGCTCTTTTACGACCATCACCATCGCGACCCCATCGCCGGCCATATCCTCGGCCTCGATCCCCAGACCCTCATTACTCGCCGTTGGTACTACCTCATCCCCGCCCACGGCGAGCCCCGCAAGCTGCTCCATCGCATTGAGCAGTCCCGTCTCGACTCGCTCCCCGGCTCCCGCGCCGTCTACTCCAGTTGGACTGAGCTAGCCGCCGCCCTCGATGCCATGCTCGCCTCCACCCATCGCCTGGCCATGCAATATTCCCCCAATAACGCCCTCCCCTCCGTCTCCCTCGTCGATGCCGGAACCGTCGAATTCCTCCGCTCCCTCGGCAAGCAAATCGTCACCTCCGCCGATCTGGTCAGTCAATTTGAAGCCGTCCTGACTGCCGATCAAGTCGCCACCCACACCGCTGCCCAGATAGCCATTGACTCCATCCTCGCCGAAGCCTGGCGGCACATAGCTCAAACCATCCGCCCCGCAGACGCCACCGCCACCCCCACCACCCTCACCGAATACGAACTCCAAACCTGGCTAGCCGAAGCCATGCGCCGCGCAGGCCTCACCTTCGACGATGGCCCCAACGTCAGCATCAACGCCAACTCGTCTGACTCCCACTACGAGCCCACCCCCACCCAATCCGACCCCATCCGCAACGGCGACTTCCTCCTCATCGACATCTGGGCCCGTCTCAACCAGCCCGCCAGCATCTTTTATGACGTCACCTGGACCGGCGTCATAGGCCGCGAGCCCACCCCCCGCGAGCAGCACGTCTTTGAAGTAGTCTGCACCGCCCGCGACGCCGCCATCACCGCCGTCCAGCAAGCCTTCGCGGCCAACCGCCCCATTTGCGGCTTTGAGGCCGACGACGCAGCCCGCTCCGTAATCCGCGCCGCCGGATTCGCTGACCAGTTCACCCATCGAACCGGCCACAACATCGCCCAGGACATACACGGCGCTGGCGCCCACCTTGACAACCTCGAAACCCACGACGACCGCTTCATCCTCCCCCACACCTGCTTCTCCGTAGAGCCCGGCATCTACTTGTCGGAATTCGGCGTCCGCAGCGAGATCAACATGCTAACCGCCCCCAACAAAGCCTGGGTAACCGGCAAAATCCAGCAAGAGTTAGTGCGCATATAAAGAATGTCAAAATAAGCAAACGCACCGTAGGCACAGAGGTAAAGGACATCAAACGCGCCGTAGGCGCAGAGTTCGTTAGCCCCGCGCTTCACCGGGGTCCCCAAGAAACGGTCTTTGTTTCTTGGGGCGGAAGCGTGGGGAAAAGGAATTCCATAAGTTCGTTACGGAGTCCCGTAGGGACGGCGCAAAGACGCTGTTCATGAACGAACCAATAGTTCTGAAGAGATGCAAGATCCCTCACCACAAATCTGTCATCCTGAGAGACCGAAGCGCGGCGTAGGGAGTCGAAGGACCAGCGGTTTTTCTCACCCACAAAATCCACCAAAATGAACGTGCGCATTATCCCCCAACGCATCCTCTTCCCGTGGGGAAGACGTGAAAATAGCCCCGGGTGAAACCCGGGGAAAGCATTCCCATCAACCCCTCGCGCCCCGTAGGGCCGCGCTGAAGTGAAGAGTACTGGCCTTAGTTCGCACAGAAACTCCCCAAAAAATGAACGAGGCCTTAGCCTCTGGCGATGCACCTTCTGATCGATTCCGAGATGCCGACTTAAGATTACTTATTAGGATTCGATATCGCCTACAACGTTGGAATGCCGCAGGAGCGGAGATATTCGGATGTGCCATCGTAAAAAGATGGGGGACGGGTGGGGTCCGACCGGTCCCCATTGGGGACGAAGATGGCCATCCCCTGCCGCGCTCGTGTCAGAATCACTCGATATGCGTTCTTGAGATAAAGACGCTTAGACTCATCATTTACGGATTGCCATCTTGTTCCCTTGAAGGCCTGAGAAATCCAGATCCCGTCCCTATGATGGAAGTCTCCGTCCCAACATACGCCGACCCAATCCAGCTCAAGACCTTGGACTGCAAACTCGCTGGCAACATCTTCAAGGTAATAGGAGGATCTGACATCTGCTTTGTCGTTCAAAAACCAATTCACTGGTTCTATCGCCGCCTTAATGTAGATCCCTTCTGGGCGAAGGCGTTGCGCCCCTGAGGACGCAACTAACCCGAACCGCTCTGTTCCGCGAGCGCGATCACGGAGCCACTGCTTTGCCTTGTGAAGGTCACGAGTCAAATAGATTGGGTAGTCGGCTTGTATGCTCTTGTATGTGTTTCGCGCAGCCTCGGGCTCATTGTCGATGACATGGCCTATGAATCCGGAAAGAGATTCCGCCCTATAGGAGCGCATCGAAACTGCGAGGTGAAGATGTTCACTTAAGCGAACTCTTGGAGACGTCAGGAACTGCTCCAACCTGCATCGCGAACCGTACTCAGCTAGTGTAATGCGAGGCGACAAATGGACTTCCCAATTGGGAAACTTGGATTCAAGTGCGCTGATCCATTCCGATATGCCAGCCTCTCCAGTGTTGATTTCCTGGCCGCTACCAACCGAGCAAACGATCGTGCACCAATCTGGATGACGATCCATCACGCGGATGAGAAATTCCGGCTCTGACATATCGAAGTCGAGGCGCCCTCGTTTCCGCTGCATGAAGCTAGAAGCCTGTTCACGGTTCCAGGCTCTTTGAGCCTCATCAAATACCGCCGCCTTTTCCACGGGAATTTCTTCGTTCCCAATATATTGATCCCGAAAATGATGGATATTCTGGATAAAGCTGCGCACTTCACGCTCAGCCACTGTCTTCTTGACTTCCTCACGCCGAACTTTGTCGCGGGCAAGCGCCTCACGAAGCACATCGACGAGCGGGCCGTTGCCGGACAAGAAGACAGCATGTTCATCGCTGTGTTCATCCGAGCGCCGGGTAGCGATATTCAGTCCGGCGAGAGTCTTCCCTGAACCGGGTACGCCAGTTACGAAGCAAATGGCCTTCTTTTGGTTTGAGCGGGCTTCATCGATTACCCTACCGACGCTGGCACTCGTTTCTCGAAGATTCTCGGCGCTAGCATCAGATCGTGAGATATCAATGACGCTGTGAGTTTGATAGAGAATTTCAGCCGCCTGGATGATAGTAGGGGTAGGTTTGTATCCCTTGGCCATCCACTCTTTTACATCGATTATTGGGAAGGTTTGCTTCGCGCAAATATCTTCCATAAGATCTGCGAGCCCCGCCGCGTTAGTTCGGACGGGCTCAGCGACCAAATCGTCAGCAAATTTGAGTCCGGAGATTTCATTGGGCTTTGCATTCGTCGAGATCAACACCGGAACAATCGCCACTGAATGGCTGCCCTCATGGAAATTCTTCAAATCGAGAGCGTAATCCACAACCTGATCAAGAGCACTGGTTGAATGCTCGGTGGCTCCAACCTTGAATTCAAGAAGGAAGACGATGTTTTCCGAAACCAAAACGGCATCCGCTCGTTTGCCCATTCTTGGAATGTAGAATTCTAAAAATATTCTTTCTCCTGACCGGGCCGCCAAGGCAGTCTTGAGAATCGAGATTTGCTGGAGCCAGGCCCAACGCTGGGGTTCATCCAGGGCGTGATGATGCTCTGTTGTAAGAATGCCGAGGATACGCTCGTCGTTTTCCTTGAGGAAATTAGATACTGCCTCACTGTAGTAGGCCTTGATCGGCATTCGAATCCTTATGTCCGCCTATCGTACACTCCGCTCAGAATATCTCAAGTGATCGGGCTCATCACGGGCGCTTGTCAGTCGCGCCAGCGACTTAGTTCAAGCGCCCTAGCGTTCTCCAGACGCCCCACCACTGACACCCCGCGCCCCCTAGTGGGGCGCGGGGTGTCAATTTACGTTATTTTGCGTCAGTTTTGGATACCGGTATGCCCCTCATCCTCCCCCCGCAGACGCACCGACTTGCTGACTCGCTGACTAGCTAATCATCTCGATCCGGTCGCTCTATTCCCAAGTCCCTAGTCCCTATTCCCTAGTCCCTATTCCCTGTCTTTCCCCAATCACCGGCCCCATCTTCTCCGCCACCTTAGCCAGCTCAAAAATCACTTTGAAATTAGCCTCCTGTTCCGCCACCCCCCGCTCTGTCTTCCGAGGCCGAACCCTTACTCCCTCCTTCCGCAACCACGTCCGCAAGTTCATTAGAAAAACCTCCCGCCAGCCGATCGCTTCCAGCCACGGCTTCCTCTTCGCCTCCCGCTCCTCTTCCCTCCGAATCCGCACCTTCTCCCGCACATCATTTTGTTCATCGGCCAGGTCTTCGAGCGTCCCCTCCATCGGCACAAGTGCATAAACCAGTTCGCACCCCAATCCCTTCGCTGCCCGTCTCAGTGTCTCCAGCTTGATCCGCGAATCCTTCTCCGCCTCCTCCATCCGGTGAACCTCAAACCGGCAAACCCCCAGCCGCCCAGCCACCATATCCACCGGCAGTCCCACCGCCTGCCGTATGTTTTTCAGCCACCCCTCGCCGCCAACCCTCCGTCTCTTCGCCAACCGAAACGCCAGCAAGGTCTCGTCGAGCTCCCGCCGCAGCTTCTCCCGCTCAAATTCCTTCATTCCGTCCCCCACCAGACAAATAGCAAAAACCGTAAAGATAACTCGTTTTAGCGCACATTTGCGCACATCTCCCCAAAATGCCTCGCATGTCAGTCAAAATAAAAAGGTTAACCCGTGTTCCGAGAATCGCCAAAAGCTCGAAGAAGTATACTTATAAGTCGATACTCTCTACCGGCACCCTATCTGGAATCAGCAACTTACGCCAATCCACATCCTCAGAGCCCCTCAAAAAATCCACACTTGTCCAATTCTGCGCGAATCACGTGTAATTATATGCAAACAAACTTCCCCCTAAAAACCGCATTCTCACGCGGGATTCGAGCTCCCTAACCTCTAATCCCTGACCCCCAACCCCTAACCCCTGCCCCACTGCGTTATAGTCAAAAAGGAATGGCAACCGAACAGAACGCCTCTCGAAAAAAAGACTCAAACCAAGGTTTCGTCTATCTGCCCCTCATCGCCGGCTGGCTGGTGCCTGGCGCGGGCCATTTTCTGCTCCATAAATGGGGCAGGGGAGCGCTGCTTGCCGCATCCATCCTCAGCATGTTCGTGCTCGGCCTGGCCATGCAAGGCAAGGTCTACGGCGGCGCGCACGACGTTCTCGATCTGCTCGGCCTTGCCGGCGACCTGGGCAATGGGCTGCTTTACTTTGTCAGCCGATTTCTGGGGCTGGGAGCGGACCAGGTGATGGTGACGACCGCCGACTACGGCACACGCTTCATCGTGGTAGCCGGCCTGCTCAACGTAATCGCCGCCGTCGATGCGCACAATCTACGCACCGGGAGGAAGTCCTAGTGTTTAAGCCCTCTCATTTTGCCGCGGTTGTGCTTTTCTCTCTCTTCGCGTCAGTAGTCTTTGGCATCACACAACGCGAGACCCCGCGCAGCATGATCCGCTACGGAATCTACTGCTTTGTACTATTCGTAGGCTCTGCAATTGTGCTCAGCTGGGTAATGTTCCTGATCGCGCGCTAAAAAATCAGGCTGTAAAAAGATTTTCAAAATTGATCTCTGATCTCTGATCCCTGACCCCTATCCAACCGTCTCCCGCTGCCAGACCGCCGCATCGAACCGGTGCGCGCAGTTATATCCCTCAGCCAGATAAAGCTCAATTGCGTGGGTATTCGATTCGGTAACGGTGAGCGAAATCTTGCTCGCTCCCATCCGCATGAAGTTGAATGCGGCCACGGAAAGCAATTTGCGCGCCAGCCCCTGACGGCGGTAGGCGGGATGCACACAGACCTGAGTAATGTGTCCGCTCTCCGGGCTTACCCTCGATCCCAGTACCAGCGCGATAAAAGCCCTGCTTCGTTTATCCACTATCACATGCGAAACCTGCGCGGAGAAGGCCCCGCACCCCGCGTAGCGCACAATGTTGTGGAGGAAGCGCTGCGATCCGTGCGCGGTGCGGTATTGGTCGTTGATGGCGCTGTCGGGATGATCGCGATAGGCCTCGGTGATCAACTGCCCGGCCTGCGAAAGATCTTCGTCCCGCCAGGGGCGCAACTCCAGATCTCCCGGCAAATCCACCTGCGGTGGGCCCCAAAAGCCATCGATTTGTTGCACCATAAAGAGTCTTTGGAAGACCCCAAATCCAGCATCGCTAAAGGCCCCAGCGTGCGTCCCTGATGGGTGCAGCAGCAGTTGCGATTCGATGCGATCCACCTGCGGCGAGTTCTGGAGCAGCTCAAAGAGATGCCGCAGCAGCTTCCCCTCAATTGCGTGGGCCTCGCTCGCTTGGGCCTCGCCCGCCTGGCCCCGCAGCGCAAACACGTCGCCAATCACCGCCTTTGTTTCCTCGTAGACGCAGAAGGCATAGCCGGTAATCTGCCCTTCCTCCACCGCCGCGTAGCCAGGAAGCATGTGGCTGTCCAGGTACTGCATCAGCAGCTTGACTGAAGTCCTGTAGTCCCAGTGCAGCCGCTGCTTCCACAGTTCACCCTCGGCCTCCAGCACCGGGCGCAGCATCGGCGAGGTAAAGTGCCGCAGGTCGAGAATCTCAATGGAAACGCCCGATGCCATAGTTCATCACTCAAAGTTACCGGCCACCCACCATATAAATCACCAGTCCCTGCTCCGGCCAGGTAAATAGCTGCTCAAAATGGCGGCCCTCGAAGTACTCATCCAGCGCCTCCTGGGTATGCAGGTCCACCCCTCCCCGCCCCGATACGCGCACCACAAGCAAATGTTGTTCGTCCGGAACGCCACTTTCTTCGTAATTAACAACCTCCCGATTGCGGTAAAACGAAAGTCCGTACTCGGTGTCGCGCCGCACTCGAAAGACCGCAATGGTCTCACTGGCTGAAGCATAAGCGGCCAGCCGGTCGGCCAGAAGGCGCGCGGAGTAGGAGCGATCAAGCAGGTGAATTACGCGCTTGGTGGCGACCACCTCGGGACTGCCGAAGAACGGGCCCACGCCATAAAGGAAAAAAACCAGCACCACCAATACGCCGGTTGTGACCAGCCGCAGCCGCGCCACGCCGAAGCCGTTTACCACAACTAAAATTAGCAGTGCCGCGCCACACGCCGCCAGCGCAGCGGCAACGATCGCGTTCGTGGGTGGCATCTGCGAGCCGTGGGCTACAAACCATGGTAGTAACAGCACGGCCATGGTCGTTACGCCACAAAGCATGACATGGCCCAATAGCACCCAGCGGTTCAGCCCTGCCTGCCGTCGGCGGAAAAGGTAGTCGCCGGTGAGGATGGCGATGGGAGGAATTGAAGGCAGAATATAGCCCGGCAGCTTGGAACGCGAAAAGGAGAAAAAGACAATGGGAATCAGCGCCCAGAGCACCAGAAACTCTGGAAAGGCATCGCCGGGGGCGCCAGCGCAGGGCTTGCAGACGCTCGAGTGGCGCAGCCGCCACTCGAGCACCGAGGTCTGGATGCCATCTGCCAGCGCGCGAACGGCAATCACCGTCCAAGGCATAATCGCCAGCAGCGCCACCGGCACGTAGTACCAGAATGGCTGTACGTGCTGATAGCGGTCGGTGGCAAAGCGCAGCAGATTATGCTCGAAAAAGAATTCGCGGAAGAATGTGGGATTCTGACGCTGCACGGCAATAAACCAGGGCAGCACCATGGCGAAGTAGAGCGCCACGCCCGGCCACCACAGAGTGCGGCGCAGGATGGACCACTCGCGGCGCAGAAAAGCGAAGGCGATGATGATGATCGCGGCCAGGAACGGTGCGACCGGCCCCTTGGCCAGCGTGGCGACTCCGGTAAAGAAATAAATATCGAAGAGCCAGAACTTGGAATCGGTCTCGTACCACGCATACCACCCGAGCAGACCGATGGCCAGGGGCGCCGCCATCTGCATATCGGTGGAGGCGCCGCGTGCAAATCCCATGATGCCGGCGCAGGCCACGGTAATCAGTGCCGCATCCAGGTGACCGCCGGGACGAAAGCGCCTCATATGCAGATAAATGAGGCCGATCATCACGAAGGCGAAGGTAGTGGAGGGCAGCCGCGCGCTCCAATCGTGCACGCCGAAGTCGCGGAACAGGAACATCGCGCGCCAGTAGTAGAGCGCCGGCTTCTCCAGCCACGGCAGTCCATACAGATAGGGCGTGACGCAAGCGCTGAGTTTGCCTTTTAGGGTTTGTGCGGCGTCAAACCTGTCCAGCATCTCGTGGGCAATCTGCGCGTAGCGGGGTTCGTCTGCTCCCACCAGTCCCAATCCGTCGCCGCCGAGATACGGAGTAAGTCCATAGCAAAGAAAGTAGACGGTGAAAACAAGAAAGATCAGCGCTTCGCAGATGCCCGTCCACGACGGCATTCGCCAGCACAGTTTATCCGGCGCGTCCGGATCGGCCGGCTTCAGAAAAGGCCCCAGGTAGCCAAGAATCCATTTTGGCAGTCGTTTGCGTCCGCTTGAAGGTGAATCGGGTGCAGAGGTTTCGTGAGTCGTTTCCACTTCCAGGTTTTCTCCACCGGGCGGGCTTAGCGCGTTCCGCTCCTGCCGGCGATTCCGGCTTTAGTCAGGCAGTCTAAGTCTCTCGGCCTGCTTGCGGTCCACGCCTCAAATAAAGTGCAGCGCAGGTGCACAAGATTCGACAGGGACAAGGCTAACAGATTCATGCCGATTCTCAAGGGCTATCAGTCCTTTATCTTCAGTTAAATCAGTCCGGTCTTTCAGCTTCGCTCGGCTGAGGTTTTATTGATCACGCGGGGGCCGGCGTTTTCGGCTTCGTTTTCGCGCGTTCTCTCGCCGCCCGCTTGTCCCTCTGTTACATGCTGCTCCTGCGCCGAACTCTTTTGCCGTTTGCGCGATCGATCCATCAACTCCACAATGCGCGCCTGGTAGCGCCCGGAGCGGTCTGCAAGAAAACTCAGCTCCGGCACGTGGCGCACGCCCATGCGTTCCTTCAACTGAAAGCGGATGTAACCCTTGGCCGCTTCCAGCCCGGCGATGGTATCCACTTCGGCCTGGGCAATATCCTTGACCGCGCAGTCAACGGCCACGTAAACACGCGCAGATTTTCCCCCCGGGTTAAGCGCCACCTCCGTCACGTAACAGAAATTGATGCGGGGGTCGGAGAGTTCGCCCTCGATCATGGTTGCGATCTCCACTCGCAACGTCTCGGCCACGCGGTCCTGATGATGCTTTCGTCCTCTGTGCTCTGGCATAACGACCACTCCATACCGGTTAAACAATTCAGCATAACAGAGGCGGAACGGAGAGTTCGGCAGTAAACCCTCGGGACATCGTCATACTAAGGTGGTTCGCGCTCTCGAGGCTCTTGAAGGCAGACTCCTCAAGGAGCTCGAGCAAGAAGATGGCGGGGGGCTTTTATCCCGCATTAAGCAAACGTAGTGGACGTGGACTTTAGCCACGGCGCGGATTCCGCATGAACAAGCTGACTTGATCAGAGTTTCCAAAGACCATCACATCCCCATTGGCCACATAGTTGCTGCTCTCATCCGATGAGCCGATCCTCCTTTCGAGCTTGCCAGCCGGATGAAACCCAGCGGCTGTCGTTCGAGCAGCAGCAAGATTTTCCGCCCACAGCCATTCAGGCGTGGCTGTTAACCGCACTCGGCCATTACGAAGCAGGGCAAACAGCGGAGGCGGAGCGCATGTGCCTGCAAATTTTGTCCATTGATGTTCGCCATGCCGACGCCCTCTACTTGCTGGGCATGATCGCCTACAAGACGGGCCGTATTCCGGTCGCCGTCTCCATGATTCGTCGCGCAATCGCTGTCAATCCCCGGCGGCCCTACTATCACTCCAACCTGGGCAACGCGCTTTGCGCTCAGGACAAGCTCGATGAGGCCCTACTTTGTTTTGAGCACGCGTTAGAGATCGATCCCAACTACGCTGAGGCCAGGTTTAACCACGGCAACGTGTTGCGGGAGCAAAAGAAATACGACCAAGCCGTGGTCTGCTATCAACGAGCGCTTGCCGTCAAGCCCGGCTACGTCGATGCCATGTGCAATCTGGGCATCGTCTACGGTTTGCAAAACAAACTCGACCAAGCCGCCTCCATCTTTAAAAATGCACTCACAGTCGCTCCAGACCGCACGGATCTTATCTGCAACCTGGCCGACGTTTTCCATACCCAGGGAAAGCCCAGCCAGGCCGTGCCCTTGTTTGAGCGCGCCTTGGCCCTCAAGCCCGATCAATACAAGGCCTGCAATTGCCTCTGCAACGCCTGCTTTGACCTGGGCGATCTGGCTCGGTCCATCGCTTGGAATCAGCGCACCCTGGCCATCAAGCCCGATTATGGCGAAGCGTTAATGAACAAGTCCCTGCTCGAATTGCTTCAGGGCGATTATGCCTCCGGCTGGCGCAACTACGAAGTCCGTTGGAAGGTCTATAAGTCACGGCTCTTTGCTCAGCCTTTGTGGAGCGGTCAGCCACTTGGCGGCGCGCGCATCCTGCTCCACGCCGAGCAGGGATTGGGCGACTCGCTTCAATTTCTGCGCTATGTGCCCAAGGTCATTGATACCGGAGGCGCTGTTGTCCTGGATGTGCCTGTCAATCTCCACCGCATCGCCGCGCTTATTCCTGGCATCACGACTTTGGCCAGCGCAGGCACTCCACTGCCGGCCTTCGACTTCCACTCCCCACTTCTTAGCCTGCCGTTGGCCTTTGGCACCACCCTCGAAACCATCCCTGCGCAGGTTCCTTATCTCGCAGTCCCCGCGGAAGCGCTCAAAAAAGCAGCCGCACTGTCTTGGCCCGCACACGGCCTGCGTGTCGGCTTGGCATGGTCCGGAAATCCGAGTCACCCCAAGAATCGTCTTCGCTCCATTCCCCTGGAACTCCTCGCACCAATCTTCAAGCTTCAAGGCGTACATTTTTACTCGCTCCAAATGGGCCCAGCGGCCGGAGAACTCAAAAAGGTGCAGGCAGCCATCACCGACCTCGCCCCTCACGCCTGCGATATGGCCGATACCGCGGCGCAGATAGCCCAAATGGATCTGATCATCTCCATCGATACCTCAATCGCCCACCTGGCCGGCGCCCTGGGCAAGCCGCTCTGGGTCCTGCTCACCCGCCTGCCCGACTGGCGCTGGCTGCTCGACCGCGAAGACAGTCCCTGGTATCCTACCGCCCGCCTCTTCTGCCAGAAAAATTCGGGCGACTGGCAACCGGTAATCGAACGTCTGCGAACGGCCCTAGAGGAACTCGCCGTTCAAGAATTATCCGCTCAGTAATCAACTCTTGAGCACATCCACGCTACGACTGCACGGCGCGTTCCAGCTCCGCAATATCAAGTTTCTTCATCTTCATCATGGCCTGCATGCCCCTTGAATCCTTGATGAGCTCGAAGAGTTGAACAGGAACAATCTGCCAGCAAAGCCCGAATTTGTCCCTGAGCCAGCCGCACTGAATCTCGCTGCCTCCGTCGGTCAGTTTCTCCCAGTAGTAGTCCACCTCCTGCTGCGAGTCGCACCGCACGAGAAACGAAACGGCCTCGTTGAATCTGTGGTCAGGACCGCCGTTGAGTGCAGTAAACTTTTGTCCGTCTATCTCGAAAGAAATGGTGATGATACCGCCCTTGGGGCCGGGGGAGTTACCGGGGTTGCGCAGTTCGCCGAGCCGCCGCGAGTTCTTGAATACGCTCAGGTAAAAATCGACCGCCTCTTCAGCGTTCGCGTCGAACCAGAGAAAAGGCGTAATACGGGGAAAGTTTTCGAAAGCGCTCATTGAAGGCTCCTTGAATTTATTTTGCCGATGGCCTTGCAGATTGCTCGTGCGACCGCGTTTACCCCGGAGAGGGAACTGCGGTCCATGGCAGATTTTAATCATGGGGGGATTGCAAAACGCAAATAAAATATGTACGTTATTTTTGTGGCCGGTAGGCCTACCGCGGTGCCCGCGAGATCTTTCATTTATTCTGTCAATCTCCCCAATCCATCCCCAGAAAGGAAGATCGAAAACCATGGAACTGACCACGTACCTGAACTTCGGCGGCAACTGCGCTGATGCGCTTCACTTCTACGAGCAGCATCTCGGCGGAAAAATCCTCACCATTTCCACCTACGGCCAGATGCCGGGCGCGAAAGAACAATCCCCTGAACAGGCCAAGTTGGTAATGCACGCCCGCATCGAAATCGCGGGCACGCTGATCATGGCCAGCGACGCTCCGCCGGATCGTTATCAGCCCATGCGCAGCGTCTATCTTGCACTTTCGGTCGACAGCAACGAAGAAGCCGAGCGCCTGTATTCAATACTCTCCGAAGGCGCCGAGATATTCATGAAGATGGAGGAGACCTTTTTTGCTCACCGCTTCGCCATGCTCCGAGACAAGTTCGGCACGTCATGGATGATCATCCACGAAAAACCCATGCCTCGTGGCGCTTGAGGGACTGATCAATAAACTGGACCATGCAAAAAACAGGGGCCAGGCTGCGCCGAGTCTGTAACCTCTGCTTTTCAGCTTTCCAGATACTCCCAGAAGCTATCGGCCAGCTCTGCTCCCAGCTCGTTGGTCATCCGCAGCGCAGCTCGTTCCACTTCTTCAATCAACCCGTGCAGGTAATCGCGGGAGCGGGAAACGGCCACCACCCCCAGCGTGGCCGACTGCCAAACCACCGCCTCGTCCATCTCCGCCACTGAGACGTTGAAGCTCTGCCGCAGTTGATCTTTCATTGAACGCACCACCTGCCGCCGGTCTTTTAGCGACTGGGCATGCTCAATGCGGATTTCGAGCGTCAATTGGGCGACAGGCATGGAGTCACCGAATTTACATCGCTAGTGTAAGGCCGTTCGCAGCTGACGGGCGCAATTTATTTTTTTATGAGATTAGAACCCTTGGCCATTCCGCCCCTTGTAATTCGTCCTACACGGCAATCGGATATAATCCGGGCGTTGCTTCCATGCGAAGCAGCGGAGGACTGAAATGGACGTTGTGTTCGTAGTTTTGCTGGCAGTGGTCGCCATTATCGCTTTAACTCTTATCCTGGGAAGCTTCTTTACCGTAAACACGGCCCAGGTGGCTATTATCACGCGTTTCGGCAAGTTTCTTCGTGTGGCCGATCCTGGTTTGAACTGGAAGATGCCCTACTTTGATTCGGTCTCCGGCGTTGTAAGTCTGCGCGTCAATCAGATTTCGCTCACCATGGAAACCAAGACCAAGGACAATGTCTTCGTCACCATTCCGATTTCGGTGCAGAATCGCGTTCGCCCCGAAAAGGTCTTTGATGCCTACTACAAGTTGTCTGACCCGACAGCGCAGATCCAGTCCTATGTTGAACAGGTGATTCTCGGCCATGTTCCCGGCATGACACTCGATGAGGTCTTTGCCTCTCAATCCTCCATCGCCGCGGCGGTCAAGCAGGAACTGGATGCCGATATGGCCACATTCGGCTTCGAGATCGTCAACGTGCTGGTTACCGATATCGTTCCCGACGCCAAGGTCAAGTCCGCCATGAATGACATCAACGCCGCCCAACGCGAGCAGGTAGCCGCCAACGCGCGCGGCGAAGCTGAGAAGATCCTGGTAGTCAAAAAGGCCGAGGCCGAAGCGGAGAGCAAAGCGCTGCAAGGGCAGGGAATCGCCAATCAGCGCCGGGCGATCATTGAGGGCCTTCAGACTTCGGTCGAGCAGTTCCAGAAAGCGGTCGAAGGTGCCTCCGCCAAAGAGGTGATGCAGCTAGTTCTGGTCACGCAGTACTTTGATACCTTGAAGTCCATCGGTGAGAGCGACAAAACCAACACGCTCTTTCTGGCTCATACGCCGTCTGCCGTCAAGGAAGTCTCCGATCAGATCCTGGAATCCATGCTGGTCGCCGAACGATCGAAGAGCTGACCAGTTTAAGAGAACAATACTGATTCGTGTCAGGCGTTCCCAGCTGTCGTAGCGCACAAAGAGAAATAACTCTGTTAGCGATGCTAGCTTGCTAACTAGCTATCCCCCGCGCGAGCGGGGGCTAACTAGATACATTTGCCTGGCTCAGTGCTGCAATTCGCCTGCGGCAAAAACGAAACCCTGCTTAGTCTGAAAACCGCGCCAATTGTTCCGCAGCCGGCTTTCGCGTAAACAAACTCACCACCACCATAGCCGCAACAGCCGCAAAGAGCGCCGGGAAAATAGCGTCGCGCGCGGCCACGACGGGCGGAAAAATCGTCCTGACCGCATCAATATCCCAGGCCAGCGTAACCACAGTTCCCGCGCCGATCGCGGCAACAGCTCCCCACGCCGTTACGCGCTTTGAATAAAACGCAGCCAGCACCACCGGTGTCAACGCCGCGGAGTAGATGGTATAAGCCCACATCATTTTTTTCAGAATGCTCTCCGCATAGACTGCCTGCGAAAGCGCCCAGCATCCGAGTATGACGACCGCCAGCCGTGAGACGATTAGTATCCGCTTATTTGAGGCCCTCGGCGCAATGTAGCGAACAAAAACATCCTCCACCAAATTGGTAGCTGGCGAGAACAAATAATTTGAAGCCGTCGAAATCACCTTGGCAAAGACCGCTCCCAACAGCAGCGCTCCCATCACCGCGGGCAGTCCGTGCCGCGCCGTGTAAGGAATAATTTCCCGTGGATGCAACGCCACTTCGCCCGTAGGATACAGCGCCCGCCCAAAGATGGCGATAGCCACAATCAGCGTCTCCAGCAGCATGGTCCCCAGGATCCATCCGACCACTGAAACGCGCGCGTCCTTCTCCGATTTTGCTGAGAAAAACTTCTGATACATTACCTGGTTGCCCAGCATCAGCAGCAGCACAGGCACCATAAACTCCAGTCCGCGCAGCACGCCCATCCCTGCCGATTGGCGCACATGCTCCGGACTCAAACGGTAGTTGCCCAGCACCTGAAAGTACTCAGCCGGCAGCGTCGCGTGCAGCCCCGCCCATCCTCCCGCCTTGAAAAACAGCATCGGCGCGGCCAGGCAGCAGATCACTGTAACCATTGATCCGATAGCCACATCCATATAAGCCACTGACGACATTCCCGCCAACGCCGTGGTTAAAATGACGAATGCGGCAATCAAATAAGTTCCCAGCTCCGGCGTGACCGTATCTGGAAAAATCAAGTGCAGCACGTCTCCGCCGCCCTTGAACTGGTAACTCGTGATCCCAACGTAGGCAAACAAAATCGCAATCGTCCCCAGCACCCGAGCCGTCTGGTTATAGCGCGCCTCCAACAAATCGGGCAGTGTGAACTGCGCAAATTTCCGCGCTCGCGGCGCAATAAAGAAGATAAGCAGCAATCCCAGCCAGCCACCCGCCGGCTGCCACAGCGCGGCAAATCCGTTCTTGTAAGCGTTCTCTGCCCCAGCAAACAGCGAGCCTGCGCCAATCCACGAAGTCAACAGCGTAAGCACCAGCACCGTCGCCGGCAATGATCGCCCCGCCACCAGGTAGTCGGCCTTGGTCTTCACCTTCAGGGCCTGATACACCGCAACCCCAAGCAGCGCAATCACAATAAAGGCCAGAACAGCGACGTAGAGTTGAGACATTCGCAGGCTTCCTCGCGCGACTTACCGCATTCTCAGCAGTGTAAAGGATCGAGCGGACTGCCGTGATGTCCCTTCTCCCTTCGTGACGGCAGCACTGGCCCACATTACATTCATGGTGTACACTGCCTTTCTAGTTCAAAGAAATAGATTTCGAGTCTCTTAATCATGCCTGTTGAAGATAACCTTTGCACGTTGAGCTATTCCCGTGGTCCAAGCAGGCCGCTGCTTGAACTGACCATCGGCGACCTGCTTCACCGCACCGCCGATCGCTTTCCTGATCGCCTTGCCGTGGCCTCCTGCCATCAGTCGCAGCGCATTTCGTGGGCTGAACTCAGTGCTGAGGCCGACCGCGCAGCGCGTGGTCTCTGGTCGCTCGGCATTCGTCGCGGCGATCGCGTTGGCATCTGGTCCACCAACTGCATCGAGTGGGTCGTCATGCACATGGGCTGTGCCCGCGCCGGCGCATCGCTGGTCAACGTGAACCCCGCCTACCGCTCTCACGAACTTCAGTTCACTCTCCAGCGCTCGCGCATGAAGGCTCTCTTCCTCTGGCACAAAGACAAGCACGCCGACTACGAAGAGATTCTGGGCCGCGCATGCCACGGACTCTCGCTTGAGCTCGAGCACACCATCTACTTCGATACGCCCGAGTGGCCGGCCCTCATGGACGCAGACGGCAAGCTGCCTGATTATGTAGCAATAAATGACGTAGCCAATATCCAATACACCAGCGGGACAACCGGCCATCCCAAGGGCGTCTTGCTCACCCATCACAACATCGTCAACGACGGCCAGTACCTCGCTCAGGCCTTCCACTACACTGAAGTCGACAAAATCGTAATGCCGATGCCTTTCTTTCACTGCTACGGCTGCGTCATCGGCACCATGTCCGCGCTCAACTCCGGCGCGGCCCTCATTCTTCCTAACTGGACCTTTGAGGCGCGAACCACTCTGCAGGCCGTCCAGCAAGAGCATGGAACCTCGGTCTATGGGGTTCCTGCCATGTACGTCGCGGAGATGGCGCTGCCTGATTTCAAGAGCTTTGATCTCACTAGTCTGCGCACCGGGATGATGAGCGGCGCGCCTTGCCCAATCGAACTGATGAAGCGCGTCCTCGATGAGATGCACTGTAAGGAACTGATCATTGCGTACGGTCAGACTGAGTCTTCGCCCGTATGCACCGTGAGCGACGCCGGCGATTCCATTGAGGTACGAGTCCACACGGTAGGTCGCGCCATGCCTCAAACTGAGATCAAAGTCGTCTCTCCCAAGACACACGAGACCGTGCCCACTGGCAAACAAGGCGAAATACTGACCCGCGGCTTTGTGGTGATGAAGGGCTATGATGGCGACCCGGAGGGTACGGCGAAAGTGATTGACACTGATGGCTGGCTGCACACCGGTGACCTGGGCATCATGCGCCCGGACGGCTGCATCCATCTCACCGGCCGTTCCCGCGATGTCATTATCCGCGGCGGCGAGAACATCTATCCCCGCGAGGTTGAGGAGTTCCTCTACACTCACCCGAAAGTAGACGAAGTCCAGGTCGTCGGCATCCCAAATGCTCGTCTTGGCGAGGTTGTCGCAGCCTGGGTCCGCCTGAGCCCCGGCGTCGAAGCCACCGAAGAAGAGATTCGCAGCTTCTGCGAAGGCCAGATCGCCTATTACAAAATTCCCGCGCACATCCGTTTCGTAAACGAATTCCCAGCCACCCTCAGCGGCAAAATCCAGAAATACAAAATTCGCGAATTCGAAATCGAGGCCCGCGGCCTGCAGGACGTAGCGAAAACGGTTACGGCGTAACTGGTGAAGAATTGCGGGGGCCCCAGGTCTCGATATTGGGACCTGGGAGTGTCTGAAAGTTGTTCTTACGGCGTAACCGCAACATTATCGAACTGAATCCGATCCCATTCCGTTCCCAGCGCGAACATTCCGTGTGTATGAACAGAATTCTCCACAGTAGCTAGCGCCGCACCATCCAGCGCCGCAACAATCTGTCCGCCGCGGAAGCGCAGTTCCAACCGATGCCACTTGTTGCGATCGATTGTGACAGAACCGGACGCCAGCGTAACCACAGGCTTCTTGAACTCTGCCGACGAAAGCTCCCAAGCCCCATTCGGATTCAATCGCAACACGTATCCGCTAGGTTCGTGAGCTTGGTAGTCCTTGAAAACATCCGCAGAGTCAATGCGTCCCATGATCGCTGCCGGCGCGGTGCTAAGAAAACGCACATCGGCAGCCACGTTGTAATCCTTCCAATCCGAATCGCCGGCCATCGTAAACGGGCCCGGCAACGGACCCCACGAAACCGGTATCTTAGTGATAACCTGTTCCAGACAGCGGCCTGTGCGCCCAACGCAGGGCCGAACCTCAAAAGCTCCATCCTGATCGGCTAAATACTTTGGGGTATGCTCCAACTCCGTCTTTTCAAAATCATCTGCATAAGGAATAGGAAAATTTGCGGCAGGCGGAGGTTGCGCCGTTCCTTTGCCCTGTCCCGAAGTAGTAGTCAGCGAATAAAGCGAATCCGGATCGAAGGTATAAATGAATGCGCCATCCACCGGCTTCAAGTCGGCAACCTTCTCAAAGGTTCGCGAGTTATTCGTCTCCCACAGATGAACTTCGCCCTCGCCCAGTCCACCTGTCAGCCGGAACTTCACGGTCTGCGGGTGCCTCGCATCAATCGTCTCCAGAATCACGCTCCAGTTCTTCTTATCAGGAGAGCGAAGCGAAACATAACTCCCTTTTTCCGGCAAATACCCAGACGCGGAATCGAGATATTGCCAGCCCGGCTGCGCAAACTGCGTGGTGTGCGCCGTGGCCCAAATCGTTCCCTGCACGTTATAGTTTCCGGACCAAGGAGTGTTGGCATACATCAACCCAGAGTTAGGGGCGGCCAGATTGTCGTAATAGGAAGTTATCGGGCTCCATATCTCAGTCGCTGTCATCGAGCCCTCCAGGTAATTCTGGTTATAACGATGCGCAAGAATGCGCCCTCCCACAGCCCACTCGCGGCTGACAAAAGGCCCGCCTCCACCGTTAGGCTGATCTTCGCTGGACCAAAGCGGCTTGCCTGTCTTGCGAGCCGATTCTGCGGTGATGATCTTTCCGTCGACCAGCGGATAATGCACCCCGATCACGGCAACAGCCGCATTCACTTCAGGGTCCTTCAGCATCTCGTCCGCGATGGCCCATGGTCCTGTGCCCTCGCCGGAATACTCATCACAGCAAATAATTTGTGTAGCCAGGTGCTCGGACTTAAGTCGCCGATCAAGTTCTCTGAGGTAGCCAAGATCGAATACCTTCTCGTTCCAAAGCCCGGCATAAGCAATATCAAGTTCGTAATCGCGCTTCGCCGTCTTGATAAAGTCCGCCACATACCCGGCCATCGCTGGAGTATAAAGCGTAGCTTTACCATTCGACTTGGCGCCGACCCATCCTGGCGCGCCCCAGGGAAGAATCTCCAGAATGATGTTAGGATTTCGCTTATGCGCTTCCGCCATTAACCACCATTCGTACCCGCGCCGCGAGTTATGATCCGACGCTGAGCGCATGTGGCTGGGCTCCGAGCCGTCGGTCGAGTTCACATCCGCGCCGATTTCCACCTTCAAATGTTGCAGTGCCGCACCATAACCCGGCCTGAAAAGGTAATCGAGAATCTGGCTGCGTTGCGGTTCCGGATAGTCAATCAGCAGTCGCGATGAAGCTCCCGCGCTCGCCGCTCCCAGGCCGTCAAAGACTCTGCCTTTACCATTGCCATCCAAAACGACGTTAGTCTGTTGGCCATAAGTGGCCCCGGCTCCGACGCTCAACACCAGACAAAATAATGCCGCAACGCGAGCGAATCTAAAATCCCTTGCATACATCTTCCGCCTCCTAAGACTTGCCTTTTCGCAAGCCGGTCTCAATCTCTTCCAGCGATTTCCCCTTTGTTTCCGGCAAGCAAAAATAAAGAAACAGCAAGCCGGCCAAACAGATTGCCGCATAAGTCCAAAACACGTCCGATGTACCCAGCGCCGCATTCATCGATGGAAACGTATAAGTCAGTACGAAGCAAGCAATCCATAGCGCGGTAACCGCTATGGACATTGCGCCGCCACGGATGCGGTTGGGAAAGATCTCCGCAATCACCACCCACACCACCGGCGCCAGTGACATGGAGTAGCAAGCCATGGCAGCAAGCACCAACACCAGCATAGGTAAGCCTTGCACGTGCAAGCGGTAAAAAGCACCCAATATCGTGTAGATGATAGTCAGCCCTGTAACTCCGCTGATCAAAAGAAAGCGCCTGCCATACCGGTCAACTGTCGCCAGCGCAACGAGCGTGAACGCTAGGCTGACAACGCCGGTAGTCACGATGTTGAATAGGATGCCGGAGATCTGGTATCCAGCCGCCGCAAAGACCTCCTGCGCATAGTTGAAAATCACGTTGATGCCGCACCACTGCTGCAGCACCGCCAGCGCGACACCGAGAAAAAGCACCTTTGCCATACCCGGAGAAGATAACTCTGAATAGAAAGAGCTATTCGTCTCCGTAGCGCTCGCAGCAGCAAAATCCCTGAGCACCTGCTCAGCGTAAGTGCGTCCTCCGAGCCTCTCCAGCACCGCGAGTGCCTGCTTATTGCGACCCTTCGTCGCCAGCCATCGCGGACTCTCGGGGACGAGGAACGAAGCCACCAAGAACAGCAGGGAAGGCACAGCCGTGATCGCAAACATCCAACGCCATCCCCACTGCCCGTTCCACGACATAAGAATTTCATGCGCAGTCGCACCTGCCGGCACCGGTCTTGCGATCAGCCAATTCACCACCTGCGCCAGCAAAATTCCAACCACGATTGCCAACTGGTTAAGCGAAACCAGTCGCCCGCGCAGATGCGCCGGAGAAATCTCTGCAATATACATCGGCGAGACCCCAGATGCCAGTCCAATTGCATATCCACCCAGTATTCTCCAGGCAACGAAGGCCGTGAAATGCGCAGCCAGCCCGGTTCCCACCGACGATATCGCGAAGACCAGTGCAGCCATAGTCAGCAGCCGCTTTCTGCCCAGGTGGTTGCTCAATGCTCCTGAGGATATAGCCCCCACCAGGCAACCGATCAGCGCGCAGCTCATCGCCCACCCTTCGATAGATGGCGAATCAAGATGAAAATAGATTTCATAGAAAGGCTTTGCTCCGCCAATGACCACCCAGTCATAGCCGAAGAGCAATCCTCCTAACGCGCCTGCTGAACAAGCCAGCCAGAGATAGATTGAGCTAAAGTTTCCTTCGCGGTCTGCGCTTTCATTCGAAACGGAAATCGAGGGATTCGTCATGCGGGTGCCTGGCGCACCTTTCTGTAATTGGACGCAGCGGGATTTGTTCTTTGTATCCATTGATTATAATCGGAAACATAAATATCAGGAGGAATCGTGAGTTCAAGAAATCTTGCCGTGCCCACAGTTCTATTGCTTGCTCTCTGCAGCCTGCCGCTTGCCGCAAATGCCCAGGGCGCCGCGTCCGCTTTTGCTCTGCACGACGGCGACCGCGTCACTTTCTACGGCGACAGCATCACCAATCAGCGCGAATACACTGAGGACGTTGAAGAGTATGTTCTCACCCGCTTCCCGTCCTGGAAAGTAAGCTTTCACAATGCCGGCGTGGGCGGAGACAGAGTGAGTGGCGGCGGCGCAGGTCCCATCGATCTACGCCTCGATCGCGACGTCTTCGCGTGGCATCCAAACGTTGTCTCCATTATGCTGGGCATGAACGATTTCTATTACCGGCCCGATGAGCCAGGCGTCTATTCCACTTTCACCTCGGGTTACCGGCACCTGGTCGACTCGCTCAAGAAGAACGATTCCGGCGTGCATATCACGCTCATCGAGCCTTCACCCTATGACGATGTCACCCGCTCGTCCAGCGGAAACAACGAGGTCCTTCTCAAGTACAGCGCATTTGTCGCGCAGTTAGCTCAAGAGCAAGGCGCGCAAGTGGCCAACTTCAATACCCCGGTGACGGATGTACTAAAGGCAATTAACGCTGCATCTCCCGCTCTCGCGCCGCAGGTGATTCCCGATCGTGTTCATCCGGAGCAGGGCGGCCACTGGGTCATGGCAGAGAGCCTGCTCAAGAGTTGGCAGGCGCCGTCGCTGGTAACCTCCGTCGCAATCAATGCAGGCGTCAAGCCGGCTTCCGAAGTCGCGAACACCGCCGTTACTGATCTCACCCGCACGAAGGGTAAGATCACCACGAAGATCAGTTGGACACAAGACGACAAAGCGCTTCCGTTGCCATTTCCGCCGTCCGAGGTCGACCCCGTACTTGCACTGGTGCTCAAGTACTCTGATGTCGTCGCGGCGCTTGACCAGGAAACGCTGAAGGTAAGCTCGCTCACGGCGGGAAGCTACGATGTGCTTATCGACGGCCGCAAGATCGGCAGCTTCACTGCATCCCAGCTTGCTGGCGGCATCAATCTCTCGACAATGGATACACCCATGCTCGAACAGGCTCGCCTCGTTGCCTTGGATACGGAAAAAGTAAATTTCCTTGAGTCGCAGCGATTCGAGATAATCCGTAGACCTCCAACCCCGGAACAGTCAGCGACTGCGCAAGCGCTGGCCGATGCTTATTCAGTTGCAGTTGCGCGGCAGCACGGCGACGCACGGCCACTCGCGCACCATTATGAACTGGATCTTGCGAGTACAGCATCCGCGGGGCAATGACCGACATGTAACCATGAGTAACCCGAATCGAACCGAACCTTGATAGTTAGTAGGAAAAATTGCTAAACCAATATAACTATCCGGCGATTTCGTCGAGGACAACGAGATCGCCGGATTCATTTGAGTCCTGTCAGCCGTTTACTGCAGCCATCATCGTCTGTGCATAGCGATCGCCGGCAGCCGCATCCTGCGGAAATATTTTCTGTAACTCCTCAACTAATCCTGGAGCAAGCGATAACTCCGCCGCCGCGGCATTCTCTTCAACATACTTACGCCGCTTGGTTCCAGGAATCGGTATAATATCTTCTCCCTGCGCCAGTACCCACGCCAAGGCTAGCTGGCTGGCAGTTATCCCGTTCTCCGCGGCAAGTTGCCGCACCTTCTCAACCAGCTCGAGGTTGCGCACAAAGTTCTCACCTTGGAAACGCGGAGAGGAGAGGCGGTAGTCGCCTTTTTCGAAATCTATTGGGGATCTGAAGGCGCCGGTTAAAAAGCCACGTCCAAGCGGACTATATGCGACAAAAGCTATGCCTAAACGCCTACAAATTGGAATGATTTCCGGCTCGGGGTCGCGGGACCAGAGCGAGTACTCGGTCTGCACCGCCGTGATGGGATGCACATTATTGGCTCGCTCGATGGTTGCCGGAGCGGCTTCTGAAAGGCCCAGGTACCGCACTTTGCCCTCTTCAACCAGCCGCGCCATCGCTCCGACCGTCTCTTCGATCGGCGTATGTTTATCCACGCGGTGCTGGTAATACAAATCGATCGTCTCCACGCCCAGCCGCCGCA
>Ga0187855_10001012_pt1 | contig 23061 bp, 9 predicted proteins | sample June2016WEW_8_10_2_FD_132969 | JGI IMG/M metagenome (GOLD analysis project Ga0187855, IMG submission 132969) | Peatland microbial communities from SPRUCE experiment site at the Marcell Experimental Forest, Minnesota, USA - June2016WEW_8_10 | ecosystem: Environmental > Terrestrial > Soil >...
CTCCTTGAACGCGCGCTCGGGGGCGACCGCCTGCGGGGAGGCGTGTCCAAGGACGCCCGCGACTTCGGCGCGCACCAGCTCGATCGCCAGCTCCTCGCGCTCCCAGTCGGGCACCTCACGCAGCCGCTCGCCGAGGGTGCTGTCGGCGCCGGGCGCGGGGTCACCCGCCACCCGCGCGACCGAGCCCGCGGCGGCGCTGCCGCGGAGGCCCGTCGCCGAGCTGATCGCGGATCCCGCCCCAAAACCGGGCACCAGCTCGCCGAAGATCGCCGGCAGCCTGCCAGCGCTCGCCTTGTCACGCAGCGCCTCCAGGTGCAGCGGCGCGGCCACGAGCGCCGCGGGGGCGATGACGGGCCGGCCGGCATCCGGCCGAACGGTGCCCAGGGAAGCAGGCGCCGGCCCGGACATACCCACCGCGATGTCAAACAGCTCGAAGCCCTCCGCCGTGGCGAGCGGCCGCACCCCCTGGCGCTCGATCCTCGCGCGGTCGGCCGGGCTCAGCTCGCCTGTCATGCCGGTCGCCTGCTCCCACAGCCCCCACGCGATCGACACCGCCGGCAGCCCCCGTGCGCGGCGGTGGGCGGCGAGGGCGTCGAGGAACGCGTTGGCCGCCGCGTAGTTGCCCTGGCCGGGGGCGCCGAAGGTGGCGGCGGCCGAGGAGAACAGCACGAACGCGCGCAGACCCATTCCCGCCGTCAACTCGTGCAGGTGGAGCGCCGCGTCGAGCTTCGGGGTCAGCGCCTCGTCCACCTGCTCGGGCGTCAGTGACTGGATCACCCCGTCGGCGAGGACGCCGGCGGCGTGCACCACCGCGTCGATCGGGCCGGCGGCGTCGAGCGCCTGGGCTAGCTGTTCCCGCTCGCCCACGTCGCAGGCGAGCACCGTCGCGTGGGCGCCTTGCTGCGCCAGCTCCTCCACCAGCTCGGCGACTCCCGGCGCCTGCGGTCCCCGCCGGCTGAGCAGCAGCAGCTCCCGCACGCCGCGATCGGCCGCGAGGTGGCGTGCCAATTCGGCGCCCAAACCACTGGTGCCCCCCGTGATCAGGACTTTGCTGTCGCCGTCGAAGGCCGGCGTCTGTTGTATCGCGCCTGACGAGGGCAGGGCATCGCCCGCGCTGCCGCCGACCTCCCCCTCGACGACCCACCCCAGTCGCGGCGCGAGCAGCCGGCCGGCGCGGATCGCCAGCTGGGTCTCGCCGCTCGCGAGCGCCGCCGGCAGCGCCGCGGCGGACTGCTCGTGCCGGTCGAGGTCCACGAGGACGATGCGGCCCGGATGCTCGCTCTGCGCCGAGCGCACCAGGCCCCACACCGCCGCCCCGGCGAGGTCGCCGCCTCCACCGCGCGACGCCGGCTCCGCGGCCACAGCCCCATGGGTCACCACCACGATGGGGGCGCCGGCGCCCGACTCATCGGCCAGTCGCTGCTGCAGCTCCCCGAGCACGCACTTGACGGCCGTATGCGCCGCAGCAGCAACCCCCCCCTCCTCCTCCCCTTTTTTGGTCCCCACCACCTCGACGATCGCCGGCCCCGGCCCCGTGGAGGACGCCGGCGCAGCTGCTGTCAGCTCACTCCAGCGGACGTGGAAGAGCGATCGGTGGAGGTGGCCGGCGGGCGGCTGCGGCACCGGCTCGGCGGCGGCCAGCGGACGCAGCGTGGGGGCGCCGCCGTTTGCGGTCGAGGCCAGCCAGAAGCGCTCGCGCTGGAAGGCGTAGGTGGGCAGCTCCACGCGCTCGGCGCCGCTGCCCTGGAACAGCTCGCTCCAGTTGACTCCGACACCGCGCACCCACGCTTCGCCGAGCGAGCTCAGCAGACGCTCGGGCCCACCGGCGTCGCGTCGCAGCGAGCCGACGGCGATCAGCTCCTCGGGGCGCTCCAGCAGGTGCTCGGCCAGCTCGCGCAACCCTCCCATCAGGACGGGGTGGGGCCCAACCTCGACGAACGCGCGCTCTCCCCGCTCGATCAGGCCGCCCAGCGCGCGGTCGAAGCGCACCGTCTCGCGCAGGTTGCGATACCAGTACTCGGCGTCCAGCCCCGCCGTGTCCAGCTGCCCGCCGGTCACGGCCGAGTGGAATGGCAGCTCGCCGGTGCGCGGTGTCGCCGGCGCGCAGGCGCCGTGCAGCTCCTCGCGCAGCTCCTCCACGCGGGGCGAGTGGGCGGCGTAGTCCACGGGGATCTGCCGCGCCCGGATCTCCTGCTCCGCGCACGCTTGCAGCAGCTCCGTCAGCGCGTCCGTCTCGCCGGAGACGACCACCGAGGAGGGGGAGTTGACGGCCGCCAGCGCGATGCGGTCCCCCCAGCGCTCCAGCAGCGCGTTCGTCCGCTCCACGTCCAGCGCCAGCGACACCATCCCGCCGTGGCCGGCGATCGCGGTGAGGGCGCGGCTGCGCAGTGCGCTCACGCGTGCGGCGTCGTGCAGCGACAGCGCGCCCGCGACGTGGGCGGCGGCGATCTCGCCCTGGGAGTGGCCCACCACCGCGGCGACCGGCACGCCGCTTGCACGCCACACGCGCGCGAGCCCCACCATCATCGCGAACAGCGCCGGCTGCACCACGTCAACGCGCTCGAGCAGCCGGGCGTGGCGCGCCTCATGCCCCCGGAGCGCGTCGCCTGCGTCACGCTTGCCGCCCGCCTCGCGCAGCCGCGCCTCGTCCCGCTCCTCGCCGAGCACGCTCCGCAGCGACCACTCCACCCACGGCGCGAGCGCCTCTTCGCACTCCGCAATCGCCTGCGCGAACAGCGGCGAGTGCTCCAGCAGCTGCGCGCCCATGCCCGGCCACTGGCCGCCTTGCCCGGGGAACAGCAGCACCACGCCCTCCTCGGCGAGGCTTGCGGTACCGCTCAGCACGCCGTCGGCGCGCTCGCCTGCGGCCAGCGTCCCCAGCCCGGCGAGCAGCTGTTCGCGTCCCGACCCCACCACCACCGCGCGCTCCTCCAGCAGCGGGCGCTGCGCCAGCGAGAAGCCCACGTCGATTGGGTCGAGCGTCGCGTCGTTCGTGACATGCGCGCGCAACCGCTCGGCCTGGGCGCGCAGCGCCTCGCGGGTGCGGGCCGACAGCGGCCACGGCGTCGCGCCGCGCAGGGCGTCTCCACTCAGCAGGCTCACGCCGGCTCCACCTCCGGGGGATGCGCCGTCGATCGCGCGTCGGCGGTGGGCATCTCGGCCCCCACGGGGCGTGGCGCTTCCTCGATGATCACGTGCGCGTTGGTACCGCTCACCCCGAACGAGGAGACGCCCGCACGGCGCGGGTGGCCGTTGCGAGCCCACGGCACCTCCTCAGTGAGCAGCGCCACCGAGCCGGCGCTCCAGTCCACCCGCGCTGACGGGCGATCCACGTGCAGCGTGCGCGGCAGCCTTTCGTGGCGCAGCGCCATCGCGATCTTAATCACGCCCGCCACCCCGGCGGCCGCCTGGGTGTGGCCGATGTTGGACTTCACCGACCCCAACCACAATGGGTGCCCGGGGGGGCGCTCGCGGCCGTAGGTCGCGATCAGCGCCTGCGCCTCGATTGGGTCGCCGAGCGTCGTGCCGGTGCCGTGCGCCTCGACCGCATCCACCTCCGCCGGGGTGAGCCCCGCGTTGGCGAGCGCCTGCATGATCACCCGCTGCTGCGAGGGCCCGTTGGGTGCCGTCAGCCCGTTGGAGGCGCCATCCTGGTTGACCGCGCTGCCGCGCACCACCGCCAGCACGCGGTGGCCGTTGGCGCGCGCGTCGCAGAGGCGCTCCAGCAGCAGCACTCCCCCGCCCTCGGAGAAGCCCGCGCCGTCGGCGGCGTCGGCGAACGCCTTGCAACGGCCATCCGGCGCGAGCGCCCGCTGGCGGCTGAACTCGACAAAGATCGTCGGCGTGGCCATCACCGTCACGCCCCCCGCCAGCGCCAGCGAGCATTCGCCGCAGCGCAGCGCCTGGCAGGCGAGGTGCAGCGCCACCAGCGAGGAGGAGCAGGCGGTGTCGACCGTCACCGCGGGGCCCTCCAGCCCGAAGGTGTAGGCGACGCGGCCCGACACCACGCTCGGGGAGCCGCCGGTGGCGATATACCCCTCGAGGTCGCGCGCCTCCTCGCCGAGTGTGCCGACGCCGTAGTCGGAGATGTTGATCCCCGCGAACACGCCAGTCTGGCTGCCGCGCAGCGAGGCCGGAGCGATGCCGGCGTTTTCGAACGACTCCCAGCACGCTTCGAGCAGCAGCCGCTGCTGGGGGCTCATCGCCAGCGCCTCGCGTGGGGGGATCCCGAAGAAGGCCGCGTCAAACTCGCCCGCGTCGTGCAGAAAGCCGCCCTCGCGGGCGTAGCTCGTGCCGGGACGCCGCGCCTCGGGGTCGTACAGCTCCTCCAGGTCCCACCCGCGGTCAGCGGGGAAGCGGCTGATTGCATCGCCGCCGCCGGCGACCAGGTCCCACAGCTCGGCGGGGGAGGACACCGGGCGGGCCGGCCAGGGGTGATCGGGGTGGGTGGGACCGTCGGTGGCAAGAGGGTGGGCAGGCCCCGGATAGCGGCAGCTCATCCCCACGATCGCCACCGGCTCATCCATCGCCACCGCCGTCGCGCCTGCCCCCACGCCTCCCACTCGCACCGCGTTCGCACCGGCGACGACGGCCTCCCCGGTGCCCGTCACCTCGGTGAGCAGGTGGGCGGCGAGCGCGCGCGGGGTGGGGTGGTCGAACGCGAGCGTGGTGGGAAGCTCGAGGCCGCTCGCCGCCGCCAGCCGGTTGCGCAGCTCCACGCCCGAGAGCGAATCCAGGCCGAGCTCTTTGAAGGCGCGCTCCACCTCCACGCTGTGCGGCGAGGCGTGCCCCAGCACGGCGGCGACCTGGGCGCGCACGAGGTCCAGCACCACGCGTTCATGCTCGCCCTCCGGCAGCTCCGCCAGGCGCGTTGCCAGCGTCCCCTCGCCCGCTCCCCGCAGTTGCTCCTCGTCGCGCGCGCGCAGCGCCCACTGCGCCTGTGGCAGCTCCCCCAGCAGCGGCCGCGCGCGCTTGGTGGTGTGCGCCGTCGTGTAGCGCTCCCAGTCGATGTCGGCGACCACCAGCTCGCTCTCGTCGTGCTCCAGCGCTTGGCGCAACGCGCTGAGCGCCAGCTCGGGAGCGAGGCCACGCAGCCCGGCGCGACGCAGCCGCTCTGCCACCGCGGCGGCCATCCCCGTGCCGGCCCACGGCCCCCACGCGAGCGCGGTCGCGGGCAGGCCGAGGCCGCGGCGGTGCTCGGCGAGCGCGTCGAGGAAGGCGTTGCCGGCGGCGTAGGCGGCCTGGCCGGCGTTGCCGAGGGTGCCCGCGAGCGCGGAGAAAAGCACGAACTTGGAGAGGTGGGTGTCGCCCGTCGCGAGCGGGGGGCCCGCCGCGGCGCGCTCGGTGTCAGCCATGGCGATCTGGGGGCCGGCCGTCAGCTCGTGCAGCAGCCACGCCGCGTCCACCTTCGCGCGCAGTACCGCGGCCATCCGCTCGGGCGTCAGCCCAGTCAGCAGCCCGTCGTCGAGCACCCCGGCCGCGTGGAAGATGCCCGAGAGCGGCAGCTCCGCGGGGATCCCCGCCAGCAGCGCCTGCAGCTGCTCGCGCTCGGCGACGTCGCACGCCACCACGCTCACCTGCGCGCCGCCGCTCTGCAGCTCGCGCAACAGCTCGGCGGCGCCCGGCGCCTCCGGGCCGCGGCGGCTGCTCAGCAGGATGTTTTCGGCACCGGCCCCCGCCAACCAGCGGGCCACGTGGGCGCCGAGCGCGCCGGTGCCGCCCGTCACGAGCACGGTCCCGCGCGGCCGGTACTCGCGGGTGGGCCTGTGCTCGTCGGCCACGGCCTGCGTCAGGCGCCTGGCGAACGTCCGGCCGGGGCGCAGCGCGATCTGATCCTCGCCGTCCCCGCCCGCGAGCACCGCGCAGAGGCGCTCGAAGGTCTGCTGGTCGGGCTCCGGGGGAAGGTCGATCACGCCGCCCCAGCGTCCTGGCTCCTCCAGTGCCGCGACCCGGCCGAGGCCCCACACCTGGGCGCTCGTCGGGTTGCTCACCCGGTCGCCCTCGCCGGTCGAGACCGCGCCGCGCGTGACACACCACAGCGGGGCGCCGATCTCCGCGTCGCCCAGCGCCTGCGTCAAGGCGAGCGTCCCCGTCACGCCCTGCGCGAGCTCGCCGACGGGGGGTGCATCGGGGTCGTCGAGCGCCAGCAGCGACAGCACGCCGCCCACGGCGACTCCGTCGGCGGAGCCTGCGCCAGCCGACCCGCCCGCGGCATCCCCGTCGGCAGAGCCTGCGCCAGCCGACCCGCCCACGCCATCCCCGTCGCCTGACCCACCACCGGAGGCTTCCTCCGCGGGACCTGCACCAGGCGCGAGCTCGCGGCCGAGCAGCGTCTGCAGCCGTGCACTCAGCGACCCGCGCTCCAGCTCGTCCTTTTCGACCTCCACCACCACGGCGCGGGCGCCGCGGGCCTGCAGCGCGCGCTCGATGCCCGCCACCACGCCATCGTCGGCTCGCCCCGCATTCACCACCACCGGCCAGACGCCGGCGAGCACCCCCACTCCGCGCTCGCCCACCGCACGCCACCGCACCTTGTAGCGCCAGCCCTCCGCCGACTCCGTGGAGGCCGACCCCGGTTCGGCGTGCAGCCAGTAGCGCTCGCGCTGGAACGGGTAGGTGGGCAGCGCCACGCGCCTGGCGCCGGAGCCATCGAAGAGGCGCGCCCAATCGACGTGCACACCGTGCACCCACGCCTCGCCCAGCGCGGCGAGCAGCGTGCGGGCCTCGTCGTGTCCAGCGCACAGAACCGGCGCGGCGACGGCGATGCCCTCACCATCCACGCACTCGACCGCCATCGCGCTGAGGACCCCATCGGGGCCGAGCTCGAGGAAGCTCCGCACCCCCCCTCCACGCAGCCCCCGCACGCCGTCGGCGAAGCGCACCGCCTCGCGCACGTGACGCACCCAGTAGCCCGGTGTGCACAGCTCATCTCCGGTGGCGACGGCGCCCGTGAGGTTTGAGACGATCGGGATCTGCGGCTGCTCGAATGACACCTCCGCAGCGACCCGCCCCCACTCCTCCAACATCCCATCCATCCGCGGCGAATGGAATGCGTGGCTGACCCGCAACCGCTTCGTCCGCGCACCGCACCGCTCCCACGCGCCCACCAGCTCCAGCACCGCATCCTCGTCGCCCGAGACGACCACCGAGCCGGGGGCGTTCACCGCGGCCAGCGCCACCCTCTCCTCCCAGCGATCGAGCGCCGCGAACGACTCCAGCACCTCCGCCTCGGGCGCGGCGATCGCCGCCATCGCGCCGCCTGTCGGCAGCGCACCCATCAAGCGGCCACGCGCCGCCACCAGCCTGCACGCATCCGCGAGCGAGAAGACGCCCGCCACGTGCGCCGCCGCCAGCTCTCCGACGGAGTGGCCGATCAGGAAGTCGGGCCGCACGCCCCACGCCTCCAGCTGGCGGAACAGCGCCACCTCCAACGCGAACAGAGCCGGCTGCGCCAGCGCGGTGCCGTCCAGCGCGGCCTCCTCGATGCGCGCCTCGGTGGGGTCACTCGCGCCTAACATCAGCTCCCGTAGGCCGCCTTCGGGATGGGGCGCGAGGTGGGCGAGGTGGCGATCGAGGTGGGCAAGATGAGGGTCGAGGTGGGCGCACGCCTCGTCGAACGCCGCGCGGAACACCGGGAACGCGTTGTACAAATCGCGACCCATACCAACCCGTTGCGCGCCCTGGCCGGTGAACATGAACGCCACCCGCTGATCGACGGCAGCGCCGCGCAACACACCCTCCACCGCCCGGCCCTCCGCCAGCGCCGCCAGGCCCTCCAGCGGCTGCTTGCGATCGAGCAGCACCGCGCGGTCCTCGAGCCCGGCGCGTGCCGTGAGCGAGAACGCAACATCGACCGCCTCCACCTCGCGCGGGCCCTCCAAGAGCTGGCGCAAACGCGTGGCCTGAGCGCGCAAACCCTCTTCGCCGCGGGCCGACAGCACCCACGGCAGCAGATCGGGAAGCGATTGCGACTCTGGCTCGGCGTTCTCGCCGGCGGCGAGCGCGAGCTCGGGCGCCTCCTCGACGGTTCTGGGGGCGAGCTCGGGGGCCTCCTCGACGGTTCTGGGGGCGAGCTCGGGCGCCTCCTCAAGGATCACGTGCGCGTTGGTGCCGCCAATCCCGAACGAGGAGACGGCCGCGCGCCGGGGCTCGGCGCCTCGCTGCCACGGGACCTCCTTGACCAGCAGCGACACCGCGCCCGTCGACCAATCCACCTCGGCGCTGGGCGCGTCCACGTGCAGGGTGCGGGGCAGCACCCCGTGGCGCAGCGCCATCGCGATCTTGATCACGCCCGCCACGCCGGCGGCCGCCTGGGTGTGGCCGATGTTGGACTTCACCGACCCCAACCACAGCGGGGCGCGCCCCTCGCGGCCTTGGCCGTAGGTGGCCAGCAGCGCCTGCGCCTCGATCGGGTCGCCCAGCGTGGTGCCGGTGCCGTGCGCCTCGACCGCGTCGATCTCCGCCGGGGAGAGGCCGGCGTCGGCGAGCGCCTGCATGATCACCCGCTGCTGCGAGGGCCCGTTGGGCGCCGTCAGGCCGTTGGAGGCACCGTCCTGATTGACCGCGCTGCCCCTCACCAGCGCCAGCACCTCGTGGCCGTTGGCGCGCGCATCGCAAAGGCGCTCCAGCACGAGCACCCCCGCGCCCTCGCTCCAGCCGGTGCCGTCGGCGGCGTCGGCGAACGGCTTGCAGCGCCCGTCCCGCGCGAGGCCACGCTGGCGGCTGAACTCGACGAACACGCGCGGCGTGGCCATCACGGTCACGCCACCCGCCAGCGCCAGCGAGCATTCGCCCTGGCGCAGTGCGTTGACCGCGAGGTGCAGTGCCACCAGCGAGGAGGAGCAGGCGGTGTCGACCGTCAGCGCCGGGCCCTCCAGGCCGAGCGTGTAGGAGACGCGGCCCGACAGCACGCTGCCCGCGCCGCCGGTGAGGCCGTAGCCCTCCAGCTCCTCGGCGGGCGTCGACCACAGGCGCGCGTTGTAATCCTGGCCGCCCACCCCGGCGAACACCCCGGCGCGGCTGCCCCGCAGCGAGAGCGGGTCGATGGCCGCGTCTTCGAGCGCCTCCCAGGAGGCTTCCAGCAGCAGCCGCTGCTGGGGATCCATCGCCAGCGCCTCGCGGGGGGAGATGCCGAAGAAGGCGGCGTCAAACTCGCAGGCGTCGCGCAGGAAGCCGCCTTCGCGTACGTAGCTGGTGCCCGCCCGGTGGGTGGTGCCCGTGGGGCCCGCCTGGTGGGTGATGCCCGCCCGGTGGGTGGTGCCCGCCTGGTTGGGGTCGGGGTCGTACAGCTCATCCAGGCGCCACCCGCGGTCGGTTGGGAACTCCCCGATCGCGTCGCCACCGGCCGCCAGCAGCTGCCACAGCTCCTCGGGGGAGCGGATCGAGCCGGCGGGCGCCTGGTGGGCGGGCCCGGGATATCTGCAGCCGATCCCCACGATCGCGACTGGCTCGTCGGTCCTCGCCGCGACGGCGGCCGTAGGCGCGGCACGGTGAGTGCCGGTCAGCTCCACCAGCAGATGTTCGGCGAGCGCCCGCGGGGTTGGGTGGTCGAAGGTGAGCGTGGAGGGCAGCCGCAGCCCGCTCGCCGCCGCCAGCCGCTCGCACAGCTGCACACCGGCGAGCGAATCGAAGCCCTGCTCCTTGAACGGCCGCCGCGCCGGCACCTGCTCGGCGGAGGAGTGTCCGAGCACGGCGGCCGTGTGTGTGCGCACCAGCTCCAGCACCGCCGCCTCGCGGGCGCTCGCGCCCAGCTCCGCCAGTTCGCGGGCGAGCCTTCCCCGTGGCGCCTGCCCAGCGGGGTCCTCCTCGGCGGGGGGGATCCCGGCGGTTTCACTCCCGGCGGACCCCTCCTCCCCTGCGTGGCTCAGCGCCCGCTGCACCTCGGGCAGATCGCCGATCAGTGGGCGCGCGCGGGCCGCGGCGAACAAGGGTGCGTAGCGCTCCCAATCAAGATCGGCGAGCACCGTGCAGGCAGTGGCGTGGTCGTCGCCGGCAAGCACCGTGGACGCGACAGCCTGGTTGTCGCCGGCGAGGAGGAGCCGCTCCAACGCCGCCAGCGCGGTGGCGGGCGGCATCGCGCGCACCCCCTGCCGGCGCAGCCGCTCGCCGATGTCGTCCGCCATCCCGGCCCCGGCCCACGCGCCCCACGCGATCGAGGTCGCGGCGAGGCCGTGCGCGCGGCGGTGCTCAGCGAGCGCGTCGAGGTAGGCGTTGGCGGCCGCATACCCCCCCTGGCCTCCGGAACCGAGCGTGCCGGCGATCGACGCGCACAGCACGAACTCCGAGAGCTCCAACCGCGACGTGAGCTCGTGCAGGTGCAGGGCCCCCTGCGCCTTCGCCGCGAGCGCGCGCTCCAGCTGTTGCGGCGTGAGCGCCTCGAGCGACTCGTGCTCCAGCTCGCCGGCGGCGTGAAACACCGCGGTGAGCGGGCGCTCGGCGGGGATCGCCTCCAGCAGGCGCTCGAGCTGCGCGCGCTCGGCGACGTCGCAGGCGGCAACGGTCACCTGCGCGCCGCTGTCGACCAGCTCCCTCTCCAGCTCTTTCACGCCAGGTGCGTCGGCGCCGCGGCGACTGGCGAGCAGGATGTGCTCGGCGCCGCGCTGCGCCAACCACCGCGCGAGGTGGGCCCCCAGCGCGCCGGTGCCACCGGTGAGCAGCACGGTGCCGCGCGGTGCCCGCCACGTTTCGCCGTCTGCCTGCCCCTCACCACCGGCTTGCGGCATATCGTCGTTTTCCTGTGTCCCACCAACCGCTTGCGGCGTGTCGCTTCCGCGCATCCGGACACCGGCTCGCGCTGCGCTGAGCGATGAGCGCACCAGCCTGCGCGCAAAGATGCCCTCCGGGCGCAGCGCCAGCTGATCCTCGCCGCCGGGCCTCGCCAGCAGGGCGCACAACCGCTCGAAGGTGCGCTCCTCGGGCTCCGGCGGCAGGTCGATCAGCCCGCCCCAGCGCACGGGATCCTCCAGGCCCAGCACTCGCCCGAGGCCCCACACCATCGCCTGCTCGGGTGAGGGGAGCGCGTCGGAGGGTACGACCGCCGCCGCGCCCTGGGTGACGCTCCACAGCGGGGCCCGCACGCCGGCGTCCCCGAGCGCCTGGGCGAGCACAAGTGTGCCCGCGAGGCCCGCTGGGACGGCCGACCACTCGGGGTGGACGGCGTGCGCCGCGGCGAGTAGCGAGAGCGCACCGCCCATCGTTCGATCGCCCAGCGTCTCGCGCAAGCGCGCCGTCAGCGTCTCGCGCTCGACCGTCCGCGGATCGACCTCGACCGTGCGCACCTGCGCACCGTGGCGCTGCACGACCGCCGCCAGGCCCGGCACAAGATCGGCCGCCGGCTCGACGCCAACCTCAGGCCCATCCGCACCGGCTGCCACATCAGACATCCGTGCCGCCACAACCACCAGCCAGGTGTCGCGCAGTGCCGCGCGCGGGGGGTCGGCAAGCGGCTTCCAGTTGATGCGATAGCCCAAGCTCTCCTCGTGCGAAATTTTGCGCTCGCCGCGCGAAACGTTGCGCGTTGGAGGCTCCAACCAGAAGCGCTCGCGCTGGAAGGCATAGGTGGGCAGCGCGACACGCCGCGCTGCCGTCCCGGCGAACAGGCGGCTCCAATCGACCGGGGCGCCGCGCACCCAGATCTCGCCCACCGCCTCCAGCAGCGCGCGGGCCTCGGGGCGGCCGTTGCGCAGCGTGGTCGTTGCGAGGACCGGCGGCTCGTCGTCGGTCGCCCCCAGTGGCAGCTCGTCCTCGGTCGCCTCGCCGCCCCGCGGCTCCTCCGGCCCGGGCGGGCCATCCGGCAACCGGACCTCTTCCGGCGTGTTCCCGACCGCGACGCACTCACGGCAGAGCGCGCTCAGCACCGCCTCCGGGCCGAGCTCGAGGTACAGGCGCACCCCGCGCGCGTGCAGCCAGCGCACCCCGGCGGCGAAGCGCACCGTCTCGCGCACTTGGCGCACCCAGTAGCCGGGGTCGCACAGCTCCTCGCCCGAGACGCCCTCGCCCGTGAGATTGGAGACGACCGGGATGCGCGGCTGCTCGAACGACACGCTCGCGGCGACCTCGGCGAACTCCTGCTGCATCGCGTCCATGCGCGGCGAGTGAAACGCGTGGCTGACACGCAGCCGCTTGGTTTTGCGACCGCGCTCCCGCCAGGCTTGCGCGAGCCCCAGCACAGCCTGCTCGTCGCCGGAGAGCACCACCGAGGATGGCCCGTTGACCGCCGCCAGCGCGACGTGGTCCTCCAGACCCACCAGCATCGACGACGCCTCAGCCTCGGAGGCCTGCACCGACACCATCGCCCCGCCCTCCGGCAGCGCGCCCATCAGCTTGCCGCGCGCGGCGACCAGGCGGCAGGCGTCCTCGAGCGCGAACACGCCCGCGACGTGCGCGGCCGCCAGCTCGCCGATCGAGTGGCCGATCAGGTAGTCGGGCCGCACGCCCCAGCTCTCCAGCAGGCGGTAGAGAGCAACCTCCAGCGCGAACAACCCCGCCTGAGTGAACTGGGTCTCGTCCAGCGGCCCACTGTCAGGCGCCCGCCCATCGGTTCCCCAACCGCCGTCTCCCTCGCTCTCACCGTCATCCTCGCCGAACACCACCTCGCGCAGCGGGCGCCCGAGCTTCGCGTCGAGCAGCGTGCAGATCTCGTCGAACGCCGACGTAAAGGCCGGGAATGTTTTGTGCAAATCGCGGCCCATACCAACCCGCTGGGCGCCCTGGCCGGTGAACATGAAGGCGAGCCGCTCGCCCGTGGCGATCGTGCCCTGCAACACCCCTCCCGCTGCCCTTCCGCGCGCCAGCTGCTCGAGCCTGTCCAGCAGCTCCTCGCGGCTGTCGCCCACCACCACCGCGCGATCGTCGAGGGCGGAGCGGGTGGTGGCCAGCGAGAGCCCCACGTCGATCGCGCTCACATCCGGGTCGGCGGCCACGTGCGCCCGTAGACGCTCTGCCTGGGCGCGGAGCGCGTCGGCCCCTCTGCCCGACAGCACCCACGGCAGCGGTGGGGCGTCCCCTGGAGAGTCATCAGCCCGCGGGGCCCGTCGCCCGGACGGCGGACCCCCGAGGTGTGGGCTTGCAGCACGCGTCGCGGCGGATGACGGCTCGCCGATCTCATCGCTGACGAGCGCCGGGGTGGGCGCCTCCTCGATGATCACGTGGGCGTTGGTGCCGCTGATCCCGAACGAGGAGACCCCCGCTCGCCGTGGCTCCGCGCCGCGCTGCCAGGGAACGTCATCGAGCAGCAGCGACACCGCGCCCGCCGACCAATCGACCTCGGGCGAGGGCGAGTCGACGTGCAGCGTGCGGGGCAGCAGCCCGTGGTGGAGCGCCGCCACCATCTTGATGATCCCGGCGACGCCCGCGGCTGCCTGGGTGTGGCCGATGTTGGACTTCAGCGACCCCAACCACAGCGGCGCGCGCCCCTCGCGGCCCTGGCCGTAGACCGCAAGCAGCGCCTGCGCCTCGATCGGGTCGCCCAGCGTGGTGCCGGTGCCGTGGGCCTCCACCGCATCGACCTGCTCGGGGGCGAGCCCCGCATCCGCCAGCGCCTGCGCGATCAGGCGCTGCTGGGATAGGCCGTTGGGCGCCGTCAGGCCGTTGGAGGCGCCGTCTTGGTTGACCGCGCTGCCGCGCACCAACGCCAACACCTCACGGCCGTGGGCGCGCGCGTCGGAGAGCCGCTCGAGCACCAGCACACCGGCGCCCTCGCTCCAGCCGGTGCCGTCGGCGGCGGCGGCGAACGGCTTGCAGCGCCCGTCCCGCGCGAGGCCGCGGGCGCGGCTGAACTGCACGAACATCCCGGGGCTGGACATCACCGCCACGCCTCCCGCCAGCGCCAGCGAGCACTCGCCCGCACGCAGCGCCCGGCAGGCGAGGTGCAGCGCCACCAGCGAGGAGGAGCAGGCGGTGTCGACGGTCATCGCCGGGCCCTCCAGCCCAAACGCATAGGAGAGCCGGCCCGAAGCGACGCTGGTGGTGGCGCCGGTGAGTGCATACCCCTCCAGCTCCCCGCCGGACTCGTCGTCAAGGCGCGGGCCGTACTCCTGCGCGGTTAGCCCCGCGAACACTCCGGTGGGGGTGCCGCGCAGCGAGCTGGGAGGGATGCCGGCGTGCTCGAACGCCTCCCAGGCGACTTCCAGTAACAGCCGTTGCTGGGGATCCATCGACAGCGCCTCGCGCGGGGAGATCTCGAATAGCGCGGCGTCAAACTCGCCCGCATCGTGGAGGAAGCCGCCTTCGCGCACGTAGCTGGTGCCGGGTTGGGCGCCGTCGGGGTCGTACAGCCGCTCTAGGTCCCAACCGCGATCGGTGGGGAAGTCCGCGATCGCATCGCCGCCGCCCGCCACCAACTCCCACAGCTGCTGCATCGAGCGCACCGATCCGCTGCCCACCGGCGGGGCGGGACCTGGGAATCTGCAGCCGATCCCCACGATCGCCAGGGGCTCCTCCTCGGTTGCCGACCGCGCGCGGGCGGGCGCCACCGAGGATGTCGTATGTGCGGCCGCCCCAGGGGTGAGCGCGCCGAGCAGATGGCGGGCCAACGCCACCGGGGTGGGGTGATCGAAGAGGAGCGTCGTTCGCAGCCGCATCCCGGTGAGCGCACGCAGCCGGTTGCACAGCTCGACCGCGCCCGAAGAGTCGAGCCCCAGCTCCCTGAACGCCCGCCGCGCATCAACGGCCTCGGGCCGGTCGAGGCCCAGCACGACCGCCACAGAGGCGCATACCTGTTCGAGCATCCACGCCTCGGAGCGCCCCGGCGGGGCCCCACCCTCCACGGCCGATCGGCCCGCGCGGGGGCTCACCTCGTAAAGCGAGCCTGCCCCGGACGCCTCGGGAAGCGAGCCCACGCCGGACCCCTCCGGAAGCGAGCCCACACCGGACCCCTCCGGAAGCGAGCCCACGCCGGACACCTCGGAAAGCGACATCTGAAAGCGCTTCAAACCACCCTGGTTGCGGCGCAGCGAGCCAACGACCCTGACGTCGTCGCCGGCGTTGCCCAGCACGTGGTCGGCGATTTCCTGCACGGCCGCCGTCAGGACGGGGTGGGGGCTGAGCTCGATGAACGTTCGATGGCCGTGCTTCAGCAGCGCGCGTATGGCGCGCTCGAACTGGACCGTCTCACGCTCGGCGCGGTACCAGTGCGCGGCGTCGAGCTTGGCGGTGCTGTGCCGCCGCCCGGTGAGGGTCGAGTAGAAGGGGATTACCCCCGACCGGGGGGCGAGCGGGGGGAGCACCTGCAGCAGTTCGTCGTGGATCCCCTCGACCTGGGGGGAGTGGGAGGCGTAGTCCATGCGCACCATCCCGGCGCGAATGCCGTCGGCCTCGCACTGCGCGAGCAGCTCACCCAGCGCCTTGCGATCCCCCGAGACCGCCGTCGCACGGGGGCCGTTCACGGCGGCGAGCGTCAGCCGGCCGCACCAGCGCTCGATCAACGCGGTGGTGGGGCGGGCGCCCAGCGCGAGCGCCACCACGCCGCCCTTGCCGGAGAGGCGGCGCAGCGCCCGACTGCGCAGCGCCACCACCCGCGCGGCGTCCTCCAGCGTAAGCCCCCCCGCGAGGTGGGCGGCAGCGATCTCGCCGTGGGAGTGGCCGACGACCGCCGCGGGTCGCACCCCGTACGCTCGCCACAGCTCGGCAAGCGACACGCTCACCGCGAACAGCGCCGGCGCGACCACGTCGACACGGGCGAGCTTGCGCGCACGTGGACGCCCGCAAAGCAGGTCGAGCAGCGACCAGCTCACGTGGGGCGCGAGCGCCCGCTCACAGGCGCGCATGCTCTGCGCGAAGACGGGCGAGACATCCAGCAGCTCGCGGGCCATCCCCTCCCACTGCGAGCCTTGACCGGAGAACACGAACACGGCCTCCACAGCCGGAGCCTTGCTGCCGGCCGCGGGAGCACTGTGGATGCCACTCGCGGCGGACGCGGCAGTCCCGCCCTCACCGGACGCTGCACTCCCGCTCGCAGTCGAGCCGTCGATGCCACTCCTGGCGGACGCGGCAGTCCCGCCCTCACCGGACGCGGCGCTCCCGCTCGCGGCAGGATCGTCGATCCCGCCGGTGACGCGATCAGTGCCGGTCATCGAGGGGGCCCGGCGCAAGCCCCAAGGCAGGCCCCGACGTCCTCACGTGATGCGAGCGATACCTTCGACCCTAACGGCCCACAGAACCCCTGTGCCACACCCACTCCGTTCTGATGCCCTAGCGCTGGTCAATACAAGTAAGCGATGTTTTCTTTGAGTGTAGGCGACACCGGGCCGATGTGGTCAATTCAGAAGTGAAAATTCGAGGTGAATCGCCCTCAGTCCACCTCAACCGTTCGACTGAACAGTCATATTCCAGCTGGGTGTTCGTCGGCCGGTGACTGTTGTCGGCGGACCCGAGGTTATTCAGTAGAAAATGCTGGAATCCCGCCGGACAACAGGGCATCGGCGGCTACCGCACGCCATCGCCACGACCCTTCGGTGGGCCTCAGCGAGCCGGCAAGCCCATCAGTGGTCGGCGATAGTGTCCGGCAGCGCAAGGGCGGCGAGCACCAACCCATCGCGCACCAGCCAACGACCCCGCAGCACGTGCGGAAAACGAATCCCTACCTCTGGCCACGGGGTGAGCAGTCTCGCGTCGAACGTGCGTCCAGCGGGGTCGATCGACAGCACCGCATCCTCGAAGCCCAGCCAGCAGCGCGCGATCGGGAACCACACCTTGTACACCGTCTCCTTCGCGCAGAACAGCAGCCGGTCCCAGTGCACCGCGGGCTGCTCTGAGGTGAGCCGCGCGAGCATCGGCCGCTCCTCCTCGCGGGCGATCTCGCCGATCACCCCGGCGGGCAGCGGCAGGTGGGGCTCGGCGTCGATGCCAACACCGGCGAACTCGCCGGCGCGTGCCAGCGCACACGCGCGGTAGCCGTCGCAGTGAGTGATCGAGCCCACGACCCCCGCCGGCCACAGCGGCTGGCCACGCTCGCCGGCGGCGATCGGCGAGGGGGGCAGGCCCAGCTGGGCGAGCGCCAGGCGCGCGCATGCGCGCCCCGTGATGAACTCGCGCTCGCGCTTCTCAACCGCCTGGCCCATCGCCACGCGCTCCTGCGGGAAGAGCTCGATCTCGAGCAGCTCCTCGCGGGTGTCGGCGGCGACCGCCTCGGGGGGCAGGATCTCCTCGATCACGGCGACCCCTCCACGCGACCGTCCGTCCGGGGTCGTTGCCGCGACTGTTGGATCGGCCATCGAACACACTCACCCTCGCCACTCCGCGCCTCCGTGATCGCGATCACCGCGCCCCCTCCAGCGGCAGGATCGGCCGCAGCGGCGGGCGCTGGACGCGGCGGCGATGCCACTCGCGCGGGTAGCCGAGCGACACCTCGACGAACGGCACACCGTCGTAGACGGTGGTGCGGGGGATGTGGAGGTGCCCGTACACAACCGCCCGCGCGCGGAAGCGCAGGTGCCAATCGGCGGTGAGATCGGTGCCGCACCACTGTGCAAACTCGGGGTGGCGCAGCACCTGCGTGGGGGCGCTTACCAAGGGGAAGTGGTTGACCAGCACCGTGGGCAGCCCCGGATCGAGCGCCTGCAGGCGCGGCAGCGTCGAGCGCACCCGCTCCGCGCACCAGGCGTCCCGGCCGGGGAAGGGGTCGGGAAAGAGCACCAGCTCATCGCTGCACACCACACCCGCCTCGTGCGCGAGCGCCAGCGCGCGAGCCTTGGTGGGGGCGATGTTGGAGCCGAAGGAGTAGTCGTACAGCACAAACAGCGGCACCACCGCCACAGGCCCCCCGGAGCCCTCCCACACCGGGTAGGGATCCTCGGGCGTGAGCACCCCCAGCCGCCGGCAGATCTCAACCAGATGCTGGTAGCGCGCCACCCCGCGCAGCCGCACCGGATCCTCGGGGACGGTCCACAGATCGTGGTTGCCGGGCACCCAGATGACGGTGGCGAAGCGCTCGCGCAGCACCCCGAGCGCCCATTCCAGGTCGGCGCTCAGCTCGCTGACGTCGCCGCAGACGATCAGCCAGTCCGCGGGCGTTGTTGGCCGCAGGCTCTCGACCACGCGGCGATTCTCCGGGTAGGTGATGTGCAGGTCGCTGATCGCGAGCAGGCTCTGGCGCACCGGGCGATCATATGGTCGCTCGCCGCGCAAACCCGTGTGGGCGTATCGTCCCCGTTGCTCCCTACCATTCGTCGCCAACCAAACCGGAGGTAGTGCCGCGATGCCGCCACTGATCACCCCCGAGGAAGCCCTGCGATTGGGCGAGATCGAGGACCACGTCGAGATCGAGGCGCTGATCGAGCGCGCGTGGAAGGCCCGCGTGGAGCGCTTCGGGGACTCGACCGACATGTGCTCGCTGGTCAACGCCAAGTCGGGCGGGTGCGCGGAGGACTGCGGCTTCTGCGCACAGTCGCGCTTCGCCGAGGCGGAGACGCCCCTGCACGCGATGATGGAGCCAGAGCAGATCCTCGAGCACGCCCGCGCCGCCGAAGCCGCCGGCGCACACCGCTTCTGCATGGTCACGCAGGGGCAGGGCCTCTCCAAACGAGACTTCGACAAGTACCTGGAGGGCGTGCGGCTGGTCTCCGAACACACCAACCTCAAGCGCTGTGCATCGGTGGGCCACATCTCCGCACAGCGCGCCAAGGCGCTGCGCGAGGCGGGCGTGCAACGGGTGCACCACAACGTGGAGACGGCCGCCAGCTACTACGACGAAGTCACCTCCACCGTGCGCTACGAGGGCCGCCTGCGCACGATTGACGCGGTGCGCGAGGCGGGCCTGGAGACCTGTGTCGGCGGCATCCTCAACCTCGGCGAGACGCGCGAGCAGCGCGTGGAGATGGCGTTCGAGCTGGCCGCGATCAACCCCACGAGCGTGCCCATCAACATGCTCAACCCGCGCCCTGGCACGAAGTTTGGCGACCGCGAGTACATGGACCCGTGGGAGGCCGTCAAGTGGATCGCGATCTTCCGCCTGATCCTGCCCGAAGCGCTGTTCCGCCTGTGCGGCGGGCGCGTGGAGAACCTCGGCGAGCTGCAGCAGCTGGCCGTGAAAGCGGGCATCAACGGCGTGATGATGGGCAACTTCCTCACCACGCTCGGCAACGAGCCGGAGACCGACAGGGAGATGTTCACGGAGCTTGGGCTGAACGTGGCGCGCCAGCCCGACAACGCCTCCAACCCGCGCCCGGACAACCGCTCCGGCTGGCTGGCCGGCGAGACGCCGGACGTTGTGGAGGAGCTGCTGGGAAGCGAAGCGGCCGCTGAGACGATCGACTTGAACGTGCGGCTGTGGGATCCCTCGACGCAGCTGCGCTACCGCGCGAAGCGCAGGGTTCCTGCACGCCCCGACGGAGCATCCAACGCGACCCCACCGGCTGTTGTGCTCTCCCAGCCCATGGCGACGACGTAGCCGAGCAGCTACGCCCAATGCGAGCCAACCGCTGGTGAACGAGATCGAGCAGCGACTGGCGGAGATCGAGCGGCTGGGGTTGAGCCGCCGGCTGCGGTTGATCTCCGGCTCGCAGGGGCCGCGCGTGCTACTGGACGGGCGTCCCGTGCTGCTGCTGTGCTCCAACAACTACCTCGGCCTCGCCGACCACCCGCACGTGCGCGAAGCCGCCGCCGAGGCAGCACTGCGCTGGGGGGTGGGTGCCGGCGCCTCGCGGCTGGTGTCGGGCACGATGACCGTCCACCGCCACCTGGAGGAGCGGTTGGCGGCGTTCAAGGGTAGCGAGGCGTGCGTGCTGTTCGGCTCGGGCTACCTCGCCAACCTCGGGGCGATCGGCGCGCTCGCCGGCCCCGGTGACACGGTGTTCTCCGACGAGCTCAACCACGCCTCGATCGTCGACGGCTGCAAGTGCTCGCGCGCGCGGGTGCACGTCTATCGCCACCTCGACGCCGAGCACCTCGACTGGAGCCTGCGCCACCACGGCGGCGAGGGACGGCGGCTGATCGCCACCGACTCGGTGTTCTCGATGGACGGCGACGTGGCGCCGTTGGGAGAGATCGTCGAGCTTGCCCGCCGCCACCGCGCACGCGTGCTGGTCGACGAGGCGCACGCCACCGGCGCGCTCGGGCCGAGCGGCCGCGGCGCCGTCGCGCAGGCCGGGTTGGAGGGCGAGGTGGACGTGCTGGTGGGCACGCTCGGCAAGGCGCTCGGCTCCTACGGCGCGTACGTGTGCGCGAGCGAGGAGATGGTGCGCTACCTGATCAACACCGCGCGCCCCCTGATCTTCTCCACCGCCCCTGCTCCCCCGGCAGTCGCGGGGGCGCTGGCGGCGCTCGAGGAGATCGAGCACGACCCCTCACACGTGCAGCGGTTGCGCTCGCTTGCGCTCACCCTGCGCAGGGCGCTGGCCGCCGAGGGCTTCGACGTGCCGGAGAGCGAGATGCACATCGTGCCGCTGCGCGTCGGCGACGAGCGCGACGCGGTGGCGCTCTGCCAGGGCGCGCTTGAGCGAGGCGTGTTCGCGCAGGCAATCCGTGCCCCCTCGGTGCCGGCGGGCAGCGCGCGGCTGCGCCTCACCGCGATGGCCACCCACACCCCCGCCGAGCTGCGCCGCGCCGCCAGGGTGCTGCGCGAGGCGGCGCGCGCGCTGGGGCTGGATCCCGCGGCGATCGGTGCGCCGGCGGCGGAGCGCGCGGCGAATGCGGCAGAGCGAGCGCCCGCGAGACGACAGGCGACGGACTCGGTCGAGGAGATAGGGGCGCAACCCGAGCCGCGCCCCTACGACGCCCAGCGTGCCAGCGCCATCACGCGCGCGGCGTAGCACGCGGTGCGCGGGCTGTTCGTCACGGGGACCGGCACCGGCGTGGGCAAGACCGTCCTCTCCGCCGCCCTGCTCGCCGCGATCGCCGCCGCCGGCGAGCAGGTGAGCGCGCACAAGCCCGTGGTAACCGGCATGGACGACCCGCCCGGGGAATGGCCCCCCGACCACGAGCTGCTGGCACGCATCGCCGGGATGACACCCGAGCAGGTCGCGCCCCTGCGCTACGGCCCCGCGGTCTCACCCCACCTCGCGGCCGAGCTGGCCGGCGAGCGCATCGATCCCGAGCGGATCGTGGCGAGCGCGCAGGACGCGCTGCGCAGCGCCGAGGCGCGTGGCGCCGTGCTGATCGTCGAGGGCGTCGGCGGGCTGCTGGTACCGCTCGCCGAGGGCTTCACCGTGCGTGACCTCGCGGCGCGGCTGCAGCTGCCGTTGGTTGTCGCCGCGTCGCCCGGGCTCGGGACGATCAATCACACGCTGCTCACCTTGGAGGCCGCACGCGCCGCGGGGCTCGAGGTGCGCGCGGTCGTGCTCACGCCCTGGCCGGAGTTGCCCGACGCGATGGAAAAGTCCAATCGCGCCACGATTGCACGGCTCGGTGAGGTCGAGGTTGCGACGCTCTCCCACGTGCCGGGCCCCGATCTGGCCGCGCTCGCGAATGTCAGCGCAAAGCTGCCGTGGCGAAAGTGGCTCCCGCGTGAGCGCTCCATCCCAAGCCAAGCGTAGTTAGTGGTCTCGCTCGCAAGCTCGCGCACGTATCCGGCGAGCCGGACGCGCTCGCTCTCCCGCGAAGGCTGGCATGCGTTTTGCGTGGGCGTCGACGAGTGAGCCTCGTCCGAAGCGCTAGTCTCGTGCACGGCGTGGAGCGCGCTCACAGGGCCGTGGTAGCAGGGGCCAGGAGCCTCGCCTAGCAGGGCGTGCTTCTCGATGGCGCTCTCGGCTGGGCTAGCCGACGCCGGTACCCCGGTCGAGTCCGTCAAGACCGACGCGACGGTGACACTACGCTTCGTCGACGGCGCGCCGACGATCACGGCGATCGCGCTTCGCACAGTTGGGAGCGTCCCTGGGATCGACGAGGCCACCTTCAAGGCTGCCGCGCAGGGCGCGAAGGAAGGCTGCGTGGTGAGTCGCGCGCTCGCCGGTGTCGGGGAGATCACGCTGGAGGCGTCGCTCACCTGAGCGGCGCGCGGACACGTATGACGGCGAGCTATGAAGACCTGGGTTAAGACCTGAGTTGGATGCGCACCGTGACCGGTTGACTCTCGAGTGCGCGGAACATCGCGCCTGTCGCCATGCGCCCGACCGGGCTGCTCGAGAAGGTCGCGATTCGCGCCTTGACGTTGTCATCGGGCAACAGCTCTGCCGTGCCCGCTCGCCAATGGCGGCCGCGGCGGATGCGAACTTGTGGGCTAGCCTCGAAGTTGAGCACCCAGCCGGCGTGACGACCGTGCTGGGCTATCAGCCAAAGTGTGTCGCCGTCGGCCGTACAGAAGATCGGCGTGTGCCGCAGAGCACCCGTTCGCCTGCCCGTGGTCTCCACCAGCGCCATGCCTGGTGGAGTGATCCCAACCCTGAACAGGCCGCGCATCATCGGATTGAGCGAATAGCGTCCGATGAGAATCTCAAAGCGCCGCTTCACAGGTCGATCGTTGCTGTTCGTCATAGCTTACCTCGGTAGTCGCGTGGGACACGCTGCCCCGGTTGGACGGCCTGCGTCCAAGGCTCTCTGCCGCGGCCGCAATCCAGGAGCCCGAGGAGTGTATGCGCCGGAGTCTGACTCCTGCTTTGTGGCCGGTGTGATCGTCTCAATCAATGGCCACGAGGTGGCTCTTGGGGACGAACTCCGGCTGCGAACTGGCCTCGAATCCGCGCTTCTGCTCCGCGATGCGATTGGGGTCGAGGCGCCTGCGGTCTCGTCATTCGATCAGAAGATCCTCAAGGCCGCCACGCGCGAGGGGATCGGCGCCTGACGCCGGCAGCCGCGAGCGTGCTGGTGGGCGCTGGTGGCCAGCGCCGTCGCGGCGCTCGGTGAGCGTTGTCGATACCTTGAGCACATGGATACTTCGGATATCGCGATGGACCACGAGGTCGTCGTGATCGGTGCCGGCTTCTCGGGCATCGGGGCGGCGATCAAGCTCGACCAGGCCGGCTTCCGCGACTTCGTCGTGCTCGAGGCCGGGGACGGTGTCGGGGGCGCCTGGCACTGGAACACCTACCCGGGGATAGCGGTCGACATCCCGTCTTTCAGCTACCAGTTCTCCTTCGAGAAGCGCAGCGACTGGTCGCGCGTGTACGCGCCGGGGACGGAGCTCAAGGCCTA
>Ga0187855_10001014_pt1 | contig 23043 bp, 18 predicted proteins | sample June2016WEW_8_10_2_FD_132969 | JGI IMG/M metagenome (GOLD analysis project Ga0187855, IMG submission 132969) | Peatland microbial communities from SPRUCE experiment site at the Marcell Experimental Forest, Minnesota, USA - June2016WEW_8_10 | ecosystem: Environmental > Terrestrial > Soil >...
CGACTCTATTTACCGGCTCGGGTATGCAGCCACTGCTACCATACTTGCTTGGCCAAGATAATCCCAATGGTCGGCGCCTAGCGAACTCACAAACTTGTCTAAGAGCCCAGGACATAGACGAAGTAGGTGATAACCGCCATACGACCTTCTTCGAAATGCTCGGTAACTGGAGTCTTGGCGATTATTTTAAAGGCGAACAACTGCCTTGGATTTTCGATTTCCTGACGGAGGTAATCGGTCTTGACCCAAATCGGTTGTATGTTAGTTGTTGTAGTGGTTTTTCAGATTATGCCATACCGAAGGATACTGACTCGGCGGCTATTTGGAGAGATTTATTTGGTGCTAAAGGAATCGACGCCAAAGAAATTGAGATTGGCTCAGAAGCCAACGGCTATACAATTGGCGAACAAGACGGCCGGATATTCTATTACGACACCAAAAACTGGTGGAGTCGCGCCGGTACGCCTTCAGAGATGTCTGAGGGGGAACCGGGGGGTCCGGATAGTGAAGTATTTTATCGATTTGACCACGTTCAGCATGATCCCAAGTGGGGTGAAAAATGTCATCCTAACTGTGACTGTGGTCGCTATATTGAACTAGGCAACTCAGTCTTCATGGAATATCTTAAAACTGAGACAGGTTTTACAAAATTACCGAAACGAAACGTCGATTACGGTGGCGGGCTAGAACGGATTGCCGCAGCCGCAATTGATTCTCCAGACATTTTCGAAACAACTTTATTTAAACCAATTGTTGCCAAATTGGAGGAGTTGTCTGGCAAGACTTACGATAGCCATACCGAGAGTATGCGGGTCATTGCTGATCACTTGCGGGGGGCAACCTTCTTAGCGGTTGACGGTGTAATTCCCAGTAATAAAACTCAAGGCTACGTGATGCGTCGGCTAGTGCGTCGGGCTGTCCGCTTCGCTTTTGAGCTGGGGATTGAGCAAAACTTTCTGGAGTACGTTATTCCGGTAATTGCGGACCTCTATCACGCCGATTATCCAGAAGTGGCTGCCAGTCGTCAGCGAGTCATTGAAGTATTGGTCAAAGAGGAAAAGCTGTTCAGACAAACTCTTCGCAAAGGCCTCCAGGAACTTGGCAGGCTGGCCAAAAGCCAAGTTGATGGCAGCGTGCTGTTTAAGCTTTACGATACCTACGGTTTCCCGGTTGAGTTGACTAAAGAAGAAGCTTTTACGAGCGGCCTGACAATAGCCGAGGATGCTGATGGGGTATTCAAGAAATTAATGGCCGAGCAACGTGAACGGTCACGAACCGCCAGCAAAGGAGAGTTCAAGGGAGGTCTGACCGATCACTCTGACACTATCACTAGATATCACACGGCAACCCATTTGATGTATCGGGCTCTAAAGAATGTTCTGGGCGAACAGGTTGTTCAGCGCGGGGCTAATATCACTGCTGAGCGAATACGTTTTGATTTTTCATATCCCGAAAAAATGATACCTGAACAAATCGCTGAAGTTGAGCGAATCGTTAATGATCAAATTGATAGAAATTGGCCAGTTAGTTGGCGTGAAGAAAACACCCAAGCGGCCTTAGCTAGTGGCGTATCAGGTGCTTTTGGCGATCGTTATGGCGAAACCGTTAAGGTTTATACAATTGGTGATCCTGAAGGTGATTACTTTAGTCGAGAAATCTGCGGCGGTCCTCACGTCCAGAACACTGCCGAACTCGGTGCGGATGGCAAACGGTTCAAGATTGTCAAAGAAGAGTCCAGTTCAGCTGGGGTGCGGCGAGTTAAAGCTGTTTTGGCTTAGTGTTTCTTGACAACCTTAACAGCGGTGCCGTAAGCAGCCACCTCGTTCATAACTTTGCCGATGTCGCCACTGTCGAAACGCATCATGAGCACAGCGTTTGCGCCCTTTTCAGCCGCCGCTTGGCGAAGTCGTTTCATAGAATGTTCGCGGCTATCAGACACCATTTTGGTATAGCCTCTAACTTCACCACCGAAAACAGTGCGTAAGCCAGCCCCCATATTACCGAAAACATTACGACTACGAACGATGACTCCGAAAACTTCCCCGTAAACTTCTACGACTTCGTAACCGGGTAGTTCATTGGTCGTAACTACCATGATGTCATCCATGTAAACTCCTTATTATTTTATATTCTCACTATAGTCCACTGCTAATTGAGTGCCAATGATGTTCGTTTGTCACGAACAAAGTGCTGGATAAAAATGACCCCTGTGAAACTTCAGCTTTCTTTGTCTTGCTTGTGCTAGAATGAAGTGTATATGCTTGATAAATTCAAGGATCTTAGCCGTGGGCTTGGTCACGAGCTAGCTAGTAGAGCATCAGCAACTGTCAATAAGGCGGCCCATGTTACTACTTCGAAGACTCCCAATAAATCGGCCAGCGATCATCACATCGTTGCTCTAGATATTGGCACAGAGTTTGTCAAAGCTCTGATTGGCAAAATAGCCGATGACGGCACGACTGTCGAAATTATTGGAGCTGGCCGTGTTCACCAAGAGCTAAGTGACATGCAGGCCGGAGCGATTGCTGATATTGCTAGAGTAGTGGCCAACTGTGATGAGGCCCTCAATGAAGCCGAACAACAAGCTGGCGTCAGTGCTCGTCAGGCTATTATCGGTATCGCCGGAGAGCTTGTTAAGGGTACTACGACGACCGTTCGAGTAGCTCGCAAAGAGTCATCCAAATCGATTGATTTCAATGAAATGGAGCGCATTATCAAACTGGTTCAGGAACGAGCTGAAGCTAAGGCTAGGGAACAACTAGCCGTAGAATTAGGCGGCAAAGATGTTGAAGTACGTTTAGTCAATAGTGCTCTAGTTAATATTGAAATTGATGGCTACCCAGTAACAAACCCAATTGGTTTTCAGGGCAAGGAAGTAGTCGTACAACTTTATACAGCTTTTGCACCGATGATCCACATTGGGGCGCTAGAAAAGACCGCACAAGAACTTGATCTTGACCTACTGGCTGTGGCTGCCGAGCCGTTTGCCGTTGCTCGGTCGGTAATTGGTGATAACCCGAATACCAATCTTAGCGCTATTCTAATGGATGTTGGGGGTGGCACAACCGATATTGCTGTCGTTAATGACGGTGGTGTTCAAGGAACTGAGATGTTTGGCATCGGTGGACGGGCCTATACACGCTCCATCGAGCGTGAGTTAAACGTTAATTTTGATCAGGCCGAAGAGCTCAAAGTTGGTCTAAGTTCAGAAAGAGTTCCACGGGCCAAAGTCCCGGCCGTGGAAACAGCGCTTAGTAAAACGGTTGACGTCTGGATGAGCGGTGTTGAACTAGCGCTTGGCGAATTCGAAAAACTAGATCACCTACCTTATCACATGTTCCTCTGCGGTGGTGGTTCAAGCTTGGAGATGCTGATGACCGCCCTGGAGGAATCGGACTGGTATCGACAGCTGCCGTTTACGCGCAAGCCGGTAGTTCACCGTATTAGGCCAGAGCAGGTGGTTGGCATAACCGATCTTACTGGCAAAGTAAATGATCATACTTTTATCACAGCCATGGGATTATTGCGCGTCGGGGTTGATACCTTGAACTTTAGTGATCACAATAGCGGCTCAATCCGTGAAAAAATTGATAGAATGTTACAGGTATAACTATGGCAACAAACGCAAACGATAAAGATGTTCTCTACGTTGATATCGATGACGATATAACTACCGTCATAGGCAAACTCCGTGGTAGCGAAGCTAAGGTCGTTGCTTTAGTGCTGCCTAAAAGAGCTTCGGTGTTTCAGAGCGTTGTGAATATGAAATTGCTCAAGCGAAGTGCCGAAAGTGCCAAAAAACATGTCGTACTTGTAACAACCGAACCCAGCTTAATGCCTTTAGCTGGCTCAGTGGGACTCTTTGTAGCCGCTACGCCACAATCCAAGCCGGAAATACCTCTAACAATTCCGATCAATACGTCCGCTGAAGCGATGCCTGAAGAAGAATCAGTGTCCGTTGATGAACCGACTAGTGATGAAGGGTTTACGGCGGAAAATGCCGGTGACAAACCAGTCGGTGAACTTGCGAATAATGAGGATAACCTGCCGACACCGCTAGAAGGCATCGAGACACTAACATTACCTGATGAAGCAGAGCCAACAAGTGACAATGAAAATGCTGCCGATGAAAAAAAGAAAAAACTAGCTAAAGATAAAAGCCTAAAGGTACCCAACTTTAACAAATTTAGGTTGTGGCTATTTCTAGGCATTATTATCGTCATATTGATAATTGGTCTTTTCTTTGCCTTGTCGTTTTTGCCTAAAGCAAAGATTGATATAACTACCAACACAAGTAACGTAAACGCCAGTTTAACGCTGACCCTTAGTACTTCAGCTCAAAGCGTGAATCTCAGTACATTGACTATTCCGGCAAGGGCTGAGCAACAACAGAAAACAACTTCGCAACAAGTCAATACAACCGGACAACAAAACAATGGTACAGCAGCCACCGGGTCTATCCAAATGACAGCTGTGGAGTGTGCTCCAAGCATAGGACAGCCTGCTCCTGTCCCAGCCGGAACCGGAGTTAGTTCGGGTGGGTTAACATATATAACACAGGAGGCTACTCAGTTCCCATTGTTTGGTAGTGGTCATGGTAGCTGTGAAACCTACATAGCTACTACTACGACTAATATAACGGCTCAAAGTGGCGGTGCTAAATATAACACAAGCGGTTCGGTTACATTTACTGTAGCTGGTCGCTCTGATATAACGGCCGCCGGCTCAGCTAGTGGTGGAACAGATTCTATCGTGCAAGTAGTTGCTCAGGCAGATATCGATAGCGCCCAACAAAAGCTAGCCGCCCAAAATACAGATTCAGTAAAAAGTGCCCTAGAACAGCAATTAACGCAAGACGGTTTGTATCCCATACCAGCAACCTTTAGTGCTAACACGCCCAGTATAACCTCAAGTAGCAACGTTGGTGATCAGGCTACAACTGTAACAGTTACCCAGTCCATAACGTATACAATGTACGGTGCTATGAAGGGTGATCTAGATGCTCTGGTAGCTAGTAACGTTGACAGCCAAATCAATACAGCCAATCAAACAATAGTTAATGACGGTCTCTCAAGCGCTGCTTTCGGTGTTGTTAGTTCGGCTAGCGGCAACGAGCAAGTGTCATTACTGACAACAGCTGTTGTCGGGCCAAATATTAGCGCAACGAACATTAAAAAGGAGGTCGCTGGTAAAAGAAGTGGCGATGCACAAACATTCATTAGCCAGTTACCGGGCGTCACAAGTGCTAAGGTCTATCTAAGTCCGTTTTGGGTCGGATCGGTTCCTACAAACCCCGGCAAGGTAACTGTTGATATTAGCAAGGCTCATTAGCTGCCATGACAGTGAGTAGCGGCACTATCGCAGCACTGGACCTGGGTACAGCACGAGTTGGCGTTGCTATAGCAGACTTGGAAGTTGGGTTGGCTCATCCAGTTGATACCTTGCATAATGACAACACGTTAATTAAACGTTTACGTGAGCTCCGTGATCGAGAGCATGTCACCCAACTGGTTATTGGATTACCCAGAGGTCTGGAAGGACAAACGACTTCTCAAACCGAAGTTACCCAAACTTTAGGCTTGAGCTTGGCTGAACAATTGGAGCTGCCGGTTATCTGGCAAGATGAAGCACTAACATCAACTCAGGCTGAAGCTGAACTTAAGTCTCGGGGCAAACCTTACGCCAAGGAGGCTATTGATGCCCTATCGGCGGTCTATATCTTGGAGGATTATTTACGTGCCAAAGTATAGTATTAATAAGAAATTGCATCGACTACCACGGCGTGTCTGGATAATCTTGTCGGTTGTGGTAGTGCTGGTTATTGTTGGCACAGTGGCCGTCCAGCGGGTCTACTACGATAATCTCCAGCCGGTTAGCAGTAGTACAAAATTGCAATACGTAACGATTGCTAGTGGCCTAGGTGTTGATCAGATAGCTAATCAACTAAGAGCCGATGGTTTAGTGCGTAGCAGTCAGGTTTTTGAGTGGTATGTCAGTATTCACAATGACCGCGACGCGCTTCAAGCTGGTACCTACAGTTTTTCGCCTAGCCAGAGCACTGCAGAGATAGCTGAAGCTATCGCTAGCGGCAAAGTGGCCACTAATCTAGTAACTATTTTGTCGGGCCAAACATTATCACAAATTCAGCAAACTTTTATCAAAGCTGGTTTTAGCCCAACTTCAGTGACAGCTGCTTTTAATGCCAGTTTGTACCGAAGCAACTATCAAGCATTAGCCGATAACCCGTCCACGGCCAGTCTAGAAGGTTTCTTATGGCCTGATTCATATCAAAAAACGGCTACTACCAACCCGTCGCAAATTGTGGCCGAGGCCTTGGTTGAAATGCAACAACATCTGTCGACCGCTATTCGAAACGGTTTTGCTGCCCAAGGATTATCCGTTTATCAAGGTGTAACGCTTGCTTCGATTGTTGAGAAAGAAGTGCCTGATCAGAATGACCGCAACCAGGTAGCCCAAATTTTCCTAAAGAGATTACAAATTGGTATGCCGCTCGGTTCAGACGTAACGGCATATTATGCTGCGGCTCAAGCCGGCCTAGCTCCAACTCTGTCTTATGATTCTCCGTATAACACCCTACTGCATACCGGTTTGCCACCCGGTCCGATCGGTACTGTCAGCGTTGGATCTCTAGAAGCAGTGGCCCATCCGGCTACTACCGATTGGCTCTACTTCGTGACTGGTGACGATGGCACGACGCACTATGCCCAAACACTTCAGCAACACGAAGCCAATATCAGCCAATACTGTCAGAAATTATGTTCCCAGGATTGACGATCTTGATACAAAATTTAAGGGGTTGTGACTTGCTTAGGAGCAGCAGTCTTTGCTAAAATGCAACCCGTAGCGTAATACCTGCATTTAATCTCACACCGCGTTACGCCTTTACCGGATATTTGTTAATCGAAACAAAAATGTGACGATCGCAGCTTGTCAAAACATTAAGGCCGGTAAAAGTCCGAACCGCACTGCCGGTTTCAAGGAGCTAAAACATTAGTAATACAGTTCCGCGTGCTACGACATCTACCCGTCTGGACCTATCTATGGTCGAATCAAGGGCGGCTAGGCTAGCTCGTTTGCGGACTTGGCTCTTGCGTAGAACCATCCGAAGACGGACTTTTCGCGCTAGTCTGATTGCTCTTAACCTTGCTTTGCTTCTAGCTGTTTTAGGGGTGGTGATACTTTATCCGAATAATCCCAATAGCTCGCAGCCAGCAGCGTCGGGCACCGGTCAAGCGGTTGCTGATGCACCTGTCGACCAACTAGCCTCGGTTAATATAGCCTTGACGGTCGCTCGAATGGTTAATCTACCGGAAGCTGCCGCTGTTGCCAACCAGGCTGATTCACAAGCCATTGAGCTTAAACAATCGATAGCTTCAACTAATGATACGATTGTTGACAAACCCCAATCAGTTGTCTCAGCCTTCATTTCCAACAAAGATATTCACACCTACATCGCTCAGTCTGGTGATTCTGTCGCATCGGTTGCCGCAAAGTTCGGCGTGACTTCAAATAGTATTTTATGGTCTAACAACTTGTCCGCCGACAGTCTGACGGTCGGTCAAAAACTTTTTATACCTCCAATTACAGGCATTGTTTATACCGTAAAGACGGGTGATACGCCGGCGACCCTAGCAACTAAATTTAATGCCAATGAAAGCCAGATTATTGCCGACAATGATGCTGAGATCAGCAGCTTACAAGTTGGTGAGCAAATCATCATTCCTAACGGTACTGAAACTCCGGTGGTTTCGTATTATTCCTATGGTTTCGCTTGGGGATCAAACGCCATTTATGGCTTTAATGGCTATGACTGGGGAGAATGCACCTGGTATGTCGCCACACAAATAGCCGTTCCGGCTAACTGGGGTAATGCCTCAACTTGGGCAGCTGGTGCTGAGGCAGCTGGCTGGCAGGTGAGTTCAGTACCAACTGTTGGTGCAATTGCCCAGACACCATATTCTGCTGGTGGCGAAGGACATGTCGGGATTGTTGTAGCAATCAGCGGTAGTGAAGTTGAAATTAGAGATATGAACGACTACGGTGATGGTGGTGGCTTTGACAAAGTTGGCGAAGGCTGGTCACCGATCAGCTCCTATCCAAACTACATTACGCCCTAGTAGATAAAGTGACAGTAACAAGCCCGGCGGTCTATACTAGCTATCATAGATGAACTTTATAGACAAAGTTGAAGTTAGTGTTGAGGCTGGTGACGGTGGTAACGGTCATATTAGTTTTCGACGCGAAAAATATATTGCCCATGGTGGCCCCGACGGCGGCGACGGCGGTAAGGGGGGCGACGTTATCCTGTTAGCCAGTCGTAATCAAAACACTTTGGCTAAGTTCCGCTTTCAGAAAGAATTACATGCTGAATCGGGTCAGGGTGGCGGTAAACGTCGCAAACACGGTAAAAGTGCACCCGATATGTTAGTCGATGTACCGGTCGGAACGATGGCCATTAGTCTTGAGGGCCAAGTCTTAGCTGATCTGACTAATGATGGACAACAAGCCGTGATTGCTCACGGTGGCCCAGGCGGCTTTGGCAATGCTCACTATGTCAATAGCACTAGGCAAGCCCCACAATTTGCCGACAAGGGTGAGGCAGGTGAAAAACTTAAGCTACAGCTGGAATTAAAAATGATAGCCGATGTTGGCTTAGTCGGTTTGCCCAATGCCGGTAAATCGACATTACTGGCTAGGCTGACAAATGCACGGCCCGAAATTGCCGACTATCCATTCACAACACTTACCCCTAACCTGGGTGTCGTTGATATTAGTAAAGAGTCCAGCCTATTGTTCGCCGATATTCCCGGTTTAATTGAGGGTGCCAGTCAGGGCAAGGGACTAGGCCATGAATTTTTGCGGCACATCGAACGCACGGCGGTCATTGTTCACTTAATTGATGCCTATCAAGAAGATGTCGTAAAAGCTTACCAAACAATAGTTAATGAGCTGCGACTTCACAATATAGCTCTTGCCAAGCGACCAGAAATCGTAGTTTTAAATAAAGTTGAAGGCTTAGACGAAGAAATGGTCGATGATTTAATGGTTCGACTCCGAAAGATTGTACCTAAACAGACACCGCTGTTTGCCATTTCTGCCCAAAGTGGCTTGGGCTTAAAGAATTTACTTTTTTCGATTGAAGAGGTTGTTCTTAAAGCTCGACGTAAGGCCCAACGGCTGAGTGTTAAAGATAAAGTTCCAATTCACACCCTGCCCAATAGCACCGATACCTGGACCGTTGAAAAGCAGGATGACATTTTTATGGTCAGAGGTGATAGAATCGAACGACTAACTGCCCGGACCGACTTCAAAAATACCGAAGCCGTCCAACACCTGCGGGACATCATGCACCGCCAGGGTATTATGCACGAGTTGCTCCGCCAAGGTATTATGGTTGGTCAGCAGATTAAAATTGCCGACAAAGGTGAATTAACATATTAAAAAGATGAGTTTTTTCTTTTATGACCTAGAGACCAGCGGTTTTAACCCAAGATCGGCACGGATTGTACAGTTTGCGGGTCAACGGACGGATATGGAGCTTCGACCGATTGACAATCCAGTCAATCTTTTCATCAAGCTGACGCCAGATATTTTGCCCGATCCTGAGGCCGTCTTAGTAACTGGCATAACTCCGCAAATGACTCTCGCTGATGGTGTCACAGAAGCTGAATTTTTGACAACTTTTTATGATACGGTTGTAGCCGACGACACGATTTTTCTCGGGTTTAATTCGATTCGTTTTGATGATGAATTCATGCGCTTCATAAATTATCGTAATTTTTATGACGCCTATAAGTGGCAGTGGCAGAACGGTTGTTCACGGTGGGACTTACTTGATGTTGTCCGTATGACTCGCGCTCTTCGACCAGAGGGTATTAATTGGCCGTTTGATAGTACCGGCCACCCAGCCAACCGTCTAGGGCTGCTGGCTGAAGTTAATAAGCTTAACCACACCAATGCTCATGACGCGCTGAGTGACGTTAACGCGACGATTGCTTTGGCTCAACTAGTTCGCCGGAAGCAGCCCAAGCTTTTCGATTTTTTACTATCACTGAGAGATAAGCAAAAAGTGGCTGAGCTTGTTATGGGTGACCAGCCTTTTGTCTATTCTAGCGGTACCTACCCAAGCGAGTTTGAAAAAACAACTGTGGCTGCCTTTGTTGTTCAGCCCTCCGAGAGACAAACAGCCATAGTCTTTGACCTGCGTTTTAATCCTGACGAGTTTGCGAATCTATCCGTGGCTGAACTTGCTAGGCGTTGGCAAGTAAAGGCTAGTGACGATGCGCCATCACTTCCAATCAAGCTACTTCAATTTAATCGTTGTCCAGCGGTGGCACCGCTAGGCGTTCTTGATGGTCCCTGCCGAAAGCGTTTGCAGCTAGACGAAGCAGTCATTAATGATCATTTTGGGAAGCTAAAGGGTCTAAAAGGCTTTGCAGAAAAGTTAATCGAAGCCCTCGAGTTAAGAGATAAGCAAAGACAGACGGAATGGACCAGCGACGATCAATCAGTTGATGGCCAGCTTTATGACGGCTTTTTTGACAGCCACGACAGTAATCTATTACCCGTCATCCGAGTCGCTAAACCTGACGAATTGGGGGATTTTATTGCCCAAATTCATGACCCAAGACTTCAGGCTTTGTTACCACTTTACAAAGCACGTAATTATCCTGCGAACCTGACGGCAGAAGAAAGAGAAGCTTGGGAGACTTTTTGTCAGACCCGCCTATTATCTGGCCAAACTTCTAGCCGGTTGGCTAAATACATGCAGCACATCCAAGAATTGGCTAGTACCACTAATGATCAAACGCAAAGATATATCCTTGAGGAACTACGGTTGTACGGTGAGTCGATTATACCTGTGGAACTGTAAATTTGGTGTGTCGAGTGGCCCGCCGAATGGCCAGGTAAATAGCAAAACTTAGCGGCAGCCGCTTTCTGTGAGCCACAAAGATTATGGTCAACAACAGGAACGTGACCGTGCCAACTAGCCAGTCTGTGAAGTTAATTTGGATGTTGGTACCTGGTATTATGCCAAGCAGCAGTAAATTGATCACAATGTAGAACCTCTGAGTAATTGCGCATTATAGTATTTGTTTGTGACTAACGCAACATAATTGTATTACAGCTTATGTTTATGACTCTTTATGGCTTTCATAACTACTTATCAACTGTGTTCACTAGGATATCTGGAAAAAAATGCTTTCCCAGCGTATAATGGTCTAACTTATGGCAGACAGCATAGTTGTAAAAGGAGCACGTGAGCACAATCTTAAGAATATTGATGTTACGCTCCCACGCGAAAAACTGACGGTCATTACTGGTTTAAGTGGCTCAGGTAAATCAAGTCTCGCTTTCGATACCATCTATGCCGAAGGCCAACGACGCTACGTCGAAAGTTTGAGCGCCTACGCTCGACAATTCCTAGGATTAATGGAAAAGCCAGACGTTGATCAAATTGATGGTTTAAGTCCAGCCATATCAATCGACCAAAAATCGACTACGCGTAATCCACGCAGCACTGTAGCCACGGTGACAGAGATCTATGACTATTTACGTCTACTGTTTGCTCGTGTTGGTGTACCACACTGTCCGCTTGACGGGAACGTTGTGGTTAGACAAACCGCAGCTAACATTATTGAGCTAGTGGCTGCACAATCTCCAGGTGCTCGGCTGATGATTTTGTCGCCAGTGGTGGTTGATAAAAAAGGCGCATTTGAGCACATACCAGAGCAATACCAACGGGCCGGTTTTGCCCGAGTGCGGGTTGACAGTGTAGTCTACGCGCTTGATGAGTTTCCGGAACTTGATAAGAATTACCGTCACAATATCGATATTGTGGTAGATAGGCTGGTCAATAATGAAGCCAGTCGGACTAGGTTAGCCCAGTCAATTGAACAGGCCCTAGATGTCAGTGAGGGTCATTTAAATGTTCTCAATGCTGATACTAATGAGTCGAATAACTACAGTTTAATGTATGCTTGCCCAGATCATCCTGATGTGGCAATCCCCGACCTTGAACCCCGAACCTTCAGTTTTAATAGTCCACATGGAGCTTGCCCGGTTTGCACCGGCATCGGTTCGCGAATGGAGATCGATCCCAGTCTAGTAATTCCAAATGGTCGGTTGACGATTGCTGAGGGTGCGATTAGACCATTCAACCGTTTCTACGCTGATGCTTGGTATATGAAAAAATTACAGGCCATGGCCGACAAACACGGCTTTTCGCTACACGTTCCAACTGGCCAATTGAAGAAGGAAGATGTTGACCGCGTCATGTATGGCACGGGTGACGAAACTTATCGCGTGTCTTTGGGTGGTGGGCGAACCTTCACGACTACTTATGAAGGAGTTGTCCCAAACTTGGAACGCCGGCACCATGACACTGACAGTGACTTTATCCGGAACGACATCGAGAAGTTTATGCAAGAGAAACCTTGCTACGCTTGCCACGGTCGCCGGCTAAAGCCAGAGGTACTGGCCGTGACAGTAGAGGATAAGTCGATTATGGATGTCTGCGACCAATCAATTGACGATGCCCTAGAATGGTTTACTAAATTGAAACTGTCGGACAAAGATCTCCATATCGCTAAACAGATTCTCAAAGAAATCCAGGCTCGATTGCGGTTTTTAGTTGACGTCGGCTTAAATTATCTAACATTACTAAGGGGTGCCACAACCTTATCTGGCGGCGAAGCGCAGCGCATTCGGTTGGCAACGCAAATTGGCTCAGGCTTAATGGGCGTACTTTATGTCTTAGACGAGCCGTCAATTGGCCTGCATCAGCGGGACAACGCTCGTCTCATTAAAACACTTAAAAACTTACGTGATCTAGGCAACACCGTAATTGTTGTTGAGCACGACGAAGAAACTATCCGATCGGCCGACTATCTCTTGGATATCGGACCTGGTGCCGGTATTCATGGCGGGCAAGTTATCGCTGCGGGTTCACCAGAAGAAGTTATCAAAGTTCCTGAGAGTATCACAGCACAGTATTTATCTGGCAAGCTTAGGATTGACGTTCCCAAGACCAGACGATTAGGTAATGGCAAAGCCTTGCTAATTAAAGGAGCTCGAGAGAACAATCTTAAAAATATTGATGTCACAATTCCACTAGGTAAGTTAGTGGTGGTCAGCGGCGTCAGCGGCTCGGGCAAATCTAGTTTGATCAACGACATTTTGGCTAAAGAGTTGCTGGCCCAACTTCATCGAGCCAATACAGCACCGGGCCGTCATGACGACATTGAGGGCATCAAGCAATTAGACAAAGCAATCATTATTGACCAGTCACCCATCGGCCGAACGCCTCGTTCTAATCCAGCGACCTACACCGGTCTTTTTACACCTATCCGTGAACTTTTTGCTCAAGTCCCGGAAGCCCGAATCCGAGGCTATACGCCTGGTCGTTTCAGTTTTAATGTTAAAGGCGGTCGCTGCGAGAACTGCTCCGGTGACGGCATTATTAAAATTGAGATGCACTTTTTACCGGATGTTTATGTAACCTGCGAGGTTTGTCATGGTAAGCGCTATAACCGTGAAGCACTCGAAATCCACTACAAGGGCCACACTATTAGCGACGTCCTGGACATGACTTGCGAACAAGGCCTAACGCTTTTCGAGAATATCCCGACTATCGCCAACAAACTAAAAACGCTAGTCGATGTTGGGCTCGGTTATATTCATTTAGGCCAGTCGGCCACCACTTTATCTGGTGGCGAAGCACAACGGATCAAGCTCTCCACGGAACTCTCTAGACGGGCAACCGGCCGGACGCTCTACATTTTGGATGAACCGACGACGGGCTTACATATGGCCGATGCCGATAAGCTGCTGCACATGCTTCACGCATTAGTTGATGCTGGTAACAGCATAATTGTCATCGAACATAACTTAGATGTTATTAAAAATGCTGACTGGGTCATCGACATGGGTCCTGACGGCGGTGATGCTGGTGGCCGGATTGTTGCCGAGGGCACACCGGAACAAATTAGCAAATCCGAAAAATCCTATACTGGTCAATATCTGAAAAAGGTCTTGCAGTCGACCTAAAAACTAACGCCTGAATTTCTTAAGCACTGCCGTACGAATTTTCGGATCTTTTGCCAGGTGATAGACAACTAGCAGCACGATGAACACTATTATTAGTGCCAACACCAAGTCAACATAATGGCTCAAGCCAGGTATCCGACTGCCCAAAAAATAGCCTAAGCTAGTAACGACTATCGCCCAAACAACATCACCGATGGCATCAAAACTCATGTATTTCGGAATGGACATTTTCCCAGCTCCGGCGGTCAATGGGGCGAAAGTTCGAACGATGGGCACAAAATGGGCCAGAAGCATTGTTTTACTACCGTACTTTTCATAAAAAGTTTCTGCGCGCATCACATACTCGTGTCGGAAAAACAAACTATCGGGTTTACTAAATAAACGTCGTCCGAACTGTCGGCCGAAGTGATAGCCGGAATTATCGCCTAAAATCGCTGCTATTGCAGCCACTAAGATAGTTGCCAGCAGGGGCAATTTGCCGCTGGCAGCCAAAACTCCAGCACTGAGGAGCAGGGTGTCGCTTACCGGAAACAGAAAACCAATTACAATCCCGGATTCAGCAAACACAATAACCGCGACAATCAACAAACCGCTAGCTTGGACTAAGTGAGTTATGTCAAACACTAGTCCATCCTATACGGTTTAGGTCTTACCGTCCAGGGAAAAGATGGTATACTTATATATCACTGAATGTAAATGAGAGAGAAATATGGCTGAAGACTCTATTAATTTGGAACTTGAACTGCGGACTGTCACCGGCAAGGCTGTTAAACATTTGCGCAACGAAGGCAAAACGCCGGCCGTTATTCACGATCACGGTAAGGAGTCTGTTATTGTTCAGGGACCGTACTTAGAACTCCACCGGATTTACCAAAAGGCTGGTAAGCATCATCCGATTAACCTGACGGCGGGGACGAGTAAATACACAGTCCTAATTAAGACAGCCACGTTCGAACCAAGAAATAACCGACTATCTCACATCGTTTTTAATGCCGTTGATAAGAACCAGCAGGTTGAGGCGGAAGTTCCACTAAGACCACGTTATTCAGAGGGTAATGAGTCGAGCCCAGCTGAACGCAGTAGCTTGATTGTTTTAGGCCAGCTGGCATTCGTAGAAGTCAAAGCGGTACCCGATAAAATTCCTGATGTATTAGAATATGATGGCGAAAAACTGATTGAAATCGGCGATCAAATCACGGTAGCTGATTTAATTGTGCCAGATGGCGTCGAGGTATTAACTGAACCAGAACACGTTGTGGCTACTGTCTACGAACCGAGTGCTCTAGCGGCCGCAAACGACGCCGTAGGTGGTGAAGCTGAACCAGAAGAAGCTGAAGCCCCGGCCGAAGGTGAAAATGCCGAAGAAGGCGAGCAGGGCAATGCATCTGCTGATGCCGACAACTCAAAAGAAAACACAGACACCTCTCAGAAACAAGCTGCTGAAGACAAGTAGGCCCTGTTGGCTATCCTTCGATAAAGCCACCCGATTGATGTGCCCAAAGTTTGGCGTATATCCCGTTTTGACCAAGTAGTTCTTTGTGGGTGCCTTGTTCAACTATGGCACCGTTATCGAGTACAATAATCCGGTCCATCTTTTGTATGGTGCTTAATCGGTGAGCTACAACGATTGCGGTTTTACCACGCATAAGTTTCCAAAGGGCATCCTGAACGAGCGCTTCGCCTTCAGAATCAAGTGAAGAAGTAGCTTCATCAAGAACCAAAATTGGTGCTGTTTTCAACATGGCTCGGGCAATCGCGATACGTTGACGCTGTCCACCAGATAATTTGACACCACGTTCGCCCACGAGTGTATCGTAGCCATGCGGTAAGGCGGTAATAAATTCGTGGGCATGAGCCAGTTTTGCGATTGCTTCGATTTCTTGTTGTGATGCCTCAGGGTTACCGTAGCCGATATTTTCTTTTAGAGTCCGGTGAAACAAAATTGGTTCTTGTGGAACGTAAGTAATGTACCGTCTGAGATTTTCCTGGGTTAGCTTACTTATATCCTGACCATCGATGGTAATGGTGCCTCCATTGATGTCATTGAAGCGTAGCAGCAGCCTAGTAAATGTTGTCTTGCCGGAACCAGAATAACCAACCAGGCCTACTTTTTCGCCGGCTTTAATAGTAGCGCTTAGGCCATTGAATAGGGCATCGTCTTGGTCGGCGTGAGTAAACGTAACTTTGTCGAATTTGATAGCACCCCGGCTAATTCTTGGTGCTTCGGGCTGCTCAGGATCCTGAATGTCTGGCTTTTGCTGTAATATGCCAACCATATCGGCGGCATCACCAAACGAACGATTATAGTTGCGGAGGCTATTGTTACTGAACTGGAACAAGTTGTTGGCAATCGTGCCGGTGTAGCTAAGAATTAAAAATACGGTTGCGATGTTAACCTTGAATACCATAGAGCTGACAACAGCCATTAATAGCGATAGAGCCACAACTCCGTTACTAAGGGTCCCGAAGAAAATTTGTTGATTTCGGTGCGCATAAGCCATTCGCCTTAAGTTGTGGCGTGTATTTTCGGTAGCTTCAGCAAATCGAATCCGCTCGAAACTGTTAGCTGCAAAGCTTTTTATGGCTATGACGTTAGTAACGGCGTCGGCTAAATTGCCAGTTTGCAAACTCTCGGCGGCGGCTTGCTCGGCACCGCGACGTCTGACTCCTTTTGTTACGAATAGAGAGCTAATAATGTAAATAATTGAGAAGATTATTAATATAACCGCCACTAGCGGCACGCGTGTGTAAAGGATAATACCCGCAAAAACCAGTGACGATAATAGCGGGATGAATTGAAAAACAGTTGTGTCAGCAAAGCGTATGTAGCTGCCCATTAGTTTATTGGTTTGCGAGACCAATGAACCGCCAAAGTGATTGGCATGAAAATCGGGGCTTTGTTCCAGTAAATGATTAAAGACACGTTGGGCTATGTCTCTCTCTACATTACCTTCGAGACGCCAGTCACAACTATCGATCATTCTCCAGCCGATAATTTCGCTCAAGATTTGTAACGCGGCATAAGCTATAAGATCCGGTCCGAAGCTAGCCCAAATATTGTGTGGTATATATGAGTGGTTGCTCAAACGGTCTATCACGCTGGCTACAATAAGCGGTGGTAAAAATGACCCTGCCAAAATAGTCAGCGGCGCGCTAACTAGTATCCCGATTAACAAATAGGGATAACGGCTGGCGTGGTACCAGTAAAAACGAAGGGTTTGTTTGGCAGTATTCATAATGCGGCCCTCTCCTCAATCGGTCGCAAAAACGCTGCTACATTGGCAGCAGCGAAACGTTAGATAAGTGTTTATAGCTTTGGAGTATAAAAACTAGTACTCCACTCCGGATAAATTCTTATGGTTACTTAATTGCTAAAATGCAAGTACTCATCTTATAATATCTTAACTAGAAAGACAATCCTAAAAGCACGAGTGGGTTAACTTGCATTAATGGAAAAAAACAACGACAGACTGACCGAATACGGCTCAATAACTGTGGAGCATAAAGCTGCTAATGGGTTTACCGAAAAGTCCAAAGAGAAGAAAAGGAAATCACGCCAGGAAAGCCGAGAACCACTATTGAAGGGCCTAGGAGCGTTGGCTGAGCAAAATCCGCCTGAGGAGGAGAGGCAACCAGTGCCCAAAATCAGTAGGGCACCAGAAGTTAGTCACGAATCGTTCAGTAAATCAAAAAACACCGTCTCGGATACTATGAGTCATGAAGAACTGCTTGAAGCCAGTGAGAAAATTGTTGTTGGAGCAACGACCTTGCGTCAAGTTTTTGAAACCCATTTAATAAGCGAGAGGGGTCTTAGGCAAGCAGTTAACGAATATAGACGCAGTGGAGATATCCGAAGACTATTGGCTGAGGAATTACTCATTAAAGAACTCGGCTATGAGCTTGATCCACAACTTCGTGATCGTCGGCCCAACGTCTCTTCTGGCGAAGATTTACCCACTGGACATACGGATTCGTATCCAGAAGCTTCGGTGCCAACTCAAAGCGAGGCTTCATCTCCGGAGATTGTGGCCGCTAAATTTTCGCAGCCGCCTGGGCCACCCATTCAACGCCGAGTGCCTGTGCCTCTCATTATTGCTAATGGCATTGCCCTAATTGTCTTAGCTATTTTATTGTTCGTATTGATCATGATCCGCGTCTAGTGTCTTTGGTTCCAGGCAGTGTTTGATTGATCCAACCTTACTGAGGATATAATTAGAGTGCTATGACCGAGAAATTTACGAAAAAATTAGCAACTCTGCCAAAATCCCCGGGAGTTTATTTTCACAAAGACGCCAAAGGGGAAATTATTTATGTCGGTAAGGCGGCTGTTCTGCGCAATCGCGTCCGACAATACTTTCAACACTCGCGCTCACAAGATACCAAGACAGTAGCTCTCGTCAACGAAATTGCCGATACCGACTGGATGGTAGTCGATAGTGAAATTGAAGCCCTTTTCTTAGAGTCAGAGATGATTCGTCGCTATATGCCACGTTACAACGTATTGTTGCGCGACGATAAGTCAATGAGTTACATCCGTATAGATTATCAAAGTGATTTCCCAACGGTTAGCACAACCCGGCGTCCGCTTGATGATGGGGCAAAGTATTTTGGTCCTTACCTGAGCGCTTTAAGTGTTAGACAGGCACTTAAAGCCATGCGACGTGTCTTTCCGTTTGCCACTAGGCGTCTGCAAGGCCAAAAGCGAGCCACGCTATTTTATCATCTTGGGCTTGATCCTGGCCTCGAGGAAGGCCGAACCTCATTGGTTGATTACCGAGCCAATCTGCGTAGGCTAATGGCTGTCATTGAAGGTAAACGTAAGACTGTTGAAGACGAACTCCAAAAAGAGATGGACATAGTCGCCAAGGCAGAAGATTTTGAAACTGCCGCCAAGTTTCGTAACCAATTGTTTGCCCTGAGAAACTTAACTCGTCAAGTAATTTTCAGTGATAAGGAATTTTTAGATATTAGCAAAGACCATGCCCTTAATGAATTAGTTAACTTGTTAAGTTTATTAGCATTTCCGCGCCGTATCGAGGGCTATGATATCAGTCATATGCAAGGCACTGATGTGGTGGCCAGCATGGTTGTTTTTACCAATGGCGTCAGTAATAAAAGTCAGTACCGTAAGTTTAAGACGACCAAGGAACAGAACGACGATTTTAAGAATATGAACGAGACGATTGCTAGACGCTTCAGTCCCAAAAATATTCAGGCCTGGGGGAAGCCACAGCTTGTGCTGATTGACGGCGGAAAAGGGCAACTTGATGCAGCTATTCAGGCTCGTGACAAAGCCGGCTACGGTCAACTTCCCTTTATAGGTCTAGCCAAAAGAGAAGAGCAGATTGTTATTAGAAAAGATCAGCCAGGTATTCGGCTAGACGAAGCGACGCTTCATAGATTAGGTGGATTCTCTACCGAGACAGGTGATTTTATACTGGTTAATGTGCCACACAGTACTAATCTAATTAAGCTCTTGCAGCGTATCCGTGATGAGTCACACCGCTTCGCGGTTAGTTATCACTCAATTCTGAAAATAAAACGACAAACCACCAGCTTACTTGATGACATCCCGGGTGTCGGGCCGGCATCTCGTAAAAAACTACTTAAGGCGTTCGGGTCGTGGCAAGAGGTCGCCAGAGCTGACCAAGCAAATTTGGCGGTAGTCATTGGGGATCAGAAAGCAAGACACATTCTAGCCTATCTAAAACAGAGGCCGGCTAATTTAGTACAATAACTTTATGACAGCAAGAACACACGATCTGGGAGCAATTACAGCACTCGGGTTAGTTGTGCTGGCTGTGCCGCCGCAATCGATAACACTCGCCACTGCTCTACTGGCAATCCTGGCGAATCAAATCGGTGGTATCACTCCAGATATTGATCAACCAACGGCACCGCTTTGGAGGAATCTGCCAAGTGGCGGCTCACTCGGCCGGGTTGTCGATAAATTACTCGGCGGTCACCGTTTTTTGAGCCACTCATTGCTAGGAGTTATTCTTTTTGGTCTTTTGAGCGGCTTGTTCTTAAAGGCAGTACATCCACTGATGCCACATGTCGATATTGATCTGGTGTGGCTTGCCTTTCTAATTGGTCTGGCATCGCATCTTGTTATGGACACTTTTACCAAGGAAGGAGTGCCTTGGTTGTTACCACTGACAGCAAAAATTGGTCTGCCGCCTATCAAACGGTTTCGAATAACTACTGGCAAGACAGCCGAAATGTTTTTTGTCTTCCCAATGCTGTTGGCCGTTGATGTTTGGTTATGTGCCGCTCACTACAATCAAATCACCATTTTTATCCAACAACACCTGATACGTTGATTGGCCAGACCATATACTGTTAGTCTTAGGGAAAGATATGAGTCAAAACTTCACAAGTAAATTTTTCGTCGATAATCGGGCAAGACTAAGAGATTTATTGCCTGATTCAGCTCCGATTGTCCTAACGGCCAACGGCTTGTTGCAGCGTGGGGGTGATACAAACTATCCGTTTTGCCAAGATGCCAGTTTCTGGTATTTTACTGGCTGCGACGAGCCGGATGTCGTGGTGGTTTTTGATCAAACCGACGAGTACCTTATTGTACCTCAACGAGATAACTCACGGACAGCTTTTGACGGAACAATTGACGCTGTCCAGCTGGGTCGTATTTCTGGTATCAAGACGATTCTAAATGAAGCGGAAGGTTGGCGGCGGCTTGGCCGTCAACTAATTGACGTCAAGCAGCTAGCAACTTTAATGGCTGCCCCGATCTATATGGGGAGGTTGGGTTTGTACTCTAATCCGGCCCGTATGAGATTAATCAAAAAAATAAGGTCACAGGGCAGGCATCTCAAGTTAATTGATATTTCTAAAGATATTGCTAGTCTGCGGGTTATTAAACAGTCACTAGAAATCGCGGCTCTACAGTCAGCGATTGATATTACAATAGCTAGTCTGGAACACATCCAGCAGCTGGCTAAAACAGGCAAATACCACTACGAATATGAAGTTAGTGCCGAGCTAAGTCATGATTTTTTGTGGCATGGGGCCAAGGGGCATGCCTTTGATCCGATTGTGGCAAGTGGGGTTCGAGCTTGCACACTCCATAATACCCATAACAATGGTACTATCAAGCGAAACGAACTCTTGTTGTGTGATGTTGGGGCTGATTATGGCCATTACGCAGCTGATATAACTAGAACATTTAGTTTGAGTAAACCAACAAAGCGTCAACAAGAAGTCCATGGTGCGGTTTTAGAGGCGCAGACGTTTGCTCTTACGCTGTTACGCCCAGGGATTCTACTGGAGGACTATGAAAAAAAGATGAAGCAGTTTATGGGCAGGAAGCTATCACAGTTGGGGCTGATTAAAACGGTCAATCGCGAAAGCGTTCGCCGCTACATGCCGCACGCCGTATCTCACTTTTTGGGTCTCAATGCTCACGATGTTGGTCTGTATGATCAACCGCTAGAGCCAGGCATGGTTTTGACGGTTGAGCCGGGTATTTATATCCACGACGAGGCTATTGGCGTACGAATTGAAGACGATATTCTGATAACCAATCAAGGTAGCATAGTTTTAAGTGACAAGTTAGCGCGAAACCTTATCTAACAATATTACCGACTTGTTCGTTTGCCATAAGCTCTTTACAATAGTAGTCGTGAGCCGCTTTCTCTTAAGATTTATTGTTCGGTGGTTCGTCTGCAGTCTTGGTCTGTGGATGGCCGCCAGGTTCTTGGGCGGCAGTATCAGTTATGACAATAGTCTGGTGGTGATTGTGGTAGCCGGAGCTTTGTTGGCTATCATCAACATAATCATCAAACCCATTCTAGTCATTCTGTCCTTACCAGCCATTCTGTTTACTCTTGGCCTTTTCTTGGTAGTCATTAACGGGCTGACTGTTTTCTTGGTTAGTGCGCTTTATCCTTCACTTCATATTACAAATTTTTGGGCGGCCATATTTGCAGGAATAGTTATAGGACTAGTAAACTATCTTGTGACCGCTATACTAGGATAAGTAAATGTCGATTTTTAATTACATTACATTAGCTTCTATGATCCTAATGACCATTCTGATTTTGGTCCAAACGCGAGGAGCTTCGCTTGGTGCCGGCATTGGCGGTGCTGGTGAAATCAACACTACCCGCCGTGGCACCGACAAGACGATCTTTCAGTTGACCATTATCTGTGGGGTGATTTTTGCACTTTCATTAATTCTCGGGATATTTGGCTAAGTAGCCTAAAGTTGGAGCCACGCATATGAGCTGGCATCTTTTCGGGCTTCGTTTCCGCCGCGTCTGGCGCCGACGACAGCACCAAGTTGATGACCTCAGTCAGAACGCCACCTCTCAGTTAGAAAAAAATTTTCTGGGTCGGTTAGGTAGACTTGGATTAGTTTGGCGCTTTAGTGTTGGCTGGACCCTATTGTTTGTGCTCCTGGGTGGTTGTTTAATCGCTCAGATTTCGGCCCTTAATAGTTACTACCAAACTGTCCAGCCAGTCCCGGGCGGGCTATACTCCGAGGGGATACAGGGTACGTTTACGACCGCTAATCCGCTCTATGCTGTTAACGAAGTCGACACGTCAGTTTCGCGGCTTATCTTTGCCAGTCTACTGACTTATAACAACCAAAATCAACTGGTCGGTGACTTGGCAAGTGGCTGGAGCGTTAATAGTGCCGGAACTGTCTATACCGTAAATCTACGGCCAAACTTAAAATGGCAAGACGGCCAGCCGTTGACTTCCGCCGACGTAGTTTTTACTTACCAAACTATTCAAGACCCAGATGCCCAGTCACCATTGCTTAGTAGCTGGCAAAACGTCAAAGTGGCGGCCGTAAACAGTCAAACGATAACCTTTACTTTGCCCAATCCGTTGAGCTCTTTTCCGTACAGTCTGACTAATGGCATAGTGCCGGAACATATCCTTGGCACAATCAATATCGCTGATCTACGCTCTGCTGATTTTAATACAGCTGATCCAATCGGTGCC
>Ga0187855_10001015_pt1 | contig 23016 bp, 26 predicted proteins | sample June2016WEW_8_10_2_FD_132969 | JGI IMG/M metagenome (GOLD analysis project Ga0187855, IMG submission 132969) | Peatland microbial communities from SPRUCE experiment site at the Marcell Experimental Forest, Minnesota, USA - June2016WEW_8_10 | ecosystem: Environmental > Terrestrial > Soil >...
AAAACCGCCAAAACCAGGGCACACCGCCAACTCGCGGCACTCATTACCACCGAACAACGCCATCAACGCGCCACCGCCCGGATTCCCCCTCCCCGACCAACCCCATCGGTGGATCCGGGCTAAGCACGCCTATGGGGAGATCTCCATAGTCGTTGGAAGCGGGGGTCCTCGAACCAGCCTGGTGCGCGGACGATCGCGGGGGGTAGGTCGCGGTAGACGAGCACTGCGCGTCCGCGGCCGATCTGCCGAAGCCACGGTGACGGCGCGGCCTTCTGGTGGCCGACGCTCAGCGTGTGTCGTGCCATTCCGGTAGAGGCCGAGGCGTTGGCGACCGGCTCCTCCCCGAGTAGCTCTGTGAGGTATCCCGCGCTCGTCGGCTCGGCCAACGGCGGGATGAACACCTGGGCAGTTGAGGCGGCGCAGATCGCGTCGCGGGCGGCGCGACCGTAGCGCTGGTCGATCTGCGCGATCGACTGCCAGATCGTCGCGATCACGATGCCGTGGTCGCCGCACTGCGAGAGCCACGGTGCGAGGTTGCGCATGGGCGCGATGTTCGCCGCCTCGTCCATCAGGATGAACAACCTGGGGTCAAGCACCCCACGCTCGCGGGCCTTGACGATCGCCGCCTCATACATAGCGGCGACGAGTGCCAGGATCACGGGTCGTAGCGCGTCCTGGTCGTGGCCGGCCGCGACGACGTAGATCGTGTTCGCGTTGCCGTCGAGGAAGCGCTCCGGTGTGAGGTCCCCTGTGGCGCACGCGGCGACCTGGGGGTAGCGGTAGGCGCGCAGCAGGTTCAACGCCGACATGACGGTCGTCTCGCGGTTTCGCTCGTCGCGGCGGCTCACGCCCTCAAGCTGGTCCGCCGCGGCCGTGGCGCCTGCTGCCTTCAGGCTGGCGATCGCGTCGGTGAAGTCCCGCGCGTCCAGCCACCGGACCAGCTCGCTCATGCCTCGGGCGGTGATCGCGGCGGCGTGCAGCAGCGGCGCCAACATGCTCGCTGCCTCCTTGTCCCAGAACTCATTCGCGGCGTTGCTGCTGTCTGGGTGTGCCGCGGAGGCGAGCGCTTCGCCTGCGCGGATCGCGCCCGGCCAGCTGCGCGCGGGGACCAGGGGGGTGAAGCCGGCGCTGGAGCGGCTACCGAACGGGTCGTATACCCATACGCGGCCAAGGCTTCGACGGTATGGGGCGGTCGCCTGGTAGATGTCGCGCTTGGTGGAGAGCACGAGCGCTGGCCCGTGGTGATCCAACAGCCACGGAACCACATAGCCGCTTGACTTCCCCGCGCGCGGTGGCGCGACGACCATCGGCTGCACCTCAAGCTCAGCAGCAAGCGTCCGTGCCGGTACTCGACCGATCATGCCGAGATACGGGCGGCCGGCGGCCGGCCCGTTGACCCATAGCCGCCGCATGTCTGCGGGCACTGCCCAGGTGCGTTGGCGCACCCAGCCACGATCCACGGCCCGCCGCGCGATCGTGCGCTGCTCCTTACCCAACGGCGAGCCCGCCCGCCAAGCTCGCACACGCCGGTATGCCTTCCACGCTGCCCACGACATCAACGCAATCAGGAAGATGGCGGCCAGCGCATAGGCTGGCGCGCCTGGCGCCGCCGTCCGCTCCTTTGCTGTGGGGAATGAGTTGTATGGCGTGCTCCAGCCGCCGCGCACCAAGAGCCGCCACATCGCCTGCGCCGCGTCGCCCGCGGGCAGTCGCATTGGTGCTTGCAGCGCGATCAGGCACGCTGCCTGTGTCCAGCACCACGCCACCAGGCCGCTTACCACGCCGGCGAGCGCGAGCACGCCCCCGGCGGGGATGAGCATTCTCGTCGCGGGGCGCGGCCCAACGGTATGAGTCCTCATTTCGGTTGCCTCCTTTGCTGAGCAATGTCAGGTTGTGCTGTCCGCGCTGGCTCTGGTGTCGATCGTCGCCTGTTATTGACCCCGAGCGGCCCAGACCGGCCAACGACTTTCCATCGCTGACCCTCCCGCCAGCGGTCAGCCGGGCTGGGCGGCTCTCTCGGCGTATCCCGCGCGAGGGAATTCGTTGGCCGGTTCACGGCAGTTGGGGTCAGTAACCCCCAAGGGCCGTTGAATCGAATGCGGCCCGGATCAACGCAAGGAGACGACGATGCCGCTCAATCTGCGATCGAGGACGGGTCACGCTCAGCCCAGTGGGGATGAGCCGGTTGGCTGTTCGCGCAGTTCCCAATTGGTTGTCGGCGCGTCGTGTCTTGCCCCATTTTGGACACCGCCCCACTGGCGCTCCGGCCCCCCTGCGGGGGGCTCCCCTGCGCCCTGCGGGCTTCGGCTCCGCGCGCCGGTCGGCGTCCTTTGAGGGCTGCGTCACGAGCACCACCAACCACCAAAGGAGAACGAGCGATGAGCAACATCAACATCAACCGGGTAGTCATCACGGGCAACCTGACCAAGGACCCCGAGCTGAAGGCGCTGCCAAGCGGCACGGCCCTCTGCGAGCTGCGGATCGCGTGCAACACCCGCCGCAAGAGCGGCGAAGAGTGGGTGGACAAGCCCAACTACTTCAGCGTGAAGGTGTGGGGCGCGCAGGGCGAGAACGCCGCCCGCTACCTGACGAGGGGCCGTCCGGTCGCGATCGACGGACGCCTGGAATGGCGCGAGTGGGAGGCCCAGGACGCCAGCAAACGCCAGGCGATCGAGATCATCGCCGACACCGTGCAGTTCCTCGGCAACGCCAACGGCAATGGCAACGGCAACGGCCAGGACGCCGGGCGCGAGCCCGTCGCGGCAGGCGTCGGCGGGGAGGAGGACATCCCCTTCTAGGGCGCGAAGGCCCGCGCCCCGCACGCACTGGGGGCGCGGGCCAGAAGCCCTGAGACGGGAGGCGAGCCATGAGCCAGAGCCTTCTCATAGACGCGATTTTCGGAGACCTCAAAGCGCGCGACGCGCGTCTGCGGGCGCTGTGGCAGATGACGCCCGCCCAGCGTGTCGCGGCGATGCGCCGCGGCGAGCTGAGCCTGGAGCAGTGCTCAGCGTGGGCCGCTCGCTACCCCGAGCAGGTTCCGATCGTAAACGGCGAGTTCGAGTACCTCGTCATGTTCACCCCGGAGGTCCTCGATTGAGCCCCCGATCCGAGTGCCATCCCGGTGAACTGCTGAGCTACCTGCGCGTCTTGGCGGACGGCTCGCAGCGCAACCAGTTCTTTGACCTGCGCTACAGCCCGCCCGCCGGAGTGATGCGCCGGCGGTTCGTCTCGGTGCTGCGCCTGCACCAAATCGCAAGCCGGATCACCGATCTCTCACCCGACGCTGATGTGTATGTCGGTGTGGCGCTGCGCGAGCGCGCCCGCGGCGACAAAACCGCGGTCACCGGCTCGCGTCTGCTCTACATCGAGTCCGATGACCCTGGCACCCGTGAGCGGCTGGCAGGCTTCGCCTGCTCACCCTCGATGGTCGTCGCCTCGGGATCGCCGGGGCACCTACACATCTACTGGCAGTTGCGCGAGCGCGCGAGCGCAGCCGAGATCCAGAGCACCAACCGGCGCCTCGCGCTCGGCCTGCATGGCGAGCCCGGCTGCGCCGATATCACGCGGTTGCTTCGCCCGCCCACCAGCCTCAACCACAAGCACACGCCTCCGGCGCCGGTCAAGCTCATAGGCCACGACCCGGAAGCGCGCTACGCGCTGGCTGACCTGCTCGCCGCTCTCCCGCATGATCCTCAGCCCGGCTGCGCCCTGCCGGCGCGGCCCACCGGGAGCGGCCGTGCCGGGCGCACTGCGATCGACCGCGAGCTGCTCACCATCCCCGCGGCCGACTACGTGCGGGTCCTGGCGGGCCGCGAGCCCAACCGGGCGGGCAAGGTGCTCTGCCCCTTCCACGAGGAGACCGACCCGAGTCTTCAGCTCTACCCCGACGGCACCTTCTACTGCTTCGGCGCACGGTGCAAAAGGGGCGGCAGCATCTTCGACTTCGCCGCCGCCCTGTGGGCGACCGGCACTCGCCAACAGGACTTCCTCAACCTGCGTCGCCGTCTGGCGGCCACGTTCGCAATCACACCACGACCCAACGGAGGACCCGGATGTCCGTAACGCCAACACGCAACCAGGGCGAGCGCATCATCGCCGAGGCGACCACGGCGAAGGAGATGACCCAGCGCGTGCTCAACAACGGCCCCGAGCCAAACTACGCGACCGAGAAGCTGCTGTGCGCCTTCCGCGCGCTCGTCGCGGTGCTCGTGCGCGACCTGCATGTGGACCCACAACGACTTGTGCGAGTCATCGAAAGGTGGCGCGACGGGGGCGCACAGCGTATCTGCTGCTCATGTGGCGCCCGCGAGCCCGGCGAGCGCCCGCCGGGCTGGCTGATCGAGCCCGTCTGCGGCTCCGCGGCGCTGCGGCAAGCGATCGTCGGCGAGCGCCCGATCTGCCCGGCCTGCCAGGAGCGGGAGCGATCCCGCACCACTCAAAGCATCACCCTCACAACGATCGGGAGCCGCGGCGTCGAACTCGACGTCTCGCCAGCCGCTTTGGAGGAGGCACGGGGCGGGGTCACGCTCTGGTCTCGCTTTATGGTCAGCACCCCGCTTGAGCAGCGCCGTGCTTACACGCTCACCGCCGCGGAGGCGAGAAGTCTCGCTGCTGCGATCGAGGCAGCGATCGCAGCATGACACCCCTCGGTGAAATCGCCACCGGGGTGAGGACCACGCCTTCGAGATTCTCCGCGTACGGGCTCGCCGGGATGCTTCTCATCCTTCTCGCCGGCTGCGCCAGCGCACCTCGGGGCGGCCAGGAACGCGCGCTCAGCACAAGGCATCGTGCCTCACAGCGCGCTAGATGCGCCGAGCGTGACGGGCTCCCCGATCCCCGCTGCACACCCGGTGCCGTACGCTCCGGGGTATCGCTGGCCACGGTCTGCGCCTTCGGCTACAGCCCCTCGGTCAGGCCGCCCGAGAGCTACACCGAGCCGCTGAAGCTCCGACAGATGCGCGCCTACGGCCTGGCCGGACCCTCAAGCAACTACGAGGAGGATCATCTCGTCGCGCTCTCGATCGGCGGGGCACCGCGTGACCCGCGCAATCTCTGGCCCGAGCCGCGCACCGGCCCGAACAACGCCGAGCAAAAGGACCGGCTCGAGACATGGGCCGCACGGATGGCTTGCGCCGAACGCATACCCCTGGCCCGTCTGCAGCACCAGATGGCGAGCGACTGGATCGCGCTCTACCACGCCGCCGGCGGCGCGCGGGTCCTGCGCGCCTATCCGCCAGGCGGGTAGACCCGGCGCGAGCAGCCACCCTGCGAACCCATGCCAGAGACAGGACTCCGATGTAACCTCCGGCTCGCGCGTTACGGTTCGAGGAACCATGAGCGAGTATCGGACACTGCTGCTGACGGTCACGCTCGACGGACGCCCGGCCGTCAGCGAGACGACCTGCATGTGGTCAGGCCCCTACGTGCTGACGATCGCCACCGCCCTGCCAGACCACGGGCTCGCCGTCGAGGTTCACTCGACCTTCGTCGGTCACGAGGGCGTGCCGACGTGCGCCACGCACCTCACGCTCGGGCCGGCCGGCCACGACCCCGTGATCGCCCAAGTCGAACACGACCGCGCCAGCCTCGATCCGACGCTCCGCGCGCGCGAGTGCGCCTACGAGCACGTCCAGATCGTGCTCGAAACGCTCAAGCGCCTCGGCTACGAGGTTGCCATCGACGTTCCGGACTATGCCTTCGAGGATCTGGACCGCGTAGAGCGCTGAGCCGGCGTCGCGCGCGGCAGCGCTGCACCGATGCGGCACACTGACACCCGCCGCGAGTCCCAGGCGTAGTCACACATTCACCGGAGAGGGTGCGGAGCGGTGGGGGCGCCGGCAGCCTCATTATCGCACCCCTGCTGGGGTGCGGAGGGCTGCCTACCGGCACCCGCACCGAGCGGGAGCCCAGTCAGTGAAAGGACGCTCGCAATGAACGAGTCCTACAACGCAACTCTCATCCTCTGGCCAGCCACGCCACTCCCGGCCAGCGTCGCGCACGCGCTGCACGGCGTCGGAGTTGATCTCGCGGCGCAAAAGGTGAACGACGGTTGGTTCACAGCACAGCGCACCGCCGACGGCACCATCGTCCTCGACCTCTCATTCGGCGACTGCCGGCACGGGCTTACCGGCCTCGAAGCCGTCCTTGCCACCCTCCGCCTCGCGCGCGTCTCCTACGTCGCGTGGGACGTAAAGAGGGGAGAGATCGCCGGCACCGGCCGCGCATTCGATCCCGCCGGCGGGATCGAGCGGGAGTTCAGCGTCATGGGCGACGGCGAGCCGGTGCTCACGGCCAGTGACCTGGAGGAGTTCGAGGGTCGCTACGGCAACGCCGACGAGCTGATCGGCGGCATCCGGGCCTGGCTGCGCCTTCCGACTCCCGACGAACTCGCCGACCTCGCGGACGGCGAGTTGATGATCGTGACCGTGCCCGACGAGACAGACGAAGACGATGATCCCATCGAGATCATCGGCGAAGTCGATGGGCCGCCCGGTACCTGCCTGCAGGTCGTCGAGCGCAAGGAGGGCCGCTAAAGATGGCCGACGCGGCGTTCACCACCTGAGCAGCTACCAGACCTCCGCGGAGCGCTCCCAAGCTCCGCCGGAGGCTCTATTCACTGCTCGCCGGGCTGGATGAACGATTTTCTCAATATCTCGCTGGCGCTCCGCGCGGCGGTGTTGTCGGTGGTGCGAGGCGTGGTTTGGTGCCACACCCTTCCGGATATGTAAAGCAATTGAGAGTCTCCCCCTTCGGGGGAGCACTGATCGCACATTATCAATTGCTTGACATCTCCTCCAGGGTGTGGCTTGGGGCTCCCATCTCGGCTGGCGCCGAGGCCCCCAAAGGGCAAAGGCAAAGCCAGCTAATCAGTGAAACCCACTCAAGGAGATACGATGCCCAACACCACGACACCCAAGCCCCCGACGACAAAGCAACTGCGCTACCTGCGCCACCTGGCCCAGACGACAGGAACCACGTTCACGCCCCCAAAGACGATCGGGCAGGCGCGGGCCATGATCGACCGCATGAAGGGCCGGCAGCGTACCTCCCGCACAGAGATCACACGAGAGCGGCGCGAGGTCGTCTACGACATGGCGACCAAGCGCGGCGACGCCGCCAAGGTCCAAGACCGGGAGCTAGCAGGGTATGGGTCTAGCGCGACGTGGGCGGGACCGTCAATCGAAGAGTGCGGCCCGCGGGTCGTGCATTGTAAGCGTGAGCCCTACGACGTTTACATCGGCCGTTGTCCTGCCCCGGAAGGTGCCCGCGCGGGCTCTGATGGCCGCTGGGGTAATCCGTTCAAGGCTGGCCGTGACGGCACCCGAGAGGAGGTCATCGCCAAATATGAAAGGTGGCTGCTCAATCAGCCCGAGTTGATGCGTCAACTTCCCGAACTGCGCGGAAAGGTCCTCGGCTGCTGGTGCGCCCCGAAGGCTTGCCACGGCGATGTACTGCTGCGGTTGGCAAACGCCCCGCGGCCGAAGGCTCCCACACCCTCGGCATCGGCGGGCGGGAAACCCTCGCCGTTTCTCTGCTACAAGCTCGGCAGCGAACGGCGGACGATCGTCGTGCAGCGCATCGGCGGAAAGATCAGCGTCGGTGATCTGCCAGCCGACCGCAACGGCGGCGCTCGTCATCTGGTCGTGGACAGGACAGAAGACCTGCGCACCTGCGGCGAACTTGACGACCTGATCACCGACTACATCCGCCAAGCGCAGCGACTCGGAAGCATCCCGCTCGGCCCGGCCGAGATTGACCGGATCATCCAGGCCGCCGCCTAGCAGAAGTCAACAACACCGGGCCGCCCGCGCATCCACGCCGGGCGAGCCCCGCCGCAACGCACCAACGGCGCGCGTCCGAGCAAGGACGAGCGCGCACACTTATGTCTGCAAAAAATGCCGCGGGCCGCCGCTGCGCGGCGGCGGACGCAATTTTCCTCTTTCAATCGAGCGCATGTCCCTCCGAAGATGCTTCATCACCAACAAGCGCTTGCGCATCAGAGTGTGCTTCGTTGCTGGCGCTCGCGCGTAGGACAGCGGACACCGCGGCGTGACTCCCGGGCGGGTGCCAGCAGCCGCGCATGATCGCACCCCTACCGGGGTGCGTGGACGGCTGCCACCGGCACCCGCACAGGACGGGCGCCATTTCACATCAATGGAGGCCACGCTATGAGCGCGCCAGCTTCACCGATCACGATCACCTACAACGGCCCAGCCGTCACAGTCAACGCACGGCGGATCAACCGCCAGATGTGCGTTCCCAATCTCGGCCGCAACGACATACTGCAGGCCGACCCGAACCCCGGCGAAGTCGCCGCGCACCTCTTCGAGCAGGCCATCCAAGCGCGCGCGCTGGTCATACCCGAGGAGCTACGAGTCGAGTGCTACGCCGACGACGACGAGGCCGGCGGCGGGTTCATCCTCGCCGTCTACCCAAGGCGCGGCACGGTGGGCATCACCTGCGGTTGGCGCGATGTCGAGAACATCATCTGTCCCCAGGGCGACCCACGACCGGACAACGATCGCCGACTCGTCAAGGACGCACTCCAGTTCATGGCCGGCGAGATCAACGCCGCGCTCGGCGTTCACCACAGTCCGCCGTCCGGGAGCTGACACGCAGGGCGGCGGGCCTTGCCCTCCCGATGTTCGCACGCTGCGCGTGCGCGGTAGGTCGGGCAACGGCCCGCGCCCGGCGGGCTCAAACCACTCGTGAAAGGTGAACCATGAGCACCACCACAGCACTACCACCCACTGCCAGGCGGGCATCGTCGGTCGGCTCCGGTCGGCAACGCACACGCTGCCTCTGCCGCTATCTCTCCTGTGAGACTGAACAGGAGCGCGAGGTGCTGCACATCCAGCGCCCTGACGGAAGCGCGCTCGTCATCGACTACGAACTCGGCACTCTGAGCGACGGGTACTTGGTGGCGCGCTTGGCGCCCGACGAGCCCCTCGAGAACGCGCAGATCGTCTGCGACCTCTATCTCGCCGACCCCACGCGAGGTCATTGCCGGCGAGTGACACCCGCGGACTTCGACACCGCCTGCCACGCCACTCCAGCTCCGTCCAGCGACGACGAGCGGAGGCCAGCCGGCCGACTGCAGGACGCCGCCGGCCACATCTACCGCCTTTGCGACCTGCTTGGTCGGGTGCCTTTCGGCGAGCGCCGCCGCGAACTGCGCTGGACCCGTTCGCGTGTTCCCGGCGGTGGTGAGGACAGTGTGACGCTCGACTTCGACGTTGTGACGCTCCGCGAGGTCGTCGGCAACCTTGAAGCCTACGAGCCGGCGCGCACACGGACGCGCGAGGTGCTCGCGTATTGCCCTGCGGGTGTCTGTGGCCGGCGTCTGCTTGAGGAGTCCCAACGCTTGCAGGACAGCGCGTTCGTGCTGAATCGTGGGCTGCGTGAAGCCGTCCAGCGGGAGCTTGGTTTTGGCACGGTCACGATGGGCGACATCGCCGCGCGCTGTGGCAGGTTCAGGAGCGGCGCTCCCGGCAACGGCGGTGGCGACTCGACGTGGCTCGCGCGCCGAATCGGCGAAGTGCCCGAGGGTGGGGAGCAGCGGCCCTGCCCCTGGATTCGCAGTGAGCTGCTCGCGCTCATCGCACGCGACGGACTCGGCGTCAGCCCGCGCGAGGTGGAATTGTGACCAGCACCCGCGCACGGCGAAACGCTGCACGAAAGGCCGCCAGCCGCCTGATGCGCTCGGGCCTTGATTGCGCCCGCGACCTCAAATCACCGGAGGCGATCGACTGGCTCGCCGACATCGCGCTCCACCTGGGCAGCCTCGATCCGATCGAGATCGGCGCCGGCGCGCTGTTGGAGAGCAGCGGCCACACGCGCGGCAACGAGCAGCTCACATTGGAGGCTCGCTGATGCTGCTGCTGGCGACACAAGCCGAGCCGCAGATGATCGAGTACGCGAACCCGAACCTCGGGCGCCTGGTCCAGCCGCGGCACTACAACGCGCTGCCGGCAACGATCGCGCGCGGCGTGCCGTGGGCAGCCGACAACGACTGCTACCAGGGCAAGCGCGATTTATTCCTTCTGATGAGTGTGCTCTTTGTCGGTGGCTGCGGGTTCCTGTCGGTCACGGGGGTGGCGTCGGGGCGTGTGGGTGGGGCGGAAAACCTCGGAAAGAGCGGGAAGTGCTGAGCCCAGACCCGTCCTTCGTCATCTGATGCTGAATACTGGCATCAGATGACGACCTATCCAGACCTCGGGCGAGCGGGCGTTGATTCGGCGGTCGGTGGCGGACCGCGTGCGCTTGACCGGCTGTTTGACGGGGTCCGGCCGTTGCGCTTGGAGGAGGCGGTCTTCGATTCTGTGCTGCGGGGCTGGCATAACCAGCAGAAGGCCCGGGGTTTGGATCATCGCACGTCGAAAGGCCGCGAGTGGACCGTGCGGCGAGTCCAGAAGCAGCTTGGTTTGTGGCCGTGGGAGTGGACCGCGGAGGCGATGGATGAATGGTTTGAGGACAGGTTCGTCACTGGCCTGGCACGGTCGACGGTCCGCAGCTACCAGGGCAGCCTTCGTGGTTTTCTCGACTTCCTGCTTGACGCTCGGTATCCGTGGGCTGCTGTTTGCGTGCAGGAGTTCGGCCGGGCGCCTCAGCAGGTCTTCGATGACCTGAATCTCGTTCGCCATCTTTATGACTACGAGGGTGATCCCGAAGGCAATCGTCCGTTTACTCGCGGGGAGCTGGCTGCGTTTTTTGAGTTCTGCGACGGGCGTGTGAGCGGCCGGCGCGCGTTGCGTCGCAAGGGTTCGCTTGCCGCGTTTCGTGATGCGACGATCTTCAAGACCATGTATGCCTACGGGCTTCGGCGCACGGAGGTAACGATGGTCGATGTCGCCGATTTCGGACCGAACCCCAACGGGCCGTCTTTTGGGCGGTTCGGTGCGCTGACGGTGCGTTATGGCAAGGGCGCGAATGGCAGCGGACCACGACGGCGAGAGGTCCTGACTGTCTTCGACTGGGCCGCGGAGGTCCTTGAGCAGTTCGTCAGCGACGTTCGCCCGGCTTACAGCTTCGAGTCATCCGCGTTGTTTCTCACGGAGCGCGGTGGTCGCGTTTCGACGAAGTACATCAATTCGCGGTTTGCTTGTTTGCGCGACGAACTCGGGCTGCCGACACAGCTGAGCACTCACTGTTTGCGCCACAGCTACGTCACGCATCTGATCGAGGACGGTTGGGATGACCTGTTCGTTCAGCATCAGGTTGGTCATCGTTATGCGTCAACGACCGCGATCTATACCGGTGTCAGCTCGGATTTCAAGCATGACGCGATGCAACGCGCTCTGAAGCGCCAGATGGAGGAGGCATCCAGTGGCGCCAAAGCTTGACTATGAGTGGCGTCTGCGAGCGTTGCTCGCCGACCGTGGCATCTACACCGCCGCGCAGCTCAGCCCCCATTTGGAGAGCTACGGTATCCGGCTATCCGATAGCCAGGTCTACCGGCTCTTGACGGGAAAGCCTGAGCGTCTGAACCTGCGGGTGCTGATGGCACTCTGCGAGCTGCTGGACTGCACCCCGACCGAGTTGATCAGGCCGGTCGAGCGCAGCGCTCCGACATTGGCTGAGCGTCGAGCTGCCGCGGCGGCGGGTGTGGATGTCGATCTCGTCCCAAAGCCTGCTCGCATTCGCCTCGGCCCGCACGACCGCGCCCGTGGGTAAGCGTGTGCCGCGCGAGTGCGGTCGCTGTGGCCACGTCAGGCCGATCGCTCGACGCGCTGCTGATGGTCTACCGGATATCTGCGGGCTCTGTTACCACGTCGTCTCGCGTCGTGGCGAGATACCGGGCAGGCTCAAGCGCTGCGACGTGTGCGGCAAGGATGGTCTGCTGGTGCATGGTCGCCGTAGTGATCGCAAGATTTGCGAGCGTTGCTATGTCGAGCCGGTCGATATCTGTCGAGTGTGTGAACGATCTAGGCCGTGTTTGAGAGCGGGCACAGCACGGGCGATCTGTCGAAGCTGCCTGCGTACCCGCCTCAAGGGACGCTGCCTTGATTGTGGGCGAGTGAAGACGATCAACAACTATGTCAACGGGCAGCCGCAATGCGTGCTCTGCCGGCACAAGGACTTGGAAAGCAAGGGCGTCTGTTCACGTTGCGGGCAGTCACGGCGCCTGACTCGCCTGGCGGGCTTCGTTGGCGTATGTGAGATCTGCGCGGGGATCAAAAGCGAGCATATCTGCCGTGACTGTGGCGTGGAAGACCGCCTCTACAAGGATCACCTCTGCGCTAGGTGCAACGTGCGACGCGCGCTAGGACCGCACATCAAAAACGCCGCCCCCGACGTGGCGGTGAAGCTGGATGCCTACCTCGCCGCGCTCATCGCGACGCGCCAGCCACGCTCGACGCTGCGCTGGATGAGCCGCCGCGGCGCTTACGGGGTGCTGATCGAGATCCTCGCCGGCCGCTGTCCGCTTGAACACGAGGCCCTCGACGCGCTCGGGGAGAGCCAGGCGATCGAGCACCTACGCTCAGCGCTGGTCGTCCACGGTGCGCTACCGCCACGAGACGCCCCGCTGTTTCGCTTCGGATGCTGGCTTGAGAAGCAGACCGCGACAGTGTCACGCAGCGAGGATCGCCGGCACCTGAAGGCGTGGGCTCACTGGCACCTCGTGAACGACCTGAACTACCGACGCCGAAGCGGAAAGCTTACGAGCCGATCGATCTACTACTCGCGATCACAGGTCAGCCAGTCGATCGCGTTCGTCGAATGGCTGCGCGGCCAGGATCTCCAGCTCGCCGACTGCGAACAAAGCCACGTCGAGGACTGGTTCGCAACTAACAAGACGCGGGTCCGGGTGACGAGCTTCCTGAGATGGTCAGTCAAGAACAAGGTGATCGCCAAGGTCACCATCCCGCGAGCCGACCCGGCACCCGCTCGTCAACATCTTGAGGAAACTCATCGCCGAGCCGTGATCGATCGACTCATCCGGGAGGACTCGCTGGACTCTCGCGATCGTGTCGCCGGGCTGCTCGTGATGATCTACGGCCAGCCAATCACGCGCATCGCGCGGCTGCGACTCGACGATGTCCAAACTGCCGAGCGGGGAGTGCTGCTGCGTCTCGGCAAGGAGCCGATCGCGATGGTGCAGCCAGTCGCCCACCTGCTCTGCGCGCTCGTCAGAGAACCCCACGGGGGAGCTGTCACAGCCGCAGCAAGAACGCCTTGGCTGTTCCCCGGCAAGGTCGTCGGGCAGCACCTCAACAGCGAGCGCCTACGACGCCGTCTCAAGAAGCTCGGCATTCCGAGCATGGAATCGAGAGCGAGCGCCTTGCTGTCACTGGCACAAGAAGTCCCGGCGCCAGTCCTCGCCGAAATGCTCGGCCTCAGCGACGAAAACGCGGCAGGCTGGGCCAAAGCAGCGGGATCAGACTACGCCCGCTACGCCGCCTCCCGCGCCTGACCGCCGTCACACGCCACGAACGGCACCCTCGGCAGCCGCGAGGAGTCCTCGTTCCCCCTGAGCCGGCGCCGGCTCCACGAGGAGCGGATGCCACGCTCCCCGGCGGCCCGGTCAATTTCTCGACCGGTCTTGACACCGGGATTCATCACGCAGCGGGGACGTGGCGTCCAGACGTGCGTCTAGCCGACCCGCGCCGCGGCGCGCGGCGAAGCGCCTCATAGCCACAGCCGGCGTCCCGCCGGCTGTCCCGAACACCCAACGTTAGGAAAGGAGGGCCGCTCCCAATGGCCACGATTCTCCCTGCGCGGAAGCAGCACCCGTCCTCGGTCGCGCGCGGCGCGCGGCCGCGGCGGTGAAGTTCCTGCTCGGCACGCACGAGACTTCGTGGCTCGCGAAGGTCGAGGTGCCGTTGTTCGTTTCCCATCGGCGGCTCAGCAAACGCGCGCGCCTGCCCGTCGCGAACTGTGACTGGGCGCTTGACTCTGGTGGCTTTACCGAGCTCAACCTCTACGGTGGCTGGCGCACCGGCGTCAGCGAGTACGTCGAGGCGGTTCACCGTTACAGCGAGGAAATCGGGCGACTGCTATGGGCCGCGCCGATGGACTGGATGTGCGAGCCGTTCATGCTCGCCAAGACCGGGCTGAGCGTCCGCGAGCACCAGCAGCGCACTGTCACCAACTACCTTGAGCTACGCAACCGCGCCCCCGAGCTCCCCTATATTCCCGTCCTTCAAGGTTGGACACTGCAGGACTACCTGCGCTGCATCGAGCTCTACCAGGCCGCCGGGGTGAACCTGACCGAGACTCCCATAGTCGGCGTCGGCTCAATCTGCCGCCGGCAAAGCACCGCCGAGATCGGGCAGATCATGCTGATGCTCCAGCAAGCGGGAATCCGCACCCACGGCTTCGGAGTCAAGAAGGCCGGCGTCGCGCGCTACGGCAGGCTGCTCACATCAGCCGACTCGATGGCCTGGAGCTACAACGCGCGGTACACCCCACCGCTGCCCGGATGCACCCACAAACGCTGCTCCAACTGCTTGCGCTATGCGCTCAGGTGGCGCAGCGAACTCCTCGCCCGTGAGGACTGGCTCGAACTCGACCTCGGGCTCGCTGCGTAAGAACCGCCCAACGGCTCGTCTGGTGGTAGCGCGCCTCACTCCCACGCGCCGGGCACGATCTCCAGGTAGCACATATCGACGCGCATGATGTCCATGCTGCGCTCGAACAGCTCGCGGCCGAGCCCGTAGCGTCGTGCCAGCGCGCGCTCGCCACGGGTCTCCTCATCCGCGGCGAGTACGCGGGCGTGACCCTCGAACGGCGCGCCGAGTGGCCGCCCGCGCACGGTGCAGGGCGCGAGCAGCACGCGGCTGTCGCGGCGTAGACGCTTGACCTTGCCAGCGGCACGCTCGGAGCGCACGTAGAAGCGGCCGTCGTCCTCTGCTGCCCACACCGGCGTCGCGACGGGGCGCCCGTCGCGGCGGTAGGTGACGACCAGGGTCCGCTTGGACGGCGGTATCTCCTGCGGTGAGCCAGTACGCGGCTGATCGTGGATCGTGCGGGCGCCGCGCGGTGCGGTGCGGGCAGCGAGGCGCCCTGTGAAGAGCGCGGCTGGCAGGCGGCGGTTGGGAGCCGGGTGGGCACTGAGACGAGCCGGCGGCACGGCGCTCATCATAGATAGCCTCGCCCGGGGCCCAGCGGTCGTGGCCGCTTGCGGCTGCCGCTGGAGGGCGCGGCGAGCAAAGACCAGCGGTCTCGGGAATGCTGCTATTAGGTGTGTTGGCGTAGAGGGGTGGATGAGGCGCTCTACGGCCTCGAAGTGGCTTGTCGATCCGTGGCGTTGGTGATGATCTGCTCTGACGCCTGCTTTTCGTCGAGGCTGTCGCATAAACCTCCGGCGGCCTCGCTGAAGCCATTCTGCGCCCCCGCTCCTGAACGCCGAGAGTCGTTGATCGCCCCCTGATCTTGCAGATCGACCTGGAGGCTCGCAGCAGCTCTGAGGTGCATCTCCGTAGTCGTCGCACCCGTTTTCGCAGCCGGCTTTATGCGACAGCCTCCGTCCATTGCGACACTCTGCAGCGGTTGATCGAGACGCCTGCTTTCGCGCGGAGGAGCAGGGCTTATCCCAGCAGCCGAGAAGTCCGACTGAGGGGGCGATTAGCCTGGGGCCGATGCTCGCGTCATTCAATGGCACCTGGGACTGGACAGCGGTCGGCACGCTGGCGCTCGCGGCCGTGACCGGCGTGTCGCTGCTGTTCGGCTGGAAATCACTGCGCCAAGGCCAGAAGGAGGTCGAAGAAGCGCACCGGCCGGTGCTGGTGCCGCTGGCGGACTCGCGGCGTATGGACGTGATTGTCGATGCGGGGATGGGGCCACAGGCGGCTCGCCCGGACGTGATCGCGTCAGACGAGCTCAGGGTGCCGGTCGAAAACATCGGCACCGGGCCAGCCCTCCACGTCGAGGCAAGCGTGCAGATGCTCAACCCCGATGGCGGCCCAACGGGCGTCGGAACGGGCGGCATGGAACCGGCCGTGCTTGCGGGCATCAAGGCGTCGGGCAGCGTCGCGCCGATCATCAAGATTCGCGGGCTCGCTGAGGTGCCCGGTTTCTGGCTGACACTGACCTACGAGGACGTGTCGGGCAAGGGCTGGATCACGAAGGCACGCTACATCGCAAACGGCAACCGCTACGAGGACGTGACCGTGAACACCCAGGAGAAAGTTTGAGCCGGGCGGAATGATCGGCTCGTGACCACCGTCATCGTGGAAGCCTCCGAAGCGTGGCCTGTTGTTGCGGCCGGCCTCAGCTCAGCCCTGATCGTCGGGCTGATCACCGTCTGGGTAGCTCGAAAACAGCGTGGCGCCGACTCCAAACGGCTGGACGAACAGCTTGAGCACGACCGAAAGATGCGTGAAAAGCAGCAGAAGATCGACGCGGCGAGATTCGAGCAGCAACTGGCTCACGACCGCGAGTTGCGCCAGCGGCAGAATGACGCCGGGTCGGAGCGACTCGATCGGCAGCTTGCCCACGACCGTGGTATGCGCGACCTCCAGCACATGCGCGAAACGCTCGCGCCAGTCATCGCCCGGGCGCTCGATTGGGGCGCCTTCATCTCCCTGCATAAGGCGCTCTCGACGGCCGAGGAGGCGACCGAGCAGGCGCGGCAGGTCATCGAAGACTTGGTGAAGGAGGTCGGCGACGGGAGTGAGCAGCTACGGCGCGGCTCGCGCACGCTCGTCGTCCTTGCCGGACCCGAAGCCGAGGTGGCCCTACGCCTCAAGGAGGTCGCGAACGACGGAGACGCGCTCGTGCGGCTCGCATGGACATGGGTCGAAACCGGCTGGCTGCACCCTGAGTTCGAGAATCAGCTTCAAGCTCTGATCGCCAAGTTCGGCCACGATCACTCGCGCTTCATCGAAGCCGCCAACGAGGCCGTCAGGTGGAAATCACCTACTGATGAGCAGGAGAACAATCCTAGAACGACGGAACCAGTTGGCAACAATTAGTTGCTTTGCCCAGGCCGGTCACGGCCTGCGGGGCTCGCTCTGACGCCATGCCTCCATGATGGCAGGTGATCCGTTCATCAGTGGTGCCGGGACAGCGGCACGTTCGGTGGGTGACGACGACTACGGCGCGACGCCCCGATCGGGTTATGCCCGTTCAAGCACCTCAGCGGTTTCAGTGATCTCGCACCTTGAGGGCACCTGATAGTGATGATGACGGGCCGAGGCCGATATTCCCTAATGGCCTCGACCGCGTAGATGAGCACGAGCGCCAAGACGAGGGCAATCACCAAGGCACCAGCCCGGCTCATCCGTGACCCGAACCGCCCTTTCATGATGTGCACGCGCAGGGCCTACGGACAACCATTAGCTCCTGCATGCTCGCGGTGACCGACATCACGACACCGTAGGTCCCGCTGCCCTTCGGGGATCGAAGCGCAAAACGCCGATGGCGAGACTGACGTTTGCGCCAGCGATGGCCGCGCTGGACGATCTGGCCGAGGTCTCCTCGGCAAGGAACTCGACTTGCCGGCGTTGCTTCTTGTTCATCCACATAGTTTTATGGATTCTCGCGCAGCGGTCGGCGCGTATTGTCCATGACGAAGCGCCGTCCCGCATCAAGCGGGATGGGACCACGACCATCGACCGAAACAGATGCAGGCGCAAAGTCCGGGCGGGACCCCCGTCTCTCCCGCTTCCTCCGAGAGCAGGCGTCTCGATCAATCCTCCGCAGAGTGCGCAACGGACGAAAAGCAGACGTCCGAGCGCATCCGTCTGCAAGGCGACAGATCGTCAAGCCACTTCGGGAACGCTGCACTAGCAGCGCTCCCGCTCGCCGGCGCGATCGGATACACGGGCAACTTCATCGCGGCTCGCATCCACCTCGCCGCCGGACGCAAGCTGGACAGCGCCGCGCTGATCGCCGACGGGCACCACGCCCGCACCGACGCCCTACGTCAGCCTCACCGTGATCGCCTCCGCGATCGTCGTGGCGCTCGGAGCACCGATCGCCGACCCCATCATCGGCCTCGCGATCACGCTCGTCATCCTGCGGATCACCTGGCAATCCTGGGGAACGGTGCGCAGCCACCACACCCACACATAGATACGCGCTGATGGGATAGCGGTCGGCCGACCCGACAACGGCACTCGAGGTCGCGACCGCCGCGTTCAACAGGGCCGGAACGCTTGACGTGAAGAGTCGTGCTGCACCACCCCGATCGCTGCCCGGCGAGGGCAATTGCTGCACGCCGGCCCGCAACGGAGCGGTAGGCCACCGGGCGCGCAACGGTTTGGAATCGCCGCTCGCCTACGGCTTCACGTCGATTCCAAACCGCCAACACCAGCCGCCTCAAGCCCTCATGCACAGGAGCATTCGTACCACCTCGAATAGATCCCTTCCGCCAGTTCTTGACCCCCGCGCCTACTACGCGATGCTCGACCGTCTGCACCACGTCGGCGGCCGATGCCTGTTCGTCGCCGTGCCCGACGTGGTAGCCGACGCCTATCAAACCGCGCGCCAGTTCGAGCGCTGGTGGACCGGCCCCGCGCGCCGCGGCCTGCCGGTCGCCCTGGTGGCGCAGGACGGCCTTGAGCGCATGGGCCGATGGTTGAGCACCGCCTGTCCGCGCATCGACGCGCTGTTCATCGGCGGCTCGACCGGCTGGAAGCTCGGACCGGCCGCGCGCGCTCTCGTCCGCGACGCCAAGCGCCGCGGCCTGTGGGTTCACATGGGGCGCGTCAACAGCCTCAAGCGGATCGCCTACGCCGCCGAGATCGGCTGCGACAGCATCGACGGGACCGGCTGGATGCGCTGGCGCAACATCCGCCTCCCCGAAGGACTAACGGCCGTCAGCGCACCCCCGCAGCAAGCGCTCCCCGGCTTCGACCGAGATGCCACAGGCGAGCCGGCGCTCAGCGACCAGCGCACGCCGGCCGACAGCGTTCACGCGTCCTCTCGCGGGCAGCTCGTCCTCAGCGAGCCCGAGCGGAGCGCCGCATGATGTGGGTTGCCGACGACGGCGGGCGAGCCGCCACAGGCTTCTCCGGCAAGACGGGCGACTGCGTGGTGCGCGCCATCGCCATCGCCTGCGAGTTGCCATACGCCGAGGTCTACTAAGCGCTCCACAAGGCGACGCTCGCCGACACCGTGCTGCTCCGCCGCCTGCAACGCCGCTACGGCGCTCGCGCCCACGCTCACGCCAGCCCACGCACTGGCGTACACCGCCGCGTCTATGACTGCTACCTCGCTGACGCGGCTGGGTCTGGACACCGACCATGAAGATCGGCCACGGCTGCACCGTCCACCTACACGCCGAGGAGCTGCCCAGCGGCCGGCTGATCGTGCGCCTCTCACGCCACATGTGCGCCGTGATCGACGGCGTGATCCACGACACCCACGACCCCAGCCGCCAAGGAACGCGCTGCGTCTACGGGTACTGGCAGCACCCGACGACAGGAGCGAGTCGCGTGTCGCCGGCGCGCGGGCCTCGCCCTCCCGATTTTCGCACGCTGCGCGTGCGCGGGACGGGCAACGGCCCGCACCCGGTGAGCCCAACCCGAGAAGGGAACAGCATGAGCACCCGAGAGCAGAACGCCGACCAGCCGATCGTCGTCGAGCGCGACCAGCCTGAGCCGGAGTCCAGGACACCACGCAGGAGAACCGCGCCGCCCTCGCCCGCGCCGCCGAGGAAGAAGCCGACGCCCGCCAAACGCAGGCGTGGGAGGCCGAGGTCGAAGACCTCAGCGGCGAGCTGGACGACGGCGAGCAGTACGAGCGCGTCGAAGCGGGCCAGATCCAGGTCGGCGACCGCGTGGCACGCGCCCGGACTCATCCGTTCGTCACGGTTGCGGCCATCCGGCACGGCCGCACCGCCGTCAGGCTGCTCAACGAGCACCACGCCACGATCGCGCGGCCACAGAAGACCGCCTCCCGGTGGCGGATCGTGCAGAGGGGGTGCTGAGGATGGGCAGCCACAGCATCCAGCCCATCCCGTGCTCGAGCGCTACGCGCGCGAGCACGAAGGAGACCCGATGCCCGTCATCGCCGAACACTTCACGCCGACGAACGGCTGGCGACGGCACCCGTGGAAGAAGCGCATCAGCCGCAGCTACGCACGACGGCTGAAGCGTGAAGGCGTCACCTGCGTTGGCCTGCTCATGGCGCCGGGCAGGATCGCGGACTTCAAGACCGAGGTGCTGCTGCGCAGCGCCTCGGGGGGTCTGGACTGACGCTCATCCGACCTCGCTTCAGCGCAGCTCGGCGGGAGGGTCCTGCTCGACACCGAACGCGCGCTGCACCCATGCCACGTCGTGCCACTTGCCGAGCTTCCAGCCGATCCGCTGGTAGACGCCGATCGGCTTGAAGCCCATTGCCTGGTGCAGGCCGACGCTCGCCTCGTTCGGCAGCGTCATGCCCGCGACTGCCATCCGGTAGCCGCGCGCGGCGAGCCGCTCGAACAGCGCCTCGTACAGCACGCGACCCGAGCCGGTGCGCCGCCGGCCCTGCTCGACGTAGACGCTGACCTCGCACGAGAAGCGGTAGGCCGCTCGCTTCTGATGCGGCCCGCCGTATGCGTAGCCGACGACGCGGCCCTCGTCTTCAAGCACGACCCAGGCGTGCGTGCGCGTCGCCGCCGCAATACGTTCAGCCATCTGCGCGGGCGTCGGCGGCTCGGCCTCGAAGCTGACGGCCGTCTCGCGCACATACGGGGCGTAGATCGCCGCGCACGCCGGCGCGTCGTCCTCGCTTGCATCTCTCACGGTCGCACCAGACACCCGACCGCAGGATACGCGCGAGCGCTCGACGCGACTCGCTGATGCGTGCTGGCCGTGCGATCGTGACGCTGGCCCTCGCATGGGCTCGCGCCCGGCTCCGCGCGGGCGGGGAGAAGTTACGTGCGCGGGCTTCGCCCGCTGTGAACGCGCCAGCCCTCCCGGCTGGCGCTCGGATCGACCCCTGGTGCTGTCGCGCCTGGCTCGGCCTACGGTCTGCTCGCGGCTGCTGCGCCTTCGGCTTCGCAGACCGCGCGGCTCGGCCGCTCCGCGACCGGCCGACGCATCCCTCCGGCCTCACGCGCTACGCCGCGCCAGCCGCCTACGGCGGCCTGCGGCTCCGCGCACGGCGCACAGCACCAAGCCCGAACAGACTAGATGCACAAGCTTGTGCGCGCTGTGTACGTGCTGTGCAATTCGTTGGCCGGTTTCCCTTGCTTGGGGTCAGTACCCCATGTGATGACCGCTGAAAGCATCGGCGCTGGGAAAGCCGGCGGCTACGCGCGCTACCTGGAGTCAAAGACGATCCAGCCAGAGCGCGGTGACTACTACCTCTCCCCGACAGGTGAGCCCACCCAGGCCCCCGGCCGATGGCTTGCCTCCCCCGACACGCTCGCCCGGCTCGGCATTGAGGGGGAGAGCGTCGAGGGCCCCGACTTCATCGCGCTGATGGAGGGCCGCCACCCACATACCGGGAAATGGCTCAGGCGCGAGGGCTCCAACGGCCAACGCGGCGGCGGGATCGACCTGACCTTCTCAGCACCCAAGTCCGTCTCCACGGTGTGGGCGCTGGGGGGCGACTCCCAGCGCCGGGACCTCGAGGCCGCGCACGCCGCCGCCGTCAGCGAAGCGATGGCGCACCTCACCGAGACGGTCCCGACGGTCCGCCGCCGCTACGGCGGGGAGGCGATCGAGGAGCCCGCCGTGGACCTGATCGCGGCGGAGTATCGGCACACGACCGCGCGCGGTGTGATGGAGGGCGACGTACCCGACCCGCAGCTGCACAGCCATGTCGTCATCACCAGCGCGATCCGCCAGGACGGCAGGTTGGTCGCGGTCGCCTCAAGGCCCGTGTTCCGCTCCGCACGGGAGGTCGGCGCGTACTATCGCTCCGCGCTCGCGCACCAGCTCCAGCAGCGTGGCTACACGATCGAGTCGGGCACCGGCAAACATGGCCGCTACTTCGAGATCGCCGGTGTCCCGCGCGGCCTCACCGATACATTCTCAGCCCGCAGCCGCGAGGTCGCCAGAGCCGCGGAGCGCTTCCGCGCCAAGTTCGGTCGAGCGCCCGAGCGCGGCGAGCTCAGGGCCTTGAAGCTGGAGAACCGCAAGGCCAAGACACTCATCACACACGCCGACCTGCAGAGCGCATGGAACGAGACGGCCGCACGATTCGACTTCACCAGCGAGAAGCCAGCACGCACGATCGGCGCCGGCGACCGGCTACGGGCGGACGGTGCGCTTGAGGATCGCGTCGAGGAGCGCCTGACCGAGCGCGCCGCGACGTTCACACCGGGCGAGCTGCGAGCGGTCGTGCTTGAGCAGTCCGTCGGCGAGCTATCACCCCAGCAGGCGCTCGGGTTCACGCGGGCGATGATCGCCGAGCGCCGCGTGCTGCCCCTGGAGGGCGGGCTGATGACCACACTCGCCGTCAGGGCACGCGAGCAGGCAATCGAGCGCAGGTTCACCGCCCTGGCCACCGCCGGCGACCGGGACGTGGGGGAGAGCGCGCGGCGTGTCGCGGGCGATCAGGTCGCCGAGCGGATTGGTGGCCGTCTCTCCGCTGAGCAGGCCCACGCCCTGGAGGTCATCACCGGCGCTGAGCACGCCGCCGTGTTGGTCGGGCCGGCGGGGACCGGCAAGGGCGTCGTGATCGACGCCGCCGCCCGCGCCGAGCAGCACGCCGGCCACCGAACCCTCGGGATCGCGGTGTCCGGTTCAACGGCGCAGCGTCTCGGCCAGGACAGCCCCGCGCTCGCCGACGGCACGCTGACGCTGGACGCGCTCGTCTCACGCGTGGAGCGCGGGCAACTCCGCGTCGACGAGCGCACCACGATCTACTTCGACGAGGCCGGCATGGCTGACACGAACCGCCTGGAGAAGCTCACCGAGACGATCGAGCGCACAGGCTCCAAGCTCGTAGCGATCGGTGACAGCGCGCAGCTACCCTCGATCGGCGCCGGCGGCATGTTCGACCGGCTCACCGACATCGCACCCAGCGCCCAGCTCTCCAACATCCGCCGCACCCTCGACCCGGATGAACAACGCGCCTGGGCGGACCTACGCGCCGGACGCTCCGACCGCGCGATGGCGCACTACCACGCACGCG
>Ga0187855_10001017_pt1 | contig 22986 bp, 24 predicted proteins | sample June2016WEW_8_10_2_FD_132969 | JGI IMG/M metagenome (GOLD analysis project Ga0187855, IMG submission 132969) | Peatland microbial communities from SPRUCE experiment site at the Marcell Experimental Forest, Minnesota, USA - June2016WEW_8_10 | ecosystem: Environmental > Terrestrial > Soil >...
AGCCCCCATCCGATCAGGACGACACGGGAGGGTCTCATGGACTGCTCCCGGCATCTGCGAGCGCGATCACGCCGTACTCGGGTAGATCGACGACCGGGACCGTGCTCACGCCCGGGGGCAGGCTCGTCCCCGCCGTGACCGTCACCGAGAACATCGAGTACGTCGAGGAACCCGCCAGGTAACCGAAATAGAACGCGAACTCGCCCACGTAGTACGCCTGGCCCCCGGCGTACGTGTAGAGGATCGTGATGTTGACGGCGAGAGGGTTCGCGCTCGAGTTGAACTGGAAGGCGACGAGCGCGGGCTCGTCGATCACGCGCGACCAGTTGAGCCGCGGGCTCGGGAACCCGCCGGTCCAGTTGAACCCCGCCGCCGACCAGACCTCGATCTGGGCGTACCGGACGCTCAGCTCCGGGGAGTGGATGTAGAAGTTCGTGAGGTTGGACGCGGGGTGGTCGACCGTCAGGTCGGCCTGGGTGAAGATCGTGCCGGGGGCCGGTTGTCCGTTGGGGACGAGCACCGGTGTCAGGATGATGAGGAGGACTAAGAGCAGCGTCGTGGCGACGAACGGGGCCGGGAGGTACCGGCTCAGTCCCGCTCCCCGGTTCACGCCCCCTCCGACTTCCAGCCCCGGTAGAGCTGGTGGGGGACGCCCAGCTGGTCGAGGACCTTCCCCGCGAGATAGGAGGTGAGGTCGTCGACCGAACGGGGGTGCAAGTAGTACGGCGGAGCGGCGTCGAGGACGACCACCCCGAGCTCGCTCAGCGTGGTCAGGTGGCGGAGCAAGAGGGTCGGCAGCGGCGTCTCCCGCGGGACCACGATGAGCCGGCGGCGCTCCTTCAGGTGGACGGCGGCACACCGGGTGAGCAGGGTGTCGCCGAGGCCGAGCGCGATCTTGGCGACCGTGTTTCCCGAGCACGGGACGACCACCATGCCGCGGGTGGGCCGGGACCCGCTCGCGATCGGGGCGCCGAGGTCGTCGTCCCGGTAATGGGTAGTTGCGTACTGCAGGAGGGCTTCCGGCGCCAGGTCGCACTCTTCCCGGAGCACGGCCGCGGCCCCGTCCGAGATAACGAGGGCGACCGGGGCGCGGGCCCGTTGGAGCGCCTCGAGGACCCGCACCGCGATCGGGGCGCCGCTGGCGCCGGAGACGCCCACGACGATCGGTGCTTCTTCTCCCAAGGGTGCCCCGGAGTTAAGAGGCTCGAGGGAGTCCGTTCATAAGACGATTCGCGGGTGGGACGAAGTGGCGCATCGAGCGGCGATTGTGGGCGCCGGTCACACCCGGTTCGGCGCGCTGGAGGACGGCCCGCGGGCCCTGCTTCGGGGCGCCGTCGATGGAGCCTTCGCGAGCGTCGACAAGGGGGTCGAGCGCGGGGCCCTCCGCGAGGCGTTCCTGGCGACGCTCGGGTTCGGTGGATGGCAGATCGGCAACTCGTCGGCGGTGCTCCTGGAGGAGGCCGCGGGAGTCGGTGTCCCCACGACGCGCGTGGAGAACGCCTGCGCGTCCGGCGGGTACGCCCTCCGCGCCGGGGTCCGCGCCGTCGAGCGAGGCGACGCCGAGCTGGTGCTCGTCGCGGGCGTCGAGAAAATGACGGACGTCACCAACGCCCGGCGTCGGTATTGGCTGGGGGTCTCTGGGGACACCGAGTGGGAGCGGCTGGCGGGGCTGACGTTCGCCGGTGTCTACGGACTCATCGCGTCCGACTACCTCCATCGCCATCCCCGGGGAGCCGATGCGATGGCCGAGGTCGCGTCGAAGAACCACGAGAACGGGACCCGGAACCCGAATGCGCACTTCCAAAAGCGCATCTCCCGGGAGGAGGTCCTGCGGGCCCCCCGGGTCGCGGACCCGCTCGGGCTGTACGATTGCTGCCCGGTCAGCGACGGCGCGGCGGCCCTGCTCCTCGTGCCGGCCGACCGGGCGCGTCAGTACACGGACACCCCGGTATACGTGGACGGCCTCGGGGCAGGGTCGGACCGGCTCGCCGTCCAGGAGCGGCCAGACCTCACAACGTTCGAGGCGACCCGTCGGGCCGGGGCGCAGGCGTTCCACGACGCGGGCGTCGACCGCGAGCGCATCGACTTTCTCGAGGTCCACGACTGCTTCACCATCGCCGAGCTGCTCGCCCTCGAGGACCTCGGGTTCGCCGAGCCGGGCGGGGCCGTCGACCTCACGCTCAGCGGCGCGACGCGCGCCTCCGGGCGCCTCCCCGTGAACCCGGACGGCGGCCTCAAATCGAAGGGGCACCCGATCGGCGCCTCGGGCGTGAGCCAGGTCTACGAGGTGTTCTTGCAGTTGCGCGGCGCGGCCGGCGCACGACAGGTTCCGGCGGCGGAGGTGGCCCTGGCCCACAACGTCGGGGGGGCGGGCGCCACGGCCGCGGTCTCGATCTTCTCCCGGGGGTAGCATGAGCGTCGGGTTCGAGTGCGGGGCGGTCTACCGCCCCAGGTTTGCGATGGCCGGGCGACCGGTGCCCTCGCCAGATGAGGACGAGTTCACCGTGGCGGTCGGGGCGTGGGAAGCGCTCGCCCTCCCTCCTGGGGCTCCCCGGCCCACCCACCTCCACCTCGCGGGCGAGATCCCGCCGAGCCTCGATTGGGCGTTCCTCGCCTATCTCGGAGGGCCGGCCGACGTCCATCACCACCGTGGGGATTCGGCAGAGCTGGACGAGGCGATCGCCGCCGTTTCCGCAACCGGCGAGGGAGTGACCTCCTTGGTGCTCGCAGTCGAACCGGCCGGGACGGGCGGAGCCGTAGCCGTGGCCCTTCGGTTCGGGCCAAACTCCGAGCGACGATCGCCCCGATGGACCCCTCGTCCCGGGTCGGTCGGAGGCGCCGAACGGGTGGCGGCGGCGCTCGTCGAATTCGGGGCGGTTGCCGCGACCGGCACCGCTGCTCCTCGGGAAGAGCCCCCGTGGCCGTTGGAGCGTGCGCACCAATTCTCCACGGTCCCGCCCTCTCAGGTCGCCGAAGGAGCGTACGTCCCCCGCGCAAGGTACCTCGAGAATCTGCCGAGCCGATGGCGGCTCGAAGCGGACAGGTGCGGGCGGTGCGGACGGGTCACCTTCCCTCGCCGGGGACGCTGCCGATACTGCGGTCCGGCGGGCCAACTTTCCCCCGAGATCCTCCCCCGCGACGGGGCGATCGTCGTGGCGGCCACGGTGATCGGGAAGGGGGGCCAGCCGACGGAGTTCGACCCCCAGGTCGACGCCCTCGGCAGTTACGGGGTCGTGTTGGCCGAGTTCGCGCCCGGGGTCCGGCTGACCCTGCAGGTCACCGATTCGGCTCCCGGTGGGGTACGGATCGGGGATCGGGTAGGTACCCGATTGCGCCGTCTCTACCCCATGGAGGGCGAGTGGCGGTACGGCCGGAAGGCGGTCCCAATATCGCCGTAGGCCGGAGCGCGATCGCTACTTCGACCCAGGCCCTGCCTTCGGGGCCTCCCAGGGGACGCCAAGCCAGCTCTCGTGGACCTTACGCGCGAGCTCGCTGGCCGGCTCCGCGGCGGCGAACCGGTACTTGGGGGGAGGTGCCTTCCCGGTCGTCAGGCTCAGGTGGCGGAGGTACCCCCGGCGGAAGACGGCGAGGTCGACCGGGGTTCCGGGCGGGTACGCCTCGAGTTCCTTCTCGAACTTGCTGTACGCGACCTTGGAGCCGTTCACCGCGACGATCTCGTCCCCCGGGCTGAGACCTCCCCGGTGGCCGGGGGTGTCGAGCAGGACGTGGGTGACCCGAACGAACCCCCCCGCGTCCTCGAACCGGATGCCGAGGTAACCCGGGTCCGGCGCGTCGTCGTCCGGCGATTTCGGCCGGGGCCCGAAGGTCAGGCCCGCGAACCGTGCAAAGTGCTCGACGTCGACCTCCGTGGTCCCGCGGATGTACCGGTCGAAGAACTCGGAGAGGTCGAGGCCGGTCGCACGCTCCGCGACCGCCTGCAGCTCCCCCTCCTCGAGCCCTCGGCCGGGCTTGCCGTACTCGGTCCAGAGGAGCCGGACCACGGACTCCAGCGAGGCCCGGGCCTCCGTCCGGTGACGGATCTCCAGGTCAAGACAGAGGGAGACGAGGTACCCCTTCCCGTAGTAGGAGACGGACTGGTTGGGCGACTCCTCGAACGGCTGGTACAGGTCGACCCAGGCGATGCGGGAGAGCTCCTCCAGCGACAGCGCGTTCCGGCCGGGGGTGGAGACGACGACCTTTGCGATCTTGGCAGCCTCCTCGAGATACTTCGCGGGAGTGTACAGGCCCGCGCGGCGGAGGATGAGGTCGGAGAAGTAGTCGGTCGTCCCCTCCATCCACCAGAGTTGGCCGGTGTTCACCTCCCGGGTGTAGTCGAACGGCCCGAGCGCCTTCGGCCGGATCCGCTTGACGTTCCAGAGGTGGAAGTACTCGTGGCTCTGGAGGGAGAGGAACCGCTGGTACCGCTCGAGCGGGGCAAAGCTGTTCCGGAGCACGACCGCCGAGTTGGACGAGGCGTGTTCGAGCCCCCCGTCCGGCACGTCGCTCAGGTGGACGAAGAAGGTGTAGCTGTGGAGGGGGGACTCCCCGACCAGCCGGACGGACGCGTCCACGACCTTGGCCAGGTCCTCCTCGAGCCGATGGGCCTCGTAGTTTCCTCCCTCCCCGCAGATCGAGATCCGATGCGGGATCCCGTGGGGCCGGATCGTGAGCACGAGCGGGTGGCCCGCGTCGAGGGGGGAATCGACGAGCTCGTCGTAGGTCCGGGCCCGGTAGGTGGGCGGGCGCGAGCTGACCTCCTCCAGTTCGGTGACGACCTTCCAGTCGGGGGGAAGGTGCAGCTCGACCTCCACCGGCTCCTGGAGGTGGCCGTCCACGAACGGCAAGGAGAGCGCGGCGTTCAGGAACAGATGGTCGGAGGTGAGGTCGAACGCCTCCGTGACCATCTGGTGCCCGTAGACCGTGTACTGTACTGTAAGGGAATGGACCCCACCGGTGGAAAGGCGCCACCGGTCGGAGCTGATGCGCTGGACGGGGACCGACGCGCCGCTGCCGGAGGCCCGGGCGCTCACGCCGCGGAACCCGCGGACGTAGTTCACGATGTGGTAGGACCCCGGGACCCACGCGGGCAGGACCAGGTCCAGGGTGGGGGCATCGACGTCCGAGAGGTCGACCGCGAACCGCCCGCGGTGCCCCTCGCCGGTGGTCGCGTCCACCCGGTATCGGATCTGCACGGGAACCGGCCTACGCGAACCCGGGGAGGTCGCGGTCGTTCCCGCCCTTGCGCGCGTACGGTTCGCCGGCGATCCCGAGGTGGGCCGCCAACGCGCGGAACGTGGTGACCAGCTGGTTGATCGCGGCGGCCATCTCCTTCTGCTCCCTCCGGAGCTCCTGGATTTCTTGGCGAAGCATCCGCAACTCCGCTTCCCAGTGGTCCTCGCCCGGTCCAGAAGTCACGTGTCTCCCCTCGACCGAGGGTAGGTCCGGTCGCAGATTAGCTATCCCGGAGCGGGGGACGGCTAGGTCCGGGTGCCGCTCGGACCGAACGGCGAATCCGAGGTCCCCTTCTCCACGAACGGGACCCAGGTCTTCTCGGCGGCGGAGTAGTCGACCCGGTGGAGCTCGACGACGAACGACTTGAGCAGCTCCGACGGCGCAGGGCGGACCGTAACCGAGTACACGTAGATCCCGAACCCCATGAACTCCGTGACCCGTCGCAGCACCTCGGCGAGGTGCTCGAGCGGCACCGTGATCCGGATCGAGGTCTCCCCCAGTAATCCGGAGAACTCGTCCACGTCGAACGGGCGCTCGAGCGTGATGAGGGAGATCGCGGGGGGGGCGCCTCCGGGGGGAGCGGTGGAAGGCGCGGAGGGGGCCGGGGCTGGAGTGGGGACCGCGTTGGACCCTCCGGGCGGCCCGCGGGGCGCGAGCCTCGGATCCTTGGGAGGATACTTGTCCAGTACCGGAGACGAGTCGCGGCCGACGAACCCCGTTCGGACCGGGGTCCGGGCCGCCCGGCTCTTTCGGGGTGGGGCCTTCTTCTTGGTCGCCATGGTCTCCCCGGGGAGGCGTTGAGGGCCATAAGTTGGCCGGAGCCAAGGACGCTCACCACGGGGGCCCCCTTCGAGTCCGGAGGGGTCGCTCCCTCGTGCGGGACGGCCCGGGTCGGCGTGTTTGTCGCGATGTCCACCGTGCGAATCTCCGTCACGGACTGCCACTTTTGTCGCCCCGTCAACGACAATTCAATTAAGTAAGCCCGAGTGGGTGGGCGAGCAAGGCCGGACCCGACGAGGTCGGCCAAAATGAGGTAGAAGAATGCCCGCACGCGTGATGAAGGAGTTCCAGGCCCCGAGGGGGCTTCCCCGGAAGACGGCCTCGGTCTGCCCCGAATGCATCAAGGTCATCCCCGCGGTCGTCCGGGAAAAGGACGGTCGCGTGATCATGGAGAAGACGTGCCGAACGCACGGCTACTTCTGGGATATCATCTCGAACGATGTCGACTTCTATCTCCGGATGGAGGTCTACGCCCACGACGGGGTCGGATACGAGAACCCCTACTACGACAAGTTCCGCGGCTGCCCGACCACGTGCGGAATGTGCAGCCACCACAAGTCCCACACGGGACTCGCCCTGATCGACCTGACGAACCGGTGCAATCTGAAGTGCCCGGTCTGCTTCGCGAACGCCAACGCGGCCGGCTACGTCTTTGAGCCGACCCGTGAGCAGATCCAGTTCATGCTGAAGACCCTCCGCGAGCAGAAGCCCGTCGGAACGGTCGCGGTCCAGTTCTCGGGTGGCGAACCGACGCTCTCCCCCCTGTTCCTGGACGCGGTCTCGATGGCCCGGGACCTTGGATTCAAGCAGATCCAGGTGGCCACGAACGGGATCCGGGTCGCCAACGAGCCCGGCTTCGCCCAGGCCTCCCGCGACGCGGGACTGCACACCCTCTATCTCCAGTTCGATGGGCTGGATGACGAGATCTACCGGAAGGTGCGGGGCGTCCCGCTCCTGAAGGTCAAGCAGAAGGCGATCCAGGCCGCCCGGGAGACCCACTCTCCCGCCACGGACCTCGCGGCCGGCAAGCCGGACAAACCCCTCTCCGTCGTCCTCGTCCCCACCCTGGTCGGCGGGTTCAACGAGAAGGAGATCTGGCCGACGGTCAAGTTCGCGATCGACAACATCGACGTCGTCCGCGGCGTCAACTTCCAGCCGGTCGCCCTGACCGCCCGTATCCCCGACAAGGACCGCTTCCAGATGCGGTTCACCCAGTCGGACCTGGTGCGCATCCTTTGCACGGAGGGACCGTTCGAAAAGTCGGACTTCTTCCCCGTGCCGTCGGTCGCCCCGATCTCGGAGCTCGTCAGCATCATCCACGGCGAGGAGAAGATGACGCTCACGACGCACCCGGGCTGCGGCTGCGCCACGTTCGCCTTCATCTCGAAGGACGGACAGAAGATCACCCCGCTCCCCCGGTTCATGGACGTGGACGGGTTCTTCGAGAACGTCGAGTCGATGATCGAGAAGTACCGCGACTCGCGCTTCGCGCGGGTCCGAACGGCCGTGGCGGGGGCTCGTCTCCTCCACGACGTGTCGAAGTACTTCGACTTCTCGAAGGCGCCGGAGGGCCTGTCCGAGAAGAACTGCGTGAAGGTCATCGCCTCGATCTTCACCGAGGGGAACAAGGAGGCCGTCGCGAAGTTCACCTGGAGGACGCTCTACATCGGCAACATGCACTTCCAGGACGCGTACGACTACGATATCCAGCGCCTGATGCGCTGCGACATCCACTACGCCGTTCCCGACGGGCGGGTCATTCCGTTCTGCTCGTACAACTCGGGCCCGATCTACCGGACGGAGGTCGAGAAGAAGTTCTCCATCCCCATCCCGGACTGGCAGCGGGCGAAGTCCCAGGGTGGCGCCTCCCAGTTGAAGACCATCGAGACGATGGGCATCAACGGGGAAGTCATCGTGGACCCCGAGTACTACCGCGTGCGGGCGCTCAAGGGCGCCCCCGGGATGGGCTCGGCCTAGACCGCCCCCGACCCCCGGGACCAACCTCTTCCTTCTTCTCTTCTTTCGGCAGGTACGGCGGCCCGGCCCGCTCGTAGAGCGCACCTCCCGCCGCCCGCCACCGGAGGCTTTCGGGGGCATGGGACCGCTCCGCCCCGTCCAGCCGTCGGTCGATCTCCTCCCAGACGGGTGCCGGGTCGAATCGAGTGGCGGGGAGGGAGGGCGGGGCGGTGTCGTGGCGCTCGAGCCATCTCCCCCCGGCCTCGATGTGCTTGCACGTCCCGAGCCCCCGACGGGCGAAATCGGAGCAGGTACAGAGGGCAATCGCCCGGTCCGGGAACTCGGGGAGCATCACCCGGTAGGAGGTTCGGTGGAGCGGATTACGGACCTCGAGCAGCGGGAACGGCTCCCGGGTGAGCAGGAGCACGTCCAGGGGCTCCTCGACGGCGCGGCTCCGCCGCTCGGCGATCGCCCACGGGTCGTCCGCGGGTCCTCGGGCGGGGGGCCGGAAGGTATCGTGGCCGGGCATACGACTTCGCACCGCTCCCTATATACCCCGGGCTCAAAGGATACTCGATGCTGAACGCGACGACCTCGTTCCTCATCGCGCTCTTCCTCCTCATCTCGCTGGCCGTCATCGTCGGCGAGGTCTTCACGCACTTCGGTCAGGTGGCGCTGGTCGGCCAGCTCCTGGTCGGGGTCCTCCTCGGCCCCACGCTGCTGGGCGGATACCTCGGGATCTCCTCGACCACCGCCTCGTTCGTCGGCCTCCAGACGGTGGCGACGTTCTTCGTGCTGCTCATGGCTGGGCTCTCCGTCAGCCCCGAGCAGATCTGGGATACCGGGCTCTCCTCCGTCCTGCTCGGGATCGCGATCTTCCTCGTGCCGTTCCTCGGGGGCGCGGCGGTCGTCTTCGTCCTCTACCCCGGGTTCAGCACGACGACCCAGCTGTTCATCGCGCTCACGATCTCGATCACGGCCCTCCCGGTCCTCGCGATCATGCTGCGGGAGTTCGGCCTGATGAAGACCCGGTTCGGGACCTTCCTCCTGAACGCGTCGGTCATCAACGAGCTGTCGGCGGTGACGGCGTTCGCGATCCTCCTCAGCATCTCGACCAGCACGGCCGGCACGGTCGACGCCATCGCGATCTCGGTGGCCACCGTCGCACTGTTCCTGGCGAGCATCCTCACGATCCATGTGCTGTTGCGGGCGCTCCGCCAGGTCCGCCTATGGGACCGGCTCCTGGTGTGGTTCCGCGACAAGTGGCGCTCGCGCGAGGCCGGGTTCGCCCTCCTCATCGTCATCGGCCTCGGGGCCGCGCTCTACTCCCAGTACCTCGGCCTCACGTTCGTCGTGGGCGCGTTCTACGCCGGTCTCCTCATCACGCCCGAGAGCGCCGGCTCCAAGGAGCATCGCTCGCTGACGTTCCTCTTCGAGGCGGTCACGTGGGGGTTCTTCATCCCGCTCTTCTTCGCCCTGGTCGGGTTCAACACCGACTTCCGGACCCTCTTCTCGACTCCGCTCTCGGTCGTCCTGTTCGCCGGCCTCTGCCTGTTCGCGGTGACCGCCAAGCTCGGGATGGGGGCGATCGTGACCCGAAGCCTCCGATGGTCGACGCAGGAGTCCTTGGCCGCGGGCTGGCTCCTGACCAGCCGCGGCGCGGTCGAGCTCGCGATGGCCACCATCCTGCTGGGACTCGGGATCTTCACCCAGCCGGTCTACACGATCGTCGCCGGGGTCGGCCTCGTGACGACCTTCGTCTCCCCGATCGGCGCGCGCCCCTTCATCCGTCAGGTCACGCTCGAACGGCGGGCCGCGGAGGAGGCGGCCCGGCAGCCGCCCGTGGGCTCGGCGCTGCCCCCCCGCTCGCTGCTTCCCAACGAGGACGTCTAGGCCTCCCGGTCGCCCGGGCACGTTATCTTCCGGCCCTTCTCGACCGGCCCGATGGACGCCCCGCCCCCGGCCTCCGCACGCGCGCGTCGGGCCCCGCTGTCCAAGTCCGCCAAGATCGGGATCGGGCTCCTCCTGACGTTCGTCGGGCTGTTCCTGCTCTCCATCCTCCTGCCGACCGCGCCCGGCCGGTTCTCGACCATTCTGCCGGTGGCGGGCGCGGGCTTGCTGCTCCTCTGGCTGGGCGGCATCTGGATGGGGATCGGCAGCCGCTCGTAGAGGGTCGATGGTCCGGGGTCCCTGGCGTCTCGTCACGGTCGACATCGACGGCACGCTCACCCTCGTCCACGGTTGGCGGGTCATCAGCGAGCGGTTCGGGCGGGTCGAGCGGTACGAGCGGGCGATGGCCCGGATCCGCGCGCAGGAGGCGGGAGAGGACGAGACAATCACCGAGCTCGTCTCCATCGCCGAGGGCCACACCGTCGCCGAGGTCGAATCGGTGCTGGCCGCGACTCCCCGCCTCTCGGGGATCCCCGAGGGGGTGCGCCGGTTGCACGACGAGGGGATGCTGGTCGACCTGCTGACCCACAACCCCCCCTACGTCACCGACTGGTACCGGAGGCTGGGGGGGTTCGACGACGCGGCCGGCATCCGGGGGAGCCAGCCGACCGAGCCCCGCATCGGCCACCCGGTCGGGTTCGGGGCCGACAAACCCGGGGGATTGGCCGCCCTCCTGGCCCGCCAGGGGATCGACGCCAAGGACGTGGTCCATGTGGGAGATGCCCGACCGGATGCGGAGATCTTCCCGCGGGTGGGGGCGGGCATCGCGCTGAACGCCCGCTCCCCGCAGGTCCGGGCATCCGCCGACCTCGCGATCGATACGACGGACTTCGGTGGGGTCGTTTCGGCGATCCTGACCCTCCCCGCCCGAGCTGAACGGTGAGGCCGCTCCCGGAACAGTTTTCTAATACGAACCCGTAGCCGGACACTCCCCCATGGAGTTCGTGATCGTCTGGGCATCCCACCCCTCCTGGCTGACACTCCAGCTTCCCAAGGACGTCGCCGAGTTGATCGGCTACCGGCCGGAGGAGGGGCCGGAACGCGACTCGAGCCGCACCGTCTCCTTCCTGGCCCGGGGGCCCCAGATCGCCCGGGTCGTCGCGACCCACCGGGCGCGGGAGGCCCTCGCGGTGGAGACGGTCCGTGGTCGACTGGTCGCCTCCGCGCGGCCGGGTGACCGCCGCATCTTCACCCTTCCCAACGCCCTGACCCAGTACCTCGGCCTCCGGGTCCTCCAGCGGGGTCCGCGCGCCGGCCGAGGCACGGGCGACGGCCTGGTCTGGTTCGCCCCCGCGCCCGAATTTTACGAATTCCGCGCGGTCGCGGACGAGGGGAAGCCCTACACCGGCCCTTCCAGCGGGCCGTTCGCGCCGGTCTACGTCACCAACGCCCTCTACCCGTTCCCGAGCGGCATGTCCGACCTCGCGGAGCGGGAGCGGCAGATCGAGGAGACCGAGTGGCGCCCGGCCGTCCGGATGCTCCAACGGGTCGGGCGCGGGCGGCGGGACGGGGCCGGGTAGGCTCGTCGCTCCCCGGGCGACCGAAGGGTACATCTCCCAGACGGCCCATCTCGTACCGACGGACCCGCCCGGGAAGACCTGCCGCCGGGTGCGGAGTATATCTCCGAACTGGCTCGTTTCCTAAGTTATTTATAGGCTGGTCTCGAATTGAATCGTATGCGTGACCTCGCGGGTTCGCAGTCGAAGAGCCCGGTGAAGCAGTACACCCTGCGGAACCCGGTACCCCTGCGGACGGCCGCCGATATCTCGACGACCCGGTCGGGGATCCCGACCGATGTCGTGCTCGCGGACATCGCGGGTCCCGTCGACTTCGACTCGCTCGCCAAGGCGATCCGCCGGTCGGTCGGCCACGAAGGGATGCGCCCCGAGGACGCCCGCTCGATCGCCGCTCACGTGCTCAACTTCTTCGGGTTCAACGAGCGGATCATCGACAACGTACTGGAGCCGGACGACCGCGACACGTTCTACATGCTCGAGGACACGGGGATCCTGGAGACCGAGCGGGACGAGACGACCCTCTACGACGGCCGCGAGTGGCGCATCCACTACTGGATGTTCCGCAAGGACCGCATCTTCGACCTCGCCCGCGAGGAGTCCGCCGCGATGGCGGCCGCGGGGGAGCAGGACGTCGTCTACTCCTCGAATGCCAATCGGTCGGGTGCGTTCCTGCTCCCCCACGGGGAGCACGGCACCGGCCTCGCCGCCCACGCCGTCTACCACGAACTGGGAGACGAGGTGTGGCTCGAGCGCAAGCAGAACCCCATGCCCGCCCCGCGCGTCCCCTCGGCCCCGAAGCCCCGGCGACGCGCCGCCGCCCCCGCTCCGGCCCGAGACCTTTAGCGCCGGGGCGTCTCGTCCCCCGGGTGCGCCGTTTCCTTCTCCTGGCCCACCGCGTACCCCCGAACGGGGCGTTCACCCTTAACGACCTGGCCGGCGGGGCCGGCCGCATGGACGAGGTGGCCCGCGCGGTCTCCACGGCGTTCACCCTCTCCAACGACCTCCGACGCGACACCGAGGTGTCGATCCTGTTCGTGGCCCAGCCCCCGCCGGTCGCCCGCCGGGTGGACGTGGTGGGCGCCCGGGTCCGCTACCTGAACCCGGACGAGCGGTCGACCGCCGCCCTGGTCAAGAACGCCCTCGTCCGGTCCGCCGGCTTTCCTCAGCCGCTCGAATCGTCCCCGGGCCTCCGGGTAGGCCCGGTCGACCCCCCGGCGGCCCTCGCCGGGTTCCTTCGGCTCCCGGGGGCGGTCTGGTTGACGGAGGGGGGACGGCCGATCGCGGAGTGGTCCCCCTCGGACGGGTCGATCGCGGCCGTCGTCTCCGACCCGTACGACCCGAGCGAGGCGGAGGCGGCCCAGCTCCGCGATTCCGGGGTCCCCCAGGTCTCGGTCGGGCCCCGCAGCCTGCGGACTTCCCAGGTGATCGACCTCGTCCATGCCGCGCTCGACGCCCGGGAGGCCGCGGCGGCGCCGGGGGACCGCCCTAGCGCGCGACCAGCGGACCCGGCCCTTTCGAGCGGAGGGCCTCCCGGACGGTCCGGGGGCGCAGCCCACCGACCACCGCCGTGAGGCGTACGACCTCGCTCGGCTCGGAACGCGACCGCGTGCCGAGCACCAGCCGCTCGGGCTCGCCGAGCCGGTGCCGGAGCGCCCGAAGGACCCGGTCGAGGGTCCCGAGGGTCATGTTGGAGCCGCCGTCGAGGTGGACCAGCACCGACGGCCGCTCCGCGATGCGGTAGTCCAGCAGCGTCTCGTTGAGGGCCTCCTGCACCAGGCGCTCGGGCTCGGAGATGTGGTACTCCCCGACGACCAGGGTCGAGAGGTCGGAGGCCCGGAGGTGGTTCTTGAGGCTGGCGAAGTCGACCGAGATCTGCGAAGGGTTCTCGACCATGTCGACCAGGCTGGTGACGAGGGAGTGGACGTAGGCGTTGCGCACCTGGAAGACCCGGTGGATCGGGAGGGAATCGAAGCGACGGAGCTTCTCGTTCGCAAGCGCCAGCAGGAACCCGCCCATCCCCTCGAGGTCTGCCACGGTCGCCTCGACGTTCTCCCGCCGACCGGTGTTCGTGTCGAGTTCGACCTGGAACGGGAGGAAGGCGACCGGGATCGGGAGCGTATCGGTCTCGCGGAGCTCCCGCGAAAGGAACGGGAGGAGCGCGCTTCCGGTTCCCCCGCCGAGGCCGGCGAGGAGGAAGACGATCTCGAAAGGGCGCAGGCGACGGAGGAGCTCCTCCTTCCCTTCCTCGGCGCCGCGGAGGACCGCCTCCCGGTCCCCGCCGCTGCCCCGGCCGCGGAGCTCCCGGTGCCCGAGGAGGATCCGCTCCTCGACCCCGGTCCGGAGGAGGTGGTTCGCGTCGGTGTTGACGGCGAAGGCGCGCACCCCAGGGATGCCGAGGGCGAGGAGGTCGGCGACCGCCTCGCTGCCGGCCCCGCCGAGGCCGACGACGGCGATGGACGGCGTGACGGCGAGGGAGGCCCAGGAGTCGAGTTCCGGCGAGTTCGTCATGCGCTCTCCCCGCCCCTCAGGGCGGTGGGGAGCCCTCGGTGGCGAGCGCCTCCCCCTCTCTCCGGTGGGACCGGGCCGCGCCGACCTGCTCGAGGCGGCCACGGATGTACTCGCGGACGGCCGAGCGCACGGCATCGTCGACGCTCACGGAGTTGCCCTCGCGCACGAACGCCTCGAGCCGGCTGTTGTCCTGGCGGGAGAGCTCGACGACGACCTTCCGGACGTTCTGGGGCGGGAGGTGGAGTTCGATGTACTGCTCGAGTCCCTCTCGGATCGTGTCGGAGATCGTCGGAGAGCCGCGATCCTCCTGGATCTGCTTCAGCTTCTCGATGAGTTCCTGCGGGATCCTTACGGTCACCCGCTCGGACGTGTCGACCATGTCTGTCAGACAAGACCCCTTTCTTTGTCTGACGATTGACATATCGGATTGCTTGTATTTGAATCCCATCGGCCATCGGGGCACTAAAATCCCAAAGCCGACACTCTGTCAGTCGGGCCAAGCAGGAGCTTGATAATCGGAAAGCCGCAGGTTCCAGAACGTGGCGCCAACTAGGATTTCACGTACAACGCTTGATCTTCAGCGTAGCTCGCGATGGCACGGAGCTCTTGGATGGTGGGCTGGGCAAACACTTCAGAAATCAGTTGTGGCCAGGCAGAAGACTCTGGCGCTAGGGAGAGCTTGTTGTTCCAAGTGGCTAGGAAAGGTTTGGATTCTCCTGAACCGATTCGGAGTTCAGCAGACCGGAAAAAGTGACCTGAACTCCGGTCCTCGCCAGACAACTTGATTGTGATGCTCACAGGCCCGCTCGACTTGGCCGTGGTCGGACTATCTCGAGAACCTGTCGCTCAGAATCCCAATGATAGAAAGAGGGGGCTCCGATGAGATTCTTGATCGTTACCAGCGAACAGTGCTTGACCACTGTCACGTCGATCGATGCGCCAAGATCCAAGACTAAGTCAGCGGTCAAGTAAGACCTCTTGAAAGACTGCCACAGCTCGCGACGGGGGTGCCGGTGTCAGCCGCATAATCCCATTTTCGTACCGTGCGACGAGGATGATAAGCCTCTCGGTGAATCCAGATGTTAGAATCCCCCGTTCGCGAGTTAGTCGCTACAAAGGTCCAGACCCTCGCTCTCCAACAGTACGGGCAGGAAGTCGAGGGACGGTTCATGCAGTTGAGGATGCGCCGGCAGGAATTGCCCCTCCTATAGGGGTAACCAAACCACAGGTCGACCGATAACTGGACCTGAATCCCAGAGTCGCCAGTTGGCCCTTAACCCTTCTAGGGTGGGCGGTAGACTAATGGGGGACTTAACAGGCCCCGAGATAGGAAAATGCCCACCCTCCTCCAGGTCCGCCAGGAGCCGACAGGTTGTCGATCGCCCAGGTTCCAACGTTTGGCGGGAACGCGTACTCGTAAGTAATGTTCGCCTGAATCGACGTCGTCACATTCTGAGCAACGCCGTCTGCGGTAAACGGAACGACGATTTGGAAACTGGTCGAAGAAAGCGCGTACGATTTTGGACCCGTGCCACAGGTCGAGATAATCTCGGTCTCGCGGTAGAATCCGTTTTCAAATGTGATCGGGCCGATGGCACTAGCATTCTGCATCGACTCGTTCAGCACGAGGTCGTCGGGTTCCCCGGAATCGTTGACGTACTGGAAGGCTCCCAATGAGACGGTAACATAGGACTGTGTCCCTCCTCGGGCTACAAAGCGCTCGCTCGCGCACCCGGTGGCCTCCCCCCCCTTGGCCATCCCAGCGTAGATGGTCCAACTGTTATGGGAGAAAGTCCCCCACACCGACCCGTTCCAAGCGTAGGTTGTAGCGGAAGTTCCGTTGATGTGCAGCGTTGCCGTGGACATGTAGGCTCGTGAGGTCAGGTACGGGCTATTCAGTAACACAAGGGGACTGAGCAATTCGCCAACCTCTGCGAGTACCCTTCCATGGACACATTCATTGCGGCCGGGTCCGCTCAGAAAGACTGGAATCTGGTACGTCGCGACAACCAGTACCAATGCGGCGACTACTCCGGCTACTCCTGCGACGAAGAATCGACGGGAGGGGTCGGACATCTTCAGGGTACTGACGGCGGGAACTCTCCTTAACCCTTCTAGCAAGTCTGGTGGTTAACCGGGCAGTAACCCGCTAGCCAGACGTGAATCACCGGCTGGAACGTAGTGGTGATGTCACCGAAGGTGTAGTAGAAAACCGCGGTTTGAGTCGTGGATGGATCGTAGAAACTGCAAGAGAGGGTGCTCTGAGCAGTGTACGAATCCGTGGTTGTATCCGTCACCGGGACGCTCTCGCCAAACGATTCTCCGATCACCGCTCCCGCAATGTCCACTCCAATTTCGGTGCTCTCGTCCAGCGTGATGTCTGTCCCAGCTGTCGACGAGTACGTAGCGCTTGAGGTCCATGAGTAGGGGTATGGGTTGCTCGAGCTGTAACCGGTTCCGACCTCGAAAACCAAGTATCCGGAGGCGGGTGTGCCATAGTTGAACGACGTATCACTCAACCATTCCGGAACAGTGGCGTTTGACAGGCCGGCTGCGCCCAGGTAGCCAGCTGCCCAAGCCGTGGATATGTAGGGGTTTCCGAGCTGCTGTTGGACAGTCCCAGCAAATCTGTACTCCAGTTTGATCTCTCCACCCTGACCCCAGTGGACATCCGCTGGTCCGATCTGGGAGATGTTGTTCCAGACGTAGTTCGCGCCATTCCCTCCATTGTAGCTGTTGATGGTCTGAGAGGATCCTCCCGTGATGGTTGGTGCACAGTCGGCAGAGGATGTGTGAACGAAGGCAACCGCAGCAACGGCCCATGCACCAGGGGCAGACGAGTCGTTGAGCACGTATGGGACGTATCCGGTCGACTCCGTTGGCATCGAGGGAACCGAGCGGTTCTCGGACCAACCGCCTGGGCCGGCGGATGCGGTCAGATTGAATGTGCTCTGGAAGTAAGTAGCGTAGATTGGGTTCCCATTGACGACCTCCCAAGTGACGCAACCACCCCAACCCAAATAGAAAAAGACTTGGTGGCCATTGCCCATGTCCCAATAGTTACCTCCGTAGACTGTTGTGTCGACCGCCATTGAAGCGTTGAAGTAACCGTGACTGTCGGTCCTCCAGGGATACATACTTCCTGTGGTATTGAACCAGAAGACCCGCGTCGCCGTTGGGTCGCTCGCGTTCGTAAAACAGACCGCGTAGAGGTCCAGGTCCGCTCCGCTTAGAGCTCCTCCGTTCTGAATCAGGACATCTGGATTTGGAGTGTTTGCCTGGCCGGAGACGAATCCGACTATGTTGTCTGTGCCAATCCCATACGTCGAGAAACTGCCCGTGTGCCACGAACTCCAAGAAGAACTACACCCAGTAGCGACCTTGAATTCGTAGTAGTATGTTTGGGCGGCCATCACGTCATTTAGATTGATACTGCCGGCGTTTCCGCTAAACACCGCCGAAGGGACCGGGAATGGCATCGCAAAGGAAGAACTCCCAGACCACACGAACACCACCCACGGTGCAGACTCATTCGTAGTCCAGTTTATCCAGAATTGCTGTACGTGCCGAATCCCTGGATTAGCGTTCGCTGAGGTGACCGTCGGCGTCGCGCAGTAAAGGTAACAGCGACCTGCATTGCACCCCGACAGGTACCCTTCGTAAGTCGCATGGATGTTTGGGGTGTAGACCGTAAGGGTTGTCGAATTGCTCGTATAGCTCGCAATCGCCGCCTCCCCGGTCGTGTTCCAACCGAGGAATGAATGCCCGACATCGGGCGCATCTTGGACAGGATATTGGCAACTGGGCGAAGTGTCGCAAGAATAAACGAAATCGTTCGTTTGATCATGACAACTCGTAAGACCAGTAACGTTTAGCCAACTGTGGGAACAGTTGAATGTCATGTACGTCCCATCAAAGAGCATCTGCGGGCCTGCCGTTGTGGAGTCAGCTGAAGTTTGTGACGGGCCATTCCCAAGGACGAGAGGTCCTTGCCCTTGACTCTTGGGAATGGCATATGTGGAGGCCAAAGCCCCGGTAGGGACAATGACCACCGCGGTCAGGATACTGACCAAGGTCAGAATGAACACCCTTCTTTCGGCGCTTCGCCGCGTCATTTGAGCCCCGTGGGGCCGAATCTGGTCTCGCCCTAGTTGTTCACCCCGTCAACTTCGGTTTACTCACCCTTATCCCAAAACTTCAACTTACTGCGCGCCTTTAAAATCGGTCTCACACGACAGCCACTCTCGGCAGGACCACTCCTGCAAGGAGGCCATCAACTTCCGCATCGCTCGACGCGATTGCCCCATGAGTGCTTCAGCTTGATAATGGGCATAGGCCCATCTCACCAGTTAGTCCCGTTATCACGGATAAGTGCGTATTCATACGGGTGGGAGTGGTTCCGAGGATCGGGAGCCGATTGATTCCGCAAGCTACTCGATCGTGGCCCTGTATGAGTCCCAAAGACTACCGTCGCAGCGGCGAGAGCCCGATAAAGATCACAGTGGGCCGACTAAAATCACATCGGTTCCATTAAAATCACAAGAGCGGCCCGGCGGGCACTAGAATCCCAAAGCCCGACCATCGGGGCCCTGGGATTTTGAGCGTCAAGACCCACCCCGCGGGATGTGGTGAGGCGGTCCGTAAGTGGTATCGTTCGCACCTGGCCCGCGTGGGAGCCGGATTCTCCATGGCCTAATCGTCTCGGGAACGCAAATTCCGGAAGAGTCGCTCGCCGAATGCGTGGGATCCTCGGTAGGCGGAGGATAAGGCCCATCGACGGCCATAGAGAGGTATGACAACCATTTGCCCGAAGTGCAGCACGGACCTAGTGCCGAACGCCACCTACTGCAGCGCCTGCGGCATCAACGTGTCGACCCTCAAGGGCGCCACCTACGCCAAGCAGTACTCCGTCTCGTCCGACGACCTTTCCAAGAAGGTCCGCGAGCTGCTGCACGACGCGACCGTCTCCCGCATCATCGTCAAGGACGACAAGGGGACCACGCTCCTCGAGATGCCGGCCACGGTCGGCTTTGCGGGGGTCCTCCTCGCGCCGTGGCTCGCCGCCCTCGGGGTGATCGCCGCTCTATCGACCCACTGCACGCTCATCGTCGTGAAGAACGTCCCTGTGGTGGTCCCGGCCTAGGCCAGGCCCGGTTTCAGCGGCCGACCGCTCCCGCGCGACCGACTCACCGGGGCGGGACCGTCCCGATCCTTAGCACTAAGGCCGCCGGTCCTCCGGTTGGCCGGAGTTGCGCGGATCGCGGTCGGCTGGCTCCCTCGAACTTCGAGGCCCGTTCCGGGCCTAGGGGTTTGCGGGAGGTCGCCCCGTGACCTGGGGGAATGCGGTGTGCTTGAGCTTCCGTAGGTGGCGCCGGGCCCTCCAATGGGATACCCGACGCACGTCGATCGGGGCCGCCTCTCCGGTCTTCGACTCCTCGTGAGCGAGCGCGGCCGCGAATATGTGCTGTCCAAGCTCCGGTAGCGGTCGTAGGGCGGAGTCGATAACGGTGGGCCGCCTCCGGGGAGGCGGCACATCGAACGTCGGCCAATCCTCCCGGGGCCGGGGGGTGGAGCGCGAGAGGACCGGCGAGATATCCGGGGCGCTCGCATCCCTCGCCGTCAGAGGAGGTCCGAGGGACCATCGTTCCCGCAGCGTGCGGATCACCGATGTGCTCCGGTATTCCTGGTTCACGACCGTGCGGCGGTCCACCCAGGCCGAGATCGCAATGGTCGGGATGCGGACACCGGCCCGGTCGAACCGGAATCCCATTTGCCCTTCGGGGGCGGCCGGATCCGGCGGAGGGACCCGCGGGGGCGGGACATGGTCGTACGTCCCCCCGTGCTCGTCGAACGTGACCAGCAGGAGAGTGTTCTCAAAGTTGGACCCCCTCGGGGTCGACGACGCGCGCACCGCGCCGTACACCTGGGCCAACAGCGCCTCCCCGCCGGCGATCGCGGAAGGTCGCGGGAGGAAGAAGAGGACGCGCCGGAGGGCGGCCGTGATCGGGGGATGCATGTCGCTGTGCGGTGGGATGAGGCTGGGCTCGATGAACGAATATCCGGGCAGCTTGCCGCTCGCCGCGTCCCGGAAGAATTCGTCCATGGGGCGGAAATGGGTCCGGAAGAAGGAGAACAGACGGCGCGCGTGGAGTAGTCCGGTCAACGAGACCAGCTGGACGGGGTCGAAGTAGACCCTCCAGCTCACGTGCGCCGCTTCGAGCCGCTCGAAGATCGTCTCGGCATCGTTCCGAAGAGGGAAGTTCCCCAAGGGTTCGTTCACGACGAACCCGGAGGAGGTCGCCGCATGGAAGAACGACCGGTTGGGGAACGTCTGCGAAGGTACCTCGCAGAACCAATGGTCGAAGCAGGCGAATTCCCGGGCGAGCGTCGAGAGCACGGGCAGCTCGGCGGGAGTGTGGGAGGACATGATCTGCGCGTACTCGTCGTACCGGGGGAAGCGGCCGGCCCGCGAGCGGAACGAGTCGATGTAGTCCGTGACGAAACCGGACATCGAGGGCACGGCCGTCGGATCACTCGGGGCGTTGAATGGGGGCCGCATCTTCCCGGCCGGGAGGAACCGGTTGCCCTCGGGAACGATCGTCCCAAAGAGCTGGGTGTTGGTGTGCGGGTGTTCCTCGCCGGGGTCCGGGTCGGGGCTGTCCATCACTTCGCTCGGGTGGACGGGCACCGTCCCCCGCTCGGCCCCGGGGGCGTACGCGGGAATGGGGTTGCTGAGGTTCCGACCAACCACGCCCTCGAAGGAGGGCATTTCGCCGGGGCCGTACAGGTAGCCGAGCAGGTTGTCGAACGAACGGTTCTCGAACATCGCGACGACGACGTGGTCGAACCGGTGGGGTGTGTTCGTGTCGGTCATTCGTTTCCCTCCGTGGACGGCCGTCGTTGGGCGTCGCGCCCGTCCCCTGTGCACCGTCCGTCCGGCTCAGCCCTTCGCCAGGGGTTTGCCGACGGCCCAGAAATGCCGGTCGCCGGTGATCGACTCCGGTGCCTCGTCGCCGCCGATCAGCCCCTCCTTGCGCCACTTCTCCAGGCGCTGAGCGATCTCCGCGACGGCCGATCCCGCGTCCACGTCGTTCCCCGAGGTGGGACGGCCGTCGGTCGGGACGAATCCCCGAGACTGCAGGCTCTTCCATACCTGCTCCGCGGTCACGGCCCCTCCCTGACGTCGGGCCAGGAAGGCGAGGATGAATGCGTCGGCGACATCGTCGGGGTCCACACTGGCCTGGAATTGGATCTTCATCGGGGGGCTCGGGCAGGCGAAGGTCGCGGTCTATATCAGGGGCCGCCGAGAGGGCTCGGGTCCCGCTGAGGGTCGGTCGTCGGGCGGTCCCGGACCCGCGGATCTCTACGGCCCTCCGATAATCGCCCGACGATAATCTGCAGGGTCCAACCCCCGGGCGATGAATCCTTCAAGGGGTGGCTCCTTAGTACCCGAGGATGCCGCCGGCCACGCCACTCGAGCTCGTCCCGCTCACAGAGGATCCCGCCTCGGCCATCGAGCTCAGCCGCGCCGCGATCGTTGCGGCCTACACCCGCTCCGGGCCGGCGGCCGACGCCGAACCGCGCATCGCCTCGGTGACCGACCGGATCCGCGCCGGAGAGCTCGCCGAGGGACGCCTCGGTCGGCTCCGGGGCAAGACGGTCGGCATCGCGCTCTGGGACACCGGCCATCCCCGGGGCATCACCCTCCAGATCCTCTACCTCGTTCCGGACGCCGCACGGCCGGCCGTGTACGACGGGTTTCTCCGGGCCCTCACGGAGCAGGTCGGTCCGTCAGTATTCACCCCGGGCGGACTCGTCGGGCTGTCCGACGAGGAGGAACGTGCGATGATGGAGTCCCGGGGATACTCCCGATTCTCGCGGTCGGAGATGCGCTGGCCGATCGGGCGCGACATACCTCCGCTGCACGTGCCGGAGGGAGTCACGATCCGATCGGTTCTGCCCCAGGACGAGCCCGCGGTCGCGGGCCTTCATCACGCGGCGTTCGGCGGGACGTTCGACCAGTACATGTATCTCACCGACCCCGACCCCCTCGTCGACGCCGCTCGCGGGGTCCGCGAGATGATGGGCGGTCGGTTCGGGGAGTTTCTGGTCTGGGCGTCCACGTTCGCCGAGTCGTCGGGTCGGCCGGTCGGGGCCTCCCTCGTCGTGCGCGCTCCGTACGGGCCGCTGCTGATCAGCGTGATGGTCGACCGGGCGCGCCAGGGGGCCGGGGTCGGGCGGGCGCTCGTGGTCGGCAACCTCCACGCGCTCCACGCCCGTGGCGAGGCCGTCGCGGTCCTCAACGTCACCGAAGGGAACGTTCGGGCGGTCCGCCTCTACGAGAACCTGGGGTTCGTCCGAAGCCTCGGCCCGGAGCACTCGTGGTACTCGCGCGCCGCGGTCCCGGTCGCGCCGGGGGAGATCCTCAATGGTCCTCCGCGCTCGGACTCCCCGCGTACGACAGCTTCCGCAGGGAACCGAACGCCGCGAACATGAACACGCCGAAGACCAGGATGGTCGCCCCGGAGAAGAGATAGGTCCCCTGGACCCCCGCGTACACGGTCAGCTCCCCGCCCGCGTACTGGCCCGCGGGGACGAGCGCGTAGCTGCCCACCTCGTCCGCCGAGAAGACCCGACCCATCATCTCGTCAGGGACGGTCGATTGGATGGTCGAGAGGAAGATCGTCGTGAACATGCCCGGGATCGTCCCGAAGAGGAAGATGATCGGGAGCGCGAGCCATATCGAGTGGACAAGCGCGAGCGCGAACAGGGTCATCCCGAGGGCGCACGTGAGGGCGATCAGCCAGCGGCCCGCCCGGCGCTCGAACCGCGCGTTCGCGACCATCACGAACCCGACCGACGAGCCGATCGTCGCGGCGGCCACCATCGCCCCGTACCAGATCCCCTGCGTCAACCCGAGCCAGCTGGTCACGTAGAGGGCGAGCTCGACGGTCGCGAGCGCGACGAGGAAGTTGATCACCAGCGCGGCGACCGTGATCTGGAGGAGTGCCCGATGTCGCGCGAGGTAGGCGAAGCCGTTGCG
>Ga0187855_10001019_pt1 | contig 22966 bp, 23 predicted proteins | sample June2016WEW_8_10_2_FD_132969 | JGI IMG/M metagenome (GOLD analysis project Ga0187855, IMG submission 132969) | Peatland microbial communities from SPRUCE experiment site at the Marcell Experimental Forest, Minnesota, USA - June2016WEW_8_10 | ecosystem: Environmental > Terrestrial > Soil >...
GCGTCCGCCGCAAACGTGGGCGGCTTCCTTCAACCGGCTGTATCGAAAGCGAACCGGCCCTGCACATCAAACCGCTCAACAGGCTCACCTCGCCGGTTCGCTTCCGATACAGCACTAGAGGTTGGCAGGCGAAAGCGCCTGCCCCACAATTGCCGCTCGCTCTACACCGCACCTGAGCGCGTAACATAGTGTTTATGGTCATCGGTGTCCCGCGGGAGACCTTTCCCGGCGAGCGGCGTGTCGCGCTGGTGCCCGCCGTCATTCCCAACCTCGCGAAAGCGGGCTTGGAGGTCGTGATCGAAGCCGGCGCCGGATCCGCCGCGGGCTATCTGGACACCGACTACGCCGCCAAAGGCGCCCGGATCGTAAACGAAAGAGCCGAGGCCTTCAGGTTGGCAGACGTGGTGGTCCAAGTCCTTTGCCACGGGTCCAACGATCAGACTGGCGAGGCCGACCTGCCCCTGCTCCGGCCTGGGCAGATTCTGGTAGGCTTCCTCCGGCCCCTCGGGCCGCTGGAAACCATTCAGGAACTGGCCGACACCGGTGTAACGGCATTCTCCATCGAGCTGATGCCCCGCATCACGCGTGCACAGAGCATGGATGCGCTCTCATCCATGGCGACCATCTGCGGCTATAAAGCGGTGCTGCTGGCGGCCGACCGGCTTCCCAAGCTGTTTCCGATGATGACTACCGCGGCCGGCACCATTACGCCCGCGCGAGTCTTCGTGATCGGGGCGGGCGTGGCCGGACTGCAAGCCATCGCCACGGCGCGCCGTCTGGGGGCCGTGACTTCCGCATACGATCTGCGGTCCGCCGCGAAGGAACAAGTGTTGAGCGTGGGTGGACGCTTCCTCGAACTCCCCATCCAGGTGGAGGACGCGCAGGATGCCCGCGGTTACGCCAAGGCGCAGGACGAGACGTTTTATAAACGCCAGGCGGAGTTGCTTGGCAATGCGGTGGCCCAGAGCGACGTGGTGATTACGGCCGCGGTGGTGCCAGGCAAGAAGTCGCCGGTGCTCATCACGCGCGAGATGGTGCGCAAGATGGCGCCGGGTTCGGTGATCGTGGATCTGGCTGCCGAGCGCGGCGGTAACTGCGAGGTGACCCGCGCCGGCGAAGTGGTGGAGGAAGAGGGAGTCACGGTGTTGGGGTCTATCAATCTGGCCAGCGCCGTTCCATACCATGCCAGCCAGATGTACGCGCGTAACGTGACCGCGTTTCTGTTGCACCTGTTCCGCGAGGGCACGCTGCATTTGGACGACGAGATCGCCCGCGAAACTCTGGTCACGCAAGGCGGTCAAATCGTCAACCCGCGCGTGCGGGAGTTCCTGGCACTGGGAAAGATATGACGGATATTATCGGAAACATCTACGTATTCATGCTGGCGGCCTTCGTCGGATTCGAGGTGATTCGCCGGGTCTCGCCGCTGCTGCACACGCCGCTCATGTCGCTGACCAACGCGCTGGATGCCATCGCCGTAGTGGGCGCCATCATCCTGGTCGGAGAGCACAAGAGCGGGCTCGCCACCGTGCTCGGAACCATCGCCATTGTGGCTGCCACCAGCAACGTGGTCGGCGGATTCCTGATCACCGACCGCATGCTCAGGATGTTCAAAGCCAGCAAAACCAAAAAGCCATGACTACGGCGCTCGTGACGGATCGTGCCATCCAGATCATCTACCTGATCTCGACGGCGTTATTCATTCTCTCGCTCAAATGGCTGAGCTCGCCCAGTTCCGCGCGCCGCGGCGTGCGCGCCGGAGAACTGGGCATGCTCCTGGCGATCTGCGCGACGCTGCTGTACCGCGGAATTGTCGATTACAAATGGATCGCAATCGCCCTGGTGCTGGGGTCAATTATCGGCGTGCCGCTGGGGCGTGTGGCGATGACGGCGGTCCCGCAGCGGACGGCTCTGAGTCACGCTTTTGGCGCCCTCTGCGTGGCGTTGGTGGGGACTTCGGAATATTATCTGCGCGCACCGCATGTCCCAGCGTTTATGATGGCCGTCCTGTCGATGGAGGTGATCCTCGGCAGCCTGACTTTCACCGGAAGCCTGATGGCCGCCGGCAAATTGCAGGAAGTTCTGCCGCAGCGGCCCATCACCTACAAAGGCCAGAACGTCGTCAATCTCGGGCTGCTGGCGATTTCCGTAGGGCTGGCGGTCATCCTGGTGCTGAATCCGGGGCACACGCGCCTGTTTCCGCTGATCATTGCGATCCCGCTGGTCTTCGGGGTCCTCATGATCGTTCCCATCGGTGGGGCCGACATGCCCACGGTCATCTCGCTGTTGAACTCCTATGCAGGCCTCTCGGCGGCCGCCATGGGCTTTGTCCTCGATAGCAAGCTGCTCATCATTGCCGGAGCGCTCGACGGCTCCTCCGGCTTTATCCTTTCCGTGATCATGTCGAAGGCCATGAATCGCTCGTTCACGAATGTCGTGTTCGGGGCCTTTGGACAGGTGCAGCCTGCCGCGGCTGGCGTCGCGGAGGCGCGCACGGTGCGTAGCGCCACGGCCGAAGAGGCCGCTAGCATCCTGGGCGCGGCGAACACGGTGGTCATCGTGCCCGGCTACGGCATGGCAGTGGCGCAAGCCCAACACAAGGTGCGCGAGTTTTACGATGCGCTCGTCAAGCGCGGCGTGGATGTGAAGTTCGCCATACATCCCGTGGCCGGCCGCATGCCCGGGCACATGAACGTACTGCTGGCCGAGGCCGACATTCCGTACGACAAATTGCTGGACATGGACGAGATCAACCCCGAGTTCCCGCAAACCGATGTGGCGCTGGTTATCGGCGCCAACGATGTGACCAACCCGGCCGCGCGCAACTATCCGAGCAGTCCCATCTACGGCATGCCCATCTTGGATGTAGACAAGGCCAAAACCGTGATGGTGATCAAGCGCAGCATGAGCCCCGGTTTCGCGGGCATCGACAATCCGCTGTATTACCTCGATAAGACGCTGATGCTCTTCGGCGATGCGAAGGCGTTCGTCGGCGACCTTGTGCGCGAACTGGCGGGCGCGTAACCTCCTGGCCTTCCGCTCCCCTCGCCCCAAGAAAATGTTTGACATTCGCACACAGGATGTTCGATAATCTAACACAGGAGGAGCGTGTATGGGTCTTCCACTGAAAAAGCAGTCGAGTCCGCCGTACCCTAGGGAGCGGATCCAGCAGGCCATTCGGGATTGGTGGGCTCGTGAACAAGAAGAACTTCAACGGATTGCCGATCCCGTCGACGAACTTCAACCGAATAGCGGAACCGTCTTTGATCTGGTTCCCGTCATTTCTTCCCATCATGCCGTCGAGATCGTCCTCGATTTGGAGGGTGTGCTGGGGTACGAAGTACCTGACTCCCTGATCAAGCGTGGCGGATATCACAGTTGCGACGAGATGGTCGAGCATCTGGATGGAAAGCTTGCGGCCCTGCACGCTGAGCAATATCCCATTTGAAACCTGAAAGAGGTAAACATGTCATCCAAAGCTGATTCTGAAAGAACCGAAATGGCCCGGCGCCTGAAGGAGGCCCGTGAGTATCTTGAACTGCCTCAAGACGACGTGGCGCGAGAACTGGGAGTGCCGAGGACGGCAATCTCGTTGATGGAATCCGGACAACGGAAGGTCGAAGCGCTCGAACTGCAAAAACTGGCCCGCTTATATCAACGGCCTGTGGGGCACTTCACCGGAGAGGAATCCGCCGAGGTAGCCCTGCCACCACAGGTGGCGCATCTGGCCCGCGCCGCCTCAAAGCTATCGAACCGGGATCGCGACGAGCTTACTCGGTTTGCTGAATATCTCCAAGCCCGATCCATGGCCGAGAAGGAGTGAGCGATGAAGTCCCGACGCGATGCAATTCTTGAGGGCACGAGGACAGCGGCAAGAATTCATCGAGAGTTCGAATTGCGCCGTCAGGTGGAGGCGCAGGCGAGCAATGTTGACGTGTTTGGAACGATAGTGAAGGAGAAAATTCCCCTCGTGTTCCGCCCGCTTGACGGTCTGCTCGGCGCCTTCGTGCCGGGACCTGTTCCCGGAATCATTGTAACTACCCAGCGCCCGCTCAGCGTGCAGCGTTTCACGGGAGCCCATGAGCTGGGGCACGCAGCGATGGGCCACCAGGCCAGCCTCGATGACGAAACGATGCTGACACGATCCGAGTCCCCGAGCTGGAACTATGATCCGCTCGAGGCCGCCGCGAATGCCTTCGCCACCAGTTTTCTGCTCCCGAGGTGGCTGCTTATTTCTCAAGCCGCCCGCCATGGCTGGACCCGTCGCAATCTGGCTGCCCCGGCCGTTGTCTACCAGCTCGCCTTGAGGGCGGGCGCCAGCTACCAAGCCACCTGTCTGGCGTTATTTCGTAACGGCCTGATCGATGAGACCACATACGGAAAGCTCCGGTCAGTCGAGGTAAAGCAGTTGAAGCGCGGCCTGCTGGATGGCCATCAACTGGAGAATTGGTATCCCGACGTCTGGGTCCTCACCGAGGCCGACGAGGGATCCATGATCGAAGGTGACCCCAACGACGCTTTCGTCGTGCGGCTCAAAGAGAACAGCGGCGCTGGCTACCTGTGGAATATCGACGACTTGAAGAATGCGGGTTTCCTATTGTTCCGCGATGACCGCCTGATCCCAAGCGCTGAAGACGATGTGGGCGGCGAAGTGGAGCGCGTGTTGGGCGCGCGTCCGGGCGAGAGCCGGGTCGGTCACATCGATCTGCAGCAGACCCGCCCGTGGCAGACATCGGGGACACCGCTCAGCAGGCTTTCGTTTACGTTCGATCTGCGCGGAAAGGAGAGCGGCCGCCCACGCGCGGAACGCCGGATGGTGGCCGCTTGAATAGCATCCAAATTTCGGTGGACCTCCGGGGCCGGTTCGGCGCCGCGCGGAATCAGGGAAGTCGCCCGACCTGTATGGCCTTTGCCGCGAGCGACGCGCACTCGTTCGCCCACGGGATGGCCAAGTACCTGTCCGCGGAGTATGCGCATTACAGCGCCGCGAAGCGCCGGAAGCCGCTAGACCCGAACCGGGGAGTTCCGATGAGGTTGATGATCGACGCGGTCCGGGAGGATGGCCAACCACCGGAAGAGGTTTGGCCCTATCTTGCGGCGCTTCCGTCTCCTTTATCGGCTTGGGCGCCCCCAAAAAATACCGCACCCATCTTCCGGCACCCGATGGTGACGCGACCAACGGACGTGTCCAGCATCTTCGCGGCTCTCAATTCGGGGCAGCCCGCTCTCCTGGCGGCGCGAGTCACCGAACAGTTCTATCTGCCGGCGACGGGCTACATCATTAAAACGATCCCTGGCGACCGCGACGCGGGGAACCATGCTCTGGTTGCTGTTGGGCACGGAACGATTCGCGCCGATACCGTCCTTCTCGTGCGGAACAGTTGGGACAAGGATGGGCCGACCGGGGCCACGCCTGGGTCGCACGCGACTATTTAGCGAACCGGCTCCTGGGCGTTGCCGTTCCATTCAATTGATCAAGAGGCAGACATGATTTATCCAATATCGGCGAGAACTTCGACGGACGCCTGGCTGCAGGCGGTCAATCTGCTGAATACGATGAAGGGCCGGTGCGCGTACAACATCATCCTGGATATTGAGGATCCGATTGACCTGCCGCCCGCTGACAAGAGCGTTGCGCGATCTACGAAATCGGTCTGACCGACATATTCGCTGAACTCCATATCCCGACCTTGAGGCCGGCGCGCGCTCAAACAGCCTGTAAAGCGCATCTCTGCTTCAACTATTACCTCGACAAACGCTAATGCTCTTCGGGGATGCGAAGGCGTTCGATGGCGACCTTGTGTGGGAGCTGCCGGGGACGAGCGGGCTTGGGAACTGTCGGCGAACGGCGAGTTCAGCGGACCTGTCCCCCCAGCTATGATAAGCAATTGGGGCCGCCGCGCATCGAGCACTCCCACCCAACCGATCCGCATCGCCGCCGGGCGCCTTCCTGGTTAGCCCCTGCCTGGAACCTCGCCATGAACGCGGCCGCATTCCTCTGGTCCGCACGTCGCAGAATGCCGCACTGGGTGCCGCAGGTGCTGGGCTACGCGATTTCCGCCGGCTGCTTGGTCTGGGTGTTCCACAACTCCAAAATCGGCGATCTGCTCCCGCAGCTCCGCCAGCTCGAGTGGCAATGGGTGGCGCTCGGCATGGCTCTCGACCTCGCTGTGTACATCTCGCATGCCTGGCGGTGGGTCCTGCTCTTCCGGCCCGTGGGCCGCTTGCCGTTCTGGCGCACGGTGCAAGCCATCTACATCGGCCTGTTCGCCAACGAGGTGCTGCCCTTGCGTGTCGGCGAGCTGATCCGCTGCTATCTGGTGGCGCACTGGAACGATCAACTGCTCTCCGTGGTCTTCGCCTCCGCCGCCATCGAGCGGGTCATCGACGGTTTCTGGATGATTCTGTCGTTCGTCATCGTGGCGCAGCATCTGAAGGGCATCCCCCATTGGTTGACATATTCGGTGCGCGGGCTCGAGGTGGTGGTGATCGTAGCGGCGCTGTTGCTGGCGTACGTGATGATCCACAAGAGTCATGCGCACGCCATGGTAAAGGAGAGCCGTTGGGCCGCCACGCTGCGCCACGTGGTGGAGGGTCTGCACACCATGGGCAACTGGCGGACTCTCGCGCGCGTGGTGCCGGTAAGCTTCCTGTACCTTGTTTTGCAAGTCTTTTCCTACTGGGCGCTGATGAAGGCCTTCCAGTTGGACCTTTCCCCCTGGGATGCCGTCGCGGTGCTGGCGATCGTGCGGCTGGGCACCGTCGTCCCCAATGCTCCCGGCAACATCGGCCTCATCAACGCGGCGTGCGTGATCGCTCTCTACAACGTTTTCGGAGTGGAACGGAACGATGCAAGAGACTTTTCAATTGTGCTGTTCCTGGCCCTTACGCTGCCGTTGCTGGCCGGCGGCGCTATCGCTACGGCTCTGACCGGCCTGAATCTCGGCGAAATCCACCACCATGCCCGCCAGCGGATGCATTCTACCGAGGTCAAACCGCCCGAGGATCTCGTGTAGGTCTCATCTGCGTTTATCCGTGTTCATCTGTGGCTAATTCCATTGTGTGCATTGACGTATAATCCGCTAAGGAGATCTTCTTCCACCATGTCTGAATCCACCCCCGGACTCTCGCGCAGGCATTTGTTCGAAAAAGCCGGTGCCGCCCTTGCGGCCGGCGCCTTCACCATCGTTCGCCCGGAGGCCGTCCGGGGCTCGCAGGCGAATTCCAAGATCACCGTCGGCCTGATCGGCGTGGGCGGCCGCGGCCAATTCGACGCGTCCATCTTCAATGCCGATCCGCGCGCGCGCGTGACCGCGCTCTGCGACCTGTTCGACGACCGCATCGAAGTCGGCATCCAAAAGATCAAGGCCGAAAAGCCCGCCATCTTTAAGGACTACGAGAAGCTGCTCTCCGCCGGCGATCTCGACGCCGTGATTATCGCCACCCCGCCCTTCGAGCACCCCCGCATGCTGGAGGCCGCCATCCAGTCGCGCAAGCATGTCTACTGCGAAAAGCCCATGGGCGTGGATTTGGAAGGCGTGAAGAAGGTCATCGCCGCCGGCCGCCAAGCCGATCCGAAGAAGAATGTCTCGGTCGGGTTCCAGCAACGTTACGGCCCCGTTTACCTGGAAGCGTACAAGCGCGTAAAGGCGGGCCAGATTGGCGAATTGGTCAACGCGCGCGCCTTCTGGATCGGCGGCGATCCGTTCAAGCGCGTCCCCTATCCCGATCCCAAAATCGAGAAGCTGCGGAATTGGTTCTGCTACCGGGATTACTCCGGCGATTTCATCGTCGAGCAGGATTGCCACAACTTCGATGTGCTGCACTGGTTCCTGGACGCGCGGCCTATCCGCGCCGTCGGCATGGCTGGCACGAAGGTGCGCACTTCGATGGAGATCCTGGATCACCTGACGCTGTCGTTCGAATTTCCCAATGGCATCCACGTGAATTTCGAGGCTAACCAGATCAGCACTGGAGGATTCAGCCGCGTGGGCGAAGAATTCACCGGCACGAAAGGCGTGATCGAAACCTCGCGCGCCCGCATGGTGCACCATAAAGGGCCCAAGGACACGGAAACCATCCAGTCTCCCCGCGACATCACCAACGACGCGATTGAGGCCTTCCTGACGCGCATCCAGAACGGCGAGGTGGAAAACGTCGCCGAGCGCTCCGCCATCAGCACGCTGTTCGCGATCCTGGGCCGTACGGCGATCTATAACAATCGCGAAGCGGTCTGGAAGGACGAGTTCGGAGAGGTGTAGCCATGTTCCGGCGCGTGTTCCTTCTGTTGCTGCCCGCTGTCGCCCTGTTGGCGCAAGACGGCAAGTTGCGCGTGATTGCTTTCGGCGCCCATCCGGACGATTGCGACATCCGCGCCGCCGGAACCGCCGCCAGGTTCCACGCGCTCGGCCACGCCGTGAAGTTTGTTTCGGTCACCAACGGCGATGCCGGACATCAGACTATGGGCGGCGGCGCGCTGGCCAAGCGCCGCCGCGCCGAAGCCGAGGAGTCCGGCAGGCGGCTGGGCATTCCTTACGAGGTGCTCGACAATCACGATGGAGAACTGCTGCCCACTCTGGACGTGCGCGGGCAGATCATCCGGCGCATACGGCAGTGGAACGCCGATATCGTGCTGGCGCCGCGGCCCAACGATTATCACCCGGATCACCGCTACACTGGCGTGCTGGTCGAGGACGCCGCCTACATGGTGGTGGTCCCCAACGTCTGCCCCGATACGCCGCCACTGCGCAAGAATCCGGTATTTCTTTACTATGAGGACCACTTCCAGAAACCGTCGCCGTTCCGCCCGGATGTAGCCATCGACATCGACGATGTCTTCGATCTGAAAGTCGGCGCGCTGGATGCGCACGTCTCGCAGGTCTATGAATGGCTGCCGTGGGTGGATGGCAAGCTCGACACCGTACCCAAAGATCCGGCTGAGCGTAAGAGGTGGCTGGCCGAGAGCCGCGCGTACGATGTCACGCCGGCCGTGCGCCGGGCCCTGGAGAAGTGGTACGGCCCGGAGCGCGCCGCCAAGATCCGCCACGCGGAAGCCTTCGAAGTCTGCGAGTACGGGCGCCAACCCACCGACGACGAACTGCGTGCGCTGTTCCCGATGTTGGGACACTAAAGACGAAACCGCCGATGCACGCGGATGCACGCCGATGGTTCCCAATCCATCAGCGTGAATCGGCGTGAATCGGCGGTTGCTTTTGGTTTTTACATCCGGGCGCTCACCCGCACGAAGGCGTTAATCAGCGGGTGCGGCTTGCCTTACTCCGACGACGCGCAGATCCGCTCTCCGAGAAGCCTCACAGCACCAGGCACGAACCCTCGATGCACACAGATGCCAGCCGATAGTCCTCAATCCATCAGCGTGAATCGGCGTGCATCGGCGGTTGCTTTGGTCTTTATATCCGGCCGGCGCTCGCCTGCACGAAGGCGTTAATCAGCGGGTGCGGCCTGCCTGCCTCCGACGACAACTGCGGCTGAAACAGCGTAGCGATGAAAAAGGGATGATGCGGCAGTTCCGCTACGCGCACATCTCCGTTCTCCGAGAAACCCGACAGCACCAGGCCGGCAGCCTCCAGCGCTTCGCGGTACGCCGGATTCACCTCATAGTTGCAGAAGTATCGTTCCGAAGTCTCGTCGCGCCCGAAGATTTCCCAGGCTCGCGTGCCGCGCCGCAGGCGGATGTTCCCCGCCGCATGCAGGCTGGGCGCGCCCGCCGACCGGTCCGGCATGGGACAGGCAACCGCCGTGATGAGCAGGTGCGCGGAGGGCACGCCGTGCTCCGCCGAGTCCGCATCCGCCAGCCCCATCACGTTCCTGGCATACTCTAACAGAGTATGTTGGAAGCCCCCTCAAGTGCCGATCAGGGGCCACAGCTCGGTGCGCGCGAACCGTATGGCCTCAAACGCTCCCTCCATGCTGCGGTACGGACTGCCGGATGCGACGAAAAGTCCATCGTAGTTGCGCAGAATCCGGCCCGCATCGCGCGCCACGCATCCGGTAGCCACCCACTTGGCCTCCATGCGCAGCCCCAGCGCCTCCGCGGAGTGCTCCAGCGCGGCGCTAGTGGCATGGTGCGTGTGATATTCCGGGTTGAAGTCGCCGACGATCGCGATGCGAACGGTGCCGCTCACGCCGCACGCTCCGCGCACTCCGCCGCATACCACGCCGCGTAGGCGATGCCGTAATGCTGCTCTAATCCGGCGACCTTAGAGGCGGAACCCGGGGGCACCTGTCTCTGGTCGCACGCGAGTCCCGCGGCAGTGAGCCCCGTGCCCGTTCCAATTCGCGCATTCAGCAGATCGATCCGGGAGTGTATGATAATCTCACAATCCTACCGGCCCGGAAGTGGAATTGCAAGTCGTTTGCGCGGCCCGCCACTACTGTGGTCTCAGCCACGGCGCTCACGCGCCCGCCGGCGTCAGCCTCCCCCATCATTGCGCCGCTACTGCGGCGCGAGCTTGAAGACCACGCCGGTAGACGCTTTCCCGCCGGAGTAAGTGGTCCCATACAGGTTGCCCGACGGGTCGCGGATCACACCTGCGTCGGGAGCGCCCCCATCGACGCCGCCGGTGAAGCTGTACAGCACCGTCTCCTGACCTGATAGATCCAGCTTGTACACCACGCCCGCATTGGCTGAGCCGCCTTTTTGGGTGGTTCCGTATAGGTTCCCCGCCGAGTCGCTAATCACTCCCGCTACGGGGTTGCCCCCATCGGCCCCGCCCGTGAAGCTGTGCAGCACGGTCTCATTGCCGGAGGTATCCAGCTTGTACACCACGCCCGCGCCCGCTGCTCCTCCATACTCAGTAGTTCCGTAGAGGTTGCCCGCTGCGTCGCGGATCACACCGGCGCGGGCGTAGCTTCCATCGGCCCCACCCGTAAAGCTGTACAGCACCGTCTCCCGGCCGGACGTGTCCAACCTGTACACCACGCCTGATTCCTTTGTGCCACCCGAGATAGTAGTCCCGTAAAGGTTTCCGGCCGAGTCGCGGATTACGCCGGCGTAGGGGTAGCGTCCATCGGCCGTGCCCGTGAAACTGTACAGCACTGTCTCATGTCCGGCCGCATCCAGCTTGTACACCACGCCCGCGCCGGCTGTACCGCCAAGGTAAGTAGTCCCGTAGAGGCCGCCCGCCGAGTCGCCGATGACACCCGCATAGGGAACGGCCCCATCGTCCGAGCCCGCGAACGTGTGCAACACCGTCTCCTTGCCGGCAGGATCCAGCTTGTACACCACGCCAAAGCCCGTGCCGCCGTAGGCCGTAGTCCCGAATAGGTTGCCGGACGAATCGCGGATTACACCTGCGTAGGGACCGCCCCCATCGGCCAAGCCCGTAAAGGTGTACAGCACCGTCTGGCCGGCAGTGTCCAATTTGTAGACCACGCCCGCGTTCGCCGCGCCGCCATCGTAAGTAGTTCCATAGAGGTTGCCTGTCGGGTCGCGCATCACCCCTGCGTCGGGATAGCTGCCCGCGGCCGCACCCGGAAAGCCGTACAGTACCGTCTCCTGGCCGGATGCATCCAGCTTGAACACCACCCCCACGTTCGCTGCGCCACCGTAGCCAGTAGTCCCGTAGAGGTTGCCTGCAGAGTCGCGGACCACACCTGCGGTGGTGTAGCCCCCATCGGCCCCGTTCGTGAAGCTGTACAGCGCCGTCTCCTGGCCGCTCGTATCCAGCTCGTACACTACGCCCGAGATTCCTGCGCCGCCGGCATAAGTCGTCCCGTAGAGGTTGCCTGCCGGGTCGCGGATCACACCTGCCGCCGGGTAGCCCCCGTCTGCCCCGCCCGTGAAGTTGTACAGCACCGTCTCCTGGCCGGATGCATCCAACTTGTAGACTACGCCCCAGTCCGCTGTGCCGCCAAAGTAAGTGGTCCCGTAGAGATTGCCTGCCGAGTCGAGGATCACGCCTGCGTAGGGTTGGCCCCCGTCGGCTCCGCCCGTGAAGCTGTGCAGCACCGTTTCGTGGCCGGCCCCATCCAGCTTGTACACTGCACCCGCGAACCCTGTGCCGCCAGCGTTGGTCGTCCCGTAGAGGTTACCCGCCGAGTCGTGGATCACACCTGCGAGAGGGTCGCCCCCATCGGCCCCGCCTGTGAAGCTGTAGAGCACCTTCTCATGGCCGGCCGTATCCAGCTTGTAAACCACGCCAAAGCCCGCTCCGCCGTTGACCGTAGTGCCGTACAGATTGCCCGCGGAGTCGCGGATCACACCGGCTGCGGGGTAGCCTCCATCGGCCCCACCCGTGAAGCTGTGCAGCACCGTCTGGTGGCCGGCGCCATCCAGTTTGTACACTACACCCCAGCCCGCTCTGCCGCCTTCGAATGTCGTCCCGTAAAGGTTGCCTGCCGAGTCGCCGATCACGCCTGCCTGGGGATTTCCGCCATCGGCCCCACCGGTGAAGTTGTACAGAACAGTCTCCTGGCCGGCCGCATCCACCTTGAACACGACGCCCCAGCCCGCTGCGCCGCCGCTCTGCGTAGTCCCATAAAGATTCCCGGCCGAGTCGCGGATGACACCCGCGTAGGGCCTAGCTCCCCTCAGTGGGCTTGCGAAATTGTGCAGCACGGTTTCACTCGCCGTCTGTGCCTGCGCAGTCCCGATTCCCATTGCGGCTACTATGCACGCCAGCCATGATAGGCCGAAACGTTGCGGAGAACACGTGGAGCGCCTCACGCGGCTCTGTTGTTGTATCTTCAGCATGAGCTTTCCATTAAAGCACGCTTGCTCGAATCTACTAAGTCTGGAGTTCTGCACTCGCGTGCCCACCAGCCACTGTATACCGAGTTAGTCTCAATTCCGATTTCAGTCAGCGCCTCAGGCAGTCGCGCACAGGTATCTCCGGCTCCAAATGTACCCATCAGACCCGCGCCCGCCCGAACACTCCGAAACCGGCCACGCGCCCCGCTCTGCTAAACTCGGGATTGGGGATGCCAAAGTTCTACACCCGGCCGGAGCTGATCGCGCAGCGCGCCCGCTGGAAGCTCGCCGCCAAGACCGTGGTTTTCACCAACGGCTGCTACGATCTGCTTCATCCCGGACACGTCCGCCTGCTCGAAAAAGCGCGCTCGCTGGGCGACGTCCTAATTCTGGCTCTGAATTCCGATGCGAGCGTACAGCGCCTCAAGGGACCCACACGGCCCCTCATCCCTGAAATGGAACGGGCCGAGTTGGCGGCCGGTCTCCAGGCCGTGGACGCCGTCACCTTGTTCGAGGAAGACACGCCCCGCGAGCTGATTGCGGCCCTGCTTCCCGATATCCTGGTAAAAGGCGCCGACTGGGCCCATTGGATCGCCGGGCGCGAAGAAGTGGAGGCTGCCGGCGGCAGGGTGTTGGCCCTGAGCTTGGAACCGGGCTATTCAACTACCGGAATAGTAGAAAAGCTGCTGACGCGAACTTGATCCACCCTGCCATACGTGACCTTTTCCTCGGCCTGAGCCGCCATCCGGCTTTTCAGGAGCTGCTCAGGTGCCTTCCGTCAGCCGGCGCCGTATCACTCTCCGGGCTGACGACTACTGCCAAGGCTGTCTATTCCGTACTCCTCTGGCAACTGACCGAACGTCCTTTGGCAATTATAGTAGATGGCAACAAGCGCGCCGAGGAGCTCTTTGAAGCTTTAGAAACATTCTATGCGTTGCTCGTACCCGGCCGCGACTATGCCGGCCCGCAACTACTTCCCGCACTGGATGTTCTGCCGATGCAAGGCATGTCGCCACACGCCGAGATCTGCGAACAGCGGGCGATAGGACTGTGGCGGCTGGCGACTCGCCGCGTGCCAGTGGCCATCATGCCGGTGGCTTCCGCGCTGCTGCGCAGCGAGTCAGCCGATTTCTACAGGCAGCTTGCCCTCACGCTGCGCGTCGGCGACGAAGTGCCCATGGACGATGTAGTAGCGCACCTGGCAAGTGTGGGCTACGAGCGCCGCGAGCCGGTTGAAATGGTTGGCGAATACTCCGTTCGTGGTGGCATCCTCGATGTGTTCTCGCCGGAAGCCGCCAAGCCCGTTCGCGTGGATCTGTTCGGCGACACGCTCGAATCCATCCGTCGCTTCGACGTGGAATCGCAACGCTCAATCCTCAAGCTCGAAGAAGCTGTACTACTACCCTTGACGGAATATCAGAAATCGCGCGTGTTGTTGGAAGAGCTGGCCGAGCGCCTGCGGGAATCAGGCGTACCTGCGCGCGACCTTCCGCCTCCCGGCGATCCCTTCCCCGGCTGGGAGTTGCTCGTTCCTATGGTCCGGCCGCGCCGTAACTCGGTACTCGCTTTGCTGGACAGGCCCTTGGTCCTTTGGGACGAGCCGGAGCAGCTACGCGGCGCGGCCGAGCGGCTCTGGAAGAGGCTGGAGCAGACTCCCGCCTCGCCTATATACGACTCTGGTAGTATTTTCTTCCATTGGGAAGAGCTGGAAGGCCAAGCCGCAACCGCGCCGCAGATCAGCTTGCAGGAACTCGAGGTGCTAACGGAACTGGCGACGAGCCAGCCCCCAGCCCGCAATCCCCAGCCTTCAGCCGCTAGCCCCCCAGCCACCAACTTCTACATTCCGACCCGCCCCTCCCTGACCTTTCACGGCAACATGCAGGTGGCCATCGCCGAAGCGCGTAACCTGGCAGAATCCGGCGCCCGCGTGGCGTTTTTCGCCGAATCCACCGGCGAACTGGAACGCGTAGCCGACATCTTCAACGAATACGGCGTGCCGTATCAGCTTGGGCTGGAGCAGTCCGATTCGCCTCCCGAATACCTCGCCGAGCGCGCCTACATGGCGGGATCGGTTGCATCCATCTATCTCATCCGTGGGGCTGTACGCCGCGGCGTGGTCTTCCGCGATGCAGGCCTCGCCATCTTCGGCAGTGAAGACCTGTTCGAAACCTCCGAATTGGTCGCGCGCGCCCCGGCGGGCAAAACCGCGCTCGCCACCTTCACCGCCGACCTGATCGATCTGAAACCGGGCGACTACGTCGTACACGCCGAGCATGGCGTGGCCCGCTTTCTCGGCTTGCGGGAGATCGACCACGGCGAGGCCCGCGGCGATTACATGCTGCTGGAATACGCGGCCGAGGCCAAGCTGTACGTGCCGCTCACCCGGATGGACCTGGTCCAGCGTTTCCGCGGCGCAGGCGAATCCGCCCCCGCACTCGACCGCATGGGCGGCGCCACCTGGAGCCGCACCAAGACTCGCGTCAAGGCTAAAATGCGCGACATGGCCGGCGAGTTGCTCAAGCTCTACGCTGCGCGCAAAATGACCGAAGGCTTCGCCTTCTCGCACGACAGCAACTGGCAGCGCGAGTTTGAAGATGCTTTCGAGTTCACCGAAACCCGCGATCAGCTCAGCGCCATCAAGGATATCAAGCGCGACATGGAGACCGGCCAACCCATGGACCGCCTGCTGTGCGGCGACGTGGGCTACGGCAAGACGGAAGTCGTCATGCGTGCCGCTTTCAAGGCCATGGGGGACGGCAAGCAGGTTGCCGTCCTTGCTCCTACAACCGTCCTGACTTTTCAGCACTACGAGACTTTCAAACGCCGCTTCCAGCCGTTCCCCATCCGCGTGGAGATGCTAAGCCGCTTCCGTACTCCTAAGGAGATCAAGGTGGTGCTGGCGGACTTGGCGGAGGGCAAGGTCGATTTGGTAGTCGGCACGCACCGCCTCCTATCGCAAGACGTGGTCTTCCGGGATCTAGGGCTGGTCATCGTGGACGAAGAGCAGCGCTTCGGGGTGAAGCACAAAGAGCGCCTGAAGCAACTCCGGAACAGTGTGGATGTGATCAGCATGAGCGCCACGCCCATTCCCCGCACACTACATATGTCGTTGTTAGGTCTGCGCGACATGTCGGTTATCGAAACCCCACCCAAGGACAGGCTCTCCATCCAAACCACGGTGGCCCACTTCCGACCGGAGCTCATCCAAACGGCTATCGAACTCGAAATAGGCCGGGGCGGGCAAGTCTACTTCCTGCACAACCGCGTGGATTCGATCTGGGCGCGTGCCGCCGCGATACAGCAGCTCGTTCCACAGGCGCGCATTGGAGTCGGCCACGGCCAGATGGGAGAGGCAGAGCTGGAGAAGACCATGCTCAAGTTCATGCGGCACGAATACGATGTCTTCGTCTGCACGACAATTGTAGAAAATGGCCTCGATATCCCGCTCGCCAACACCATGATCATCGAAAACGCGGAGCGCTACGGTCTCGCCGAGCTGTACCAGCTTCGCGGACGCGTGGGCCGGTCCAACCGGCGCGCTTACGCCTATCTGCTGGTGCCGCCGGATACCCAGCTCACCGAAGTGGCCCGCAAACGCCTGGCGGCGCTCAAGGAGTTCAGCGACCTCGGCGCCGGCTTCAAAATCGCCGCCCTCGACCTGGAGTTGCGTGGCGCCGGCAACCTGCTTGGAGGCGAGCAGCACGGTCACATCAACGCGGTGGGCTTCGATGTGTACGTGCGGCTGCTGGAGGAGACCGTCCGCGAGCTGAAGGGCGAAGATATCCCGCCGGAGATTCATTCGAGCCTGAACCTGGGCCTCGATATACGCATTCCGGCGGACTACATTTCCGACGAAAACCAGCGGCTGCGCGCGTACCGCCAGATCGCCAGCGCCGGCACCCCCGCCGACCGCGAACGAGTAGAAAAAGAGCTGGAAGACCGTTATGGTCCGGTGCCCGAGGCGGTGCGCAATCTGCTGGAGTATTCCGAGCTGAAGACCATCGCGGAAAAGTTGGGAATCGAAGCCATCGGGCGGCGGCAGAGTTTGCTGAACGTCAAGTTCCACCAGGAGTCGCACATCGATCCCGCGCGTTTGATGAACCTGGTGAGCCACAGCCGCGGCGCGCAGTTCACGCCCGCCGGTGTACTCATCCTGCCGCTGGATGGCGCCACGGGTCCGGGGCAGATTCTAGATTTTCTGAAGGACAGCCTGCAGCAACTGACGTAGCGTGGCGGTGGCGCAGGCACTGCTGCCTGCCGCACCGGCATTCTTGCCGGTGCAGGCGAGCCTTGCTCGCCGCGGCGCCTACACTCTACGCAGCACCCGCGCCGGCAAGGTGACGATGGCCCACACCAATTCCAGCACGCCTTCCACCGCCACGCCCACGATCCGAAAGGGCAACAGCAGCAGCCAGACGAGCGGATAGAGAACCAGCGCCACCAAGGCCAGCGGCCAGTAGAAGAACAACAGCACGCACCACAACAGGAACGTCAACATAGGACCTCCCCGCGGAGCGAGTCCTCGGCGTCCTCGACATCGTCGAACATCGGGACAATCTCGCTGATGCGCGTCATCTCCAGGACTTCGCGCACGCGCGCGTTCGCGTTTGCCAGCACCAACTGGCCCCCTCGGCGTTGCAGCGCTTTATGAAGCTCGACGACAAAAGCCAGGCCCGTCGAATCGACATACGGAACCTCGCTCAGGTCGACGACTGCATTGACGATTCCGGCTCTTTCGAGGCCGTTCTTCGCCGACAGAAATGCAGCGTCGGAGCCGGTAACGAACCGGCCCGCGAGGCGCAGAATACCCACGCCGTCACGAATCTGAGATTCCAATCGCATACGAACTCCGGAAGATTATGATTCCTTATGGTAGTGCCGCGAACCATTCAAAACGTTTCAATAATTAGACGTTTGAGCAGCCGGAAAGGTTCATTAAAGTTCGTATGTGGCAGAATAGAAACCACATGGTTCAGACGGCGGACATCGTCATCATCGGCGGCGGTATCGTGGGCTCGAGCGTCGCCTGGCACCTGACGCAAGCGGGGTGCCGCAGCGTGCTGGTGATCGAGCGCGAGAGCCAGCAAGGACTGGGATCTACGGGCAAGAGCATGGGCGGCGTGCGCGCGCAGTTCGCGACCGACGTGAACATACGCATGTCGCTGTACTCCATCCCCATCTTCGCCGCTTTTGACGAGATCACCGGATATCCGTCCGGCTACAAATCGCACGGCTACCTGTTCGTGGCCACCGCGCCGCGGCATCTCGAGTACTTGCGGCGCAACTTTACGCGGCAGGTCGCGTTGGGCTTGCAGGCCGTGGAGATGCTCGGCCCGGAAGAGGTGCGGCGCAAGGTTCCGCAACTGCGCGGCGACGATATTCTGGGGGGCAGCTTTTGCGCGACGGACGGCTTCGTGGATCCTTACAGCGTCATGAAAGGCTTCATGGCCGCGGCAACCGAACGCGGTGCGACACTGTGGCGTGGCGTCGAAGTCACCGGCATCGATCTGGATGCGCGCGGTGTCGCCGGCGTGCGCACTACCAACGGTCCCGTCGCCACGCGCACGGCGGTGGATGCGGCCGGGCCATGGGCCGCGCGAGTCGCTCAGCTTGCGGGCATCGATCTTCCGGTGGTGCCGCTGCGCCGCATGCTGGTGCCCACCGAGCCATTCCCCGGATTGCCGGAGCGGCTGCCGATGGTGATCGACATGACCACCGGTTTCCATTTCCGCCCGGAGGGAGTCGGGCTGTTGATGGCCTGGAACGATCCGGAGGAGACTCCCGGCTTCAAGACCGCATTCGATCCAGCATTCATCGAGAAGATACTGACCCACGCAGTCGCGCGCGTGCCCTGCTTTGAGGACTTGCAGGTGAATCCGCGCCGCGCTTGGGCGGGCCTCTACGCAGTCACACCGGATCATCACGCCATCATCGGTCCCGCTCCGGAGGTGCGGGGCCTGTTCTTCGCGAACGGCTTCAGCGGCCACGGTGTCATGCATTCTCCCGCTACCGGCCGCCTCGCCGCCGACCTGATCCTGCATGGTTCAAGCAGCCTGCTCGACGCGGGTGACCTGAGCCTGTCGCGGTTCGCCGAAGGCCGCATGCTGGAAGAAACCGCCGTCCTGTGACGTGGCGCAGGCACTCCTGCCTGCCGCGCCGGCACTCTTGCCGGCGCAGGCGAGCAAAGCTCGCCATGTCACGAAAATCGAGAGACGATCAAAAATGCACCGCCGATGGCGATAACGTCCTCGAGAAGAGCGATCGGAAGATCGTTCCCGCCAATCGCTCTGACCAACCGCGCCCGGAACTCGTAGCCGCCCAGCGTACCCGCTACCGCGCCGAGCACACCCGCCAGCAGGCCCCCGATCAGAGCCTGGCTCGCCGCGCCAACTGCGGCTCCGGACAATGCACCGGTAACCACCCGAGTAATAAATCCTGGAGGCGCTTTGCGGCTGGGCGTCTTCGGCAGCTTGTCGGCGATCAACTCCCCAACCGCCAGTACGCTCACGATGTACGGCGTGGCCGCGAAGCCCAGAAAGCCCAGCGGGGTGTCGTTCAGATGCAGCCATCCGAGGCGGGCAGCCCAACTGACCGCCGCGGGCGCGGTCAGCGAACGAAGTCCGGCAACCACGCCAATGAGAAACGCCAAAACGTATACGGACATGATCTACTCCTATCCGGCGAGTGGTTGAAGCTCGCCAAGCATCGTCGGAATCAATTCCGACACGGTAGGGTGAATGTGCACGGCCCTCTGAATCGTGGTGTAGGGCGCCTTGGCATACATGATATCCAGGATCGAGTGAATCGCCTCATCGCCGCCAGTGCCCAGGATGGCGGCGCCCAGGATCAGTTTCGTGTGTGCGTCGATCACGATCTTCATGAAGCCCTGCGTTTCGCCCTTCTCCACGGCACGTCCGACTTTGGTCATGGGGCGCTTGCCGGCCAGCGCGCTGCGGCCCGACTGGCGGACCTCGGCCTCGGTGAGGCCGCAGCGCCCCAGCGGCGGATCGATGTACAGCGCATAGGCTAGGATGCGATCGCTGACCCGGCGCGGGTCGTTATCCAGAAGATTCGCCGCCACAATTTCGAAATCGTTGTAAGAGGTGTGCGTGAACCCGCCTTTACCGTTGCAGTCGCCTAGCGCCCATATGCCCGGCGCGCTGGTGCGCAATTGATCGTCGACGGCGATATACCCGCGCTGGTCTACTGCGACGCCGGCTTTTTCCAGGCCGAGGTCGTCCGTGTTCGAGCGCCGTCCGGTGGCCAGCAGCACATGCGAACCACGGATCTCCAGGGAGTCCTCGGCGCAATCCGCGTGCACGACAATCTCCCCGCTACGTTTGGAAAGGGCGATGCACTTCGCGTTCAGGCGCACGCCGATCCCTTCCCCCTCCAGGATCTCCCGAACGGCGGCGGACACATCTTCGTCCTCACGCTGAATCAGCCGCGCTCCCATTTCGACGATCGTGACTTCGCTTCCAAAACGCCGGTACATCTGCCCGAACTCCAGACCGACATAACTGCCGCCCACGATGATCAGGTGCTTGGGGAGAAAGTCGATGCCCATCATGGAGCTGTTAGTGAGATAGGGGACCTCGTCTAGTCCGGGTATTTCTGGCCTCGCCGCGCGCCCGCCCACGTTGATGAAAATGCGCGACGCTGTCAGCCTGTCCGCGCCTACGCTGATCTCGTGGGGCGATTCGAAACGGGCGTGGCCCTCATAGACGGTGCAGTTCTCCATGCTCTTCAGCCACGACTCCAGGCCCGTCCGCGATTTCCCCGATATGGCATCCTTCCTGGCTTTCACGCGTTTCATATCGACAGTCGCGCCGCTGCCGACATCGACCCCGAATTCGGCTGCGCGGTGGACCATGTGGGCCGCGTAGGCGCTGGCGACCATGGTCTTCGTGGGGATGCAACCGGTGTTGACGCAGGTGCCGCCGAACAACTTGCGCTCGACGATGGCGACCTTCATCCCCGCCTTGGCAAGGCGCTGCGCTAAGGAGGGGCCGGCCTGACCAGTGCCGATGACGATCGCGTCGTAAGTTGTCATCGACACTTCAGCGTTCCTCCAACTCCTTCAGCACTTCCATCAGCACCGTTCCCACTACCTCGAAGCTGTGCGCGCTCAGCTTGTCGATGGTATCTTCGGGCGTGTGCCAGTAAGTCTTGTCAAAGTCGATCAGGTCTACGGCGTTGACGCCCATGTGCACGAACGGCATGTGGTCGTCGTCGGTGGCGAAGCCGTCTTTCAAGAAATACTTGCCGTAGCCCAGCCGTTCTGCCGTGCTCCAGATCAGCTTGCGGAGCGTGGGCGAGGAGTTCTGTTCATCTAGAATGTCCAAATCCTTGTCGCCGATCATGTCCACATTGATCAGGGCCTTGATCCGGCTGAGAGTGCTGTCGGCAGCCCAGCGTTCCGCAAGATGCCGGCTGCCGTAAAGGCTGTCCTCGGCGGTCCATTCCTCGCGAATGGCCTCCTCGCCATCGAACCACACGAGGTAGACATCGTCTTTGCGCGGCGCGCCTTGAAGCGCTTCGGCCATTTCCAGCAGGAAAGCGGTGGAGGAGCCGCCATCGTCGGCGCCCACGAAACGCACCAGCGGCTTCAGCTTGGTGTCGTAGTGTCCGGTGAAAACCACGGCGCGGCCGGACTTTCCCGGAAAGCGCGCGATGATGTTCACCATGGCGATGGGACCTTTCGGCGTTTGAGCGGTGAAGCTATCCTGGGTGACCTCGCACCCGCGCACCTTCAACTGCGCGAGCAGGTAAGCACGCAGGCTGCGAAGTTCCGCGGACCCCGGCGGACGCGGCCCGAACGATACGGTCTTGCGCGCGTACTCCATCGCGTGCGCTCCGCTGAAGTCGCGGGCTTGCGCCGCGAGCGCCCCCGCTGCCATCAGGAGCGCGACAAGCGCGACCGCCACGATCACGACGATTTTCTTGCCGTGCATATATATCCGAGAGTGAAATTGCGGTCCCGGTCCAGGAAATCCAGAGCCGGGATCACCAGCGCCGGCGGAACCAGCAACAGCGCGGCTGGAAGAAAACCAATCCATCGCAGGCCCCCCGCAAAGAATTGTAGCCCGTTCAACAAGCGGCGCGCGAGAAGGCGGAAATATCCGCCCACGGGATGGATCTCGATCTCGACCATACCCGCGCGCTCCAATAAGTATGCCATGCCGTAACGCGTGTAGCGATAGTAATCGTGCGGCGCCTGGTGCACTTCCCACTCGTGCGGAACGATGGCCAGCAGCGGCGCGCGGGGCGCCAGGGTACGCGCAATCTCCTGCAAAACGCGACCCGGCTCCCGCACATGTTCCAGCGTGACGATGTGTATGGCGGCGTCGAAGCAACCGGAAGCGAACGGCAGGCAGGCGAGGTCGGCCACGGTGTCGAGTTGACTGTAGTCCCACGCGCCATCGCCCACAGCCAGATCCACGCCGCAATAGCGCTGCCGCGCGAAATAGCGTGCGTAGCGGCCCTGGCCTGCGCCGGCATCGAATACGCGCGCGCCCGCGGGCAGCCCGGCCGCAAAACGGCCCACTGCCGCTTCGATGGCGGCTTCGAAGTGCAGCACGTACCGGTTCAGCCAGGCCGGCAAACGGTCCACGATGGCGGAGCAGCTCATGCCTTCTTGCGCGCCTCGATCATGATGGTGGATCCCGCGTGAAAAGCCGCTTCCAGCAGCGTGAACGGAACGGCGGCGGCCAGCAGCGCGAAATGCGCGAGATCCTTGAGCAGCCTGGCGGACGGCGTTTCCCTCAGGCCGCGGACGCGCCGGGCCATGGGGTCGAGGGCGGGCGCCAGGCTGGTCGCCAGACCGGCGGGATTGTCACGCAGGGAAAAGTACTTGCGCCGCAGCACCTCGAATCCGGCGGCCGAAAGGAGCGCCCCCAGATCGCGGGCGCGGAAATCCACCAAATGGCGCGGCACATCCATGCCGTTCCAGCGGCGGCCCAACAGCCGGAATTGCCAGCACGCTGCGTTGGGCACCTGCACGATCAGGCGGCCGTTGGGCTTGAGCAGCGACCGCGCGCATTCCAAATACGTGCGCGGATTGTAGAGGTGCTCGAGCACATGAAACATGGTGATGGCGGCGCAGGCGCCCGGGGCCAGCGGCGCGCGCGCCAGATCCCCGCAGATCGCGGGCACGCCATTGGTGTGCCACGCCACGGCCGCGGCTTCCGGCGAAAAATCCAGGCCGATGGCAGGCAAGCCGCGCTCCCGCAATATGCGCGGAAACAAGCCGCC
>Ga0187855_10001025_pt1 | contig 22818 bp, 21 predicted proteins | sample June2016WEW_8_10_2_FD_132969 | JGI IMG/M metagenome (GOLD analysis project Ga0187855, IMG submission 132969) | Peatland microbial communities from SPRUCE experiment site at the Marcell Experimental Forest, Minnesota, USA - June2016WEW_8_10 | ecosystem: Environmental > Terrestrial > Soil >...
CCCACCGCACCAACTGATCACGCTCAGCGTCAGTCAACTCCAACACCTGCTTGGGCCGTCCAGTTCTTGGCATACCACAGCATACCAAACTTAACCAGCGAACTTACGGCGCGGGACACTAGCTGGCTATCGACCTGGGCGCTCGAGTAGACCTCGGACCGAGGGTCTACGCGAAACTGGAAAGGGACACATGCTCTGCACATTGACCGCCCGCCGCTTGAAGCCCGGCGCCTACGATGCGTTCCGCGCGGCATGGGATCCTGGCGACGCCGCCGCGGAAGTAATCGAGCGTTGGCGCCCGATCTACCACGTCCGCGACGTCAGCGACCCCGACATCGTCATCTCGTTCGGCTTCTTCAACGGCTCATTGGAGGAGCTCGCTGAAGTCCAGGCTCAGGCAGGTCGAGGCGATCAGGTTGCCCGCATCGCGCAGAACGTTGAGGAGGTGCTTCTCGACGGCGCTTATGAGGTGGTCGAGAAGCTGGATAGCATCGCCTCTGACGGTCGTTGACGCGGCATGGAGAGCGCACTGCGCCGCGCCGGCTCCTGCTTGTGGGTTAACATCGATCGATGGGTGTGGCGGAGGAGCTTCGTCGGCGGGCGCGGACGACATGGGCATCGGGCGACTGGGATAGCTTCTCGCGGCTGGTCGAGCCGGTTGGGGCTCTCGTGCTCGATCGGATCGAGGTTGAGCCGGGGATGGATCTGCTGGACGTGGGAACTGGCAGTGGCGGCAATGTTGCAATTCCGGCTGCGTTGCGCGGGGCAACGGTTGTGGGCTGCGACGTGACGCCCGAGCTGTTCGTGTATGCGCGTCGCCGCGCTGCTGCGGCAGGCGTCGAGGTCGAGTGGGTGGAGGCCGACGCGCAGGCTCTGTTGTTCGGGGACGCTAGCTTCGATCGCGTTACCTCCACGTTCGGTGCGATGTTCGCGCCCGATCATCTCCGCGCGGCCGCCGAGCTGGTTCGGGTCTGCCGGCCCGGAGGGCAGATCGCAATGACCACCTGGGTCAACGACGGCTTCGCCGGGGAGCTTTTCACACTGACGGGCTCGTTCATGCCTCCTGCGCCGCCAGGCGTGCAGCCGCCACCGCTGTGGGGGGTCGAGGAGCACGCGCAGGAAGCGTTCGCTGCTGCTGGCGCCTCGGCCACGATCGAACGCGAGACCGTCGACTTCGACTTCCCCTCGGTCGAGGACGCTGTGCAGCGCTATGCAAAGGATTTTGGGCCGTTCGTTATCGCCCGGGGAGCCCTTGAGCCGCAGGGGCGGTGGGAGGAGTTCCTACAGGCGTTCGCTGACCTCGTTCGCCGGTTCAACCCCGCGAGCGATGGGACGGCGAAGATCCGCTCCGACTACTTCGTGATCCGCGTCGAGCGCTGACATATCGAGCACATCTCAGGACACCAACTGGACGACCACCACCACGATCACGACCACTATTACGATCAGCAGCAGCGGTATGAGCATCACTACGGGACGCCTGGCGCGCGGCGGAAGTTTGATCAGGAGGGGTAGCAGACGCCTCCCGAGCGGGGATTTCATCAGCAGGCGCACCGGCAGTGGCAGTGTCCCGGGCGGGCCGCCGCCGGGAGGGCCGGGAAAGCCGCCGCCTGGCGGTCCGGGAGGAGTGCCGGCTTGTGGTCCGGCAGGTCCACCGCTTGGGGGGCCGGGACGCCCTCCCGGTGTGGGTCCGGAAGGAGCGCCAGAGGACCGCTCGCCTGCATCCCCGCCGGCGGCGCTCGGGGTCTGCGGCACGACGTTGCGCACCACGGTCTTATCCACGCCCTCGACCGGCCGGCTGCGGATCACGGTGCGATTCGGGTCCACCGGAGGCTGATCGCCGGCGGCTTTGCGCAACACGGTCCGCTGGGGATCATCGACGGCGGGCTCATCGACGACGGGCTCCTCCACCACGGGGATCTCCACGGCGAACAGCGTGATCCCCATCTTCAGGCTGGCGTTGCTGGTCAGCGTCGTCACGCCCGCGATGCGCTGTCCGTCGACGAACGTGCCGTTGAGCGAGCCGAGGTCCTCGATCTCAAGGCCTCCGGCTACCGGGCGGATGGTTGCGTGCCGGCGCGACATCTCCGAGTCCTCGACGGTCAGATCCGCGCCCTCGCGGCCGATCACCAGCTCTCGGTCGCACTCGATGCTCTGTCCCTCGCGGGGGCCGGTTGTGATCGTCAACGTGGGCATCGTGCTGGGCGGCAGCCTAATGGTATGGGGAGCCCGCGTCAACTTTTCGGCCGAGCCCGCGCAAGCATCCCGTCGATCAGGCGGCGAGCTTCCCGCCGCACTTGCGTCAAACCGCGTGTCTCCTTGCCACCAAGCGCCGGGGTAGCCGCCAAGCCTCCCGGGGAGGCGTCGCGGCGAGGCGCGGCAGCCGCCAGCACCTCACCCCATGATAGGCTCGCGCCAAGGCCAACTATGGGAGGACTATCGGTCCGGCGCCAATGATCGAGCTTGCCTCCATCTTCACAGTCGCCTCGGGCATCGGCTATCCGCTGATCTTCTTGATCGTGGTGATCGAGACGGGCTGCGGCGTCCCGATCGCGCCCGGTGAAATCGCGGTCGTCACCGGTGGAATCGCCGCCAGCAGCGGCAGGCTGAATATCTTTGCCGTGATCGCGATCGCCGCCGTCGCGGCGATCATCGGCGACAACATCGGCTACGTGATCGGCCGCAACGGCGGGCGCAAGCTGCTCGAGCGCCCGGGTCTATTCGAACGCCAGCGCCACCAGGTGATCGGGATGGCCGACTGGTTCTTCGACGGCCACGGGCCCAAGGCCGTGTTCATCGGCCGCTGGCTGCCGGTGCTGCGCGTCTACTCCTCGTGGCTGGCCGGCGGGGCTCGAATGCGCTGGCAGTCGTTCGCATTCTGGAACGCCCTCGGCGGCATCGCCTGGGCGACGAGCATGGGCCTGTTCGGCTACTTCGTCGGCGCCAGCGCGACCAAATTGATACACCAGCTCGGCATCTTCGGGATCTTCGTGCTCATCATCGGGCTGGTCGCCGTCTTCTTCATGATCCGCCGTCAGCGCCGCCGCTTCACGCTCGCCACGGAGGCGCAAGTCGCGGGCACGCCGGTCGGTGACACAATGGGAACCAAGTGACCTCGATGCTGCCACCCGGCCCGAAGAAGTCGATACGCACCAGCATGAAATGGTTCCGCGAACCGGCGGCCGTCATGCAGGAAGGCTACGAGCGCTACGGCGATGTGTGGCTGCTGAGCATGCAGCGCGAGACCTCGTTCGTGCTCGTGTCCGATCCCGATCTCGTCAAGCAGGTCTTCACCGCCGACCCGGCGGTGCTGCGTGGTGGAGAGGCCAACGCCCAGATCGGCACGGCGTTGATGGGCAACCACTCGGTGATCCTGCTCGACGAGGACGAGCACACGGCTTCACGCAACCTGCTGCTGCCCCCCTTCCATCGCGACAGCATTCAGCGCTTCAGCGACCACGTGGCCCGAGCGTGCGAGAAGAATCTCACCAGCTGGCCGCTGCACACCCCGATCGAGCTGCTGCCGCGTATGCAGGAGATCACCCTCGACACGATCATGGCAGCGGTATTCGGCGTCACCGGCCCCACAGTCGAGCGCCTGCGCGCGCGGATCACCGACCTGGTGGCGTTCGGCGCCGACGAGCGGCGGGTGGTGTTGATGCACGTGGCGGGCCGGCTGGGACGGGTGCCACGCTCGTTTGTGCGGGTACGCGACCCCCTCGACACGGTCCTGTTCGAGGTGATCGAGGCTGCCAGGCGCGATCCCCGGCTGGATGAGCGCGACGACGTGCTCGCGATGCTGCTCGGGACTCGCCACGAGGACGGCACCCCGCTGGCCGACCGCGAGCTTCGCGACATCCTGGTGACGCTGCTGATGCAGGGCCACATGTCGACCGGCACCGCCCTCGCCTGGGCGTTGGAGCGCCTCACCCGCCACCCGGCCATGCTCGAGCGGCTCAGAGCCGAGGTCGAAAGCGGCAGCGAGGAGTACCTCGACGCGGTGATCAACGAGGTGCTGCGCCTGCGCCCCCCGGTGGGGCTGGCGATGCGGATGGTCAAGCAGCCGTATGAGATCGGCGGCTACGAGGTACCGCCGGGCATGCTGCTGGCGCCCTGCATCCTGATGCTGCACCGGCGCGAGGACATCTACCCCAACGCGCTCGAGTTCCAGCCCGAGCGCTTCCTCGACAAACCCACCGGCACATACACGTGGATTCCGTTTGGGGGCGGGCAGCGGCACTGCATCGGCAGGAGCTTCGCGACCTTGGAGATCAAGGTCGTACTGCGCACGCTCGCGCTGCAGGCGCGCTTCGCGCCCAGCGAGCAGCCCGACGAGGAGATCACTCGCCGGGGGATAATGTTCAGCCCGAAGCAGAACGCACTCGCGGTGTTGCGCGAGCGCGTGCCCGCGGGCTCCTACGTCGCGGCTTGAGCGTCTGGAGGTTGCTGCGTCCGATGCCCCCACGCAGCCCGATGTGCGAGACTCCGGCGTCGGTTGGTCTGATGCCACAAAGCGAGTGAGGGAGGCCCGATGACGGACGGCAGCAAGGTGATCATCATCGGCGCTGGAATCGGCGGCCTCAGCCTCGCCGTGGGGCTCAAGCGCAAGGGCGTGCCGATCTCCGTGCACGAGCGCCAGCCCGAGGTCAGGGAGCTGGGGACGGGCACCGGGATCCAACGTGTGGCCCAGCAGGGGCTCGAGAGCCTCGGCCTGAGCGAGGCGCTGCAGGAGGTCGCCGGCCAGCCGTTCGAGGCGCTGCTGCTCAAGTCCCACGGAAAAGGGCGGACGATGGCGCGCATCCCGCGGCGGGGCGAGGCGTTCGTCGTTCACCGCGGCGAGCTTTTGGAGGTGCTCAAGCGGGAGCTCGACGCCCCCGAGCTGATTCGCTGCGGCTCCGAGTGCGTCGGCGTCGAGCAGGACGGCGCTGGCGTCACCGCGCGGTTTGCCGACGGCAGCAGCGAGCACGGCAGCGTGCTGATCGGCGCCGACGGGGTGCGCTCGGTCGTTCGCTCCCAGGTGGTGGGGGACGGGCCGCCGCTGTACTCCGGTCAAACGGCGTGGCGGGGGATGCCGCTCTACACCCATCCCACGCTCCCCTCCAACATCTCCGAGCAGGTGTGGGGCCCGCGGGCGCTGTTTGGTCTGTTCCCGTGCAACGAGCGCCTGTTCTGGTGGGCCAGCGATGTGCGGCCCGAGGGCCAAGCCGACCCACCGGGTGGGCGCAAGCAGGATCTGCTGTCCACCTTCGGTGGCTGGCCGGAGAGCATCGCCGCGGTGATCGAGGCGACGCCCGAGGAGCAGATCTATCGCGGCGACCTCTATCACCGGCTGCCGATCAAGCGCTGGACATATGGCCTCGTGACGCTGCTCGGCGACGCGGCTCACCCCACGATGCCGGCGTTCGGGCAGGGCGCCGGCATGGCGATCGAGGATGCCGCAGTGCTCGCACGCGAGCTTGGAGCGGTGGCCGACCTCGCCGACACGGGCGCGCTCAAGGCTGCGTTCGCCAGCTACGAGGAGCGGCGCATCCCGCGCACGGGCTCGATCGTCAACCGCGCGCGCAGAATGGCCAACATTGCCAAGTGGCATAGCGCCCCGGCGCTTGCGCTGCGAGAGACGATGATCTCGGCGGTGCCCGAAAGCCTGTGGCTGCGCACCTACGAGCACGAGCACACCTACCAGCTCTAAGCGCGCCCGCGGATGCGCGTACTTTTCACCACGACCCCCGGTTGGGGGCACGTGCATCCGATGGTGCCGCTCGCGCGGGCGTTCGCCGAGCGGGGGGACGAGGTGCTGTGGGCCGCCCCGGCCGGGCTGCGAGACGCCCTCGAGCGGGTGGGGTTTCAGATGGAGGCGGCAGGGATCGCGTTCGGCGCCGGGCCGCCGCCGTTTGACCCGCGGGAGCTGATGGCGTTGCCCGCGCGCGAGCGCTCCACGGTGATCTTCCCGCGTGTCTTCGGCGGGGCGCTGGTGCCGCCGATGCTGGCCGACCTGCTGCCGATCGTCAAACGCTTCCAGCCGGGCGTGATCGTCCACGAGGCGGCCGAGTTTGCGGCGGCGATTGCGGCGGCCGCGGCCGGCGTCCCCAGCGTGACCCACGCGCTCGGCGCGCTGATGCCGGCCGAGCGCATGGCGGCGATCGGCGAGCACGTCGATGGCCTATGGGAAGAGCTGGGGCTGAGCCCGCGCCCCTACGCCGGCAGCTACGCCGACCTCTACATCGACATCTGCCCGCCCAGCCTCCAGAGTGCTGACATGAGCCATGTGCCGTCCGTCGCCCCGCTGCGGCCGGTGACGTTTGCCAGCGAGGGCGCGGAGGAGCTGCCGAGCTGGCCCGAGCAGTACGCCCACGACCCGCTCGTCTACGCCACGTTCGGCACGACGCTCGCGTCGCGGGCGGCGCCCACCGCGACCGTGCTCGAAGCGCTGCACGAGCTGCCGGTACGGCTGCTGCTCACCGTCGGGCCGGAGGGCGATCCGGGGCAGTTCGGCGAGCAGCCGCCCAACGTGCACGTCGCCCGCTACATCCCGCAAACCGCCGTGCTCGACAGCTGCGCGGCGGTCGTCTCGCACGCCGGATCGGGCACGATGTTCGCGGCGCTCGCGCGGGGGATCCCCAACGTCTGCCTGCCACAGGCCGCCGACCAGTTCCAGAACGCCGAGGCGTGTGTGCGTGCGGGGGCGGGCTTCGCCTTCGAGCCGGGAGAGGTGACCGCGCCCGAGCTTCGCGACGCGGTGGAGCAGCTGCTCAACGAGCCCGGGCCGCGGGCGGCGGCCGCTAAGCTCAGCCGGGAGATATCGGAGATGCCGGATCCCGACGATGTGGCTCAAACGATTGCGGCACGGTTCGCGGGAGGGGATGTATGACTGAGCAGTTCGACGTGGTCATCGTCGGGGCGCGCTGCGCGGGGTCGCCGCTGGCGGCGCTGCTCGCGCGTCGCGGTCTGCGTGTCGCGGTGATCGAGCGGGCGAAGTTTCCGCGCGACACGCTCTCGACGCACTTCTTCCAGGCGCAGGCGCTCGCCTCGCTCGAGCGCCTCGGAGTCACGGAGAAGCTGCAGGCGAGCGGCTCGCCATGCGTGGGCACGATCGACCTGCGGATCGAAGACTTCGCCTTCCAGGCGCCGATCCCGCAGCTGCCGGGCGACGTCGGTGGGATTAGATCGGTGCGTCGCATGGTGCTCGACCCGATGCTCGCCGAGGCAGCCCTCGAGGCGGGCGCCGAGGTGCGCATGGGGGCGACGGTGAACGGTGTGGTACAGGAGGGTGGGCGGGTGACTGGCGTGCAGGTCACGCAGGACGGCACGGAGAGCACCTTGTGCACGCGGCTGGTGGTGGGCGCCGACGGTCGCAACTCGACCGTCGCGAAGAGTGTCGGCGCGCGCAAGTACAACCTTGCCCCCAACGAGCGGTTTGCCTACTGGTCCTTCTTCGAGGGCGCCGATCTGGGCTCCGATCCAGCGTTCGTCCTGCATCGCTGGGGCGCGCGGTTCGTGATCGCGGCCCCGTCGGACAGCGGGCTGTATCAGGTCGTGGTGATGCCCGAGCTGCATGAGCTCCCGTGCTACCGCGAGGATCTCGAGGGCAGCTTCATCGCGCACGCCCACAGCTGCCAGCCGGTCGCACAGGCGTTATCGGGCGCCCAGCGCGTCGGGAAGATCTTTGGGATGCTGCGCTGGCAGGGTTTCTTCCGAGAGGCATCCGGCCCTGGTTGGGTGCTCGTCGGGGACGCCGGCCACTTCAAGGATCCCGCCGCCGGCCAGGGGATCGGGGATGCGTTCAGGCAGGGCGAGCAACTGGTGGAGCCGATCCTCCGTGGCCTGGAAGGCTCCGATCGGGTGCTCGACCAGGCTCTGGTGGAGTGGGGACGCTGGCGCAACGCCGACGCGATCGGGCACTACTGGCTGGCGACAGACATCGGCGGTGCCGGCAAACCGCCCACCGCGCTTCCCGAGGTCGGCAAGCGGCTGCGCGCGAACGGCGAATTGGCGCCTTTGATCGATCTCTTCAGCCACCGCGGCAAGCCCTCGGAAGTCTTCACCCCGCCGCGCCTGATCGCTGCGATGGGACGGGTCCTCGCGCAACCCGGATGCGACCGCCGAGCGCTGCTGCGCGAGCTCGGTGGGCTCATCGCCCTGAACGCCCACCGTCAGCGCATCTATCGCTGGCCGGTGTACGAGGCCGCCGGCGTCAGCACCGATGCGGGGGCCACCGAGGTGGCCGACGGCTAGTGGTCGCCGTGGTGGTGTTCAGCCCGTAAAGAACTGCTGGTAGAGCAGGAACACGTTGAGCGCGCTGATCAGGCCGGCGCAGCCCCACGCGAGGATGGTCGTGAGGCGGCGGTTGACGTGTACGCCCATGATGTCTCGGCGGCAGGTGATCATGACGAGCGGCACAAGTGCGAAGGGGATGCCGAAGGACAGCACGACCTGGCTCAGCACGAGCGCGCTGGTGGGGCTGACACCGATAGCGAGGACGACGATCGCGGGGAGCATGGTGACCGCGCGGCGCAGCAGCAGTGGGACACGGATGTTGATGAAGCCGGCCATGACGACCTGGCCGGCATACGTACCGACGCTGGAGGAGGAGGCGCCGGAGGCGAGCAGCGCGACGGCGAACGCGAGCGCGGCGGTGCCGCCGACGAGGTGGCCGAACTGGGCGTGGGCCTCGGGGATCGAGCTCAAACCCGAGAGGGCGGGGGTGTGGAAGAGCTTGGCGGCGACGGCCAGCATCGCCATGTTGACCAGGCCGGCGAGGCCGAGCGCGATGATCACGTCCAGGCGCTCGAAGCGCAGCACGCGCCCGCGCTCGCGGTCGTTGCGACAGGGCATGCGGCCACTGGTGAGCGCCGAATGCAGGTAGATCACATGCGGCATCACGGTCGCGCCGATGATGCCCACCGCGAGGTAGAGCGAGGTGGCGCCGTGCAGGCCGGGCAGCAGCCCCTTCAGCGAGTCGTGCACGGAGGGGCCGATGCGCAGCGTCTCATACAGAAAGCCCGCGAAGATGATCCCCAGGAGCGCGGTAATCGCCAGCTCGAAGCGGCGGAAACCACGGGTCTGCAGCTCGAGGATCGCGAACGCGATCACACCAGTGATCAGGCCGGCTGGGAGCAGCGGCATGCCGAACAGCAGGTTCAGCCCGAGCGCGGCGCCGAGGAACTCGGCGATGTCGGTTGACATCGCCATGATCTCGGCCTGCACCCACATGCCCCACGTGAACGCGCGGGGGAAGTGCGCGCGCACGAGCTCGGGATAGTTGCTATCGGTGACGATCCCGAGCTTGGCCGAGAGGTACTGGATCAGCATCGCCATCACGTTCGCCGTCAGCACTACCCACAGCAGCAGGTAGCCGAACTGGGCGCCACCTTCGATATTGGTGGCGAAGTTACCCGGATCGACGTAGGCAATCGAGGCGACGAACGCCGGGCCGAGCATCGCCAGCGTCGCCCGCACGCGACCCCTGGACAGCAGTTGCTCGAGCGCGCTCGGCCCCGCAAGCGCTCCTCCGAGCTCCCCCGGCAGCGCTATCGAGGCACCCTTCGCGACGCCCTCCAACGCGGGAATCGGATCGCGGGGCAGTGGCGTCATCCCTGCGTCGCCTGCACTTCGACGCGCATCGCGCCGGCGAGTTGGCCACCGATCGCGTACTCTCGCTCCCCGAAGCGGACGAACAGCGGGCCGCCGAAGGGCTGGCGCTCGCGGACCACGAAGCGGTCTCCCGGCGAGATCCCGCAGCCGGCGAGGTAGCGCAGCATCTCCGGGTCGGAGTCCGAGACGCGCACGAAGACCCCCTCCTCACCATCCTCGAGGCTCTCCATGCTGCGCGTTGAGCGCTCGTCGAGCTCCAGGGCGGCGTTGGGGATCGGGTCGCCGTGGGGGTCCACAGTGGGGTGCCCGAGCTTCGCCGCGATCAACTCCTCGAGATCCTCGGAGAGCACGTGCTCGAGCACCTCGGCCTCGGCGTGAACCTGATCCCAGGGCATCCCCAGCGTGTCGGCGAGGAAGCTCTCGAGCAGCCGGTGGTGGCGGATCACCTCCAGCGCGAGGCGCCGCCCATCGCCGGTGAGACGCACTCCACGGTAGGGCACGTGAGTCGTGAGCCCCAGGTCGTCGAGCTTCTTGAGCATCGCCGATACGGAGCCTGGCGTGATGCCCAATCGCTCGGCCAGCGCTGTGGTGGATACCGGCTCATCGCTGCGGGACTCCAGGGCGAAGATCGCCTTCGAGTAGTCCTCGACCGCCGGCGAACGCAACATCTCTTTGGTAGGCATAGAAATGAGAGTATGGCAAACCAAAACTTTAGTCAAGGGTTCTCAGAAACCAAAGCCATGCTGGGCTTAAGCTCGGACAGACCCGCCCAACCACCAAACCCAAACCCCCAGACTGAACAAAGCACTATTGGGTTTCGGTGTGGACGACGACATCAGCGATGTCGGGGACCTGTTGGCGCAGCTCCTCCTCGAGCTCGCCGCCAAGCTGGTGAGCATCGACCAGGGGGGTCTCGGCGCCGACGCCAAGCGTGAGGAAGATGACGCGGCCGGCCTCGGTGCGAAGCAGCCTCGTCTTGCGCGGCTCGGTTCCCGTCCACTCGAGGACTATGCGCTCGATCTCCCGCACCGCGTCGAGGTCCGTGCTCGCAGTGGCTGGGCGGGCGATCAGCGGGCGCTCCAGGGGCTCCAAGTGTGTCTGCACCTCACTCACCACGCCGGGGCGGGCACGGATGGCCTGCTCGATGCGCTCAGCGACCGCGAGTGCGGTGTGGAGGGCGAGATCGGGGGGGAACTTCAGATGCAGGGAGACGCTGGCTGATCCGTCGTGCTCGTAGATCGTGATGTCGTGCACTTCCTTGACCAGTGGCTCGGCAAGCGCGATCGCCAGGATCCGGTCGCGGAGGTCCAGGCCGCTGCGGCGAGGCTCGACGTGGACGACGACATCGCTGCCGGGCAGCACGGTCTCGATCGCCGCCTCAATGCTGTTCGCGGCCTGGTGGCCCTCGATCACCGCTGCCCCGGGCGCGACGGCGGCGATGACGTCCGCGAAGTAGCGCCCGGCGGACTGGCGCAGGCGCAGCCGCACCAGTTCGATGTCGGGTTCAAGGTGCGCGAGCGCGCGCTCGGCTGCCTCTCTGGCCTCGGCCGGGGTGCGGTCCATCAGCACGTTCGCGTTCTCCGCGATCAGCCGGGTCGCGGTGGCGAGGATGATCGCGGCGATGATGAGTGCGGCGCTCGCGTCGCCTCCAGCGAACCCGGCGCGCACGAGCAGCAATCCGACAAGGACCGCCACGGAGCCGGCCATGTCTCCAGCGAAGTGAAACCCGTTGGCGTGCAGGGCGGGGCTCACGTAGCGCCGTGCGGCGCGCAACGAGATGACGGTGCGGGTGAGGTCCACGGCCAGCGCGATCGCGATGACCGCGAAGACATACCAATGGGTGTCGGGCGTGCCGCTCGGACCGATGAGGTGTTTGATCGCCTCGACTGCGACGATCAGCCCGCCGGCCAGCAGGATGCCGGCCTCGCCCAGCGCTCCCAGGTTCTCGGCGCGACCGTGCCCGTAGGGGTGCTCGGGGTCCGCTGGCTGGCCGCCCAGCCGCACGGCGAAGAACGTCATGATCGCGGCGAGGACATCTCCGCTTGACTCGATCCCAGCCGAGATCAACGCCAGGCTGCCAGCTATCAATCCCACTCCGAGCTTGAGGATCACCAGCAGGCTGGCCGCGGCGATCGACGCGAGCGTCGTCCGTCGCTGCACGGCTACCTGCTCGCTGCTGGCCGGCTGCACCATCGGCAGAGCCTATGGCGCAGGGCCGGATCCGACGCCCGGGGTTGGTCAGCCAGCGACGCCGGCGGGTGGGCCACCGGCGCCCGGGGGAGAGCCACCAGCGACGCCCGGGGGCGGTCCCCCGGCGACGCCAGGGGGTGGGCCGCCGCCAACGCCCGGAGGCGGGCCGCCGGCGAGTGCCAGCGAGGAGTCCCACAGGCCGTCGAGTCCCACGATCGCCGCGCGCGCCTGCTCGATCGCGATGCCGGGCGCCTCGAACAGGCCGTCGGCCTCCCACCGTTGCGGGTCGAGACTCAGGGCGTATGGATTGAGTGGCCGATCGGTTGGGGGGCCGCCCTCGGGCAGCGCTTTCGCTGCCTGGTTGAAGATCGCGACCGCCATCGCCTCCGCGTTGCGCACCTGAGTGCGCAGCTCCTCCAGCAGCGCCTCGTCGTCGGGATACTCCTTGACCAGGCCGACGAGTCCCGAGACGAGCACCGGGAACGTCGCGAGCATGTCGGGGTCGCGCGGCTTGCGCTCGAGCTCGTGCCATTCGCGGAACAGCTTGTGCATGTTGATGTTCAATTTGAACAGACGCTCCATGTCCTCGTCGGCGCGCTTCATGAAGTCGAGGTCGGTGAGCCTGTTCTGCGTGAACAGCAGCACGGCGCCGACGTGGTTGATGTAGAAGTCCCACGTCAGGAAGCCGCACATCACCCACGGGTTGCCGAACACCGGGTAGGAATCCCGATAGCGGGAGATCACATGCTCGAACAGGCGCTGGTAGAGCTCGTTGCAGTAGCGCGCGCGCTCGTCGATCTCCTCGCCGTCCAGATCGCGAGTCACCAGGTCGGCCGTGAAGGTGTTGCTGTAGCCGATGAAGTCAGAGCCCGGTGAGTAGAAGGGATCGGCGAACGCCGCCGCCTCGCCCACCAGCGCCCAGCGGTCGGTCGAGAAGGCCTGCTTGACCCCGTACGCGAAATCGCGTACTCGCAGGAAGTCCTCGATGTCCTCCTGGCGCTGCTCCACCGAGGCCGCCAGCTGCGGCTCGTGCTTGCGCAGCCAGCCGAGCAGGCGATCGAGCTCGTTGATCTCCTCGTAGGGGTGAAAGCGGGGGTCGGCGCACAGGCCGATGCTGATCGGCCCGGTGGCAAGCTGGATCAGCCACACCCAGTAGCCCTCGCCCATCAGGTGGTTGGTGCTGTACCGGCGGATTCCCGGTTCGGACATGCGCCCCATCCACGCGGCGTCGCCGGCGCCCCACTCCTCGAAGTCCAGCCCTCCCCCCAGCCGGAACCACGCGGAGTTGATGTGGTGCCCGCAATCGGTGGCGAGGTCGAGCTTGCGCTTCATGATGCTCGCGCGACCGGCCGCGTCCACGATCCAGCGCGCCGTCAGCGCCGTCTCCTCGTCGAACTGCTCGAAGGTCACGCGGTGCCGATCGCCGCCGAGCTCGATCTCGCGCACGCGTGCGCCCTGCTGGATATCGACGCCGAGCGAGCGGGCGCGCGCCGCGAGCTTGTTCTCGAACAGGCCCCGATCGAGCTGGAAGTTGTCGTGCGGCGGGTATATCGGTGGCCCCATCTCGACCCGCTTGGTGATGTCCTCGTTGCCGTCGGCGGTGGGGAAGTAGCGCAGCCCGCACTTGCGCACCTGTTCGGCGACCAGGTGCTCCTTCATCCCGACGACCTCGGCGAAGTAGTGGGCGCCGCTGGGCACCGTCGACTCGCCGACCTTGAACGCCGCCAGCGGAGCGGGGCCCTCGCGCTTCTCGAGTACTACTACGCTCGTCTGCGGCCGCGTCTGCTTGAGCTGGATCGCGAGCGTCAGACCCGCCAACCCACCGCCGAGAATCGCGACGTCATAGTGCTCCCGCGGCGGGCGGACCGCCGCAAACTCCACAATTGACTGGCCCCGTTCGATGCTCACGGATTCGCCATCCTATACAACAACGCCGTCGCGCACGTTGAAGGTCGATCGGCTGGCCTGCGCGAAGCAGGCACGGAGCGGCGCCAGCAGGCGGGCGTGGTCCTCCGAGGCGTCCCAGCCGCTAGAGAGCTCGGCGCTCTCCCACTCGCTTATCACCAGCCAGTGCTCGTTGTCGTCGCTGGCCTCGCACAGCTGATGGCCGATCAGTCCCGGCTCCTCGGCGACTCGTGCGCGCAGCGCGTCGTAGGCGCTCAGCAGTTCCTCGCGGGACCCCGGCTTGATACGGACGTCGACGATCAGCCGGACGCTCATGCTTCGGCGGGCGGGTCCCAGCTATAGAACTCCCGCGCCTGGGCGTCCTTCGGCGAGCGCCACGTCTCGGGGTTGTAGGGGGTGATGTAGGGGTCGAGCTGGGCGCTGATCTCCCTGAACAGGTCGTGATTGCGCACCTTCTCGACGGCGTCGGCGAACTCGTCGTCGGTCTCCACCAGGTGGATGTAGATGTCGTCGAGCACGAACAGGCTGCGGTGGCGCACGCCGGTGATGTGCGGCAGCTCGGTCTCGTCGGAGGCGCCGAAGATCCGTGCGACCTCCTCCTCGGCGCCGGGCTTGATTCGGGCAACGATCACACCTCGCTTGATAATGACCTGCCTCCTTTCGCCCGGTGGTTGCGCGGCGGGCGAAGCATATATTGTCCACGCGCGAGCCGCCATGTCGAGCAGACGTCTACTGATCATCGCCCGCCATCAAACCAAGCTGCTGCTTGGCAATCCGGGCGCGCTCGTGATCTTCGTGATCATCCCGCTGCTGACGATGGTGATCATGAAGACGACGCAGAAGTCGGCGCTGCTGGGGGCCGGCTACCGCCACGTCAACGGGGCCGAACAGGTCGTGCCGGGGCTGACGGTGATGTTCGCGTTCTTCTGGCTGGTCTACGTCGGGCGGACGTTCTTTGCCGAGCACGCCTGGGGCACGTGGGACCGCCTGCAGATGATGGCCTCCACCACCGAGGTGGTGATCGGCAAGCTGCTGCCCTCGTTCGTGGTGATCACGCTGCAGATGATCATGCTGTTCGTGATCGGCGATCTGGCGCTCGGCATGGACTCGAAGGGCTCGATGGCGACGCTGCTGGTCCTCGCGCCGACGATGGCGCTGTGCGTGCTGGCACTGACCTTCGCGCTCGTCTCGTTCTGCTCCACGATGACCCAGCTGGATGCCTCCTCCAACCTGCTGATGCTGGTGTTCGCCTCACTCGGGGGGGCGCTCGCGCTGACCGCCACCCTGCCGAGTTGGGCGCAGACGATCGCGCCCGCGATCCCCAGCCACTGGGCGATGCAGGCCTCGACCGATGTGATCCTCAGGGGCGAAGGGTTTGGGGCGGTGATCGGCCCCACGGCCGTGCTGCTGGGCTTCGCCGCGCTCTTCACCGTGCTCGCCGCGATCCGCTTCCGCCCAACCGACCGCAAGCTGGTCTCGTGAGCGTCGGCGAGCTGCGCGTGATCTCCGGCCCGGCGGCCGGCACCGACATCCCGCTCGGGCACACTGTGCCGATTGGGCGCGCCGCGGAGGGACCCGGCGGACTGGGCGGTGACGAGGAGCTCTCCCGCAACCACGCGCGCGTCGTGATGCTCGGCGATGGGGGGTATGCGCTGGAGGATCTCGGCTCTACCAACGGCACCTACCTGAACGGCTGGCGGATCCCGGCCTCGCAGCTGCTCAGCACCGGCGATCGCATCCAGGTCGGCCAGACGGTGCTCGAGGCGGTGCTGCCCGCCGACGCGCAGCGCACCGCGATGCGTCGGCGACCGGTGATCCTGGCCGGCACCCCAGACGCCGAGGAGCTGCGCACCCCGCGCTCGCGGGCCACCCTGTATGCGAGCGGCGTGCGCAAGGCCTACGGGGATTTCGAGGTCCTCAAAGGTGTCGACCTGGAGATCGAACCGGGCGAGGTCGCGGGCCTGCTCGGCCACAACGGCGCGGGCAAGACGACGTTCGTCTCGTGCGTTGCGGGGCTGCGGCGGACCGACTCCGGCACGATCCTCGTCAACGGCGTCGATGCAACCACCGACCCGCTGAAGGCGCGCCAGCACCTGGGCATCGCCCCGCAGGATCTCGGCATCTACCCGACGCTCACGGTGCGCGGCAACCTCGAGCTGTTCGGCGAGCTGGGCGGGCTGCGGGGGCGCGAAGTCGCAAAGCGCGCCGAGGAGGTCGGGGAGGCGCTCAGCCTCACGCCCAAGTTCGACGCGCCCGCCGGCACGCTCTCCGGCGGGCAGCAGCGGCGCCTGCACACCGGCATGGCGATCGTCTGCAAGCCGGCGCTGTTGATCCTCGACGAGCCGACCGTCGGCGCCGACATCCGCACCCGCCAGGAGATCCTCGATCTCGTCAAAGGGCTCGCCGAGGAGGGTCACGCGGTCTGCTACTCGACCCACTACCTCCCCGAGATCGAACAGCTCGGCGCCTCGGTGGCGCTGCTGCAGGGCGGCGCGATCATCGCCCGCGGATCGATCGCCGATCTCGTCGCGATGAACTCCACCCAGGTCGTGGAACTGACCTTCGACGGCCCCGCGCCCGAGATCGCCGTGCGCGGGGGAGAGGTCGTGTGCGACGGCTCGGTGCTGCGCATCTCCAGCGACAACGCCGCGGCGATGGCCGCCGCCGCGCTCGGGCAGCTCGGCGGCCACGCGATGCGGCTGCGCAACATCGAACTGGTGCGCCCCAGCCTCGACAGCATCTACCTGACGCTCACCGAACAGCGCTACTCCAGCGAGGAGCCGGGGGCGGGCGGAGCTGGGGAGCGCGAGGACGTCCACCCGATCGCCACGCGCGCGGCGCTGCAGAACTCCGGGTTGAACTTCAGGCGCCCGTAGCGATCACAGGTCGTATTTGATGCTGTCGGCGATCGCCCGGCGCCAGAACACCTTCGGGACGGCGCGCAGGACGTTGTTGCGCACCGCCACCACCGCGGGGTTCCCCAACGAGAACAGCTGCCCCCGGCGCCGCGAGGTCAAAACGATCTTCGCGCAGCGCTCCATGCGCGCCTGCTGGAAGGAGTCGAGCGCGCCGGCGAGCATCCGCTGGTCGCGCAGGCCGTCGGTGAGCGATAGCTCCTTGGCAAGCACGACCGAGTCCTCCATCGAGATCCCCGCTCCCTGCCCGACGAACGGGGTGGTCATGTGCGCGGCGTCGCCGATCACCACGACGCGGCCCTTCACCCACGTCGGCGCCGGGTCGCGATCGCACACCTCGGCTCTGATGATGCGCTCTTCCTCGGTCTCCCGCACCAGGCGGCGCGTCACCTCGGGGAAGTCGCGCAGGTCCTCGCACAGCATCTCGCGCACCCCGTCCACGGGGTCGGAGCTGCCTTCCGGTGCGCCCTTCATCAGGCCCCAGTAGATCCGGTTGGCGCCGACGGGGAACATCACGAACTGCCGGCCCATGCCGAGGTAGGTGCGCGAGGTGTCCGCCGGCAGCGTGTCAGGGCTCATCTCGACGATTGAGCGCCAGCTGGTGAAGCCCGAGTAGCGCGGCGGCGGGTCGGACGCTCCATACACATGCCTGCGGGCCACCGATTTGCCGCCGTCGGCGCCGATCAGCAGCGCGCCCCGCTCGGTGTGGCCGTCGGCGAAGGTCGCAATGACCCCATCGGCGTCCTGGTCGACCGCGACGCACTCCGCGCCCAGGCGCAGCACGCCCGGCGGGAGGGCGTCGACCAGCGCCAGCTGGACGTCGGCGCGCAGCAAGCTGATCGTCGGCGTCCCATACTCGTCGGCGACCTCTCCCTGCGGGAAGCTGAACAGCAGCCTGCCGTGGATGTCGCGGATCTCCTGGCTGCGCAGCTCCGTGCCGGCCGCCTCGATCCGGTCGCCGATCCCGAGCTTCTGCAGGGCGCGCAGCGCGTTGCTCTGTACTCCCAATCCGGCACCAGCCTTGCCGAGCTCCTCCGCTCGCTCGAACAGGCGCACCTCGATCCCGATCCGCGTCAGCGCGATTGCCGCGGTCAGCCCCGCCGGCCCGGCGCCGATGATCAGCGCGCGTTGGCTGCCATGATCGGCTCCCGTCTCAGGCTCCATCCGCCGCCCCTGCCTCCAGGCGCTCCTTGATGACCTGCATCTGCACCTTGGTGTTCTTGTTCATGTACTCCTCGGCGTGCTCGTCGTCGGCGGGCGCCTCGGGCTTCATCGAGAAGTCCTGCACCCATCGCATGTTGGTGCCCTCGCCGGCCTGCTCGAAGTACCACTCGATGTTCATGTACTGAAACGGGCCGGTCTCGATCCGCTTGGACTTCGAGCTGTGCGTCGCCGGGTCTGCCGTCCGCTCCGAGGTCCAGCTCCACACCTGCCCGTCGTAGTCGGGGTCGGGGTGGGTGGTGAGCTTGAAGCGGACCGTGTCGCCGTCCTGCTCCAGCACCTCCGCGGCGGCGTACTCGCTGAACAGGGTCGGCCAGCTCTCGATGTCCATCATCCGCTCCCACACGTACTCCAGTGGCGCTTGGATGACGACTGAGTTGTCGGTGTGTGCGGCCATGGCGGCTACTCCTCCTCGGCGAGGCGCTTGTTTACATAGTCGATCGCCTCGCCCACGCTGTGGATCTCCTCGGCGTCCTCGTCTGAGATCCTGAACCCGTAGTCCTGCTGCATGGCCAGCTGGATCTCCATGAACGCGAGCGAGTCGAGGCCCATGTCCTCGAAGGTTGCCTCACGGTCGTCGATCACGTCGGCCTCGGGGAGGCCCACGCGATCCACGAGGATCCGCTTGAGATCATCGAATTCGAACTTCGTCTGCTCGGGCAATGCCGTCTCCTTCAGGTTGCGGTTGGTTGATCGACAGGGATGCCGGTTTTCAGATCGACAGGGTGTCGTGTTTCAGATTGGTAGGTGCGCCGGTCTTCGGATCGACAGGTGTGCTGAGCGCCTGCAACGCCGGCAGCTGCTCCAGCGCCGCGCGGCGCCCGGCGGCGAGGAACAGGTCGGCGAGGTGGAAGTCTCGCCAATGCGCCGGTCCGAAGCGTGGCGTAATCGTCACGTCCGCCAGTTCGGCGTGCCGGGCGCTGGTCTCCAGCTGGCTGAGATCCATCACCTCAAGCAGCGTGTCGAGCATTCCGCCGCGCGATTTGCGCTCGCGGGCGGGCTCCAGCTCGGGCTGCTCCGGCCACTCTGGGAGCACCTCGGCGCCGTTCAGGTTGACTGAGACGGCGAGGTCGGCTCCGTCTTCGAACACGGCGCCGGTCGGCACGGGCACGAGCGCCAGGCCGTCGACCAGGCGGTGCCCGTCGCGCTCGTAGGGGGGGAACACTCCGGCCAGCGCCGTGGCGGCCAGCAGCGCCTTCCACACTGGCCCCTCGCGCAGCGGCGCTGGGGCGCGGTCGGTGAGATCGACGGTCATCACCGCCAGTGGTATCAGGGTGTCCGCGAACGAGCGCTCCGCGGTGCTCTCGCGCATCAGCCTGCTCATCGCCTCCAGGCCGGAGGAGCCGCCGCTGCCGCCCATCGAGGTCTTGAACAGCTCCCCAACATTTTCGCCGTCGAAGGCGCTACGCATGGTGGCGTCGATCGCGGCGGCGTCCATCCCCAGCGCCAGGTAAGTGCCGACGATCGCGCCGATGCTGCTGCCCGACACATAATCCACCACGTAGCCGGCCTCCTCCAGCACCTGCAGTGCGCCCACGTGGGCATACCCCTTCGCGCCGCCGGCGCCCAGCGCGAGGCCCAGCTTCGTGCGGGTGAGGTGACGCGCCAGCCACGCCTCATCGGCGAGCGGCATCGCGACGCTGCTCGGGGGGAGCGGCGCGGCGCCGTTCACGGCGGCGGGGATGGCTGCGGGGTCCGCCCGCGGGCAGGTGCGCACCAGGCGGATCGGCGCGCCCGCCGGCCACATGCGGCCCGCCGCCCGCGCCTCCTCGCCGATCAACACCGCCTCCACCTGCGCACCTCTGCCGTCGGAGCCCCGCGCGAGTGCGCCCAACCGCTCCGCGTCGCGGGCCGAGCCGACCAGCGCGACTACGCGATCGACTTCGTCGAGCAGCAATCCCATCGTCTCGGGGTCGAGCTCGCCCGGCAGCAGTACCGTCGCGTGCTCGTCGGTGAGGTCATCGGCGGTGGTCAGCGTCCCGGCGAACGACAGCCGCCGGTCCAGCCAGATGACGGGACGGGGGCTCACGCGCTTGGCGAGCTCGGCCACGCGCGTCGCCGTTGCGGCCAGCGCTGGGCTGCTGAGGAGCGCGACCGTCTCGCCCCGCTCGTGCTCGACGCGGCGTGCATTGGCGATCACCAGGCGCTCGCTCTGGATGCGGATCAGGTTGACCAGGATGGCGGGGTAGCGCTGCGCGAGCGCGAGGAAGCGCTCGCCGTCCAGCTCCATCGCCGAGGTGGGGAGGGCAGCGAGGACGGTGGCGGTGCGCGGCTCGCCGGTGACCGCGCCCTGGGCGCCGACCACGTCGCCCTTGCGCTGGCGGGCGACCACCTCGCCGGCGGCGGCGTCGGCGTGCCCGGCGAGGATGTGCACGAGCCCGCCGGTGATCAGCCACAGCCGATCGCTCGCCTCGCCGGCGGTGCAGATCTGTTCGCCGGTGGCGAACTCGCGCGGGCGCATCTGCCTGGCGACGGCGCCCAGCTCCTCGTCGGACAGGCCCACGAACAGCGCGCTGGGGGGGAGGGCGTGGGGCGCGGCGGGTTGCGTCACTGGATCCCCGCCTCTTGGAGGCTGCGCGCCAGCTCGCGCCGATCGGGCTTGCCCGAGGCCAGCAGCGGCAGCTCGGGCAGCACGCTCACGCCGTAGGGCACCTTGTAGCCGGAGATCCCCGCTCGCGCGAAGCTCACGACGTCGCGCCCGGCGAGCGTGGCCTCGGGGCTCGGCACCACGAAGGCGTGCAGCGTTTCGCCCATCGCCGTGTGTGGGACGCCGATCACACTGGCCTGCCCGATGCCGGGGTGGGTGAGCAGGAAGCTCTCGACCTCTGCTGGGAACACGTTGAAGCCGCCCACCTGCACGACTTCCTTGGCTCGCCCGGCGATCGTCAGGTTCCCGGCGGCGTCGATCCCGCCGAGGTCGCCGGTGCGAAACCATTCGCCGTCGAACGCCTCGTCCCGCTCCCGCGGGCGGCGGTGGTAGCCGGCCGTCACGTAGGGGCCACGCACCTCGATCTCGCTGTCGCGCACCACCCGGAATTCATAGCCCGGCAGCGGGCGGCCCACCGTGTGGTAGCGAATCTCGGGGGGGTCCTCGGGGTGGCAGCAGCTCGCCGCGCCGATCTCGGTCATGCCGTACATGTTGAGCACGCGCGCCTCGCGCCGGTCGAGCTCCTCCAGCACCTTCGGTGGGCACGAGGATCCAGCGGTGAACCCGCTCTTCACCGGCAGCTTGGCGCTCGTCTTCAGCAGCTGTGCGAACAGCGCCGGCGAGCCGTGCAGCACGCGCGCTCCGTGCCGCTGCACCGCCCGCACGAGCGGCTGCAGCGAGGTCGTCGAGTCGACCAGCACCGCCTCGCCGCCGGCCGCCAGGCAGCACAGCAGACACCCCAGCCCGAACGCATGCGAGCCGGGGACCACCAGCACGCACGCCCCCTGCACGTCCTCGCCCAGCAGCTCGGCGAGCTGGTGCCCCTCGGCCACCCCCAGCGCGTGGGACATCAGCGCGCCCTTCGGCTCGCCGGTCGTGCCGGAGGTGTACATGATCGCCGCCACCTCGGGGTCCAGCGGCTCGGCGCGCTCCGTCGCCGGCCAGCGCAGCTCCTCGCGGGCCTCGCCGAACTCGTCGACGACGATGGCGCTAGACAGCGTCCCGATCCGCTCGCCCAGGGCTTGCAGCTCCTGCGCGAGCGAAAACCCACCGTGCGCGGCCAGCGAGACCGCCGCGGTGGGCTGTGCGTCGGCGAACACGCGCCGCAGCTCGAAGCTGCGCAGGCGGGCGCTCAGCGGCACGACGGTCGCACCGGCGCGCCACGCGCCGAACAGCGCGACCGCGAGCGCGGGCACATTGGCGGCGATCACCGCGACGCGCTCGCCGCCTCGCTCGCCCAGCCGTATCGCCAGCCGATCGGCCGCCTCGTGCAGCTCGCGGTAGGTGAGCTCCGCGTCGCCGTACGCCAGCGCCGGGCGGTGTGGGCTCTGCGACACAGCCGCCTCCAGCAGCGCGCCGATCCTTGGTGGTTGGGGCATGAGCAGGGTGTCCCCGGTGGTCGCTTGGTGCTCAGCTCATGCGCCTGAGCACGAGCGCGCTGTTGAAGCCGCCGAAGCCGCGTGCGTTGACGAGGATCGTCGAGAGCGCTCCACTGCGCTCGCCACCCGTGACGAAGTCGAGGTCGCCGCTGGCAGGCTCGTCGAGGTTGACGATCGGGGGCAGCGCTCCGTCGCGCATCGCCAGCAGCGCTGCCGCCGCATCCAGCGAGGCGCCGCCCGCGTACATCCGCCCGACGCCGCTTTTCGGGGCGATCACAGGCACCCTGCCAGCGTGCTCGCCCAACGCCGCTTTGATCGCCTCCACCTCCAGCGCGTCGATCTCAGGCACGCCGAAGGCGTCGGCGACCACGGCGTCCACGTCGGCGGGGCCGATCCCGGCGTTCTTCAACGCCACCGACATCGCCCGCGCGGACTGCGTGGGGTCCGGCGCCGGCTTGCCCCAGTGGTGGGCGTCGTTGGTGGCGCCATACCCGAGGATCTCGCCGTAGATCTGCGGAACTTTGCGCTGCTGGGCGCTCTCCAGGCTCTCCACGAGCATGATCGCGCCGCCCTCGCCGGGCACGTACCCGTTGGCGCGCGCGTCGAACGGGCGGTAGGCCGCTGCTCGGTCCTGCTCGGTGCTGAGGAATCCTGTCCCCAGCTGGCAGGTGAGCGCGTATGGCCCGATCGGCGCCTCCACGCCGCCGCTCACCGCGGTCTCCACGCCGCGGCGGATCGTGCGTCGCGAATGGGCCAGCGCCTCCAGCCCGCCCGCGCCCTCCGCAAGCACCACGCCGGAGGGTCCCTTCATCCCGTGCTTGATCGAGATCTGCCCCGTAGTGGCGGCGTAAAACCAGGCGATCGACTGGTAGGCGCCGACGAACACCGGCCCCTTCTCCCACAGCGCCTGGATTTCGCGCTGCCCAAACTCGTTGCCGCCCGAGGAGCTGGCGGTGATCACGCTCATCGA
>Ga0187855_10001026_pt1 | contig 22805 bp, 21 predicted proteins | sample June2016WEW_8_10_2_FD_132969 | JGI IMG/M metagenome (GOLD analysis project Ga0187855, IMG submission 132969) | Peatland microbial communities from SPRUCE experiment site at the Marcell Experimental Forest, Minnesota, USA - June2016WEW_8_10 | ecosystem: Environmental > Terrestrial > Soil >...
AAGATCTCGGTGACGGGATGCCCACCCACCCGCTCGAAGGTGAAGAAGGCCACCCACAAGCGCAAGAAGCACGCGAAGAAGACGAGAAAGGCAAAGAAGAGGCGGTGAGCAGCCCAATGCCGCTAGTCAACTCCCCGGGGCCAAGGGTGATGTAGTGCCCGCGCGTGCTCAGGCGATCTCCGTCCCCACTCCGCCCCGGGTGGTGGACAGCCGTGGCGACGTGGTCAGCCTGCAGCGCGCGAGGATCGTCACCGCGATGGTCGAGGTGGTCGCGGAGCGTGGTGTGGCGCGCTCGACGGTCGCGCACGTCGTCGCCCGCTCAGGCGTCTCACGTCGCACGTTCTACGAACTGTTCAGCGACCGCGAGGACTGCTTCCTCGCCGTGTTCGACCAGGCGGTCGAGCAGGCCACCGCTCGGGTGGCCCCGGCGTTCGAGGCGGCCGAGGGCTGGCTCGAGCGGATGCGAGCCGGGCTGCGGGCGCTGCTGGAGTTCCTCGACGATGAGCCGGGCCTCGGCCGTCTGGCGGTCGTCGATGCGCTCGGTGCGGGCCCGATCGCACTGGGGCGTCGTGCGCGTGTGGTCGGGGTCTTGATCGACGCGGTCGACAGGGGGCGGCGTGAGCCGAACGCGGCAGCGGGGTTGAAGCGGTTCACGGCGGAGGGGATCGTCGGCGCGGTCCTCGCGGTCCTGCACGCCCGCCTAGCCGAGCCTGAGGCGCGGCCGATGGTCGGTCTGCTCGGCCCGTTGATGGGGTTGATCGTGCTCCCCTACCAGGGCCGGGAGGTCGCCGAGCGCGAGAGCGCGCGCCGCGCCCCCCGCCGCAAACCGGCCGTCGCACCGGTGGCCGACCCGCTCCGAGACCTGGAGATGCGCTTGACCTACCGCACGGTGAGGGTCCTCGTCGCGATCGCCACGGTACCGGGTGCGAGCAACCGCGAGGTCTCCGACGCCGCCGGCGTCGCCGACCAGGGCCAGATCTCAAAGCTGCTCGTACGCCTCGAGCGCCTCGGCCTGATCGAGAACGTCGGCGAGGGCCACGCCCGCGGCGAACCAAACGCCTGGCAGCTCACCGCCAAAGGCCGCGACGTCGAGCGCACCATCAGCCGCCAGGCCGAGACCGCCGCGCGCTGAGTGGTTGCCTTGCCGCGGATGGGTTTATATCCGTTGAGCGGATAGGTTGATATCACCTCAGCGGATACATACGACCGCGACGTCAGTGCGCGCGAAGTCATCGCCCTTGAAGAGCAAGGGCTCTCCGGTGTTCGCCGACAGCGCGTAGGCGAAGCAGTCGCCGAAGTTGAGCGCGGCGGGGTGGCGGCCCTTGCCGAAGCGCCGCCACGCCGATCGTGCCAGCTCCACCTGGTAGGCATCCACCGCGATGGTCTGCACGTCCGCTCGATGCAGCAGGAGATCGAGCTCTCGGCCGGCTGCCTCTCCCCGTCGAGCCTCGGTGAGCAGTGCGCACTCCAGCAGGTTGCCGGCCGAGATCAACCGGCGCGGGTCGCGCTCGATCGCCTGCGTGAAGGCGCTGCGCTCCGGCTCGTCGAAGAGGATGGCGATGACGGCAGAGCTGTCGAGCACCATCAGCTCGGCATGCCGTGCTCGTCGTAGCCAAGGATCTCATCGTCGGAGCGCGTGTCCAGCAGCGGCAGGGCGGCACAGCGCAGCGCGATCCGGTCGAGCTCGTCGGCCAGGTGCCGGGCGGTGCGTCCCGCGCGCAGCCGGTCGAGGCGTTCGGTCACAGCTACCTCCACGGCCTGCGTGATCGTCTCGCCTGTGGACTGTGCGAGCTCGCGCACGAGGCTGTCGGTCTGTGGGTCCTTGATGTTCAACGACATAGGAAGAATAAGGATAGCAAGGAAGATTCTTTATCGAAGTCGTCGGCGTGTCCCCGGATGGGAGGCAACTAATCCGATTTCGCGCCCTTCCTATTCCGGATCGGTGGGGCGCACTATTCCGATTTGGTGGGGCTCGTTATTCCGGATCGGTGGGGTGTTCTACTCCGCCAGCGCGGGAACGCCCTCGGCCTGCGCGGACCGCGCGGACTCGCGCATCGCGGCGACGCAGTACTCCTGGACCGAGACCTCCATCTCAAGCGTCGCGGCGAGGGCTGGGCGGGCCGAGGCGTCGATCACTCGCTTGGCGCGGCCGACGGCGACGTGCGAGTTGGCGAGCAGCTCCGCCACCAGCTCCTCGACGGCGGCGTCGAGCCGGTCGGGGGCGACGACGCGGTTGAGCAGGCCGATCCGCTCGGCCTCGGCAGCCCCGATCGTGCGGGCGGTGAGGATCAGCTCCTTGGCGCGGCCGAGGCCGACGACGGCAGGCAGGCGGGTGGAGCCGCCGACGTCGGGGATGATCCCGAACTTGACCTCGGGCAGGCCGAGCGTGGCGTCGTCGGAGGCGACGCGCAGGTCGCAGCCGAGCGCGACCTCCAGGGCGCCGCCGACGCAGGTGCGGTGGATTTGGCAGATCACCGGCTTGGCCATCGATTCGCAGAGGTTGGCGCACTCCAGGAAGGTCTCACGGAAGGGCCGCAGTTTGCCGGGCGTCTCGGCGGAGGCGGCCAGCTCGACGAGGTCGACGCCGGCCGAGAAGACGGGGCCCTCGCCGCGCAGCACAACGCAGTGGACCGATTCCTCTGCGGCGGCCTCGCGCAGCGCCGCGGCGAGCGCGCGCAGCAGCTCCTGGCTCATCGCGTTGCGCTTCTCGGGGCGGTTGAGGATCACGTGCCGGACGGCGCCGCGGTCTTCGGTGAGGACGATGCTCATGGTGGCTCCGTTTCAGTGTTCTTTTTCGGCCTATACCACTTCATTTTGTAAAGGGTTTGGGTCCATTTTTTTTCAATGTGCAAAGGCCGCGGCGCCGGGCGATCCTTCTAGCTCAGGTCGAGCACCGGCGTCGGCGGCTCGATGGCCTCGTCGTGGCCCTCCCGCGGTACGATCGCGGTGCCGAGCGCGAAGAACTCGATCGTGTGGCTGCCCCAGCCGTGACTGGTCTCGTCCAGTTTCACGCCGACGATCCCCTCCGCGGTGAGCGCCTGCGCCTCGGTCTGCATCCGCTCCATCGCGAGCTCGCGCGCGTCGTAGAGCGCCTGGGTGAAGTTGGGCAGCTCGACGTTGCGCCCCGTCTGCGCCATCGACTGGAGCATCCCGCGGTGGGCGACGTGATAGACGCAGCTGCCCATCACCATGCCGACGGGACGGTGCCCGGTGCGCAGCAGCGTCCAGAAGTCCTGGCCCGAGAGATCGCTGGTGAAGGGGCGGCCGTTGGGGGCGCGGTGCATCTCGCCCGAGCGGTGCTTGACGGCGGTGCCGATCGCGATGAACTCGGCCATGTCCTGACCCCACTCGTAGCGCCCGATATCCAGACGCACGCCGACGACACCGTCCGCGCCGAGCTGGTCGGCCTCCTCCTCCATCCGCGTCATCGCGAGCTGGCGCGCGCTGTACATCGCCTGCGAGAGCACCGTCAGCTCCTGGCTTTTCTTCCAGCCGGCCATCTGGATGCCGATGTGGTAGATCGAGCTGCCGACCACCAGGCCGACGGGGTCGAAGCCGGCCTGCTTGATCAGCAGGAACTCGTTGACGGAGAGGTCGGAGGTGAACAGGCCCGCGCGGTTCTGCTGCAGGCGCGCGCGGCCGGCCTCGGGAACACCCTCGAGGGACGTCGGGTCGTACCTTGTCTCCTGCTCGCTCATGTGCCGCTCCTTCAGGTTGTCAGGTCGATCGTGGTCTCGGGCGCATACAGCGTGGCCTCGCCGGTCTGGCGGATCGCGGTGCCGATCGCGTTGAACGTCACCATCAGGCCGCCGAGTTTGCCGTTCATCCCCTGTATCTCGTGGCGTACCGCGCGGTGGCCGATCCGTACGCCGACGATCCCCGAGGCGCCGAGTGCGGATGCCTGTGCGTTCAGCTCCCCGATCACGCTCTCGCGCGCGTTGTAGAAGGCCTGCGTGAACGCGCTCAGCTCGAAGTTCTGCATCCCGCCCATCAGCATGCCGCCGCCCATCATCCCGCCACCGAGGCCAGAGCCATAGCCGTAGCTGGCGAAGAACACAGCGCTCCAGGCGACGATCCCGAGCGGCTCGAAGCCACCCCGCACGAGCTTTGAGAAGTCTGCCACCGACAGCTCGGTGAGCACCGGGCGCCCACCCGTGTGCCGGCTGCTCCCGAGGCTGCCGTTGCGACTCACGGCGGTGCCGAAGACCGTGTGTTCGAGCGAGACCATCCCGGTTTCTAGGCTGCTTTCACCGGCGCGCGTATCAACTTCCACGACCGCGTCGGCACCCACGTGCATGGCCTCCTCGGCCAGCCGCCCGAGCGCACGTGTGCGCACCTCGTTGAGCGCTTGGGAGAGCGTGCCCAGCTCGAACATGTTCGAGCCGGTCGGGTCGTAGCCACCTTCCAGTTGACCCCAGGACGACTGGTAGCCCATCTGGTAGATCGAGCTGCCCATCACCTGCGAGAGCGGGCGCAGCCCCAGCTGGTGGGCGAGCGCCCAGCCGTTGACAGTGAGGTCGGAGGTGAACAGGCCGCCCTTATCGCGCAGCTCGCTCAGGCGCCGCTCGGCCGCGACCGTGATCCCGCCCCGTTCGATCCGTGCGAGCGACTGCTCCTGCTCTTCCTCTTCTGTGCTCACCCCAGCAGCCTCTCGAGCGCCGCGCGCGCCTCGGTGCTGCGCTCGGCCTCCGCTTGCAGGTCGCTGGTCAGCGCCGTCACCCACGCGCTGGGGTCGAGCGGCTCGCGCTTGATCGAGATGCCGCCCACCTGGCGTTCGCGGGAGCCCTCGACGCGGCCGTCGGCGACCGTCAGCTGGTAGCAGTTGCCGCCGAGCTCGACCCGCACGAGGCGCACGTGCTTCTCGCCCCGGCCGAGCAGGCCCCCGCCGCGACGCTCGACGTGGATGCGGCCCGGCAGCGACTCTTCGAGCTTGCTCGCGAGCACCTCGACGGAGATCCGAAGGTCGGTACCGTCCGCGCGCAGCCCGGCGGCGGAGAGGTCGAAGTCCTGGTCGGTGGGCATCGCGCAAAGGGTACTCCCGGTGGGCTACCGCCGCGCAGCGCAGCGGGACACTCTCCTGCCCCGGTAGGCTCCCCTCGCGCAACAGGCAATCCAAGTGGAGGTAGAGATGGCGCAGCAGATCGAGAAGGTGGGCGTGCTCGGAGCGGGGCTGATGGGCCACGGCATCGCCCAGGTGGCCGCACAGGCCGGCTACGAGGTGGTGCTGCGTGAGGTGGACGAGGCGACGCTCGCCAAGGGCGTGGGCAGGATCGAGAAGCAGCTGGCGCGCGCCGTGGAGAAGGGCAAGAGCTCCCAGGAGGATGCGGACGCGGTCAGGGCGCGGATCGCCGGCACCGTGCACTACCGCGACCTCGCCGACTGCGACCTCGTGATCGAGGCGATCACCGAGAGCCTTGAGCTGAAGCTCGAGATGTGGCGCGAGGTCGATGAGATCGTCAAGCCGCAGGCGATCTTCGCGACCAACACCTCCTCACTTGCGGTGATCGACCAGGCGGCGGCGACCTCCCGGGTCGAGCAGTTCGTCGGGCTGCACTACTTCAATCCGGCGCAGGTGATGGCGCTGGTGGAGGTCGTGCGCTGCGTCACCACCTCCCAGGCGACGCTCGACATCGCCCTGGAGTTCATCGGCTCGGAGGGCAAGCTGGCGATCCCCACGCGCGACAAAGCCGGGTTCATCGTCAACCGGCTGCTGGTGCCGTACATGCTCGATGCGATCCGGGCGCTGGAAGAGCAGGTCGGCTCGGTCGCCGAGATCGACGCGGCGATGAAGGCCGGCGCCGGCCACCCGATGGGGCCGCTGCTGCTCTCGGATTTCGTCGGGCTGGACACGCTGGGGGCGATCTGCGACGTGCTGCTGGAGGAGTTCAGCGAACGGCGCTTCGCCGCTCCGCCGACGCTACGCAAGATGCTCTCGGCAGGTTGGTTGGGGCGCAAGTCGGGGACGGGCTTCTACACCTACGCCGGCGTCGAGCCCGAGCCCAACCCCGCTTTGTAGGCTACATTCAACGTATGAGCGACCTGTCGAAGCTGCGCGTCGCGGATGACGAGCGTGAGCAGCTGATCGATGAGCTGCGCGAGCACGCCGGCGCGGGCAGACTGACCTCCGAGGAGCTGGAGGATCGCGTCGGCGAGGCGTACAAAGCCTCCACGCGAGCCGATCTCGACGTGCTGCGCTCCGACCTGCCGGTCAGCTCGACATCGGTAAAGGCGGCGCTTGTCAAGCGCAAGTCGCACCTGCGCCGCCGCCTCGCGCAGGAGGCCGGCGGCTCGGTGGGCGTCTCGGCGCTGAGCGTCGGCATCTGGCTGGCCAGCGGCCCGCCGAACGAGTTCTGGCCGGGGTGGGTGATCGGCTTCACGCTGCTGCCGGTCGTGCGCGACGCGTGGCATCTGTTCGGCCCGGCGTCTGACCTCGAGCTGGTGCAGGCCCGCCAGCAGGCGCGCCACGAACGCAATCTGGAACGCGGACGCCGCCGTAACCGCCGGAAGAATTGGTGGCCCACCCACCCGCCGCGTCCGTGAGCGCCCTGAGCGGCGCGACCGAGCGCGCCCTGCGGGGCGGCCCCGAGCGCCACCACGAGAAGTCCAAGGAGCAGGGCAAGCTGCCGGTGCGCGAGCGCGTGGCGCGGCTGCTCGACCCCGGCACGTTCGCCGAGGAGGCGCTGCTGGCCAACTGGCAGGAGGAGGGGCTGGGGGCGGACGGCGTGGTGAGCGGCCTCGGGCGGATCGGCGGGCGCCCCGTCGCGCTGATGGCCAACGACCCGACGGTGAAGGCCGGCTCGTGGGGCCCGAAGACGGTCGAGAAGATCCTTCGCGTGCAGGAACGGGCGCTGGAGCTGCGCAGGCCGATGGTGTACCTGGTGGACTCCGCGGGGGCGCGGATCACCGAGCAGGTGCAGATGTTCCCGGGGCGCAGGGGAGCGGGGAGGATCTTCCACAACCAGGTGAAGCTCTCAGGCCTCGTGCCGCAGGTGTGCGTGCTGTTCGGCCCCTCCGCCGCCGGTGGCGCCTACATCCCCGCGTTCTGCGACATCGTGATCATGCGCGACGGCAACGCCTCGATGTACCTCGGCTCGCCGCGGATGGCGCAGATGGTGATCGGCGAGGATGTCACGCTGGAGGAGATGGGCGGCGCGCGGATGCACACGGGGGTTAGCGGCTGCGGGCATGTGCTGGTGAAGAGCGACGAGGAGGGGATCGACGCCGCGGTGCGCTACCTCTCCTATCTGCCGGGCAACTTTGAGCAGGCCCCACCGTCGCTCGAGTCTGGCGAGCAGGCGTCACCGTCGCACGGGCGTGGCGCGCAGCCCCTACCCCCGCTCGTCTCCGCCGAGCAGGCCCCACCCTCGCTCGACCCCGCCGGGTCTGCCGCAAACAGCACCTCCCCCTCCTCCCCTCCCAACACCGGGGGCGCCCCCGCGTTCGCCGCCTCAGCGCTCGCCCCGTCCTGCGACACCCCGATCGGCGAGCTGATTCCCGCCGACGAGAACAAGCCGTTCGACATGAAGCTGCTGCTCGATGCTCTGGTGGACGCCGGCTCCTTCATGGAGATCCACGCGCGCTGGGCGAAGGAGCTGATCGTCGGCTTCGCGCGGCTGGAAGGGAGGGCGATCGGGATCGTGGCCAGCCAGCCGAAGGTGAAGGGCGGCGTGCTGTTCGTCGACTCCGCCGACAAGGCTGCCCGCTTCATCTGGACCTGCAACGCCTTCAACGTGCCGCTGCTGTTCCTCGCCGACGTGCCCGGCTTCATGATCGGCACGCAGGTCGAGCGCCAGGGGATCATCCGCCACGGGGCGAAGATGATCAGCGCAGTCAGCGAAGCGACCGTGCCGAAGATCTCGGTCGTCGTGCGCAAGGCCTACGGCGCCGGGCTCTACGCGATGGCGGGGCCGGCCTTCGACCCCGACTGCTGCATCGCGCTGCCGAGCGCCTCGATCGCGGTGATGGGCCCGCAGGCCGCGATCAACGCCGTCTACTACAACCAGCTGCAGGCGATCGCCGACGAGGGCGAGCGCGCCGCCGAGACCGAGCGGCTGCGCGCGGAGTACGCCGCCGACATCGACATCCTGCACCTCGCCTCGGAAATGGTCGTCGACGCTGTGATCGAGCCCGGCGAGCTGCGGGGCGAGCTGATCGCCCGCTTCGCGCTCGCCGCCGGTCGCCGGCGTGAGTGGCCGGCGCGGCACAACCCGATCACGCCCGTCTAGGATGCAGCGATGGACGCCGCCGACCTAGCCTTCGCCGGGATCGCCCGCCAGGCGGAGCTGATCGCCTCTGGGGAGGTCTCCTCGCGCGAGCTCGTGCAGCTGTACCTCGATCGGATCGAGCGCTACGACAAGCAGCTGAACGCCTACAAGACCGTCTTTGCCGAACGCGCGCTGCTCGAAGCCGATCAGGCCGACGCCCGCCGCGGGGCCGGCGGGGCACGTCCGCTGCTGGGGGTGCCGATCGCGATCAAGGACGACACCGACGTGGCCGGCGAGGTCACCTCCTACGGCACGCGCGCCGCGGAGCGGGTCGCGAGCGCCGATCAGGAGGTCATCCGCCGCCTGCGCGAGGCCGGCGCGATCGTGCTCGGCAAGACCAACGTGCCCGAGCTGACGCTGTGGCCGTTCACCGAGACCCCGACGTTCGGCATCACGCGCAATCCCTGGAACCTCGAGCACACGCCCGGCGGCTCCTCGGGTGGGTCGGGCGCGGCGGTCGCCGCCGGCCTCGTGGGCGCCGCGCTCGGCTCCGACGGCCTCGGCTCGATCCGCATCCCCTCCAGCTTCTGCGGCCTGTTCGGGATCAAGCCCTCCCGTCACCGCATCTCGCTCGCGCCTCATACGGAGAAGCTGTACGGCTGGCACGGCCTTGCCGTGTACGGGCCGATCGCGCGCAACGTCCGCGACGCCGCGCTGTTCCTCGACCTCACCGCGCAGACGCCCCCGGCGCAGGGCAGCTTCGGCGAGGCCGCCGCGCGGGGTGGGGGGGCGGGTGGGCTGGCACCCGATCCCCTGCGGATCGCCTTCTCGACCAAGCCGATCCTGCCGCAGCCGATCGACCCGCGCGTGCTGCGGGCGCACACGGAGACCGTCGAGCTGCTGCGCTCGCTCGGCCACGAGCTGGTCGAGCGCGACCCCGACTACCCCCCGTGGTTGGGTCCCCATCTGATCGCGCGCTACCTGCGCGGCGCCTACGAGTCGGCCGTGGACATCGGCCACGTCGAGCGGATGGAGCGCCGCAGCCGCCACATCGTGCGCGCCGGCGAGCTGGTCGGCGAAGCCGGCATCGCGCGTGCGCTCGCCTCCGAAGCGACTTTGAACGCGCGCGTTGGGCGGGTGCTCAGCGACTGCGACGCGCTGTTGCTGCCCTGCACCGCCCGCCCCGCCCTGCAGATCGGCGAGTACGAGGGGCGCGGGATGGTGGCCACGATGTTCGGCGGCACGCGCCTGATCCCGTTCCTCGGTATCTGGAACGCCACCGGTCAGCCGGCGGTCTCGATCCCCACCGGCTTCACCGACGACGCCGACCATCTGCCGCTCGCCGTGCAGCTGGTGGGCCGCCCCGACGACGAGGCCACGCTGCTCTCGATCGCCGGCCAGGTCGAGGCCGAGCGCCCGTGGGAGCAGCACCGCCCGCCCGGGTTCTCGTGAGCGAGGCCCCTGGAAGCAAACCGGGAGCAGGCGAGCGCGGTGGGGTCGCTGACGGGGGTGGTGGACACGGCCTGGGAGAGTCATCGAAGGAGGAGCCCTCGGATGGCTTGCTAGTCGGTGACTCCGCGGAGGAGTTGCTTAATCTCGCGGTACAGGCCGCCCATTGGTCGGGCGCGGTGCTGAGGGATCGCTTTCTGTATGGCAAGGACGCGGAGGTCGAGACCAAGAGTACGCCCACGGACCTGGTGAGCGAGGCAGACCGCACCTCCCAGCGGCATATCCGCGAAAAACTCGCGCTACGTCGCCCGCAGGACGGGTTTCTGGGAGAGGAGGACGACGACGACGAGCCTGGTACAAGCGGGCTGCGGTGGGTGGTGGATCCGCTTGACGGAACGGTCAACTTCCTCTTCCGGATACCGCAGTGGTGCGTCAGTGTCGCTGTGCGTGACGACTTGGGAACGGTGGCGGGCGCGATTTACGACCCGATTCGCGAGGAGCTCTTCACGGTGGTGCGCGGCGGTAAGGCTCGGATGCGGTGTCCGGTCACCTACCGGAGGGGCTGGCCCGTGCCGTCGATGGGGCCTCGCAAGTACACGGAACAGACGTTGAATGGCCCGGCGCGTGCACCGGAACTCTCAAGTGCGATGGTCGCGACCGGCTTCGCCTACGACGCGCGCGTGCGCGCCGCACAGGCGCAGGTGCTCGCCGGGGTGATCCCGCGCGTGCGCGACATCCGCCGCTTCGGCAGCGCCGCGCTCGACCTCGCGTGGACGGCGGCCGGCCGCTACGACGCCTACTTCGAGCGCACCGTCAAGCCGTGGGACATCGCCGCGGGGACGCTGCTGTGCGAAGCGGTTGGGTTGCAGGTGGTCGAGCTGCCCGAGCACAAGGACCTCCCCTGGGGCATCCTCGTCGCGCCGCCCGTCCTGTGCGAGCCGCTGCTGGAGCTGGTGGGGTAGGACTTTTCCGCTCCGCCAGGATAAGATCCCATCCCTCTGGATGGCCCCACCCATGCAAACCACTCAGCCACGTGTCTCTGCCGAACGGGCGTACTCCCATGCGTCCACGGCACCTCGCGCCAACGGAACCACCCCGCGGCGGCGAAGGCGCTCGGCGTGGCCGCGCGGGACATTTCTCCGTCTCCGTCTCGGTCTCCATCTCCATCTCGGTCTCATCCTGGCCGCCGGGATCGCCGCCTGCGCGGCGAGCGCTGAGATCGCCACGGCCAACCCACTGCCCGGCAGCTCGGAAGCATTCATCCTCGAAGCGGCATCGCCGCAGAGCCCGCTTGCGCTTGGCTCCGAAGGGAGCATCTGGTTCGGTGAGTACGGGGCTGGCTTCGAAGACAGGTACGTCACCGGCGGCGTGGGCCGGGTGTCCCCGCTCGGCCTCGTCACGGGCGACTTCCGCAATCCGTCTCGAGCGACTCCGGCGTGCCAGGAACCGGAGACCTGCTACCGCGTGATCGGTGGGATTGCGCTTGGCCCCGACCACGACATCTGGTTCACCGAACACGGGGGCGAAGATTATGGCACGAGCTTCGTCGGTCGCGTCACGACCTTTGGCGCTGTGGAAACCTTTCCCATATCCTTTGAAGATCCCCCACTCGGCCGTAACCCGGGCGCGATTGCGCTTGGCTCGGACGGCAACATGTGGTTTCTCAATCCCGATTCCGAACCCTACGCTCGCCTCCCCCGAACGAGTGCGATCGGACGCGTTACACCAGGCGGTGAAATCACCGAGTTTCCGATGCCTGAAAAGGAGGAACCGGTCGGCGGCATAGTGCAGGGTTCAGACGGCAATATGTGGTTCCTGGCCGATGAATTGACGGTGGAACCCCCTTTTCACCATCGTTCCGGGCATTCGTCGATCGGCTACATCGAGCCCAGCGGTAAAATATCGCTGATCTCGCTGCCTGCCGAAAGCGCTCCTTCATCGGTCGCGCTGGGACCCGAAGGCGATGTTTGGTTCGTTGCCCCCGGGACACACCGAATCGGCAAGGTGACACCGACAGGTGTCATCACCGAATACCCCGTCCCGGAAATCGATTTCGAATCCTTCATCGCGCGCGGCCCTGACGGCAACATGTGGTTCACGACGTCGCTCTCCCCCGGCGCGCTCGGCAGGATCACTCCTGAAGGCGATGTCACCATCTTTCCCGACGTTACGCCGGGTGGCGCCTCGCCTCTGGGCCTCATACCGGGCGACGACGGCACGCTCTGGTTCACGGCCGAACCACGGCGGGAAGGGTCCGAGCTCGTCCGCTATGTGGTGCCCTACGTTCCCACCCTCGAAGCTGCTCCCGTGATCGCCGAAGATCCGATCGTCGGGCACGTCGTTGAAACTTCCAATGGCGTCTGGGCTCACTCGCCCACCACATTTACCTATCAATGGCTGTCATGCGACGAAGGCGGGTCCGGTTGCGTCGCCATTCCCGGCGGCGCCGGCAAGACCTATGCGGTGGGACAAGGCGACGCCGGCCGGACGTTGCGCGTCGTGGTGACGGCTACCGGCCCGGGCGGATCGGCACAGGCGCAGTCGGCGCCGACGGCCGTTGTGCAGTCACCGTCAGTGCCGACCCGCGCGGTCCCCTCACCCGAAGAATCCCCCGTCGTGCCCACAACCATCGCGTGGAGCTTCAGCGCCACCCGCAAGTTCACGAAGGTGCTCGCGCTCCAGCTTCGCTCGCTGCCCACCGGCAGCAGCATCGAAGTGCTCTGTGCCGTGCATGCCTGCCCGTTCAGGGTCGGGGAGGCTCGTCTGTCCGGCGACGTGCTCCTGTGTGCGCGCCACAGCTGCCGCGCCGGCCCGCTGCGACATGAACAGCGGTCGCTGACACTGACTCCCCTGTTTCGCGCCAAACGGCTGCCGGTCAGGACGAGGCTGACGGTGCGTGTCGTGAGACCGGGCTGGCAGGGCAAGCTGTTTGTCTTCACGATGCTTGCCGCGCGCGACCCGCGCGCGGTGATCGATTGCCTGTCCTCGCCATCCGGAGCGTCCCATCCGTGTTGAGAGGTCGGTGCATTGTGGCTGTTGTGCTGGTGTGGAGTGCTGGAGTCGTGCCCAGCGCCGTCGGCTTTGCCGTCGTGCCAAGCTCGATCCAGACGATTGCGCCGCCCGCCGGAATGATCGAATACTCACGGATCGCACTGCCGGGTTCCCCTCCTCTCGGACTATCTTCGCCCCTGGCGATCGGTCCCGAAGATGAAGTCTGGTTCCTCGGTGGAGGGGTCTCTGAACCGACGCGCGGAGAGGTTGTGGGTCGGGTCGACAGAAGCGGAGTGTTGACCGGCGCATTCGTGGTTGCGACTCCACCATTCACGGGCTTTTCCGGTCTCCCGAGCCTGACGCAGATGAGCGATCATTCGATCTGGTTCACGGCATACGGCGATATTGTAGAGGGTGGGCTCATCGCACATATCACGTCGGCGGGCAAGGTCACCGAGTACGATATAGTCGATAACCCATTCGAAGGGCCACGCGGCGTCGCCGAAGGTCCCTCGGGCGAAGTCTGGTTCACCGATCTCGGCGACCCCGCCAAGATCGGAAGAATCTCGCCGCAGGGCGTCGAATCGTATTATCCGGCGGGAGAAGGATACCTGGGGCTTGACCAGATCGCGCGTGGGGGGGATGGCAATATGTGGTTTACCGTCGAATATGAACCAGAGATTGGGCGAATCAACTCGGAAGGCATCGTCAAGTACTTTCCCATCGCGGCGCCGGCGGCGGGGCTTGCGCTCGGTTCGGAAGGTGACATGTGGTTCACCGAGCCTGGCGCAAAAACCATCGGACGAATCTCCACCACCGGGGTAGTCACCGAAATCGCTGTTCCCAGCGTCGGCGAATCGATCGTTCTCGGCGCCGACGGCAACCTGTGGTACGCCGAGCCGACGGGGCACGGCATCGGACGCATCACGCCCGGCGATGCGGTGACGATCTTCGCGCCACTGCCCGAAGGATTCGGCGAAAGCCTTGCCGTCGGCGACCAGAACGACATCTGGTTCACCGATGGGGCAGATACGCTGGCGCGGCTCATCGTCCCGTTCCCGCCAGTCAGCTCCTCGCCACCCGCGATCAGTGGCAGCGCGATCGAAGGATCGGTGCTGTCGGCGTCGGCCGGCGGATGGAGCAATGGGCCGAGCTCCTTCGCCTATGAATGGCAGTTATGCAACGCTGCCGGCGGTGAATGCGCTGACCTCGAAGGGCAGACGGCGCCACAGATCGCCCTCTCGTCGGCGGACGTCTCTCACACGCTGCGGGTGATCGTCACAGCGAGCAACGCGGCGGGTGCCACGCCAGCCGCCTCGAGCGTTTCGGCGGTCGTTGCTCCGGCGCCTGTGGCGGCCGTCCGCGAAGTGCCGCAGACGCCCGTCGTTGACGCTACGGTCACGTGGCTCTTTCGCTCGCATAGGGTCGTCGAAGAAATGCTCGTAAACCACCTGCCGGTGGGCGGCCAGATCGAAGCTCGCTGCATCGGACATGGCTGTGCCTTCTCGCGCTGGCATGCCGCTGTCGCCGCGGCCGGCAGCTGCCACAAGAAGCGCTGCCCTAAACGCGAGAGCGTGGTTGGCCCCAGCACGAACCTGGCGGGGCTGTTTCGAGGCCGGCGCCTCGCCGCCGGGGCGCAGATCTCCGTGACGGTCACCGAGCCCGACTTCCTCGGGAGGCGATTCGTGTTCACAGTGCATGCCAAGCGCCCCCCGGACGAGCGAATCGAATGTCTGAGCCCCGGCTCGCTCGCTCAGCCCAGCCAATGCCCCGGCGCGTAGTGACATGAGAAGCGGTCCAGCTCAGCCTGAGAAAAGCGATCCAACCCACCCTGAGGGGCGCAGGTCGAGGATTCGTCCGATCGCCGCCGCCGCGCTGCTCGCCGCCTTCGGGGGCGCGCTGCTCGCCGGCCGGTCAACCGGTCCGAGCAGGCTGGCGAGCCACAGCTCTCGAAGCCTTCCCACGGCGTATGTGGCGCGTTCCGCGACGGCGGTCGGGTATGTTCCTCCGCCCGTTCGGCTACCTGACCTGAAGCCGGCGCCCGCGGCGAAGCGCAGCTCCGGGTCGACCTCTCAGGCAAACACCGCCACCACCGTCGTATCCACTCAGGCGGCGTCGGAATCCTCGCCGCCGCCGACCTCGACGACGCCGGCATCCTCGACGACGCCGACATCCTCGACGCCGGCGACGCCCGCGAGCCCGTCGAGCACTCCGGCGTCATCAGGCGGATCGAAAAGCACGGATACGACCTCCGGCAAGCACACGCAAGAACCGGCGCCGCGAGTCTCCTCGGGAAGTGGAGGATGAGCCGGGGCATGTCGCGCATTGGGTGATGGCGGCAGCTGCTTTCGAACCCGGCATGGAGTTCGCCGGATATCGCCTTGAACAGCTGCTCGGGCAGGGCGGGATGGGCGTCGTCTACGAGGCGACCCAGCTTTCCCTCGAACGTACCGTTGCGTTGAAGATCGTCGCGCCGGGGCTCAGCTCCGACATCGGATTCCGTACCCGGTTTCGCCGGGAGGGCCTTGCGCAGGCGCGGCTCCAGCACCCAAACATTGTCGTGGTCCATGAGGCCGGTGAGTTCCAGGAAACTCTCTTCCTCGCGATGCAGCTGATTCGCGGCTCGTCCTTGAAGAAGCTGATCGTGGCGCGCGAGCTCGATCCGCTCCGGAGCCTGCGCGTCCTGCGGCCGATTGCGGATGCCCTGGACATCGCGCACGAGACAGGGATGATTCATCGCGATGTCAAGCCGCATAACATTCTCGTGGGGGCAAGAGACCATCCCTACCTCGTGGACTTTGGGCTCACCAAGAGCGTCGAAGAGACAGGCCTGACTCGCACGGGCGAATTCCTGGGGTCCATCGATTACATCTCGCCTGAGCAGATACACAACGAAGCTGTGACTGGCGCGAGTGACATCTACGCTCTGGCCGCTGTCCTGTTCGAGTGTCTGACCGGAACCGTGCCCTTTCCGAAGGAAGCAGAGGCCGCCGTCCTCTATGCCCACATGGAGGAGCCGCCGCCAAGCGCCCACGCCAGGCAGCCCGGCTTGCCGAGAGTAGTGGACGGGGTGTTCGCTCGCGGGATGGCTAAGGACCCATCGCAACGGCCAGGCAGCGCTGCTGAGCTGATGCTCGAAGCGGAGCAGGCGATCGCGGGCTCCAAGAGTGGATCGGGGCGGGGGACATCCCCGGCGCTGATCGCGCGGGCGGGAGTTGGTGCGGGCTCCCGGGCGCAGAAGTCCACCGTCACATCGCAGCCCGGGGTTCTCTCTCGCTTTGCCGCCCGATCGCGTCGCCTCGTCATCCTTGGCTGCGCCGTCGTGGGCGTTGGATTCGCGGTTGGGCGGTCGATCGGAGCAATCTCCAGCGATGCCGTCGGCAGCAGGCCGCTGACGATGGGACACACCACCCTGGCCGTGCCGGCGGCCTGGACGCGACCGGCAAGAGCGGCTTCTATCCCGGGGCTGTCCATGGTGGATCGGGCGACGGCTCGCGACGGATCCGCCGGTGGCGAAGTGGTCGTAGGGACCCTGACTCAGGCCGTCGGCTTCACGCTCCTGCCCGAAGCGTTCGTGGCTCGCCTCGAGCATGTGCCCTCAGCCAACGACGCTGTGCGTCTCGCCGGCGGTGGCGCGTACCGCTTTCGCCAGCTGACGGTGGCCGGCCTGCCGAAGGCGCTCACGCTGTTCGTCATGCCCACCAACACTGGGGTCGTCGCGGTGGGCTGTCTGGCGCCGTCATCTGCCGCAGCCGGCTTCATGCCGTCGTGCGAACATGCGGCGGGAACCCTTCGCCTGGTGGGCAGTCGTGCGCTGGCGCTGGGCGTCGATCGAGCATACGCGCGCACGCTCTCGAGCGCGTCGGGCGATCTGCGCGCCGCGCAGCCAGCCGTCGATGCGCTGCTGGGCGCCCGTACCCGACATGGTCAGGCCTCGCTTTGCCACGAGCTGGCGCGCCTCTACGCCGGGATCGCCGAGAAGCTCGCGAAAACACGCCCAGACCCGGGGGTTGCAAGCGCCAACGCGCGTCTGGTGAGGGCGCTGCGCAGCACCGAGACGGGCTACCAGGGGATGGGCAATGCCGCGTCGCGCGGGTCGCAAGCAGCTTACGCGGTGTCACAGAGCCAGACGGCGATGGCGCTCACAGCCACCCGCAGGGAACTTCAGCTATTGCAGGCCAACGGCTACTGATCTTCCTGGCTGCAGGCCGAGGGCTACTGATCTTCCCGGCTGCAGGCCAACGGCTATTGATCCTCCCGGCTCTGCGAAGATGTGCGCGATGGCTGTCGAGGCGAGCACCGTGACGATGCGCCAGCCGAGCCTGCCCCCCGGCACGCGGCTGCCCCGCCTCGCGCAGTCGGCTCTGTGGGCGGTCTATCCGGGGGCGCTTTCGCGCTACTGCAAGCGACGTTTTGGTCCCACCTTCACGCTGCGCCCGCTGGGCATCGGCGACGTCGTGGTGCTCACACAGCCGGAGGCGATCAAGGAGGTGTTCACCGGCAACCGCGAAGTACTGCGTGCGGGGGAGGCCAACGCGGTGATGGGCCCGATCGTGGGCAGGCACTCGCTGCTCACGCTCGACGGCGAGCGCCACATTCGCCACCGGCGCCTGGTGAGCCCGTCGTTCCATGGCGAGGCGGTGCGCGCCTACGGCGAGCGGGTCGCGGAGATCGCGGCGGCCGAGGTCGATCGCTGGCCGGTGGGCAAAGAGTTCCCGATTCGCCCACGCATGCAGGCGATCACGCTGGAGGTGATCCTTCGCACCGTCGTCGGCGTCAGCGACGAGCGGCGTATGGAGCGCCTGCGGACGCTGCTGCGCAAGATCACGCAGGTGAGCGTCGCGGAGATGTGGATCGTGTGGGCCTACCCCCACCTGATCGACCACCCCGTGGTGAAACGTTTCTCCACGCTGCGCTTGATGCCCGAGGTGGACAGGTTGCTGTATGAGGAGATCGCTGCCCACCGTGCCGCGCCGGACGGTCGCGACGACGTGCTGGCGCTGCTGGTGGCCGCGCGCGACGAGCAGGGGGAGGGCCTCAGCGACGAGGAGTTGCGCGACCACCTGATCACGCTGCTGGTCGCCGGCCGCGAGACCACGACGACTGCGCTGGCGTGGTGCTTCGAGCGGCTGCTGCGCCACCCCGCGGCATATCTGCGCCTGCAGCGCGAGCTGGAGGAGGGCTCCGACGAGCGCTACCTCGACGCGGTGCTCAACGAGACGCTGCGCGTGCGTCCCGTGATCGATGCGGTGTGGCGCAAGCTCTCTGAGCCCGTCGAGGTCGCCGGCTGGCTGCTGCCGGCGGGGGCGACGGTGATGCCCTCGATCGAAATCGTGCAGCACTCCGCCGCCTTCGCGGATGCCGCCGCGTTCCGCCCCGAGCGCTTCCTGGAGGGGAGCGCGGGTGGGCGGGCATCCCACCCCTACACCTTCATCCCCTTCGGCGGCGGCGCGCGCCGCTGCGTGGGCGCCAGCTTCGCGATGATGGAGATGCGCGCGATCATGCGCGCGGTGCTGCAGCGGGTATCGCTGCGTGCCCCCAGCGCCAAGTCTGAGCGGGTGAAGGTCCACCACATCACACTTGTGCCCGGCCGCGGCGGGCGCGTGATCGTGACCGGCCGGCGCGGGCCGCGACATGCGCAGACGCCTCACGTGGAGGCCCCACAACACGCGGCGGCGCCGCGGACAGATACAGACGCGTCAGAGACGCGCCGTCCCGCGCTGGCCTAGTCTAGAAAGCTGAGCGCGCCGCGCTTGGTCTTTTTTTCGCTCAAACCCTTCATTTTGTGAAGTGGGTGGCTGGGTTGGTTGTTTTGTTTTGGGCCCCCAACCCTTCATTTTGTGAAGTGGTAGGGGTGATTTTCTAGCGGTGTGCCGCGGCTGAGGTCGCGAGCGTCTGGCCGGTCGCGCTGAGCGCGGCGACGGCGAAATAGGGCTGCGCGCTGGTGGCCGCGATCGCGGTCTCAAACCCCGCTCTCGGCACCGTCTCGAGCGGCGCGAGCTGGGTTGGGCTGAGCCCCGCGAGCAGCTGCCAGGCGCTCACGCCAGTGGCGCCGTTCCAGCTGGCGTACGCGGTCAGCGTTTCCGCGCCGGTGCTCCGCAGCACGAGCGCCGGGGGAGCGGCCGGGGTGCCGGCCCACGGGTAGGTGTACGCGCGGTAGGACGACCCCGGGGCGGCCATCCGGGCGTCGAACACCAGCGTGCCGGCGGGGCTGAATTCGCTCATGTAGGGCAGCGCGCCCCAGCCGACGAACGAGTTGCCGTTCGGCAGCAACTGGTCGTTGCCCTGGCTGTTGGCCAGCAGCGAGGGCGCGTGCACAGCCTGGGAGATCAGCTGCACGGTACGGTCGCGCCAATCGATCCGCTCGTGGATCACGCGCGTCTGTTTGTGCTCCTGCGGGGAGTCGCCGTTGTCGAACAGTGTCAGCGTGTGGTCGGGCTGCCAGTCGATGTCGTGCTGCCACGCTGTCTCCGTGCCGGGATCCATCTTGAAGCTCGCGTAGCGTCCGCCCAGCCGCCACAGGACCTGCCCGGTGTCGTGGTCGATCTCATACCCAGCCCACGTGTTGCGCGCCGAGATCAGGAAGTTGCCGTCGCCCCACGGGTCGAGCGAGATCGAGTTGACGTGAAAATAGTCCCACGGGGTCGCGGGCGAGGCGGGGCGGGGCCAGTAGGAGTCATCGAGCGCGACGTGCCCGTAGGCGTGCCACTCGAACATCACCAACCCCGTCTTGATGTCGACCTGCTGCACGATCGCGTCCTGAAGCGCACCCCGTGTGGCGCCGCCGGGGGAGGAGAGGTTGGCCTCGACGATCGAGTAGGCGGTGATGAAGGCCGCGCCCGAGGGCGTGATCTGGATGTCGTGGAGGTCGGCCTGGTAGCCGTTGCCGGCGTTCACCGAAGCGAGCCGCTGGTAGTTCTCGCCGTAGATTTCGTCGTTGCCGAAGCCCACGCCGAGCCCGATGTAGCCCTGCCACCACACCAACACCGGTGCGCCACCGTAGCGCTCGACCTGGAGATCCATCGCCGCTTTGCCGGAGGGGATCGGTTTGAACCACACCAGCTGGCCGGCACGGTTGAAGATCATCGGGCCCCGCTGGGGATAGCTGCCGTTGGCGGCGATGAACACGTCGTCCGGGGAGGCGGGCATGGTGTCGGTGATGACCGACACCGTCGGTGGCGCCAGGCCCGGCTGGGAGACGAAGCTCTGCACCATCCCCGGCTTCGCCGGCGGCGCCGCGGTGGACATCGGCATGAAGCGGTAGTGGGCGAGCTGTGCGATCGTGAAGCTGTCGCCGACGCGCTGTTGGTGGCCGGCGGGGCCCACCAGTGCGCTCACGCGAACGCTCTCGCCTTCGCTGAACCCCCGCTCGGGGATGAAGCTACCGCCCGGTGCGCTGTCGTAGCCGCGCAGCTGTCCGCGGTGGGAGCCGCTGCGCGAACCCACAACCGAGATCTGGTGGATCTCGCCGGCGGGAGCACCGAGGAAGCTGATCTGGGTGTGCGGAGAAGCATCCGGGGTCCCGGGGAGAGGCGAGATCGTCACGGCGTGGGCGCTTGGCGCGAGCACGCAGGCGGCCAGCAGCGCGAGCGCACCACTCCCTCCTCGCAGGTGTCGACCCACCCCTCCCATTGCTCAACGTAATTATCTACCCGCTGTCGGCCGGCAAGTCGCGGTGGGGCGGATAGGCTGTGCGACCGGCGCAAAAAATCGGGGAGGAGCACCATGGAGCTTAAGACCGTCGGCTACGAGGTGGAGGACGGCGTGCTGACGATCACGCTCAACCGGCCCGACCGCCTGAACGCGTTCACCGAAGCGATGGGCGCCGAGCTGATCGAGGCGTTTGAGCGCGCCGACCGCGACGACGAGGTGCGGGCGGTCATCGTCACCGGGGCGGGACGCGGCTTCTGCGCCGGCATGGACCTCGGTGAGGGCGGTGCCACCTTCGACTACGGCGAGCACCCAGAAGGCGAGATCCCGCGCGACGGCGGCGGCCGGGTGGTGTTGCGGATCTTCGAGCTAACCAAGCCGGTGATCGCGGCGATCAACGGTCCGGCGGTTGGCGTGGGGATCACGATGACGTTGCCGATGGACATACGCCTGGCGGGCGAGGGGGCGCGGATCGGTTTCGTCTTCACGCGCCGGGGGATCGTGCCCGAGGCCTGCTCCAGCTGGTTTCTGCCCCGCATTGTGGGGATCAGCCAGGCGATGGAGTGGGTGGCGAGCGGGCGCGTGTTCACCGCCCAGGAGGCGCTCGCCGGGGGTCTGGTGCGCAGTGTGCACCCGGAGGGCGATTTGCTCGGGGTGGCGCGCGAGCTGGCGCGGGAGATCGCCGAGAACACCGCCCCGGTGTCGGTGGCGCTCGCGCGGCGGCTGCTGTGGAGCGGCCTGGGCGCCGCTCATCCGATGGAGGCCCACCGCGCCGACTCGCGCGCGATGTTCGCGCGCGGGCGCTCCGCGGATGCGCGTGAGGGGATCACCTCGTTTCTGGAGAAGCGCCCGCCGCAGTTCCCCGACCGGGTGAGCGACGGCCTGCCCGAGCTGTTTCCCGGGCGCGAGGAGCCGGGGTTCGCATGATCCTGCGCGACGAGCAGGCGCAACTGGAGGCGACGTTCCTGCCGGGCGCGGGGATGCTATGCAGCTCGCTGCGCCATCGTGGCGAGGAGCTGCTGGCGCAGAACCGCGGCGTGGAGATGTATGTGGAGCGCGGCAAGACGATGGGCATTCCGCTGCTCTATCCGTGGGCCAACCGGCTGGCGGCCTTCGACTACGAGGTCGCCGGGCGCAGCGTTGCGGTGCCGCGCGACACCACGCGCGTGGCGCTCGACAACCGCGGCCTGCCGATCCACGGGGTGATCGGTGGGCGTATGGCGTGGGAGCCGACCAGCGCACCTGGCGGCTCTGACGCGCAGACGTTCACGGCGCTGCTCAGCTGGAGCGAGGCGCGCGGCGAGCTGTTCGAGGTGTTCCCGTTTCGCCACGACCTCCGCTACGAGGCCAGCCTCGACGGGGGACGCCTGGAGATCGCGGTGACGGTGCACGCGTGCGGGCAGGACACGGTGCCTGTGGCGTTCGGCTTTCACCCCTACCTCTCTTTGCCGGGCATCTCCCGCGAGCGCTGGCGGGTGGAGCTGCCGGCGATGCGCACCCTCTTGCTCGACGACCACCAGATCCCGACCGGCCCCGGCGAGAAGCTGCCCAGTCAGGAGTTCGAGCTTGCCGAGCGCGAATTCGACGACGGCTTCGACGCGGTGCCCGCGCACGCCTGCTTCGCCGTCGAGGCCGGCGACCGGCGGCTCGAGCTCGAGCTGCTCGAGGGCTACCCCTGCGCGCAGGTGTACGCTCCGCGCCCCGGCGAGTTCATCTGCTTCGAGCCGATGACCGCGCCCGCCAACGCGCTGCGCAGCGGCGATCGCCTGCGCTTGCTGGTCCCCGGCAAGAGCTGCCGCGCGCGGTTTGCGGTCAGCTGCGTTGCTGTCGGCTGAGCGGTGGTAGGTCTCGCCGCGCGGGCAACGCCGTGGGACTCTCAGGGGGACTGCGGGGCGGCGAGGGTAGAACGGGGGTGGGAGGGATCGGCGGTGGCTGTAGCCGTAGTGGCTCGGCGCAGCGTGCAACCGGTCTCGCCGCATGTGCGCTGCAGCCGGCTGGCGGAGATCGTCTGGATCAGCCCGGCGATCCAGCAGGTGGGGCAGCCGCGCAACGCGACCATGCCGGGCGGTGCGAGCAGCAGCGCTACCGGGCCGGCGCTCGGCGTCAGTGCCAACCCCAGCCCGATCAGCCCAAATCCGATCGCCCCACGCGCGAGGTGACGCGCGATCGAGGTGCTGGCGAGAGCGCCGCGGTCATGGCTGGACATTGCCGGTGCCTCCTTGGCGCCGCGCATTGCTGGTGCCTCCTTGGTTTGGGATCTGCTCAGGCCTGCCGAGCTGCGAGCGGAGCGTCTCGCGTCCGCGGTGCAGACGTGACTTCATCGCGGCGCGGCTGAGCCCCAGCGCGTGAGCGGTCGCCGCTCCCGATAGCCCCTGGATGTCGCGTAGCACCACAACGGCACGCTGGTCGGGGGGAAGCTCTGCGATCGAGCTGACGATCCGCTCGAGCTCCAGACGTGCGAGGGCGGCGTCTTCGGCGGAGGGCTCGGTGGCGGCGGGGGACACCGGACCG
>Ga0187855_10001033_pt1 | contig 22687 bp, 19 predicted proteins | sample June2016WEW_8_10_2_FD_132969 | JGI IMG/M metagenome (GOLD analysis project Ga0187855, IMG submission 132969) | Peatland microbial communities from SPRUCE experiment site at the Marcell Experimental Forest, Minnesota, USA - June2016WEW_8_10 | ecosystem: Environmental > Terrestrial > Soil >...
GGCAGCGATGGAATCGTGCGACCTGTAACCTCGGGTCAATCCGGCAGCGATGGAATCGTGCGACCTGTAACCTCGGGTCAATCCGGCAGCGATGGAATCGTGCGACCTGTAACTTCGGGTCAATCCGGCAGCGATGGAATCGTGCGACCTGTAACCTCGGGGCAGTCCGGTAGCGATGGAATCGTGCGACCTGTAACTTCGGGGCAGTCCGGCAGCGATGGAATCGTGCGACCTGTAGCCGCGGCGCCGGTGCCGGGGTTTGCCGGGTGGCGTGCAATTCCGCAAATTCAGCAAGACCAATTAATGATTGCTCCCGAGTCGGAGCGACAGAAGGTCACCGACCTGCCTTGAATAGATGCGAATGAAGTCCAGGCGGCGGGGGCAATTACGACCAGCGTAGCCCAGCTACGGGTGTCCGTATTTTTTCCACCCATATTCAGCGCCATCAAGACGATGTGTTCGACGGTCAGGCGCCAAACCCGATCCGCTTTCTATTGTTTTCCTTAGTACATTCGCTAATTCTGAATCTCGTCGTCACTGCGCCTTCGTTGTTGTGCTTGCTTGTTATTGGCGTTGTATCGAGAACTCGCTTGATATCCTGAGCAATATTACACAATGAATTCGTTCCTCCCAGGGTCCAGGGAACTGAATTCATATGCATCAACCTTTCTGCATGCTGCCGAAATGGGAATTCGCACCGCTACTTTATTAACTAATTCACCTACAATGCAGCTTATGCGGGTGCTCTAATTGCAAGTCAGCGGCGTAAAGGGCAGCCGCATTCGCCACAAGACATCGGCTTGATCTACTTATTAAATGATGCTTAGGAATTTTGTCTCTACAAACAAGACTGTGCCTTTGAGTTGTTAACAGATGTGGTCCAATGTTTCGACCGGTTCTTTGGTTTGTTGGAACTGCGGCGCCTCCCTCGCGGCCCTCAGCCTTCCATTGCTTCGACTCGATGTGTGTAAGGCGTGTAACGCTGAGCTGCATGTCTGCAAGCTTTGCGTGGAATACCACACCGGATATGCCAAGCACTGTCGTGAGCCGACGGCCGAAGAAGTGTTGAAGAAGACCGAGGCCAACTTCTGCGACCATTTCAAGCCGCGGCCGGGAGCCTATATCGGCAAGAATCAAGCGGAACTGGATCGAGTCAAAGCTTCGCTCGCGGAGCTGTTCAAGAAGTGATTTTGCTTGCCTTTGGCGCGTCCGCGATTCGCCATAGATAAAGCGCCGCGGTGGTCCGGTATGGTCGCCAACGCTCGGCGCTCATTAATAACTGTTTGGGTGTGGGCAGTTTGCGCTTGCGATAGAGCACCTGATATCCCTTGCGTACGCCGTAGTCGTTGAGCGGCATGATGTCCGGCCTACGCAGCGTAAATATCAATAGCATGTCGACCGTCCAGGGTCCTACTCCGCGGATCTGCGTCAGCTGATCGACGATCTGTGCTTCCGACATCCGCGCAATGCGCTTTGCGTCCGGCACCTCGCCGGCGAGGGCTCGTGAGGCGATCTCTTTCATCGACAGCGCCTTGCTGCGCGACAAGCCCGCACCGCGTAGATGCTCATCACTGAGCGCGACCAAATGATGGGGGTCCGGGCGACCCTCGGGAAACAAGTTCAGCACGCGATTCCAAATCGCCTTGGCCGCGGCTCCCGCGAGTTGCTGATGCGCGATGGCTTCGAGCAAGGCGGGAAATGGGTCCCGCGGCCGCCGCGTCGGTAATTGGATCATGCCGATGCGATCGATCCATTCGGCGAGCCGAGGGTCCTGTGCGCGGAGGTGATTGACGGCGCGGGAATGCATGTAGCAAGTCTAATGGAAACCTGGGGACTTGCGTCACAGTTGACCAAACGCCAAACGCCGATCGCGCCTCATTTCTCGCGCGCCGCAGGCTACTCCCTACACTCAAAAGGCCAACCCCTAAAGTTTCCATATACGAGACCGCTAAGCAGGGCGTGATCAGAACAACACCGCCGGCACGGAGCGCATCACTTGTTGAAATTATGGCGACACAACGAGCCCTCGACTCGACGGAGTGCCTTGGTCTGCAACGCCAGCGGCTGCGCGATGGCGACGACCAGCCGCCTGCGCGACGGTCGTTACCGATTGGACTCGTGCGTATCGGTTGAGGCGCCGCCCTCGGAGCAGAAGGCGACGATTGCATCATGGCTCGCGACCGACCGCAGCCAACTCGGCGCAATCGGTACAGTACTGGACGTGGCCGACTATCAGCTGATGCTGGTCGAATCCCCGGACGTCTTGGCCGCGGAACTCAAAGCCGCGGTGCGTTGGCGGCTCAAGGACATCATCGATTTCCCCTTGGAAGACGCAGTCGTCGACGTGTTCGGCATCCCGGAACCGGCGCGTCGCACCGGCGCAAAAATGATGTATGCGATCGCGGCGAAGCGCCAAGCGATCGAGGAACACATCTCGATCGTCAAGGCCGTCACCCCGCGGTTCGACGTCATCGATATCCCGGAGCTCGCCCTGCGCAATTTGGCGGCGCAGCTACCCGAGGCCGCCGACGGTCTGATCTTCCTCTGGTTGAACGCGCAATCGGCGCAGCTGCTGGTCATCAAGCAATCCACGCTCTACCTCGCGCGAACCGTGCAGTTCACGCAGAACAAAGGACTGAGCCTGCGCAGCGAGGTTCCGGACGTCGATGCGATCGCGCTCGAGCTGCAGCGCTCAACCGATTATTTCGAAAGCCACTACGAACAAACGCCAATCAGCCATCTGATCATCGCGCCGCATAACGAGCACGCGGACATGCTTGCTGCGGAGCTCGTCAACCAAACCTCGATGCGCATTCAGACGATCGACCTGAGCCGCGCACTGACCGTCGCGCCGGGGGTCGAGGCTGCTAGTCGCAGCAGCTTGCTCGCGATCGGTGCGGCGCTGCGCGACGATCAGATAAAGCTCTAAATCTATGTTCCAACAAGTCAATCTCTACCAACCGATATTTCGAGAGGAGCAGAAGCTCTTCTCGGCGACGACGATAGGCACCGGTCTCGGCTTCATCGCCGCGGGCCTGGTCGTCATCGCGCTGTATTCGTGGTGGCAAATCGTCGCGCTCGATCGTGCGCTGCGGGCCATTCAGACCCAAGATCAGGTGCACGCCCAGCTCGTTGCGGCATCGAATGCGCTGTTCGACCACGGCGATAGCGAGCAGGCTCTCAACAGCCGCGTCAACGGCCTTGCGGTCGAGCTGGATCGGCGTCAACAGGCATTGCGTTACCTCGGCAGCGGCGATGCCGCTGCACGCGGCGGATTCGCGGAGCGCATGGAGGCTCTAGCGCGCGAGCAGTTGGACGGTTTGTGGCTCAAGGGCGCGATCTTCACCGCCGAGTCCGGGCGCTTCGCGCTCAACGGCAGCGCCTCGAACGCTGAACTGGTGCCGATCTACCTCGCTCGACTCGCACATGAACCTTCCTTGGCGGGTGCCAAGCTGGAATCGCTTGAAATTCGTCAGCCGAAGGGAGCGGACCAAGGGCACATCGACTTCGTCGTCTCTTCGTCTGCGCAGCTGCCGGGTAAAGAGCCGCGGCTCGCGATGGGTGCGGCAGCGGGGAGCGGGTTATGAAACGGCTGCACTTGCTGCTCGCGCGCATCAATCGCGCCTCGCTACGCGAACGCGCGCTGATGTTCGGCGCGGCGGTCGCGGTGATTTCGATGCTCTGGTACCAGCTGGTGATGGTGCCGCTCGAGTCGCGCCGCGCGGTCATCGCCAAGACCATCGAATCAATCCGCAGCCACTCAACGGTCGATGCGGCGGGAAACGCCGAGGACCAGGTCGCGCAGCGCTATGCCGAGCTCAAGTCCCGGGATCTCGCGCTGACCAAAGCCATCGCCGAGGCGGACGCGCAATTGCGCGACATGCAGCGCGGAATGATCGAACCCAAAGAAATGGTCAAGGTACTCACCACGGTCTTGGAGCGCCAAAAGAACCTCCACTTGGTGCTGCTGCGCAATTTGCCGGTACAGCCGCTGCTGAAGCCGTTGGATAAGACCGACAAATCGGACAAGGACAAGACGGATGCGGCGCCGGTTGCCGACGTGGGTCCTTATCTACACCCGGTCGAATTGGTCGTGCGCGGTGATTATCTCAACGTGCTCGCCTATTTGAAGGAACTCGAAGCCGAGAACTGGGGATTTCAATGGCGACGTTTCGAACTGAGCTCGAGCGAGGACGGCCCGGAGTATCACATTCAGTTCATGACGCTCTCCATGGAATCGAATTGGTTGGGCGTATGAAGGCCGTTACTCTTCTTGTCCTTACAGCGCTCTTTGCCGCGTGCGCAACGGCCGCGGATTTGCGGGATCCGACCCGCCCCCCCGAGGTGGCCGCGCCCGCGAAGCATCATGAACAGCACCTATCGCTGCCGGTCGTGAGCGCGATATTCATTTCCGGGTCGCGTCGCGTCGCGATCTTCAACGAACAACCCGTACACGAAGGCGACAGCGTCGGCGTGTACCACATCGAAACCATTACGGCGAGCGGCGTGCATTACCGCTCGGCCGGACTACTCGTGTTTGCGGCGCTTGCTACGGCGGGCGAGTCAATGCCCGACTTCATAAGGAACTAAGCCGATGAAACGTTTGCGCTTTCCCCTCTTGAGTCTGTTGCTGTTGGCGGCGCCGCTCGCTGCGCCGGCGGCCGACGAAGAGCCTCGTTTCAACATCACGGTCGTGAATTCGCCTGCGAAGTCGTTTTTCCTGGGCCTCGTCCACGACACCCCGTACAATTTGGTCGTAAGTCCCGAAGTCAGCGGTACGATCACGCTCGATCTCAAGCAGGTCACGGTGCCCGAAGTTCTGCAAATGACGCGGGAGCTGTACGGCTACGATTTCGAGAAAATGCCGGCGGGCTTCCTCGTGCTGCCGGCCTCAATCCAAACGCGGATGTATTACGTCAATTACGTCGATCTCGAGCGCAGCGGCACCTCGCGCACGCGCGTCAGTTCCGGGCAGCTGACCCAAAGCGGTCAGACCCAAACGGGCAACGTCGCGGTCGACCCCTATGCCAACCAGGCGGGCCAGACCGGCATGAACGGCCAGAATACGCAGGGCAGCAATCGAAGCCCTGCGCAAACCGGCACCACCGTCGACACGAAGTACAAGGTGAATTTCTGGCAGGAACTCGAAATCTCGCTGCACGAACTGCTGCCCAAGGACAATGCCCATTCGGTCGTCGTCAACGCACAGTCCGGCGTCGTCGCGGTGCGCGGGATGCCGAATGAACTCAACGATGTCGCGAAATTTCTCGCCAAGATTCAATCGACGGCGTCGCGCGAAGTCATCATCGAGGCGAAAATCATCGAAGTCGACCTCAACAACGATTATCAGGCGGGCGTCAACTGGTCGGGCTTGCTCAAGAACGGCAGCCAATCCTATTTTGCGGGCCAGAGTTCGCCGAGCACGTTCTCCGGCGATCTACTCGCGCCTAGCGGTCCCACGGTCAATGTCTCGCCGGGCAATCCGATCAACGGCCTCGTCAGCAATACCCTGGGAGGCGCGTTCACGCTGGCGCTCGATGCCAAGGACTTCAACGCATACGTCAACCTGCTGCAGGTGCAGGGCAATACGCGTGTGCTCTCGAGTCCGCGCGTCTCGACGCTCAACAACCAAAAGGCCGTCATCAAATCCGGATCCGATCAATTCTTCGTCACCAACGTGACCAGCAACACGGTCACCTCGACGGCCTCTTCGAATACCAATTCGGTCGAATTGACGCCGTTTTTCTCGGGTGTCGCGCTCGACGTCACGCCGCAGATCGACGACGACGGCGCGGTGATTCTGCACATTCATCCGACGGTCAGCCAAGTGACCGCACAGAACCTCAGCGTCACGGTGCAGGGCACGACCGACACGCTGCCGCTCGCGCTGAGCCAGATTCGCGAATCGGACAGCGTCGTGCGCGCGCACAGCGGTCAAGTCATCGTCATCGGCGGTCTCATGACGACCCAGGTCGTGAACACCAATTACCAGACGCCGTTTTTGGGTTCGATCCCGGTGCTCGGCAATCTGTTCAAGAGCAAGCAGACGACCAACACCAAGACGGAGCTAGTGATTCTGCTCAAGCCCATCGTCGTCGGCGACAGCGATGGGGACTGGAGTTCGCTCGTCAAGTCGAGCATCGATAACGCCAAGAGATTGGATCCGAAGGTCAACGGCAACATGTCGATAGGCCCCTAGAGATGGATAACCGCCCGAAAAAGCGCGTCAGACTCGGCGAGATGCTGCTCGAACAGAGCGCGATCACGCCGGAACAGCTCGAGCAGGCACTCAAGGAACAGAAGCGCACCGGGCGCAAGCTCGGTCGCGTGTTCACCGATCTCGGCATGCTCAGCGAGGACGCACTGCATCAAGCACTCGCGCGCCATTTGCAATTGCCGTACGTGGATCTGCGCCAAATGACGCTCGATCCGCAAGTCGTGCGGCAGCTGCCGGAGGCGCTCGCGCGGCGCTTTCGGGCGCTGGTGTTGCAGGCGGACAAACGCGGCCTGCTGGTCGGCATGGCGGATCCTTCCGATCTGCTTGCCTATGATGAACTCGCGAAGCGGCTGAAGCAGACGTTGCGCATTGCGGTCGTCAGTGAAAGCGAGCTGCTGCGCATGCTCGATGTCGTCTATCGGCGCACCGACGAGATCGCCTCCCTGGTTCAGGAGGTGCGCGAAGATTTGCGCGAGAGCGATATCGATCTGGAGCAATTGACCGCCGATGACGGCTCCACCGATGCGCCGGTGTTGCGGCTGTTGCAATCCATGTTCACCGACGCCGTGCAGGTTGGCGCCTCCGATATTCATATCGAGCCCGGCGAGGCGCGCCTGCGCATCCGGCAGCGCATCGACGGCGTGCTGCAGGAACAGGTGCTCGAAGGCAATCGCGTCGCGGGTGCCTTGGTGACGCGGCTCAAGCTCATGTCGGGCTTGGATATCTCGGAAAAGCGCCTGCCGCAGGACGGACGCTTCTCGATCAAGGTCGGCGAAGCGCAACTCGACGTGCGCGTCGCGACGATGCCCTCGCAACACGGCGAGGCCGTGGTGTTGCGCTTGCTCAACCAGGCTGTGGGCCTGCAGGCGCTCGAGTTGCTCGGCATGCCCGAGGACCTCGAGCGACGCTTTCGCAAGCTGATTCAGCGCAATGCGGGCATGGTGCTCGTCACCGGACCTACCGGCAGCGGCAAGACCACGACCTTGTACTCGGCGCTCAACATCTTGAACAAGCCCGATGCCAAGATCATCACGGTCGAGGATCCCGTGGAGTACCGCCTCGATCGCATCACGCAGGTGCAGACCAAGACCAAGATCGGCCTGGATTTCAGCCGCATCCTGCGCTCGGCGCTGCGACACGATCCGGATGTCATCTTCATCGGCGAAATGCGCGACCGGGAGACCGTGGATATCGGGCTGCGCGCCGCGATCACGGGTCACCTCGTGTTCTCGACGCTGCATACCATGAACGCCGTGGCGACCATCGATCGGCTCATCGACATGGGCGCGGCGGGTTATATGGTGGCCGCAGCCGTACATGCCGTGCTTGCCCAGCGCCTGGTGCGGCGCATCTGTGTCGATTGCGCGGAACCGTATACGCCGGACGAACACGAACACGCCTGGGCGTCGGCGCAACTCGGCGAGGCGGGCGCGGCCGCGCTGTCGCTGATGCACGGCGTCGGCTGCAGCTATTGCAACATGACCGGCTATCGCGGCCGCGTCGCGGTCTACGAACTGCTGGAAATCGATCGCACCCAAGCGGACGCGATTCGACGCCAAGATCTCACGCAATTCGCGCAGCTCGCGTATGCGCGTCCCGACTATACGCCCTTGACCAAGTCGGCAATCGAATTGGCGGCCCGTGGCCTCACGACGCTCGCCGAGGTCATCAGCTCGGTCAGCGGCATCGTCGATGAGCCCCAACCCATCATCGCGGCAAGACCCGATGAAGCCGAGATGGAGCCCGCGCAGGTTCTGTCCTTGCTGACTTGAGCTGACTCGGCATGACCATGTTCTCGTATAAAGGCCGCTCGATGCGCGGCGACGTCGTCGAGGGACGGCTCGATGCGGACAGCGCTGATCAGATCGCGACGCGCCTGCTCGGCGCCGGTATAACGCCGATCGACATCGGGCTCGAGAGCGAGCAAGGCGCGACACTGCGCCAGCTGTGGATCTCCTTGGGCCGCGGCAAACCGACCAACTCCGACCTCATGATGTTTTCGCGCCAGATGTATACGATCACCAAGGCCGGCGTGCCCTTGCTGCGGGGCTTGAGAGGATTGCAAGCGGCGATGCATAACGACGTGCTGCGTGATGCGCTCGCCGATATCGTCTCGAGTCTCGAATCCGGCCGCGACCTCGGTACGAGCTTTGCGCGCCACGGCAATATTTTTCCGCCGCTGTACGTCAACATGGTGCGCGTCGGCGAGGCGACCGGTACGCTCGATACCGCGTTTCTGCGCCTCTGCGATTATTTGAGCATGGAACAGGACGTGCACGATCGCGTGAAGAGCGCGCTGCGCTACCCACTGATCGTCGTCGGCGCGGTGATCATCGCGATCGGCATCATCTCGGTCAAGGTCATCCCGGCGTTTGCGCCGGTGTTCCGCGTGCTCGGCAACGACATCCCGCTGCCGACGCGCCTGATCATGGGCGCCTCGTCGATCACCCAGCATTATTGGTGGCTCATACTGCTGCTCGCCGGCGCGGCCTTTATCGGCGCGCGCGCCTATACCAGCACCGACGCCGGCCGCTACCAGTGGCATCGCGCGCTGCTCAAGATGCCGCTCGTCGGCAGCTTGCTGCACGAGGCAATACTCGCGCGTGTGACGCGCTCGCTCGCGATTTGTCTATCCGCGGGCATTCCGGCACTGCAGGCCCTCGGTACCATCGCCCGCACGACCGGCAACGACTGCGTCAGTGAGGCGATCTTGCGTCTGCGCGACATGGTCGAGCGCGGCGAATCGATCAGCCGCGCGGCTGCAACCGCCGGCTTATTTCCGGCCTTGGTCGTGCAAATGATCGCGGTCGGCGAGGAGACCGGCGAGTTGTCGGAGCTACTCGGCGAAGTCGCCGAGCATTACCGGCGCGACGTCGATTATCAGCTCAAAAACTTGAGCGCCATCATCGAGCCGGCGCTGATCGTCGCGGTCGGCGGCGTCGTACTCGTGCTCGCGCTCGGCGTGTTCTTGCCCATGTGGAATATGTTCGCCAAGGTCGGCGGCCAGTCATGAGCGGTGCGTCGCGCCATTGTGAGTCCCACTACGCAATGCACAAGCATGAAGGTCAAGAACTTACGAGTGACGTCGATGACCCTTTTAACGGGTTACCCCACATGGATGGAAATGACATGCGCAATCGGCAGGCAGGATTTACGTTGATCGAATTGGTCGTGGTGATCACGATCTTAGGCATCTTGGCGGCATTCGCGATCCCGCGCTTCACGCAGCTCGATAGTCAAGCGCGTATCGCCGCGGTCAGCGCCTTGGGCGGCAGCCTGCAGAGCGCTGCGGCGCTTGCGCATGCGCAGTACCTGGCGAGCGGCACCTCGCCGGCATTCGTCACGATGGACGGCCAGGCGATTACGCTCTCCCACGGCTATCCCGATCAAACGGCGACCGGCATTCAGAACGCGCTACAGGACATCAGCGGCTTCACGCCGACGGTCGCGGGCACCGCGGTTACGTTCACGAAGAACGGGGCGCCGACGCCGGCGACTTGTGCGGTCACCTACACCGCCTCGGCGGTCTTGGGATTGCCCGCGGTCGTGACACTGCCGGTGGTCACTGCCGGTTGCTGAATGAGTTTGCGAGGTGGGCGGCCGACGGGCGCCGCGCATGCGCGGAATTTCGAGATCCGCTTCACACTGCGGAAGCACGGAACTCAAGAACCTGATAGCGGCGTCGATGACCCCTTTAACGGTTTACCCTACATGGATGGAAGTTATATGCGCAATCGGCAGACGGGATTTACGCTCATCGAATTGGTCGTTGTGATCACGATCTTAGGCATTTTGGCCGCATTCGCGATCCCACGTTTCACGCAGCTCGATAGTCAAGCGCGTATCGCCGCGGTCAGCGCCTTGGCCGGCAGCCTGCAGAGCGCTGCGGCGCTTGCGCATGCGCAGTACCTGGCGAGCGGCACCTCGCCGGCGGCCGTCATTATGGACGGTCAGTCCATTACCCTGACCAACGGCTATCCCGATCAAACGGCGAGCGGCATTCAGAATTCGCTGCAGGACATCAGCGGCTTCACGCCGACCGTTGTGGGCACCACGGTCACGTTCACGAAGAACGGTGCGCCGACGCCGGCCACTTGTGCGGTCACCTATACGGCCTCGCCCTTGCTCGGTACACCCGCAGCCGTGACGCTGCCGGTGACAACCGCGGGTTGCTGATTTCGATCGACGCGGCGCTGCGCAAGTCGCGCAACGCTGCGTTGGATCTTCGAGCTTGATGTATCGCGCGGCGATTCTCGCCGCGCTGTCATTTCCGCCATGCGCCGCCGCGCGCCGCCGTGCGCCGATCGCGACGCTCCCGCTGCCGGTGCGGCCTGGATGTGCGGTTTCACGGCGAAATCCGGCCCGAGTCGCGGCTCGCTGAGACCAAGGCCAGCCAGTTGTGCCGCATTGCGCAAGAGGCGCTAGCGAACGCCGCGCGCCACAGCCAGGCCTGGCATATCGAAATCGCCCTGTTATTGACGGATAGGGAACGATTTCAGCTCAAAATGGTCGATAAGAGGCCCGGGATGCCCGATTCAGTCGGCTCGGCGACGGGTCTCGGCATGAAATTCATGGCCTATCGCGCCAATATCCTCGGTGCCGTTATCGAAATTCTCGGCAATACGCCGTCCGGGACTGTCGTCAATGTGACTGGGGCGAAACCCAGGCTGCGACTGAGGTATGATAAAGAGGGGCGATTTATGGAGGAAACGAGCATGCCGGTCAGCAATCCCACCTGGACACGGTCCGGGGTCGTGGCGTCGGGAATTATCGGCGGCAAGCGCCGCGCTCGGCGTGTGCTGATCGTCGATGATCACCCGATCGTGCGCCAAGGATTGCGCCGCGTCATGGAGGCCGAGGAGGACCTGACGGTTTGCGGTGAGGCCGAGACGGTGCGCGATGCGCGGGTCGCCATCAAGGACCTCAATCCCGAAGTCATGATCGCCGACATCAGCTTGAAACAAGGCGATGGCATCGAACTCGTGCGCGACGTGCGCGCGCATTACCCGCAGTTGCCGATCCTCGTGCTCTCGATGCACGACGAGACGATTTATGCGGAGCGTATGCTCGCGGCGGGTGCCAACGGCTACATCATGAAGCAGGCCGCGAGCGAACAGTTCTTGATCGCGCTGAGGCGCGTTCTCGACGGCGGCATCTATGTCTCGGAAGCCGTCGGCAATAACATGATTCAGAAATTTGCGGCGGGCGGCTCGTATATTTCCGCGAATCCGATCGACCGGCTCAGCAATCGCGAGCTGCAGATTTTGCACATGATCGGGAAGGGCATGAGCACGCGCGAGACCGCGCATTCGCTCAATTTGAGCATCAAGACCGTCGAGTCGCATCGCCAGCGCATCAAACGCAAGCTCAACCTGAGCACAGGCACTCAGCTGGTTCAGTACGCGATCAACTGGTTCAGCAGCCGCAAGCTGCAGCAAGGCGACGCACCGCCGGCTGCGCCCGCGGCGTCCGCGACGCCCGAATAAGATCGGCCCGCGTCTCTAGGACGCCAGGCGCACCGCACCGTCGGTCCACGGATTGGGGCTCATGATCCAGCGCGCGAGATCCTGCGCGGGCATCGGGCGCGCGAGATAATAGCCTTGCGCAAAGTCGCAGCCGCTCTGGTGCACGAAATCGAGCGCTCCCGCGCTCTCGACCCCTTCGCAACACACCGCGATGCCGAGATTGTGTCCCAGATCGACGATCGCGCGCACGATCGTGCGTGCAGCGTCGGTGTGCGGCAAATCCATGCCGATCGTGCGGTCGATTTTGACTTCGCTGAACGGCAGTTTGTAGAGCTGCGTCAGCGACGAATAGCCGATGCCGAAGTCATCGAGCGACACACCGATGCCTTTGAGGCGCAAGCGCGAGAGGATATCGACCGTGCAGCGCGGATCCTCGAGCGCGGCGGTCTCGGTGATTTCGAGCGTCAGCTGCTCGGGCGAGACGCCGCGCGCCGCGAGAAAATCGCTCATGCGATCGGGAAAATCCAGGTCGTTGACGAGCTTCGGGCTCAAATTGACCGATAGATCGAGTCTCGGCCCGAGCCGGTTCCACTCGCCGAGTTGGTCGATGCCCGACTGCAGCACGAAGTCGGTGAGCGCACCGATGAGACCGTATTGTTCGGCGAGGCCGATGAAATCCTGGGGGTGCACGAGACCGTAGTCCGGGTGATCCCAGCGCAGCAAGGCCTCCATGCCGGTGACCTTCCAACCACGCACGGTCGCGCACATCTTGGGCTGGTAATGCACCAAGAGCTGCGCGCGGTCGACCGCGCGGCGCAAGTCCTGTTCGGTGAATCGGTAAGCCGAGACGATCTGCGGCGCGAGCGCGGCCTCGAGCGCCTCGTCGGTGAGCGGCTTCTTCAGCGACACCGAAACCTGCAGGCCATAAGCGAGCCCGAGTTCCTCGGCGGATGCATTGTCCTTGGCATGCGCGACGCTCGCGATAATGATCGTCGAGTTGCCGTGGCGCCGCCCGAGTCCGCGCAGCAGTTCGGTCTCGGTCGCGCCGAGGGATTGCGGGTCGAGCACGATGACCGTGGGCGCGACGCGTGCGCACTCTTCGTCCAATTGGGCCGCATCGGTGACGCTCGTGACTGCGAATCCGAGCCGCGCTCCCACTTCGCTGACGAGCCGGGTGCTGCCCAGATCGGCATCGGCGACAATGAGGCGATTGGCGTTTTGGGGCGGCAAGTGGCTGCTCATGGCGGTTCCTTCAATTCGGATGGATTGGTCTTAATAGTCGGCATGCACGAGCGCGATTTGCCGCAGGCCGTCGGTCTCGAAGAGCCGCGCCTGAAGGCGCATGCGGCGCACCCCGGCGTTCGTGCGTATTTCATAGGGCACTACGAATTCGACGTCCTCACCGCGCAGCAGGCTCTGCAAGCCCGCGACGATGTGCGTGCCCGCGGGATGCGTCGTGGGGCAGCGCGACCAGCTGCGCAGATAGTCGTTGCCGACGTCGAGTTGCTCGCCGAGCAGCGCATTCTCGGAGGCCAGTTCGCGCCAGCGACGGTTGAGGTAGACGACGACGCCCGCCGCATCGATCAGCGCGGCCGCCAGCGGCAGCACGTCGAAGCCGCGGCGCAGCCACGTCAGTTCGTTCGTGAGCGCGGCGCGCTCCGCGCGCTCGATACTCACGTCGTGCGCGATGCCCGATAGATAGTGGGGCTGGCGCCCGAGGTCGCGCTCGGCACGTCCGCGAATTCGCCACCAGCGCTCATCACCGCCCGGCATGCGGATCGGAACCTCGACGTCGAAGGGCGCATGTTCCTCGAGGTGGACGCGCATTTCCCGCAGCACCGCCGCCCAGCCATCAGGGCGCATTGCGGGGCGCAACGAGGCCCAAGTTCCGTTCTTGCGCTCGCCGGTCCACTGCAGCTGCGTATAGAACCAATCGCTGAACCAAGCCGAGCCGTCCAACAGATTCAATTCCCAAAATCCATCGCCGCTCGCATCCAGGGAGCGTTGGCCCGGCGGGCGGTCTTTCGCGTAAACCTTTGCCATGTTGCGCTTGAGTAATCCATCGGCGGCTGATCGTTCCCTTATATCGGTCCTGTTTGGGCGAAGCTTTACCGGCATAATGCCCGCACTAGGGTAAAATCCGAGTGCGCAGCCCACAAATCGAGCGCTTTGACGATCCCACCGCAGATCGGTCAAGTTGGGCGATCCCTAGCCGATATCCATAACAAGTACATCCCGGCGGACGGAGTTTGAACGTGGTGGATTCGGAATCTGTGAATTCCGTCATAGTTGAGGCCTCTCCGACGATCCTGCTCGCGGAGGACGATCCCGTCACGCGCATGCTGATGTCGCGCTCGCTGAAAAAGGCCGGATTCGAGGTCGAGGCCGTCGCCGATGGGACCGCCGCGCTCGACAAGATGATCCATGGTTACTACCCGATCCTCATTACCGACTGGGAAATGCCCGGAATGGACGGGGTCGAGCTCTGCAAGACGGTGCGCAACCTGCGGCTCGATGGCTACGTCTATATGCTGCTGCTGACCGCGCGCGACGCGAAGGAGCACATGGTCGCGGGTCTCGAGGCCGGCGCCGACGACTACCTCATCAAGCCGATCTACGAGCCCGAACTGTTCGCGCGGCTCAATTCCGCCAAGCGCATCCTCGCGCTCGAACACTCGTTACGCCTCGCCAATGAACAAAACCGGGTGTTGTCGATCACGGATGCGCTGACCGGCACCTTCAACCGGCGCCACCTCATGGAGCAGCTGCCGCGCGAACTCGAACGCTGCCGGCGCTATGCCTACCCCTTATCGGTGGTCATGTGCGACATCGACCATTTCAAGACCGTCAACGACGTGCATGGACACGCGGTCGGCGATGAGGTCTTGCAGCAATTCGCGCAGCGCATACAGCGCAGCATCCGCTCATCGAGCGATTGGGTCTCGCGCTACGGCGGCGAGGAATTCATGATCTTGTTGCCTGACACGGGCCGCGACGGCGGCTTGAACGTCGCCGAAAAAATCCGCGTCATGATTGCGGACACCCCCTTTTCGAGCGCCGCCGGGCCGGTGGCGGTGACTGCGAGCTTCGGCGTCGCATCCACGGCGGCATCGGGCCCCGATCTCGGTACCGGCGTCGAGGCCTTGATCGCGGCGGCCGATGCCTGCCTCTACGACAGCAAACAGAAAGGCCGTAATCTCGTGACCAGCATCGAGCTCGGCGTGCGCGACCCCGCGGAGCAGGCCAATGGCGTCGCGCAAATGAACCTGAGCGCGTTCATCTGAATCGCTAGCCGGCTTTGCGCAGCTGCTCGTTGACGCGCTGCAGATTGTCGGTCAGCTGGCGCACGAGCGAATCGATCTCCGCAACCGACTTCTCGCGGACCGCGCTTTCGAGCTTGGCGGCGGACTTGCTCAAATGGAGCGCGTGAATGTTCGCACTCGCGCTCTTCAAGGCATGCGCGCGCCTTCCAATCGTCTCGTAATCGCCCTGGCTCAAGGCAGCAAGAATCTCGGCGAGATTCTTATCGCCGCTGCTGATGAACGTCGCGAACAATTCGCGTTCAAACTCCACATCCCCTTCGGTCAAGGCATGCAGCGCCGGCAAATCGACCGGCGGCCCGATGAGCGCCGGGGTCAGATATCGCTCCAAATATCCGGCGAGCAGTACTGGATCTATCGGCTTGCCGAGATGTGCGTCCATGCCGGCGGCAATGCAATTCTCGCGATCCTCGCTCATGACGTTCGCGGTCAGAGCTATGATCGGCAAGCGCTTGCGATCGCCACGCTGCGCTTCGGCTTCGCGGATGCGCCGGCTCGCGGTGAATCCGTCCATGACGGGCATCTGGCAATCCATGAGTACGGCATCGAAGCTCGATGCGCCGACGCGCTCGAGCGCCTCGGCGCCGTTGCTCGCGATCGTGACCTCGACGCCGAGCTTCGAGAGGATGCGCTTGGCCACGCGCTGATTGACGGGGTTGTCCTCGACGAGCAGGACTTTCTTGCCCGGAAACGTCGCGCTCGAGTGCGCATGCTGTGCTAGCGCTCCGGCGTCGGCGGCCCGCGGCGCGAGGCCCGCAATGACGTTTCTCAACAGCATCGCGAGCGGCATCCCGCGCATCGGCTTCATCGCGATCGCATCGGGTTTTGGCGCGCCCTCGTCGTGGGATTCGTCGATCGAAAACAATGACATGAGGATGAACGGGATTTTGGCGAGACGTGCATCGGCGCGCATGGCGCCCAATAGATCGAGGCCGCCGCGCTCGGGCATCAATTCGTCGGCGAGCACCAGATCGAAACCGGGGTCTCGCGCGAGGATCGCGAGCGCTTCATCGACACTGGCGACCGCAGCGATCGTGTAGCGGAACATGTTCAATTTGGTCGTAATGCTGTCGCGGCTCGCCGCAAGGTCATCGACCAGCAGTATTCGCTTGCCGACGCCGAGAGGATCGGTCAGCGTCTCGCAGGGCACGCCGTTGACCTTGAGCGTCGCGATGAATCGCGAGCCGCGGCCGCCCTCGCTCTCGACGCTGACCGTGCCGCCCATGAGCTCGACGAGGCGCTTGACGATCGAGAGGCCTAGGCCGGAGCCGCCGTAGTAGCGCGTCGTCGAGGAATCGACCTGCGAGAACGATTGGAACAGGCGGTCGAGCCGATCGGCGGGAATCCCGATGCCGGTGTCGACGACTTCGATCTGCATCAACATGCGGCCGTCGTCGGCGGGGTGGCTCGAGATGTGCAGGGCGACGTGGCCTTCGTGCGTGAATTTGATCGCATTGCCGATCAGATTCAGGATGATCTGGCGGATCCGCCCCGGATCGCCGCTGATGACGAACGGGACGTCGGCAGCACAATCGACGACGAGTTCGAGTCCCTTGGCGGCGGCTTGGAACGCGGTTGCGCCCACGGTTTGATAGATGAAATCGCGCAGATTGAACTCAACCTCTTCGAGCTCGAGCCGGTCCGCCTCGATCTTCGAGAGATCGAGCACGTCGTTGATCAAGGACAGCAGTGCCGCGGCGCTGCTGCGGATGATCGTGAGGTATTCGCGCTGCGTCTCGTCGAGCGGTGTCTCGGCGAGGATGTCGGACATGCCGATTACGCCGTTCATCGGCGTTCGGATTTCGTGGCTGACGTTGGCGAGAAAACTGCTCTTGGCGCGGCTCGCCGCTTCGGCGGCGAGCTTCGCGTCCAAGGTCGCCTGCTCGGCGAGCTTGCGGTCGGTGACGATGTGGATCGATCCTGCGACCCAAATCGGATTGCCGGCCGCATCGCGTTCGGCCTGTCCGCGCGAGCGCACCCATTCGTAATGGCCGGCCTTGTGCCGAAAGCGAAATTCGACGTCGTAGGGCGTGTTGTTGCGCACGTGATTCGACATGACCGTGCGCCGAAGTTCCAAGTCCTCGGGGTGAACCAAGGTTTCGAACATCGAGCGCTTCGAGCCCAATTCGCCGAGCTCGTAGCCGAGTAGCGCTTCGAAGCGCGGTCCATACCAGATGGTGTCGCTGTTCCAGTCGACTTCCCACAGGCCGTCCTGGGTACCACGCACCGCGCGTTCCAATCGCCCCTTGGTCAAATCGAGCACGGCCTCGGTATGCTTCAGATCAGTGATGTCGACGATCGCACCGAAGATGCGCGTGATGTTGCCGTCGGCATTGTGGGTTACCGTGGCCTTCTCGCCGACCCAGCGCGCGGTGCCGTCGTCCAACAGCACGCGATACTCGCAGCGATAAAATGAGTCCGCGGGCGAGGTCGCGAACGGTGCGCGGCGGATTCTGTCGCGATCATCCGGGTGCACGCGCAGCAGCAGCGCCTCGAGATCGTTGAGCGGCGTCGCGCGCGCCACCCTCAACAAGGTGTAGTAGTTGTCGGTCGCGAAGAACTTGTTGTCGGCAAAATTCAGATCGAATGTGGCAATGCCGGCGGTCGTTTGCGCAATCAGCAAGGAATTGCTCGCATCGCGCAGCCTTTCCTCGAGGCCCTTGCGTTCGCTGATGTCGGTAATCGTGCCGATCAGCCGCCGCGCCTGACCGTTTTGTTCGGTCAATACGCGGCCGCGGCTCGCGAGCCAGCGCACGCTGCCGTCCGCGCGCAGCGAGCGATACTCGGCGCGATAGTCGCCGTTGGCGGCCACCGCCGCGTCGAACTGATCGATGAAGTTCACGAAATCCTCGGGATGAATCGTCGAGAGCCACTGGCCTTGCGTCAGCGTCATGTCGTTGCACGGCATGCCGATGAGCTCGAAGAACAGCACGCTGCCGGTCAATTTGCGCGTCACGAGGTTCAAATCGAAGATGCCGAAACCACCCGCGGCTTGGGCAAACTCCAGAAAATCCTTGGATCGGACCAGTTCGGCCTCGCGCCGCTTCGTAGCGCTGACGACCGCGTCCAAATTGCGGACCGGACGCACGACCTCCTCGCCATGCCGGTTCGCAAGATCGGTCCACGGCTGCGATTGGCCGCGTGCCGGCGGCGGCTCGCGCAGCCGGCGCAGAAAATGGGGCGCGAACGTCCAGGCGGCGACCATGAGGACAAGGACCAGCGCAATGGCCGCAGCCACGCCCAGGGCGGGCAGCCGCAAGCCTTGCAAGCTGACGAAAAGCGCCCCCGCACAGGCCGCGATGACCCACAATTTACCTGTAAAAGACCCGTGTCGCATCAGACGTCCCAGCCAATGAAGGGGCGCAGGACCCCATTCACGGTATCGGCCAGAGAAGCCGCCGCTTGAGCTATGATCCCGGCGGTGACGGGGCCCGTACGGCAAACGCCTGATATCGATGAACGGCAGTTCGCGCCGCGCCTGCTCGCATGGTTCGAGACGGAAGGCCGCAAGGGCCTGCCGTGGCAACAGAACCCAAGCGCCTACCGCGTCTGGGTCTCCGAGGTCATGCTGCAGCAGACCCAGGTCGCTGCCGTCGTGCCGTATTTCAATCGGTTCATGCAGCGCTTCCCGACGCTGCAAGCGCTCGCGCAAGCGCCGCTCGACGAGGTGCTGCACCAATGGACCGGGCTCGGCTATTACGCGCGAGCGCGCAATCTGCAGGCTTGCGCGAAAGTCTTGATGGATTGCTACGGCGGCGAGTTTCCCGATCAATTGGATGAGGTCGTCGCGCTGCCCGGCATCGGCCGCTCGACTGCGGGCGCGATACTTAGCTTAAGCCGAGGCGAGCGCCATCCGATATTGGACGGCAACGCGAAGCGCGTGCTCGCGCGCGTGTTCGGCATCGCCGGCGATCCCGGTACGGCAGCCGTTCTTGCGGAGCTCTGGCGGCGCGCCGAGCAGTGCACACCGAGTGCGCGCGTCGCGGCCTATACCCAAGCGATCATGGATTTAGGCGCGACCGTTTGCAGACGCAGTCGGCCCGCCTGCGGCGCCTGTCCGATGGGTGCCGGCTGCGTTGCCGCGCGCGACGGAAAACAACAGGAATTGCCAGGAAAAAGGCGCAAAGGGGTGCGCGCGGCACGCGAGTCCGTGCTCGTGATCGCCGAAACCGGCGATCACGCGTCGCGCGCGATTTTGCTCGAGCGCCGGCCCAACGCCGGCATCTGGGGCGGCCTGTGGTCGCCGCCGCAATTCGACGATGAACCCGCCGCGCGCGCCTGGTGCGAGCGCGAGCTACACCACCCGCAAGCCGCGCTACCGGCGCTGCCGCCCATCGATCACGCGTTCACGCATTTCGACTTGCGCTTGCACCCGCTGCGTATGCGCTGCGCGGCCTCGATGCGCGTCGAGGAGGGCCAGATGCGGCTCTGGTACCGGTTGTCGAGTCCGCCGCAGGTTGGTTTGCCGCAGCCGATCCGCGCTTTATTCGAGCGCCTGCGCAGTGAGCTTCGAGTAACATGAGCGCCATGGCGCGACGTGTGAAATGTGTGTTGCTGAAGAGGGAGGCCGATGGCCTCGATTACCTGCCGTATCCCGGCGAGTTGGGTAAACGGATCTACGCCAACGTCTCTAAGGAGGCTTGGGCCCAATGGGTCGCGCATCAGACGATGCTCATCAATGAAAACCGGCTGACGCCGATCGAGCCCAAGGCGCGCGCATTCCTCGTCAAGGAAATGGAGAAGTTCTTCTTCGGCGGCGGGTCGGAAAAGCCCGCAGAGTTCGTGCCGAAATAGCCGAAGACGCATTTCTCGCGCCGTAAGTGACTGATTTTTCAATTGTTCCTTGACGATGTCAATGCGCGCCTGTTTAATACGCGCCTTCTCGAACTTAGGCCAGGTAGCTCAGTTGGTAGAGCAGCGGACTGAAAATCCGCGTGTCGGGGGTTCAATTCCCTCCCTGGCCACCATATCCAATTGATTTTATTGCATATTTTTGCAAGACCCATTCCTATTTCGCCACTTTATTCTTTGCGCATGTCGGATCACTCCTGGCATCCACCAATTCGCGCGGGGGCTGACAGATATGAGTCCGGCGGGATTTGTGCTCACGTAAGCGTAGTCCCACTCGTTAGTAACTGCCGATAATGACAGTTATCGGCACTAGCGAAAAAGAGTGTATTCTGACGATTCTATGAAACTCGCCGGCCCGCCGCCTGAATCCAATCTGGAGCGAATCGAGCAACCGGACCCCGCCGGCGCTCTAGATCGGCTCGTTCAGTGGGATCAGATGGCGAAGGGGGCGTATTCGAAGAACACACAACGCGCGCAGCGCGCGGATGGAGCGATCTTTCAGGCGTTTTGCGAAGGACAAGGGTTGGCGTTCTTTCCGGCGGCGCCGCCGACGATTCGCGCTTTCATTGAGCATTGCGTGAGTGAGGAAAAGAAACCGGCGACGATTCGGCGCTACGTCGCGACGATTGCGCGAGCGCATATTGCCGCGGGACTCTCGAGTCCCAGTGCGAGTGAGGCGGTGCGCCTCGCGCTCAAAGAGATGGGGCGGGTGACAACTTCACGGCAACGGCAGGCGCTCGCCCTCGGCTGGAAGGAGATCAAGGAATTCATCGAGAGCGCGGGCGAAGGCCTCCGCGCGGATCGGGAGCGGGCGCTCCTTTGTGTCGCCTATGACACGATGGCGAGGCGCAGCGAGCTCGTCGCGTTCAATCTCGAGGACGTGGAATTCTTGCCAAACGGGTCGGGGACGATACTCATCCGGCGATCGAAGACAGACCAGGCGGGGGACGGGAGTACGGCGTTCCTGGCGGGAGAAACGGTCAAGTGGCTACAGATTTGGTTGAACAGTGCGGGTATTACCGCGGGGGCAATGTTTCGGCGCCTTGTTGGCCAGAATAGGGTCGGAGAGAGGCTCCATGCGGATATTATTGCTGACATCTATAAGAGAGTGGCGCGCTGGATTGGGATGCCGGCAAAACAGGTTAGCCAGGTGAGCGGGCATTCAGTACGAGTCGGTGCCGCTCAAGATTTACTCGCGCTCAACATTGATTTGGCATCGATCATGCAAGTTGGGCGGTGGAAGTCGACGAGGATGCCGATGCGGTACGGAGAGTGCGTGTTGGCGGCTCGTAGCGGAATGGCGAGAGCCGCAGAGCTGCAAGCGCGAACGTGATCGCATGCCATCTACTATTCACCGAGATTGCGAACGCATTGATCAGGCTCGAGAGGTCTCGCGACGCACAGTCCACTCAACCACGGCGGCGCTCCCGAATAGATCCTCGTTTAGAATTGCGAAGACATCGTATTAACGCCTGACGGAGTTCAAATTCCGTATGAATGCAGAAAAATAGGGGATGCCGGTGGCTAAAACTAAAAACGGATCGAAGAAAGTCCCGGCGAAGAAAGCCGAAACGTTCGCGCCGGAGTCCATGGAAAGCTATAAGCACTCCCAACCTGCTGTACAGCGGCCCGATGTTGGGGTACAGGAACAGTTCACAACGAGAAAGCCGCCGAGATCATATCGGTATGACTCGAGCCTGGATCCGGCGTTGTCATGGGACGAGAATCGCGATCGGGAGCTGGCCGAGTGGTTGTTGGCTCTAATTGGGCAGGCGGCCGAAAAGGGGGAGAAGGCCACTTTTGGTTCGCCGCAGGTATGGAATGGGGGCGGGGTACGCGTCGAATCAACACTGGCTGCCGTCGGAATCCTTAAGCGGCTAACGAAGCCATTCTTAAACTGGGCCGGGAAGGCGGAGCGGCATCAAATCTCAATTCCTACCGTGCCATTGTTTGTGCATGAGCGGCATTCTACAAAGGCGATATTGGATGGAATTCGTCATCGGCGGGCCAAGGGAACAAACTTAGATCTTTTTGGTGATGCGCGAATGGACATTGGCGAGAGACTGGATGCGTATGAGCATCAGGGACCTTGGCAAAATCGCATGATTCTGGGTGATTCGCTCCAAATCATGAATTCGATGATTGAGTTTGAGGGCTTGGGCGGTCAGGTGCAGATGGTATACATGGATCCGCCATATGGGGTGAAGTTCGGGTCTAACTTTCAGCCGTTTGTGCGAAAGCGGGACGTAAAGGACGGTGCCGACGCAGACCTCACTCGCGAGCCAGAGATGGTTAAAGCCTACCGCGATACGTGGGAATTGGGGTTGCACTCCTATCTTACGTATCTACGTGATCGGTTACTCCTTGCGCGTGAACTGCTGCATGAGAGTGGGAGTCTATTCGTTCAAATTTCCGACGAGAATGTGCATCACGTGAGGGAACTGCTCGACGAAATCTTCGGGCCCGCGAATCACGTTGCATTAATCACCTTTCGGAAGAAGACCATGCCCTTGGGCGCGGCGCACTTGGAGTCTGTAACGGATTACTTGCTCTTTTACGCGAGAAATAAGGAGCGTTTGAAGTACTTCCCGCAATATTCCCTAATGTCAGTAGAGGGTGATAACCATTGGAATTGCGTGGAGCTCCCCGATGGTTCGCGACGAAAAATGACGCGAGAGGAAATTGATAATCACGCTCTGCTCCCATCGGGCTCAACGCCCTATCAGCTTGTTTCACTGTACCCAGCCGGCGTGAACCGCACTGGTCTCTTTCCGTTTGAATATTTGGGGAAACAATACCGACCGACGAAAGGAAATAGTTGGTTTACGAATGAA
>Ga0187855_10001034_pt1 | contig 22676 bp, 16 predicted proteins | sample June2016WEW_8_10_2_FD_132969 | JGI IMG/M metagenome (GOLD analysis project Ga0187855, IMG submission 132969) | Peatland microbial communities from SPRUCE experiment site at the Marcell Experimental Forest, Minnesota, USA - June2016WEW_8_10 | ecosystem: Environmental > Terrestrial > Soil >...
CCCTGTGTCACCGGGACAGACCACAGGACCTTCGGGCCGCCGGCCGGCCATTTGCGGAGGAGGCCCGTCGCGCGGGAGATCCCATTGCGGTCGGGTCCACGGAACTGCGGCCAATCTGACGGCTGTGCCGCCGGCAGGAGGGTGGCGGCACTTAGGGAGCCGACACCGATCATCCATTCGCGGCGCGTCATGCCTGTGGTAAACATCTACACCGTAGTATAACTCGATATTTGGGTATTAAACTGATAAAATCAAAGCCGGCGAACTGAAGTTCGCCGCTGCAAGCTGAAGCTTGCGCCACGCGTGCGATGCCCCCATTTGAGGGTATACGCTACCCTCATTTTTTGGCTTTGTTTGGTAATTTTTGTCTCGGCGAACGGCTGGCAAGAAACATCCGATAGTTAGGAGGTTATCGCTCCATGGCGCTTCAACTCCTTTATTTACTATTGCTTGGCCTGATGTGCGGAAGCGAGCTAAACGTGGCGGCTTTCGCCCATCCGACGCTTAACCCGCAACCACTGGAAGCGCACGTACTGGTGCGCGCGTCGTTCGCTCGATTGTTTGGACATATGATGCCGTTCTGGATGGCAGGCTCCACCGTATTGAACCTTCTACTGTTGCTGCCTTTCGAACATCTGGACAACTCTGCGTGGCGGCTGGCTGCCATAGCCGGCGCTCTGCAAGTTTTCGCCGTCTTGTTTTCGCTGGCGGGTCCGGTGCCCATCAACAACCGGATAGCCAAATGGACGCCGCAATCGCTTCCGGGCGACTGGCGCGCGCAGGAGCATCGTTGGGATCTGCACCATGGGCTGAGAACGTGTGGATTGGTGGTGGCTTTCGCTGTTCTCGCCGGCAGCATTGGCGTTCGTTAAGTTGCTTCACCCCGGAATGAGGCTAGCACAGCGGCGGAGAGGAATTCGGGGAGTAAGGCGCGGCCGGATCTTGTTTTCAGACGTTTGAGGGAGATCGACGCGAGTGAACGGCCTGAGGGGTGGTATCGTTTCGATGGATGGAGACAACGGAGAAGCCGGCCCTCGGGGATAGCCTGCGCTCCCGGCTGGCCTACGAACCCAAGGAATTGGCGTTTGGCACCAGCGGGCGGCGCGGCGACGTTCGAGATCTCACCCAGTTGGAGGTCTACCTCAATGCGCTTGCGGAGTTGGAATATCTGCAAACGCTGCCTCGCGAAGAAGGCGGAATCGTCCAGGGCGAGGAGTTTTACTTCGCCTACGATCTGCGCCCGAGCTCGACTCGATACGTCGCGGAGCAACAAGGCCGAGGGGAAATTGCCCAAGCCATCGTATGCGCCATCCAGCTAGCCGGCATGCATCCTGTCAATTTGGGACGAATCCCGACTCCCGCCTTGATGTACTACGCCGTGTCCAGAGGCCGCGGCAGCGTGATGGTCACGGGCAGTCACATTCCTTTCGACCGAAACGGTTACAAGCTGAACACATCTCGTGGAGAACTGCTGAAAAAATACGAAGCTCCGATTGGCCAACAAGTTCGACTGGTCAGGGAAAGGCTCTATGACCAACCGTTCGCCGGCTCTTTGTTCGACGAGCACGGCCGGTTCAAGGCGGGCCACAAGGACCTTCCTCCGGAGACAGGCGCAGCCAAGTCAGCCTACATGGCGCGGTATGAGACCTTTTTCCAAAGTCAATCTCTGGCCGGCATGCGACTGGTGGTCTACCAGCACAGTGCTATCGGACGGGACTTACTAGTCGATATCTTGAACGGATTCGGCGCCGAGGTTATCCCTGCCGGCCGCAGCGACACATTTGTCCCCATCGATACGGAGAACATCGACGACGCGCAGCTTGCAGTAATCCAGGCGCTCGCCGACGACGCCCGCGCGAAGCATGGCTCCATATACGCCGTTGTATCGACCGATGGAGACAGTGACCGGCCGCTGATTGCCGGTATCGATCCGGTAACCGGGCAAGCGCGCTTCTTTGGCGGCGATCTGGTGGGGATGATTGTCGCGGAGTACCTGCAGGCCGATGCCGTGGTCGTGCCGATCAGTTGCAACGATGCAATCGATAGAGGGCGGCTGAGAGACATCGTCGAACCAAAGACGCGAATCGGATCTCCGTACGTGGTCGCAGGCATGGAGAAGGCGCGCGATAGGGGCAAACGCAGGATCTGTGGCTGGGAAGCGAATGGCGGCTTTCTGACCGGCTCGGATATCGAGCGGAATGGCAGGATCCTGAAAGCTCTTCCTACAAGGGATGCGCTGCTTCCGATTTTGTGCGTGCTCTTTGCCGCGCACGAGAAAGGGATGACGTGCAACGATCTTTTTGCGGAACTGCCTAAACGCTTTAGCCGGGCCGCCCTTCTGAAGCAGTTTCCCAGGGCTGTCGCGCTGCGAATTGTGCAGAGGTATTCGCCAAGTGATGCCGGTGTCCGGGATGTAGTTTTCGCAGTAGGACAGGCCTCCTTGTTTGATGACATTCGAGATCAGTTGGAAAGGCTGTTCACGCCGGAACTGGGCTTTGGAACAATCGTCCGTCTGAATTACACAGACGGCGTGCGGGTGATTTTCAGTAACGGCGATGTGGCTCACTTCCGCCCGTCGGGAAATGCGGATGAGCTACGCATCTACGCTGTGGCAGACACTCAGGCGCGCGCCGATGCCATCGCAGAGACGGGCGTTGCGGAGCCGGATGGCATTCTGCGGAAGATGGAAAAGGAAGCGGCTGGCTGACCGAGCTTGCGCCGCTGAAGTGTCGCGTTCAGATCTTGCAGCGTTGTCCAGCATCGCATTGCAGCAGTTCCGCTGACGCGCAAGCATAACTTACAGAATTAGCAAGAGTTGGGGACCGTGCAATCGAGCCTGTCCTTCTTGCATCTAATTGCCCGAAGAAATTGAAGCCACGCTGCGTTAGCGCGCGGTCACTGCGTCTCACGCCACTCCAGCACCACGACCGACACCTTGGCCGCCTCGCTCTGCAATACCAGCTTGTAGCCGTTTTGCGGTCCAGGCTGCTCGACGATCCTGATGGCGCCGGCGCGCTTGGCATCCCAAGTGTAGGTCGTGCGGTTCCAGCCGTTCTGCGCTCCCGCCGCTTCGGTTTGGGGGTGAGCGTACTTTGTGTCCGGCGTGAATAGGGTCATGCCCTCGGCGGTCAAGTCTCCGGGATAGGCGCTGACCCGCGCCGCGCGGGCCGGAAGCGCTCCATTCAGCACGCCGGTGGAAGCGCGGCCGCCTTCAATCACCAGGCGGCCGTTTTTCAGGAGTTTGCCGGTCCAGATGAGTTTGCCCGAGGCAGGTATCACCGCCGTTTTCGGACGCGGCACCACGGCAGTAGGCGTAGGCGGGGAGGCGGGTGCCGGCGTGGGCGGCGGCGCCACGATTGCTGTTTGCGGACGCGCCGGGGAGCCATCGGTCTTTGGCGGCGCGATGTTGGGAGCGGGCGCTGTTGCCTGATTCTCCGGCGGCTTTAGGGGCGGCGCAGGTTTATTCTCCGCGGCGGAGGGAGCCGACGCCAGCCCACCAGTCTTGGATTGAGCTGTTGCTTGATTCTCCGGCGGCTTTAGCGGCGGCGCAGGTTTATTCTCCGCGGCGGAGGGAGCCGGCGCCGGTGCGCCAGTCTTGGATTGAGCGGTTGCTTGATTCTCTTGCGCTTTTAGCGGAGCCGGAGGTTTACTTTCCGCGGCGGAGGGAACCGGGGCCGGTACGCTAGTCTTGGGTTGAGCTGTCGCTTGATTCTCCGGCGGCTTTAGCAGCGCCGCAGGTTTGTTGGGCGCGCTCTGAGGAATCGGAACCGGTGCGCTGGCCGTGGGCCGCGCCGTCGCTTGGTTTTCCGGAGGCTTTACCGGCGGCGCAGGTTTCCAGGGCGCTGTGGAAGGAACCGGAACGGGTGCGCCGGTCTTGGGCGGAGCCGCCGCCGGGCTGGATCGGTGCATGGTCTCCACCATCTGCTCGAGCCGCGCCAATTCCTTCTTCCGCTGCTCGATGCGCGCCTGCATGGCTTCCGACTCGCGCTGCAGCTCCTGGTTCCCGGCGTGAGGCTGCGCCGCCGGGGCCCCGCTGCTCTCGGCAGGACTCAGGAAGTGCGTCACCTCGTCGACTGTGACACCTCCGGGCAACTCCACCGTGAGCCGCAACACTACATCGCCGGATTGCCGCGCATAAGCGATGCTGCCGGAGCGCAACTCCCGGGCGGTCAGCTTGACTTCGGTTTGAACACCCCGGTCTTCGATCGCGAGCGATCCGCGTACCGCCTTGCGAATGGATGGGGCAGAGCGATCCCAGACGATGCGCAGTTGGCCCGCCGTATCGGTTGTCGATAGCAGGAAACCCTGACGCGTGGGCTGGAATTGCCAGAATACGAAGGCTGCCGCAGCCGCGATCAGAATCAGAATCAGGCTAGCCCCGTACCACTTCCACCGCGCGCTGCGCGCCGCCTTCATCGGCGGCGTTTCGTTCTCGGAATTCGCCGGAGGCGTTTCGCGCTCGACCGGCGCTGGTATTTCAGGCTCGACCTCGACTGGCTGCGGTTCTCTCTCAACCATCGCGGGGGACCGTTCGGCGGCCGGTGGGGGAGTCTCGTCGGCGGCAGGTCCGGCCGCGCGCACGGCCGTCAACGGGAATTCAAGGTAGCTGCAGTGCGCGCGGACGCTGCCGTCTGGCTCGCGAAAAAAGAACCCCGCGAGGCTCGGCGTGAAGCTGGCGGGGCGCACGACCAGGGCTACCTGCCAGGGCTGCGGGAAGAAGCGCTGGAACAAATCCAAGTCGACATCCGAAAGGAAGATTTCGCTGCGCGTGTGGGAGTGATACCAGCCGGCAGGTTCCAATCCGGCCAACTCCGGATCGCTCCGATACGACCGCAGCGCCTCCGCCAGGGCCGCCTCATCCTTGGCGGAGAGCACGAAAGACGGCCCTTTGGAGTACTCGCAAGCGATGGGCCGCCATGCCAGGACGCGCACTACGCCCTGGTCGTGCGTCCCGAAAAGAATGCCGCCGGTTTCCACGCCTCCGTGGGGCACGCAGAGATAGCCGTCCACCGCCGCCATCCGGATTTGGTCCATCACGGCGCCGGTGTACTCGATTCTGGCGGAGTGCTCCGGGACGCTCCACGTTTCGAATTCCGAGGCGACCGCCGCTTCTGCCATGCTCTCTATGCCAATCCGATTCTCACTTAAGGGTACAATCACTAGCTTAGGTCATTTTAATATCTAAACTGGCCGGATGGCCGATCGGAGGGAAATGACGGAACGGTACCGGGCTCTGAGGGCGCCCTTGGCGATGCAGTGGCTGGCCGTATTGATGTGTGCAACGCTGGCACGCTCAGCCGACAACTTGCCTAAGATCGAGATCGTCGAAGGCGACGGCGCGATCAACAATATACGCCTCCACCGCGCGAAAGAACCGGTGGTTCGGGTGTTGGACCAGGACGGCCATCCCATGCCGAATGTGGCGGTGACTTTCCTGCTGCCCAACAACGGCCCCAGCGGGACCTTCGCGGACGGGCAAACCTTCCTGACGGTGATGACGGACGATAACGGCCAGGCCGTAGGCCGCGGGTTGCGGCCCAACAGCAGCGCCGGACAATTCCAGATCCGTGTGACGGCATCGTTTGGGGGCCGGGCGGCGACGGCCAACGTTACGCAGACCAATGCGGAACCCGCGTCCGGCGGCGGAAGCAGCAAGACCATCCTGATCGTGTTGCTGATCGGCGGTGCGGCCGCGGCTGGCGCGGGGCTCGCCCTCGGCAAGAGCAAATCGTCCTCCGCGTCCGGATCCACCACGCCGCCACCTAGCAACCCGGGCGCCGTCATCACGCCGGGCAGCCCGACCTTCGGTCACCCATGATGCGCCGCACGATTGCCAGAACGATCGTGCTTGCCGCGCTGGCGGCGGGCGCCGCGTGGGGGCAGCTCACCGTCAGTTGCTCGACTGCGGCTGGCCCCGTCGAGGTTAATGTGTTCTACACCGCAAATTGCACTGTGGCATTGTTGCCAGTCCCCGGTGTGCCGCCTTACTCCTGGCAAATCGGACCGACGAGTGCCAGTCTGCCGGCCGGATTGACATTGACGGTCTCCGTAGACACCCTGACCGCTACCGTCAGCGGCATGCCGACCAATCCGGGTCCGTACAGCTACGAGGTGCAGGTCACCGACTTCACTCTGCAAACCGGCTTCGCCGCCTTCGGCGGAACGGTCGCGCCGGCGCTCGCCGTCACGACGACCGGACTGCCCAATGGCGTGTTTGGTGTATCATACGGCGCCACGCTGCAGGCCAGCGGCGGGATACTGTCGTCGTACACATGGTCGATCAGCTCAGGCAGCCTGCCGGCGGGGCTGACCTTGGATCCGCCCAGTGGGACGATTTCCGGCATTCCCCAAGCAACCGGCCCGTTCGCTTTCACGGTCACGGTCACCGACAGTGCCCCGAACACCGCCTCGCAGGGGCTTTCCATCACGATTGCTACGCCGTTGATCATGGGTTGCGTGCCGTCGACGGGCCCCACGCAGGTTGGCGTGGCGTATACGGCGACGTGCTCGACCACAACTGGTTTGGCGCCCTACGTCTGGTCTATCAGTCCTGGAACGTTGCCGCCGAACCTGATGCTCAGCGGTATCTCGGGGGCCAGCGTGACGATCAGCGGCACACCCACCACGGCCGGACCATATAACTACACGGTTACGCTCACCGATAGCACCCCTCAAGTTGCCCAGCAGAATTACAACGGCACGATCGTGCCGGCGGTATTGACGATCACCACCACCTCGCCGTTGCCCGGCGGTACGGCCGGCACGGCGTACAACGACACGCTCACGGCGGCTGGCGGCACACCACCGTACACTTGGTCGATCAGCGTCGGATCGCTGCCGGCGAACCTCACGTTGAACCCTTCGACAGGGGCCATCACGGGGACTCCGGCGGCCGCGGGCACGACGAATTTCACGGCGATGGTCGTGGACAGCGCCACAACGCCGCAGACGGCCACGCAAGCTCTATCGCTCACCATTCAGCCGGCGGCACTGGTGATCACCACCACTTCGCCGTTGCCCGGCGGCACAGCCGGTACGGCCTATAGCGACACGCTCAAGGCGACCGGGGGCACGCCGCCGTACACATGGTCCATCAGCGTCGGATCGCTGCCGGCGAACCTCACGCTGACCGCTTCGAGCGGGGCCATCACGGGCACTCCGGCGGCCGCGGGCACGACGAACTTTACGGCGAAGGTGTCCGACAGCGCCACAACTCCGCAGACCGCGACGCAGCCTCTTTCGATCACCATTCAGCCCGCCGCACTGACGATCGCCACCACCTCGCCATTGCCTAGCGGCACCATCGGCATGGCGTACAGCACGACGCTGGCGGGGACTGGCGGAGTCCCGCCCTACACCTGGTCAATTCCCGCAAGCGGGGGCGTCTTGCCCACAGGTCTATCGCTAAATCCCTCAAACGGAGCGATCACGGGCACACCCACAATCGCCGGAACCTCAACCGTCACGATTCAGTTGAGCGACAGCGCCTCGACCACGCCAGCCACCAAGCCATTCACCATCACGATCACCAACCTGGCCATCACGACTCCAGCGTCGCTTCCCAATGCCACGGCCGGTGTGCCCTACGCCCAAACGCTAAAGGCCACGGGCGGCACAGCGCCTTATACGTGGGCAGTCACGAAGGGCGTTTTGCCCGCCGGGCTATCGCTCAATGCCGCGACCGGCGCCATCGGTGGAACGCCCACCTTCGCGGGCGGGCCGTTCGCCTTTACGATCGCGGTTACCGACAGCACGCCCCAACAGCCCGCCACCGCTACTGAGGTATTCGCGCTGACGGTTGTCGCACCACCGGTCATTACCACCGGGTCCGCGCTGCCGACCGGCAGTGTCGGCGTGGCATACACCGAGGCACTGGCGGCTACCGGCGGAACTCCGCCTTATACGTGGTCAATCACCCAGGGCGCCTTGCCCGCGCCCCTGTTACTGAACGCTACGAGCGGAGCGATCGCAGGGACACCCACGACGGCGGTGACTGTGAACTTCACGGTCCAGGTAAAGGACAGCGCCGCAGTCACGGCCAGCAAGGTGTTTACGCTTACGATCGCGTCGAGCTTGGCCATCGCGACTCCATCGCCGCTAAACTCCGGAGAGGTCGCGATTGCGTATTCCCAGACTCTAGCGGCCGTCGGCGGCGCGACTCCTTATACATGGTCCATAACGGCCGGCGCGTTGCCACCCAACGTGACGCTGTCGGCGGCCGGTGTTATCGCCGGAACCCCGACGACGGCCGGCGCGTTTACCTTTACAGCGCAGGTCGTGGACCACAATTCGATCATGGCGACCAAGGCGCTCACACTCACCGTCTTGCCGCCGGTCAGCGTCGCCACGCCGGCCACGCTCAATGGCGGTTCGCTGAATTCGAACTATTCCGCGACACTGGCCGCCGCCGGCGGATTGGCTCCGTACACCTGGACGCGCACGGGCGGCGCCTTGCCCGCGGGTCTGACGCTTTCGAGCGCGGGCGCGATTACCGGTGCGCCCACCGCAACCGGAGCGTTCACATTCACCGCGCAAGTGACCGATGCCTTGGGCGCCGCCGCCAGCCAGCAGTTCACGCTCGCCATTGCGGGCGGTTTGGCGATTGCCTCCTCCGCGACCTTGCCGGGCGCCACCGTGGGCGCTCCCTACTCGCAGACGCTGTTGGCATCCGGCGGCACTGCGCCCTACACCTGGTTGGTTACTGCCGGATCTCTGCCGGCTCCTCTGTCGCTGGCGGCAAGCGGCCTGATTTCGGGTACTCCCACGGCTGCCGGCACATCCACCTTCACCGTGCAAGTGACCGACAATGCGGGACTCAAGGCTTCCGGCCAGTTGACGATCGTGGTCGCGCCGGCTGTGAGCATAGCCACAACTTCGCTGCCCGGCGGAAAAGTGGGCACGCCTTTCAGCCAGATGTTGACGGCCGTCGGCGGAACGCCGCCCTACACTTTCGCGCTCAGCGCAGGTTCGCTGCCTCCGGGCATATCGATCGCGGCCAACGGCCTGCTTAGCGGTTCTCCCACCTCGGGCGGCACTTACTCTTTCACTGTTCTAGTGACTGACAGCGCGTCGGCTACCGCCACGGAGCCATTCACTCTGGTGATTGCCGGGCTGAGCATCACCACCGCCAGCAGCCTGCCCAGTGCCGCGGTCGGCACCCCGTACTCGCAGGCCCTGGTTGTCCAAGGCGGAAGTCCGCCCTATCAGTGGACGCTTGTGGGGGGGACGAGTACACTTCCCACCGGTCTGACGCTGGATGCATCCAGCGGGACAATCAGCGGCACGCCTACCGCCGCGGGCGATTTCACAGTGACGGTTCAGGTCACCGACAGCACTAAGGGAACTGCGTCGGAGGCTTTCACGCTGACGGTGCTATCGGCCAGCTTCACTGGTGTGCCGGCGACCGGCAGTCCGGCCCAGCAGTTGAACGCCAGCCTGGCGCTGGCCGCGGCGTATTCGGCGGATATCACCGGCCAGGTCACGCTTACGTTCCAGCCGGATGCGGCACTGACTTCCCCAGCGGATGACCCGTCGATCCAGTTCTCGACTGGCGGCCGCACCATGAACTTCACTATCGCGGCCGGCAGCACTACGCCCGTGGACTTCTCGCTGCAGACCGGAACTGTCGCCGGCGCGATCACGCTCACGGTCACTTGGCAGGCTGGCGGCGCGACTCTCGCCGTTCCAGCCGCATTGACCCAGACCATACAGATCGCGCCCTCCGCGCCAGTCATCACGCAAGTCACCGCCACTACCACGTCCTCCGGCTTTCAGGTGCAAGTCACTGGCTATTCCACGACGCGCGAGGCGACGCAGGCTAATTTGCAATTCACGGCGGCGGCGGGACAGTCGTTGCAGACCACGAGCCTTACGGTGTCGCTCACCAGTGCGGCCAGCGCGTGGTTCCAAAGCAGCGCGTCGGATGCGTATGGCAGCCAGTTCATTCTGACTCTGCCATTCACCGTGACCAACGGCGGGGCGAGCGTCATCGCGTCGCTGTCGGTGCAGTTGGTGAACAGCCAGGGTACTTCAAATTCCATGAGCGCGGGATTGTAGGGCGCGGTTGAGTTCGCTCATCTTGAGTTTCTACATCCTGAAAGAGAGAGAGTTCCTTGGTGGCCTGCTGAACAGTGGGGTCGGGCAGGTGGTTTCGCCTGCTAACGCCCGACTTCGGTTCGCCGTACCTAACTCTCTTTCTATGTTCGAATACCGAAGGCGATTGCCTCATTAAGTTATATCGAAGAGAGCCCGGGTTGGCAGGCGAAACCGCCTGCCCCACCACAACACGCCCAGCAAATGTAGAAACTCCAGGGGCGCGTTGGCCTCCGTCCGCTGTGCCGATCGCTGCCAAATTGGCTTGTTACAATAGTCTGCTGTCCGGAATCAAAACCAAAATCCTGATCCGCGCGACCAACTGGCTGGGCGATGGCGTCATGTCGCTGCCGGCCATTCGCGAGGTTCGCGAGTCCTTCCCGGGAGCACATTTGACCTTGTTGGCGCGAGCCTCCGTCGCCGATCTCTATGCCCGCGAACGCGCCATCGACCACGTATTGCCATATGACGGCGACCGGCGACGGGCGGCCGCCGAGCTTCGCCGGGAAGGCTTCGATTCGGCCATCCTGCTGCCCAATTCCTTCGATGCCGCGCTGCTGCTGTGGATGGCGCGCATTCCGCGCCGCATAGGTTATAACCGCGATGGCCGCCGCTGGCTGCTCACCGACGCCGTTCCGGCGCCCGGGCCCGGGGAGATCCCGCGGCACGAACGCTTCTACTATCTGGAGTTGCTGCGCCGGGCGGGGATCATACACGAGTACCCGCCGTGCGCGGAGATCCGGCTGGATGGGCGCGAGCAGGCGCGCGAAGCCGGGATCTCCGCGTTGCGCGATGCGGGCGTTCCACCGCCGGTGATCGGCGTCAGCCCCGGCGCCGCGTATGGCGACGCCAAGCGATGGCTTCCCGAGCGCTTCGCCGAAACCGCGGCTAGCCTGGCGCGCACGCACTCGGCTGCCGTCGCACTGTTCGGTTCGGCGGCGGAGCGTCCGCTCTGCGAAACGATTGCGGCGACGATTCGCGCGACGGGCGCGGTAGTCCACAATTTTGCGGGCGAGACTACGCTGCGGCAATTCATCGACCTGGCGGCGGCGTGCCGACTGTTCCTGACCAACGATTCCGGCGGCATGCATGTAGCGTCGGCGTTGGGGGTCCCCACGGTGGCCGTATTCGGCGCCACCGACGATACCACCACCGGACCCACCGGCGCGTGGTCCCGCGTTATCCGCGAACAGGTCGAGTGCAGCCCGTGCCTGCTGCGCGCATGCCCGATCGACCACCGCTGCATGACGCGCATCAGCGCCGAGCGCGTGTCTTCCGTGGCGCTACGGCTGTGGGAGGAGACCGCACGCTAGTCAAGAGCGCGACCGGGGGTCGCGCGCGGACGAGGGCGTCCGCCCCACTTTGGCTTAGTTGGAGTTGTAAAGAGTTAGGAGGGACAGGACACTAGTGGATACGCGAACCAAAATCATCACACCGGAGGACGCGGCCGCTCTGGCCCACGGCGACCGGCCGGCGGTCCTGGTGACCGGCCACTTCGATGTGCTGCTGGCCGCACATGTCCGCGAGTTGGCCCGCGTGCGCGACGGCCTGCCGGACGCGGTGCTCCTGGTGGCTCTGGCGATACCGGAAGAGCCGGTACTCGACGCACGCGCGCGCGCCGAAATGGTGGCCGCGCTGGCCATGATAGACTACGTGGTGAGTTTGGAAGACCGGCAGATGCGGAGCCTGCTGGCGGCTTTTCCGGCGGAGCATGTCGTCCGGCTGGAGGCCGCTCACGAACAGCGCAGGCGCGAGTTGATTCAACATGTACACCGGCGGCAATCCGGGTAGCGGCAGCCATATACTGGCGATCCGCCTGGGCGCCATGGGGGACATTATCCACGCCCTGCCCGCCGTGGCTTCCCTGAAGCATAGCTTTCCAGGATCGCATTTAACCTGGGTGGTCGAGCCGCGCTGGGCGCCGCTGTTGGAAGCGAATCCATTCGTGGATCGCGTGCTGCTTCTGGATCGAGCGAGCGGCGCCGGCTTCGCGCGCGCCTGGCGCGAATTGCGCGCGGAGAGATTCGACTTCGCCGTGGACTTCCAGGGCCTCATCAAATCCGCGCTGGTCGCATGCGTGGCGCGCACCGAGCGGATCTACGGCTTGCATCCATCGCAGGCGCGGGAGCCGCTGGCCGCACTGTTCTATTCAGACAAGGTGCTGGCGCGAGCGGGCCATCGGGTCGATCGCAATCTGGACTTGGCGGCGAGCGCGGGCGCGTCCACTGTTCTGCATTCGTTTCCCGTGCCGCCGGGAAGGCCTGAGGGATCGCTGCCCGAGGGAGCTTTTGTTCTGGCTTGCCCGCTGAGCGGTTGGCCGGCCAAGCAGTGGCCTTTGGAATCGTATGGGCGGCTGGCGGCGCGTCTCCGGCGGGATGCGGGTATCCCACTTGTCTTGAACGGGCCGGCCGGCGCGCGAGAACTGGCGGGTGTCCCGGATGCGCTTCTGCATTTCTCGTCGATCGAGGGCCTCATCGACGCGACCCGGCGTGCGGCTGCCGTGGTGGGTGTCGACAGCGGGCCGCTGCATCTGGCGGCCGCGCTCGGCAAACCGGGAGTGGCGATTTACGGCCCGACCGATCCCGCCCAAACAGGCCCGTACGGCGGCAGCTTTACGGTGCTCCGCAGCCCCGGTGCGGTGACGTCGTATAAGCGGCGGCAGGAGATCGATCCCGCCATGCGCGAGATCTCGTCCGATGCGGTGTTTGAGGCGTTGCGGCCGCACTTGGCCGCGCGGCCCCGTACGGCGGATTGTCTGGCTTGATACCGCCGCGCTTTCCCAAACCTTATGCGGACTTTGTGGCGCGTCTGCGGGTGCCGTGCGGCTTCGCGCTGGTGGCGGCGTTTGCGTGGTTCTCGCATCCGGCGGCGCGGTCGCTCGCTATCGGACTGCCGGTTTCGCTAATTGGGCTGGCGTTGCGCGCGTGGGCCGCCGGGCATCTTGCCAAGAACCAGGCGCTGGCCACCAGCGGCCCTTACGCCTATACGCGGAATCCACTCTATCTCGGAACATTGCTGGTGGCCGCCGGGTTGGTTATCGCGTCGCGGAGTGTGGGGTTGGGGCTGCTTTTTGCGGCGGTGTTTGTACTGATCTATCTGCCGGTGATTCAGTTGGAGGAGCAGCACCTGCGCAGTTTGTTTCCGGAATATGCGGCGTATGGCGCGCGCGTGCCCGCGCTATGGCCCCGCATGCGAAGTGACAGGCGAACCGAAGTTCGCCGCGGCACGCTGAAGCGTGCGCCACGGGGGTTCCAGTGGGCGCTTTATGTCAAGAACGGGGAGTTTCAGGCGGCCGCAGGATTTCTGGCTGGGGCGCTGTTGCTACTGTGGAAGGCAGGCTGACTCGGCAGGCGCACCCAATGTGGCCGGCTGAGGCGAGCCTAGCTCGCCCGCGCCGACAGGAGTGTCGGCGCGGCAGGCTGAGAGCCTGCGCCACGACAACTGACCAAACTCCACCGCCGCCTGCGGCCAAGATTGGCCGCCCCACACGCGAGAAGTGCGCGACCGACCGCTATCGGATCTGCACCAGCCGCTCCGCGCCGGCCTCCGGCATTTCCGCCGTGGATCTCGTCTGCGGGGCGCGCCAGAAGTCGATATACGAAATCTGGTGTACGCAGGCCACCGTGCAGCGCGGCGCGCAGGACTTCTCGGTCAGGAACTCCCGCCGTATGTCGGCCACGGTGTACTCCGCCAGCGGTTTGGCCGGGTATCCGCGCTGCTGCGAACAGTAGTGCACGAGACCGTTTTCGCAGATATACAAATAGCGCGAGCCTGCGCGGCAACGCCAGTGGTTCTCTTTGCCGTGCGCGATGTTATCCTGGAAATAATTAATCTGCGCGTAGCTGCTCTTTTCCATGCGCCGCATCTCCGCGTAGACTTCGCTCTCGGCGGGGGCCAGCGGCTGCAACTGCCCCGTGCCGTCGTGAATGATCCCCACCGTGGAAGTGAAACCCAGCTCCACGGCGCGCTTGCCGACCACCAGCGCGTCCTGCGGATTCCGTATGCCGCCGCCGACAACCGAATTGATGTTCACGTGAAAATCGGCGTGCTCGGCCAGAAGCTGGAGTTTCTTATCCAGCACCTTGAGGCTTTTCTTGGAAACGTCGTCGGGCATCACGTTGTCGATGCTGATCTGCAGGTGCTCGAGGCCCGCGCGGTTCAGCCGCTGGATGCGTTCGGCGGTGAGCAGGTAGCCGTTGGTGATCATGCCCGCGATCATACGGTGATGGCGTATGCGCGCGATGATGAGATCCAGGTCCGGATGGAGCAGCGGTTCTCCGCCGCTGATGGTGATGATGGTGGTACCCAACTCCGCTAGACGGTCGAGGCGCTGGCAAATGGTTTCGAGGGGCACCGGCTTGGAATGATCGTCGTATTCGTTGCAATAGGTGCAAGCGAGATTGCAACGCCGCATGGGAATGATATGCGCCAGCACAGGGTGGTCCGTGGAGATCAGACCTTTGTAGATCATGCGCAACTCACGGGCCCGCCGGTGAGCCGCCTTCCAGGCCCTGCGCAACGATTTAGCCGCGTCCGCCATACGGAGAGATCCCATTAAACCACACAAACGGTAGGGGTTCTCAGTTTTGAGCTGCGACTGGCCGCTTTTGCGGCCTCAACGGCGATTTCAGGGCGGCCAAGGGCGGGAGACGCCGCCTACGCTGGAAGTTAGGCGAGCAAAGCTCGCCTGCGCCGGCAGGAGTGCCGGCGCGGCAGGCAAAGTGCCTGCGCCACGTCACTTTTGACGATAGTCGCTGAGCGGCGAGGAGGCCACGAGCATCTGCCCTTCGTCGCTGTTTACCGGTTCGAGGTCCAGGGTAAAAAGCGAACCGCCATGTTCGATGACGCGCGCCCTGAAGTAATAGGTCTGGCCCGGCTCTGCGGTGAGGCCGGCAAGCGACGCCTGCACGCGAAGCCAAGGCGGAAGCGATTGCCAATTCGAGCAAAGATGATGCTCGCCCGGTTCGACGGAAAAGAACAAATGGGATGTGCTGCGGTTTGCACCCACCCATGCGCCGTCCAAACCGACCCTGATGGTGGGCTTGCCGAATTCGTTGCCAGGCCGGTCGTACTGCTCCACAACGTAGACCAGCGCCTTCCCGGGCTCAAGCTGCGGGGCAGGTTGCGGATCGTGACTCGACTTCACATTGAACTTGACATTATCCGGACCGCAGGCGGTATTCACAACCGCCACTGTCGACGCTGGGTCCGCCGCGAGCGCCGGCAACGAAAGCAGAATCATCGCGAGTAAGGTTTTCATATTTGGCCCGTGATACATTAAGACGCCTTAATGTGGGGCCGCGTTACGTTGATCCGGAGCCTTAATTTTTTAGAACCGGCTCAGACTCGGACGGCTCAGTGAGATCGACGGATAGCGGTGGGTTGAGGCACCGATCGGGATCGAGTGCCGGAAACAGCATGGTAAAGGTAGTCCCGCGGCCGGGCTGGCTTTCCACCCAGATGGCGCCCGCGCTTTGCTTCACAATGCCGTAAACGGTTGCGAGGCCGAGCCCTGCGCCCTGGCCGGCTTCTTTGGTGGTGAAGAACGGTTCGAACACGCGCGCTTGCTCGTCCGGCGACATACCTTTGCCCGTGTCGCTCACCGAGAGCGCCACGTAGTTCCCCGAACTGACTCCGCGCCGCGCGGCGAGCGACTCGTCCACCGGACATCGGGACGTGGAAATCGCCAGGCGGCCTCCGCCGGGCATGGCATCCCTCGCGTTTACCGCCAAATTCCGCAGCACCTGTTTGAGCTGGAGTGGGTCGGCGCGGAGCAGCCCGGCTTCGTCATCGAGAGACAGCACCAATTCCGGGCCCTCGCCGATCGAGCGCCGCAGCATCGGCTCCAGGTCGCGCACGAAGTCGTTCAGGAGGATCGGCCGCGGCGCGTGAAGGTGGCGGCGGCTGAACGTCAGCAACTGCTGGGTGAGCTCGCCGGCGCGCATCACCGCGTGCAGGATCTGGTGCATCGTTTCGCGTAAGGGGTTGCCGGAAACCAGCGCATCGGCGGCCACCTGCGCTTCCCCGCCAATGACAGTCAGCAGGTTATTGAAGTCATGCGCCAGTCCACCCGCCACGCGGCCCATACCCTCGAGTTTCTCAAGCTGCCGGAGATCCTCGAGCAGGCGGCGGCGCTCGGTATCGTCCAAGGTGACGCCGATCAAACGGAGGGGAAGACTACTATCGCCAAAAAAGACGCGGCCGCACGATGCCAGCCAGCGCTCTTTACCGTCCGCGACTCCTACAGTGCGAAACTCGGCCGCGTACTGGCCGCCGCTCTCCGGTTTCAGGGCGTGCTGTATGAGGCGGTCGACCCGCTCGCGGTCGTTGGGGTGCAGCGAGAGCAGGAAAACATCGTAGTCGACGGTGGCGTCGGCTGGCAGCCCCAACTGCCGCTTAGCGCATTCGGAAAGAACCAGCTTACCCGCGGCCGGGTAGAAATCGAAGGCGCCCAGTTGCGCCGCCGTGACGGCCAGCGCCAGCCGCTCTTCATTCTCCCGCAGCGCGTGCACGGCTTCCTGCCGCTCGCGGCGCGTCTTGGCTTCTTTCAACTCCCGCTCTACCGCGGGCGCGAGGCGCGCCAGGTTTTCCTTGAGCAGATAGTCGTGAGCGCCGGATTTCATCACTGCCACGGCTGCCTCGTGGCCGATGGTGCCGGAGACCACGATGAACGGGATATCGCGGCCGGTCTCCTGCAGCACCCGCAGCGCCGCGGGCGCGTCGAAGTCGGGTAACTGGTGGTCCGCAATAATCACGTCCCAATCTTGCCCTGTCAGGGCCTGCCGCATACCCTCGGCGCTTTCCACGCGCACGGCGTACAGCATATAGCCCGCCTTTTCCAATAGACGGGCGATCAGGGCGGCATCGCTCGCGGAATCCTCAACCTGCAAGACCCTCAGCACCACACGCGCCGGCGCAGGGACGCCTTTGGGGGCGCGCGAGGGGTCGCGCCGCCACTCGGTGCGTTGCGCTCTGGCCGTGGCTTTCACGATTTCCACGTCATCCGCGGTGACGTGCAAGTCCCGGCAGATTTGCTCGACCGACTGCTGTTGGGCGTAGAAGCGTGTCAGAATCTCCCGATCGCGCGGCGACGCGGACCGTAGGATTGCCATGGCAAGCCGCTGTTCCGGACCATGCACCGGCGCGGGGACCTCGGGCACGGGATCGGCTGGTTGCGTTCCGGCCGGCGAACTCAGCATGTCCCGTATGCGGTCCCGTACGACGGTGCGCACCAATCGGGGCAGGCGCCCGGGCTCGCGCACGGTGCCCGCGCGAATGATTTCGGTAATCATCGTCAATAAGGGCCGGACTTCGCCGTCGGCGCGCGGCGCTCCGATGGCGCGGCGAAGCAACAATCTTACGCCGCCGGCAAACAGGCGGTACAACTCTTCTTCCGCACCGGCCTCTCCCGCCCTGACGCGCCGGACCAGGTCCGCATAATGATTTGCGGCCAACTCCTCAGGCGAGGAATTCCGTTCTTTTTCCATCGACTGTAGCTCCTCTCTGGCGTTACAAACTCATTTCAGAGTGGCCAGGATATCCCTAATAAGGTATTAATTCCTTCGTGTCTAATGTGTATCATAACCGATATTGCACAATTAATGCGACCACAATTAGAGAATTGCCAATCTGACAAGGCACGGGCTGGCCTTCCGGGGGAGTTGGCAAGGTCCCCACCGGGTTGGGCCGCAAACGGGTGAGATGAACGCGCCGTGAAATGTACTCATTAGCATAAAACTTATGTTTCGAACTCATATAACCCATCACGACCTGGAGCGGTATTACTTAGGGATGATACAGTCTGAGGATGAGCTGGAGCGCTTTGAGGAGCACCTCTTAGCGTGCCCCAAATGCGTAGTGCGCGCCGAACAGGCTGAGGAGTATGTCGATCTGCTGCGGGCTGCCCTGCTACAGACCTCGGAATCGCATTACCTGCTCGCGGGCGAAAGGGATCGGGGCTGAAGTTCTCCGCCGGACAGAGTGCGTGGTTTTCCACGGCCGGCGGGCCTCCGCCAAGGCTTTCCCTGCATTGTGCGATGCGTATTTTGCATATTTGCGCAGAAACAGCATCTATTTCCCGCAAGATTTTGGCACTCACGCGCTGAATAATCGCGGCTAGGCCCAAAACGTGCTTTCATTTTGAGAACCGTGGTGCCGCCAGGACACCATGCTCTTGGGCCTCGAAAAGCGGTGCCGCGATTGATTCGGAGAAACAAACCAACCGTCGCTACTGAGCGCTCCGCGATCTTGCGCTATTCCGTCGCCGTATTCGCGGTTGCCATAGCGACAGGCGTTCGGTTGGCGCTCGATGCCGTGCTGGTCCAAAATGCGCCCTTCATAACGTTCTTCCTGCCCATCATGGCGGTGGCTTACTTCGGGGGGCGCGGGCCAGGGCTGGCGGCCACGGCCTTAAGCCTGCTGACCGGCCTCTACTTCTTCCTGGAGCCGCGTTACAGCTTCGCCATCGCGCACGCGGCGGACACGATCGTGCTGGCGCTGTTCGCCGTCTCGGGTCTTTGCGTCACCTTGCTCATTGGGAAGCTGCGCGACTCGCTGGCGGCCGTTTCGGAGAGCGGCGAAACTAACAGCGCGCTGCTGGAGTCGTCCGGGCAGGCGATCATCGGGGTGGGCGACGACCGCCGCATCGCCGTCGTGAATGCCATGGCCGAACGCCTGTTCGGCTATACGCGGGCGGAGTTGCTGGGGCAACCGCTGGAGATGCTCATTCCGGAGCGCCTGCGCGAACGGCACCGGGCGCACCACGCATCCTACGTTGCCAGCCGGCCAGCGCGCGCCATGGGCCCGGGTGGGTGCTTGTCCGGCCGCCGCAAGGACGGCAGCGAGTTTCCCATCGAGGTCACGCTCAACACCGTGCAAACCCGGCGTGGATTGCTCTCCGTCAGTTTTGTGACCGACATCAGCGAGCGGCGGCAGCAAGAAGAGGCGCTGCAACAGACGTCGGAACAGCGGCGACTGGCGCTGGAGGCGGCGGAGTTAGGAGCTTGGGACTACCGCTTCGACACGGGCGAGGTGTTTTGGGACCAACATTGCCGTGACATGTTCGGCGTTCCCGCCGGGCCGCCCACCGCATACGACGAGGCCATCGCGCGGATTCATCCCGAGGACCGGCAAGCTATCGAGGATGCCTTGAAACGGGCCCTGGCAGGCGCCGATGACGGAGCATACCATCGCGAGTTCCGCGTGGTTTGGCCGGACGGCTCGGTCCACTGGATCACCTCGCACGGGCGCGTGTACTTTGAAGGCGAAGCCGGCAAAAGCCGGGCGTTGCGCTTTGTCGGCGTCAACAGCGACATCACCGAGCGCAAGCGCGCTGAGGAAGCGCTGCGGGAGAGCGAGGAGCGCTGGCGGCTGGCCATGGTGAGCGCCGGATTGGGTGCGGTCGATTTTGACCCGCGGACGGGTAAGGCCAGTTGGTCCAGGTTTGCCAAGCAGCAGTTCGGGCTGCCGCCGGACGCCGAAGTTGATTATGAGACCTTCTGGCGCGGAGTGCATCCGGAAGATCGGGAGCGCGTGAAGGCGGCTATCGAAAGCTCTTTGCGGCCCGGGAGCGACGGCCAATATGCGCTTGAATATCGCACCGTCGGCATTGCGGATGGAAAGGAGCGCTGGGTATCGGCCTGGGGCCAGGCGTTCTTCAACGGACAGCAGCACCCCATCCGCATGCTCGGCGTCACCAGGGATATCACGGACAGCAAGCTGGCCCAGGAAAAGCTGGAGCGGAGCGAGGAGCGCTTCCGCACCCTCTTTGAGTCGATGGACGAGGGCTTCGCCTCCTGCGAGATAATCTACGATGAAGCGGGCCGCCCCATCGATTTTACGTACTTGGCCGTGAATCCCGCCTTCACCAGGCTGACCGGCCTGACCGCCGAACAGACGGTGGGGCGGACGGTCCGGGAAATCTTTCCTGAGATCGAGCCGTCTTGGATCGAGGCCTATGGCCGCGTTGTGAAAACCGGCCGCGGCGAAAGAATCTACAATCGGGTGTCCAGGCTGGGTAAACACCTCGATGCGTCCGCCTGGTGTTCCGGCCCCGGACGGTTCGCTGTCGTTTTCACCGACGTAACCGAGCGAACGCTGGCTGAAGAGGCGCTGCGGCTGCATGCCGAACTGATCAACCTCTCCCATGACGCCATCATTACGGCGGATGCCGAACGTGCCATCAGGACATGGAACGGCGGCGCGGCGGAGATGTACGGCTGGAGCGAAACGGAGGCGGTGGGCGGCATCATGCATGAGCTGTTGCAGACCCGCTCGCCTATTTCGACCGGCCACATCGATGTGGTGCTGAAGCAGGAGGGGCGCTGGGATGGAGAACTCGCGCACACCGCCAAGGACGGCCGCGTGCTACGCGTCGAAAGCCGCCAGGTGCTGGTGTCGAACGGCGATTCGTCAGCCATCCTGGAAATCAACCGCGATATCACCGAGCGCAGACGCGCGGAGGAGGAACTCCACCGGCTCAATGCCGAGCTGGAGCAGCGCATACGCGAGCGCACCGTCGAGCTGGAAGCCACCAATAAGGAACTAGAAGCCTTCGCTTACTCGGTGTCGCACGACTTGCGTTCGCCGCTGCGCGGCATCGACGGATGGAGCCAGGCGCTCCTCGAAGATTACGCCGACCGGCTGGACGGCGAAGGACGCGAATATCTGGACAAGGTGCGGTCCGAAGCGCAGCGCATGGGAGTGTTGATCAACGACCTGTTGCAGCTCTCGCGGGTGACCCGCGACCCCATGGAACGCGAAGACGTGGACCTGACGTCGATGGCGCGGTCCATGGCCGAAAGATTGCGGGAGTCAGAGCCGGGCCGGTCGCTGGCCTTCGCGATCGAACCCGGCCTGACCGGAAAGGGCGATTTCCGGCTGCTGGAAATCGCCCTGACGAACCTTTTGGGAAACGCCGTGAAGTATACCGGCCCGCGCGCCGAGGCGCGCATCGAGTTCGGACAGATTGCCGGCGAAGAGGGCCCCGCGTTTTTCGTGCGGGACAACGGCGTGGGTTTCAACATGGCCTATGTACACAAGCTCTTCGGCGCATTTCAGCGCCTGCACAAGCTGTCCGAGTTTCCTGGAACGGGCATTGGCTTAGCCACTGTCCAGCGCATCATCCACCGGCACGGCGGCCGCGTGTGGGCCGAAGGCCAACCGGACCATGGAGCAACATTCTATTTCACTCTCTCGCGGGGACCAAATGATCGTTGAAAAGACGATTCTGCTGATCGAAGACATTCCCAGCGACGTTCTGCTGACGAAACGCGCGCTGAGCAAGGCCGGGATCACCAACAAGATCGTAATCGCCGACGACGGCGAGGTGGCGCTGGATTACCTGTTCGGCACGGGCGCATACGCGGGCCGGGATCTGTCCGATTTGCCTGTCTTGACCCTGCTGGATCTCAACCTGCCCAAAGTATCCGGTTTGGAGGTGCTGCGGCGGATTCGCGAAGACGCGCGCACCAGACGTCTGCCAGTGGTCATTCTCACGACATCGAACGAGCAGAGCGACGTCGGCGCGGGTTACGACCTCGGGGTGAACAGCTATATCACCAAGCCTGTAGATTTCAATCAATTCGCGCATGCCGTCGAGCAGCTTGGCTTGTACTGGCTGCTGTTGAATCACCCACCCCCGAGAGAATGAGGAGGGCAGTAGTGGGCGAAGCGTCTTCCGGCACTGCGCGAAATGCCCCAGCCCGGCGCGATGCAGCGCCGCATTCATTCATTTTCCGGCCCGATACTCCTGCTAGACTTTGGAATGTGGGGTGCATTCGTCACCCGGAAAGGGCACGCCAATGTTTCGATTCGATCAGATGATCCGCCGCGACATGATCGTCCGCGATGTGAAGCAGTCGCATCCGGAAACGGTTGCGGTGTTCGAGGAGTTCGGTGTCCGGCCAAGCTGCGACGACTGCGACATCGAAACCGTGGCGCGCAAGAATGGCCTTTCGAGCCGGGATGTGGTGGAGGCTCTGAACCGGGCCGCTTTCGGACCGAAAGCCGCCCAATGAAGGAATATGCAAGTCACCAAACCATCGCGTAAAGCCATCAAGGAAGGAACGCAGCCGCTCGACGTATTCTTCGCCCCCAAGTCCGTGGCGGTCATCGGCGCCACCGAGAACGCAGGCAGCGTGGGTCGCACGATTCTGTGGAACCTGGTAAGCAATCCGTTCGGCGGCACCGTATTTCCCATCAATCCCAAGCGGCCGAGCGTGCTGGGCGTCAAGGCCTACAAGCACATCTCGGAAGTGAGCGAGCCGGTGGACCTGGCCGTGATCGTGACGCCGGCGGCCACCGTGCCCGGCATCATACACGACTGCGTGGAGGAAGGCGTCAGAGCCGCGATCGTGATTTCGGCGGGCTTCAAGGAGATCGGCCCGGCGGGCGCGGAGCTGGAGCGGCAGATTCTGGTGGAGGCGCGGCGCGGCAACACGCGCATCATCGGCCCCAACTGCCTGGGCGTGATGTGCCCTCTCACGGGGCTGAACGCCACGTTCGCCGCGGCCATCGCGCGTCCCGGCAATGTCGGCTTCATCAGCCAGAGCGGCGCGCTGTGCACCGCCATCCTGGACTGGAGC
>Ga0187855_10001035_pt1 | contig 22663 bp, 15 predicted proteins | sample June2016WEW_8_10_2_FD_132969 | JGI IMG/M metagenome (GOLD analysis project Ga0187855, IMG submission 132969) | Peatland microbial communities from SPRUCE experiment site at the Marcell Experimental Forest, Minnesota, USA - June2016WEW_8_10 | ecosystem: Environmental > Terrestrial > Soil >...
GCAATGAAAGGCGTGCAGCGAAGTCCCGTCAAGTCCCGTATTTGTCCGTCAAATCACGATATCGACCGGACCAGGACCGGACGGGAGTGGCTGGCCAAGTGGGCCACTTGGTAACCTAACTAACGGGTTGGATGGGTGAAGGAAGGAATACGGTGAACTGCCCATACCGCAAGAAGGCGATCAATTGGGAGATTGTGATCGAGGCCATCAAGAAAGCGTTGTGTGCCATTCCGGGCTCCGGCTGCTTTGGAGACCGCTGACAAGGACAGGCAGGACGCACATACCGCACCGGAAGAACCTGGAAGGGCGCTCGCTGAATCGACGGTTTCTGATCCCGCACCGGCGCTTCCGGCGCTGCGCCCGGTGGCCGGTCATCGAGGCGCACCATTTCCCGGTCCATCTGGTGTTGCCAGGTCTGGACGTATTTCATGATGTTGCGCAGGTTGGCATGTCCCATCATGCGCGCCGGATCGCCACCTGTCCATAACTTCACATTGCGGCATAGGTGGTACTGCCACCCTTGGTCGGCGCCGGGACGGCAAGCATCGATGCCTGGAGACTCCCAAAGACCGGGCCCATCCGAGCAATTCCCAGCACTGGGATCTCTTATGTAATCTCCCACGACACGGTGATGCGCCCCGAACCGCAGCGCTGGCTGCGAATCTGTTTAGCTCGTGCGTCGCATGCCGGGCATGTGCCTACGGCAGCCGCGTCGTCTCGTGCTCGTCGGGCAGGAGCGCCTCGTCCGGTCCTGACTGCGGATCGCTGAAGCTGGTTCTGCGGACGCGCGGCATCGGTTTGTCGCTCACCTGGAAATCCGCTCTGGACTCTCTGGCCGAACCGATACCTTCTGCGCCGGTCTGCAGGAGCAGGCTTCGGGCACGCTTTACCCAGTCATCGTTGTCGCAATGCACGGACATCAGAACGCAGCCCTGCTTGATGCGTCCCTCGAAGCGTTTCGCTTCGTATTCGGGCACGCCCAAGCCAGCCAAGCCGCCGAGGATGCCTCCCACGACGCCTATTGCGCCCGCACCGGCCAGCGCGGACACAATCGGTCCCGCCACAACCAGGGGGCCCAGGTCCGGAATCGCCAGCAAACCTACGCTGGTGAGCCAGCCTAGCACGCCGCCCATGATGCCGCCGACGATGCCGCCGATCACCGCCCCTTCTGGCGCCTTTGTGTTTTTCTGATGGGCAAAGTCTTTGGTGCCCTGGTTTTCCTGAAACAGTACGGAGATGTCCGCACTGCGAAACCCGGCTGCGCGCAGGGCATCCATGGCTTCCTCGACGGCAAGCCGGTCTTGGTAAACGCCGAATACCGAGCTATTCTTACTTGCCATAATCCTATCTCCTTTCACTGAGCAATCGTTTCCTCTACCTGTGCGGGGGCTGGGGCCGCGCTCCTCTGGACTCATCGCTCCGACGCATCCCCAATTTGAGCCCCGATGACTTCACCCGAGACCACCAACTCCACCCGCCGGTTTTGCTGCCGCCCCGAGGCGGTATCGTTGGATGCCACCGGTTCGGATTTGCCTAACCCGACCGCGGAGATGTTTGCCCCGGTCACTCCTTGCTGTACCAGAAAATCGCGCACGCCATCAGCGCGGTTCTGCGACAACTTCAGGTTGTACTCGTCGCTACCCACGCCGTCGGTGTGGCCTTCCAGTTGCAGCTTCAATCCGGGATACGCCAGCAGAATGCCGGCCACTTTGGCCATCGTCACTTGCGCGCCCGGCTTCAGAGTGTATTTGTTGAAATCGAACAGAACGTCGTTGATGTTTACGATCAGGCCGCGGGCACTCTCGCGGGTCTCCAGGATGGCGTTCAACTGCTGCATTAGACGATCCTTCATCTTGGTCTTTTCGGCTTCCGCCTGCTGGCGCTGGGCGTCGGCTTGCGCGGCAGCCTGGCGGGCGCGTTCGGCTTCTTCCTGGGCCTGTTGCTGCTGTTGCAGGGCGGCGGCGCGTGAGGCATCCGCGGCAGCCTTATCCTGCGCCGCTTGAGCCGCCGCAGCTTGGGCCTCGCGCTGGGCTTGTTCGGCTGCGGCGCGCTGTGCTTCGGCTGTGGCACGCTGCGCTTCGGCCGCCTGCGCGCTCGCCCGGTCCCGCTCGGCGGCCTCCCGCTGCCGCGCCAACTGCTCTTCCTCGATCTTCTTGTAAGTAATGAGGCGCGCGTCTTCCGCCATCTGCGTCGCTTCGCGCGCGTTGGTCTCCACGGCCTTGCCGCCGTGGCCGCTCATGAAGCCCTCGGCGTTCTGCAGGGCAAGGGTGGCTTTCTGGAACGTATCGGCAGCGTACCGGTCCGCGCCCGCTAACCGCACGATCTCGACGGCGTTCTCCGCTTCGGCCAGTTGCAGCGGCCCTTTGGGATTGATGCGGACGGGCTGATAGGCCGCGCGGTCCAGCACGTACTGCCCGCGCTTTAGCAGTTCGTATTTGGCTTCCACCTGTTCGATCGTGCCGGTGGTATCGTTGCGGACGAAATTCTCCATCACCACCACGTCGCTCGGCTGCGTCACCGCGAAGTATGGTTCAGCCGTCACGATCAGCCCGAACACTTGCAGCGAGCTGGTTGCCAGCAGGCCGCTGTGACTGCCACTCAACGCGAGTTCACCCAGATTCTGGGCGCGCCCTTCCGGCGTAATGGCCCACAGTACATAGGTCAGGTACTCCGGACCGAATTGATTGGCGGGTGCGAGGCGGTCCACATGGACGTCTATCTTCGTGGATCCCATCTGGCTTTCGACCCTGGCTTCCCCGCGCGCCGCCGGCATCAGTTCCGTGCCCCGAAAGTCTATTTGAGTCGTCCCGCTGCGATGGTGGTAGTTGACGGCACTGATCGTGCGGGATACCACCGTGACCCGAAAAACAGGCATGGGCTGACCCGGCTGCTCCGGGGTCGGCGCGCCCTGCTGCTGGGTTGGATTGGGTGCCTGCGCAAACAACGTCGCCAGTGCCACAAGAAGCAATGCTGATACTTTCATATGGTGCTCGAACCTCCGTGTGCATTGCATGCAAGCGCCGGTCCTCTGTACGGCACATCACTGGGGCACAGCGATGGCGGAGAAAATCCTATAATCAGGTCGCGGGGGAACGCATCTATCTGGAGTCGCCATAACTTTCGAAAACGCTTGTGCCGCATCGGCGAGATTTGGCGCCGGCGCTCAAAATGGTTCACACAACTCTTCGGCCCTGAATCAAACGGATCACGAGAACGACCACGGCGATGAGCAGCAGGAGGTGAATGTAGCCGTAAAGCGTGTACGATGTCACAACACCCAACACCCAGAGGATCAACAATACGACGAAGATTGTCCACAACATGCGAGGCCTACCTTTCTTCTAGCAATGATTTGCAGACTGTTCACAACGCAACCCCACCGTCGGGACAGCCTTGGCCAGCGATTTAGCCTTGGCCTTCACTTCATCGAATTCGACCTGGCCCGAGAGCGTCGCCACTCCAATGGTGGAGTTTTGCTGGATTTTCGTCATGCTGGAGACGCCAATGTCCGTCGCCAGCTTCGATTTCACCTGCGCGGCGATTTGGAGGTCGTCTACCTGGCCTTCGGGGGTTTCGTTGGTCCGGCATCCCCGCAACGTTACGCAGAGCGAGAACAGCGCAAAACGTCTCATCGAACCTCAACAAAGAACACAGAGCAACTTTAGCCGCTAAGTAAGTTCATTCACCAAATAAATATGCGCGTGACTAAGAATACACTCGGCGTCTCTAATCACCCTGCTTGCCTTGAGCCTACCAACTGCCCTGGCCGTGCAAAAAACACACAGGGTGCAGAAAAGTGCCGCGGGTGGGCCTGCGGTGCTCTCTCTGGCACAATCCTGCGGACAGCGGGACGCGAGATCGGCCGCACAGTCCGTTCACGTTCGTCAAAGAAGATCAGGGCGGCACCAATCCCAGGTTCATGGTTCGCGAATCGGGACGGTCAAGCCCGGAATCGAAGCGCGTCCCGAAAGGGCGGCTTCGCGGATGACGCGGCGGTACGCTATTACAAGAAATGAAGACTATTTCGTGCACGATTTGCAGGTTCTTGGCTCTCTAGCGGGTCCAGCCGCCTGAAAAGGCGGCTGCGGCCAGGATTGGCCGCCCCACACGGGCGTATGAATACTCTCCGGGATTTCGGACGCACTACGCTAGCGGGACATTCGGTGTGTGCGCCGTTAAACAATAGCTGCATGGCAAACAGCGCGAAGGCGAGTTTCGGCAGGGAGTTCCTACATGCTGTTCAATGAGCAACCCACACACCACGCACCCAGAGATGTGTTCGAGTACTGGCTGCGAGCAAGCTCATCCAGCCCCATCGCAAGCGGACGGCGGTTGGCAGACCGCCGGCCGCCCGGCAGGTGGGCACGACTGTCCATGAGTTACTGCCTGTGCGGCACCAAAGTATAGCTGCTGGCCCAGTAGGGCATGTCGCCGATCGGATTGCCGGAGACGATAATCTCAACGCGGCGATTTTGCTCACGGCCCACGGCGCTGGCATTGGAGGCTAGCGGCCGGGCATTGCCCAATCCGCGCGCAAGGACTGCGCTGGCGGGCAAGCCGTGGCTTATCAAAACATCGCGAACGGCTTCGGCGCGCTGGGACGAAAACGTCTCGTGGCCATCCACTTCCACGGCAAGGTCCGGATGCGCTCTGAGCACGGCTGCGACGCGAGCCAGGCGCTCATACATGGCCGGACGCACGCCGGTCCCCTGGAAATCCGAATCTGGCAGGGTGAGAGTCAGGCCGCGGGACGTGTCACGCGCGGACAACACCGCGTTGAACTGTTCGAGCAATACCAGACGCAATTCCTTCTTCTGCGGCTCGTCACGGTCTGGAGCGGGCCGAGTTTGAGCGGGCGTTTGGGGTGCCTGCTGGGCGGCCACGGCAGCGGCGGCGGCAGCAGCTTGTGCTTCGGCCTGCTGTTTGGCGACGCGTTCCTGTTCGAGTAAGGCCCGATCGGCGGCCGCCTGGCTTTGCGCCGTCTGTGCGGCAACCTCAGCCTGCGCTCTCAGCGCCTCAGCCCGGGCCGCCTGCTCCTTGCCCCTGGCCAGTTCGCCATCCTGTTTACGCTGAATGGCGAGGATGCGCGCGTCTTCGGCGGTTTGCGCGGCTTGGCGTGCGAATGTGACGACGCTGGTCGTGCCCGCTTTACGGCCTTCGGCGTCCTGGGCCTGTCCCAGCAGACGTTGGGCTTCGGCGAGGGTGTCCGGCGCATAACGGTCAGCCTTCGCGGCTTGGGCTATCTGGACCGCATTCTGCGCCTCATAGAGTTCTACCAGTGACTGGTATTGGTCTAAGGACACGCTGGGGGTATTTGCTTCAGCGGCCCCCATACTATCCGGCACGTTGTAGGTGTAATGGCCGCGCGGCAGTAACTCGTACTTCACCTGGATGGGCTCGATAGAGCCGATTGTCTCGGGACGGGGCTGGTTCTCCAATACGACGACGTCGCTCGGCTGGCGCACGGCCGAGTAGGGCTCAGCGGTGACGATCAGCCCGAACGCCTGTAACCCGGTGGTGACGCGCAGCCTGGCCTTATCGGAGCTGCCAGCCAGGATTTCACCGAGATTCGTGGCATGCCCGTTTGGTGTGACCGCCCACAACACGTATGTCAAATACTCATGGCCGAAACGGGTGGGAGCCAGCAGACGATCGAAGTGGGCATCGATTTCCATGCGGCCCTCCTTGGACTCCACGGTCGCGCCGCCTTTGGCCATGGGCAACAGGACGGTGCCCCGAAAATCGATATTAGTGGGTCCGCTGCGGTACAGGTAATCGACCGCGCTCACCGTGCGATCGACCACGGTCACGTGATAGATGGGGACGGTTGCATTGTGTTCAGGCTGGTTCTGGGCACTCATGGCGAGTGTGCAGAAAACGCCAAGTGTTACCACTGCAAGCAGCTTACCAATCATGACTGGTTTACCTCCTTGAGAAGAAGACGAGCAACTCGCTGTCCTTTCGGTGGACGGGCGCAGGTCGCCCTGTGTTGTATGGCACAGTTTGCACGGCCGGCAGTCGTCCGTCGATTGGCATCAACCGTGCTCCCAAGCCGCGGTACGGACCTTCTGCCTTCCGCCCTCGGTCCGGATTGCAGCGCTTGGAGGAAGAAATGTACTTAGGCCGGCGATTGATGCTCTGCTTGCTGGGTGGCGTGGCTGTGGTTTCCATGCTCTTCGCCCTCTATCAGGCAGCGTCGGAGATGCACGCCATGAGAGAGGATGTCGAGCGGCAGGCGCTGGTATTGGCCGAGAGCCAGCAGAAGTCGGCCGAGCAAGTGCTTCAGGGCGGCTCTCCCGGCGAGCTGCAGTCATTTGCAGACCAGTTTCAAAACCACGAGCGCCTTGCCGGTGTAGCAATCTACGATGCGAACGGACAGCCACTGGCGGTCACGCCCGGTCTGGCAAAATATCTTGCGGGAACACCCCGCGCCGTTGCCTATGCCACGCAGGAGGGACAGGTCCGCGGGGAGTTTCTCCGCTTGCATGGCGAGCCGATGCACATTCTCGCACTGCCCCTCAGCGCCGACGGGCGTCTCCTGGGAGCGATCGCCATCTTCCATGAGGTGGCCTTCATTGCGGCGCCGGTATGGCGGCATGCTCTGACCAGCGTCGTCCAGACCCTGCTCATGGTCGGCATGACGCTACTGATTATTCGCTGGGGTTTGGGAAGACCTCTTCGCCATATGGCGCTGTGGCTGCGCGATCTACGTACCGGAAACGCGTCCGGCCAGCCGCCCGAGGAAGAGATCTTCCGTCCTCTCACGAGCGAAGTGACGCAACTGGCGACCAGCCTGAGCGTGGCGCGGGCGGCAGCCGAAGAGGAAGCCCGTCTTCGTGATGTCGCCTCATCCCGGTGGACTGCCGAGCGGCTGCGCATCTCGATGCAGGGCAAACTGCATGGGAGCCGGCTGTTCGCGGTTTCCAACCGCGAGCCCTACGAGCACTCGCGTCAAGGGAATTCCATCGTCTGGTCGGTTCCCCCAAGCGGCCTGGTCACCGCCCTGGAACCTGTACTGCGGGCCAGCGATGGAACCTGGATCGCCCAGGCCACCGGCAACGCGGACAAGGAAACCGCCGATGATTTCGGCCGCCTGCGGGTGCCCCCGGATCATCCCCAATACACGCTGCACCGCGTCTGGCTCAATAAAGACGAAGAAGACGGCTTCTATTTTGGTTTCGCCAACGAGGGGATCTGGCCGCTATGCCACATCGCGCACACGCGGCCCGTCTTCCGCAGCGAGGATTGGGAGCAGTACCGCTCCGTGAACAGAAAATTTGCCGCGGCCCTGCTCGATGAGTTGAGCGGTGAAAGCGAACCGATCGTGCTGGTCCAGGATTATCACTTCGCGTTGCTGCCGCGCATGATCAAAGAGCGGCGGCCGGATGCGCGCGTGGCCATTTTCTGGCATATTCCCTGGCCCAACCCGGAGGCCTTTGGAATTTGTCCTTGGCAGCGCGATCTGCTGGACGGCATGCTGGGCGCGGACCTGATCGGATTCCACATCCAGGCGCATTGCAATAACTTCCTCGAAACGGTGGACGGCGCCCTGGAGTCGCGCATCGATTGGGAACACTTCGCGGTCAATCGCCACGACCACCTGACTACCGTGCGGCCGTTCCCCATCAGTGTGGCGTTCAACGGCAACGGAGCATGCGCGGCCGTGGATGCCTCCGCTGCGGAGCGCGCGGCGTTGTTCCGCGAACTGGGCGGAAGGCCCGATTTTCTCGGCTTGGGCATCGATCGCGTGGACTACACGAAAGGCATTCCGGAGCGGCTGCGCGGGGTCGAGCGGCTATTCGACCAGTACCCGGCGTACCGTGAAAGATTCACCTTCGTCCAGATTGGCGCGCCCAGCCGCACTCGCATCAAGCGCTATCAGGACCTGACGACGGAGGTCGAGGAAGAAGCCGAGCGCATTAATCGCCGCTTCCGTACTGGCGGTTGGAGGCCTATCGTCTTCCTGAATCGGCACCACAGCCATGCGGAGATCCAGCCCTATTATCGGGAGGCGGACGTGTGCCTGGTGACCTCGCTTCACGATGGCATGAACCTGGTCGCCAAAGAGTACATCGCGGCGCGCCACGATGGACAGGGTGCGCTGATCCTGAGCCGCTTCGCGGGCGCCAGCCATGAACTGGCGGACGCCCTGGTGGTCAATCCATACGACACCGACGAACTGGCGCACGCCATCCACACCGCCCTCACGATGCCGCCCGAGGAGCGCAAGGCCCGCATGCAGCGGATGCGCGCGGTAGTTCAGGAAAACAACGTGTATCGCTGGGCCGGCGACCTGATCGGCGAATTGGCCGCGATCCGGCTCGGCCAGCCTGAGGCGCGCGGGCGGCGTCAGGAGCTGGCGCCGGTGGGAAGAGGCGCGGCGTGACCGCTCGTCGTGTGGCGATTGTCTGTTTATTCTGGGGACTCAGCGGCGGCGTACAGCTAGCCGGCCAGGATCCCCTGAACCGCGATTCACCACAGGCTTCCCTGACCGCTTTCCTGGCCGCCTGCCACGCGCGAGACTTTCAGCGAGCCTGGAGATACATCGACCTCCGGAAACTCCCGGCCGATCGGCGGCTCAACGACGGTACGCAGCTTGCCCGGCAGTTGCAGCAGATTCTCGAGCGCGACGTGCAGTTCGACGTGGGGGCCCTCTGCGGGAATCCCGAGGGCAGTCCGGCGGGAACGAACCAGGAACGCATCGATACATTTTCCGTGGGCGGCAAGACACTCGAATTGCAACTGGAGCGCGTGACCCTGCGCTCCGGAGCCAAAGTCTGGCTGGTATCTTCCGCCAGCGTAGATCTGATCCCACGGATCGCGCGATTGGCAAGCGATTCCCCGATCGAGAAGTATCTGCCGGAGCCGTTGGTGAGCTGGAAGTTTATGGACACTCCGGTGTGGCGTTGGATGGCGCTGCTCTTGCTGGCGGCGGCTCTCGCATTGCTGTCCATGCTGTTTGCCCGGCTCGCTCTGCTGTGGATGGAGCCGGCCCTGAAACGCATCGCCCCGCGCATGAGCTTTGGCCTTCTGGATGTCCTGGTGGGACCACTACGGCTCCTTCTGGCCGTGGCTGGATTCCGGGCGGGACTGGAGTGGATCGATCCGTCGCCCGCGGTGCGGCTCTACATGGAGCGCGGCGCCGGGTTGCTGTTCTTCTGCGCGCTTGCCTGGCTGGCCATGCGAGTGACGGATTTGCTGATCATTCGCATACGCGCGGTCCTGGCGGCGAAGCATCAGACCTTCAGTTACTCAGTCTTGCCGCTGGCCTCCCGTGTATTGAAGATCACCATCATTACGGTCACGGCGACCGCCCTCCTGAGTAACTGGGGATATAACACCGGAGCCATACTGGCCGGGTTGGGCGTCGGCGGCGTGGCGCTGGCCCTGGCCGCGCAAAAGACCGTGGAGAATCTGTTCGGAGGCGTTGCGGTAATCACCGACCGGCCGGTAACGATCGGCGATTTCTGCCGTTTCGGGGACCAGGTGGGCACAGTGGAAGATATCGGCTTGCGTTCCACCCGTATTCGTACCCTCAATCGCACGCTGCTCACGGTGCCCAATGGGCAGTTCTCTTCCATGCCCCTGGAGAACTTCTCGAAGCGCGACAAAATGTGGTTCCACCTGATGCTGAACCTGCGGCGGGATACTACGTCCGACCAGGTGCGGACTCTGCTGGAATCCATCACGAAGTCTCTCAGGCAGAATCCCAAGGTGGAGACGGGACCTCTGCCGGTGAGGTTTGTGGGAGTGGGGACGTATTCTCTCGATCTGGAAGTCTTCGCCTATGTTTTGACGCGCGATGGCGACGAGTTTATGCGGATTCAACAGGAGTTGTTCTTGTGGATCCTGGATGAAGTGGAGGCGGTCGGAACGGGACTGGCCGTACCGACGCAAGCCTATTACGCAATCGCGCGCACTCCCAACCAGAATGGCGCGCCCGTGCCGCAAGAGACGCGGCCATGAAACCGGCGGGACGCCTGGGCCAGATCCCAGGGATGCGCGGCCGGACTGGCATGACAAGCCCGCGCCGGTCCGCTGAGTCTATCTCAATGCTGGAACTCTCGCGCACCCGGATCGTGTGTTGCTTGGGGTCCTTAACGGAATTCTCCGACGATTAATCCCTTCGTGACGTTTGGTCTTTCATTTGCTTATTAACGGCACGGGATGCTCCAACTGGATATTTGTGTCGTCATGCACGGGAAGAGAACTGACGGCGGGGCGGGCGGCAACGATTTCCTCGAGTGAGTCCCAGCGCGCCAATGCAAAAGCCCGGAAGCACAACAGAGCCGCTCTGGTACAAAGATGCGCTCATTTACGAGATGCACGTGCGTGCATTCTTCGACAGCAATAATGACGGCATCGGCGATTTCCCGGGACTCATCCGGAAGCTCGACTACCTTCAGGATTTGGGTGTCACATGCCTGTGGCTGCTGCCCTTCTTTCCATCCCCGCTCAAAGACGATGGCTACGATATTGCCGACTACCTGAACGTGCATCCCATGTACGGAACCATGGACGACTTTCGCACCTTCCTGGCGGCCGCGCACGAGCGTGGGCTGCAGGTCATGATCGAGCTGGTGATGAATCACACCTCCGACCAGCATCCATGGTTTCAGCGTGCCCGCCACGCGCCCAAAGGGTCGCCGGAACGCGAATACTACGTTTGGAGCGATACGGATCAGAAGTATGGCGAAGCCCGCATTATCTTCACGGATAGCGAGAAGTCGAACTGGACATGGGATCCGGTGGCACAGCAGTATTTCTGGCACAGATTTTTTTCCCACCAGCCGGATCTGAATTACGATCATCCCAGGGTCGTCGAGGAAATGCTCGCCGTGGTGCGCTTCTGGTTGGACCTGGGGGTGGACGCGCTACGCGTCGACGCTATCCCGTACCTGGTGGAGCGCGAGGGGACCAACTGCGAGAACCTTCCCGAGACCCACTTGTTAATCCGGAAGCTGCGGGAGGAGATTGACGCAGCCTTTGAGAACCGCATCATGCTGGCCGAAGCAAACCAGTGGCCCACCGATGTCCGCCCCTATTTCGGTGATGGAAATGAATGCCACATGGCATTTCACTTTCCTCTGATGCCGCGGATTTATATGGCATTGCGCCAGGAGGATCGCCTGCCCATCGTCGACATCATGGCGCAAACCCCGGCGATTCCAGACACCTGCCAATGGGCCCTGTTCCTGCGAAACCACGACGAGCTAACGCTGGAGATGGTAACGAGCGACGAGCGCGATTACATGGTTCTGGCTTACAGCGCCGACTCCCGGATGCGTATCAATCTTGGCATCCGGCGGCGCCTGGCTACGTTGATGGATAACAATCGGCGCCGCATCGAACTTCTGAACAGTCTGCTTTTTTCACTCCCAGGCACGCCGGTGCTCTACTATGGCGATGAAATCGGGATGGGGGACAATATTTACCTCGGCGACCGGAACGGCGTGCGCACGCCCATGCAATGGAATGCGGATCGCAACGCCGGCTTCTCGCGGGCCACGCCCGCCAAACTGTACAGCCCCGTCATTATGGACCCGATCTGGGGTTATGAAGCTGTAAACGTGGAGGCCCAACAGGGCGATCCGTCGTCCCTGCTGAGCTGGATGCGCAACATGATCGCTTTGCGCAAACTGTTTCGCGTGTTCGGCCGAGGCACGCTGGAATTCCTGAATCCGTCCAATCGTAAAGTGCTGGCATATCTCCGGCGCTATGAGGAGCAGCAAGTGCTGTGCGTCGCCAATCTGTCGCGATTTGCCCAGCCCGTGGATCTGGAGTTGCCATCGGAACTGGAAGACGCGACGCCTGTGGAGATGCTTGGCTACGTGGACTTCCCGCCGATCGGCAAGCAGCCTTACCGCCTCACGCTGGGGCCGTACGGTTTCTTGTGGCTGGAGTTGCATCCACAACCCAAACATGCCGTCGCCGCAGCCAGCCAGTTCGAGTCGTCGCCGGTCGCGGCGGATAGCTGGGAAGGATTGCTCGAAGGGGCCGGGCGATATCGGCTGGAGTCCGTGCTGCTTCCGGAGTACTTGCGAAAGCAGGACTGGTCCGGCGGCAAGGTGCGGCACATCCGCGCCGCCGGGATCGCGGACTGGGCGGCTCTCCCGGATTCCAAATCGGTTCTGGCCCTGGTGGAAGTGCAGTACGAAAAAGGAGAGCCGGAGAATTGCTTCCTCCCGCTCGGGCTGGCGTTTGGGAAGGATGCGGACCGGGTGCGGGAAACGGCTCCAGGCACCATCGTTTCCCGCGCCATTGCCCGCGGCGGACCCGGATTCCTGCATGACACCGCCGGCGACGAGCGCACCGCCGAGGCGTTGCTCTCGTTGATCGGGCACGCCCAACAGGCGCCCGCAAGAAAAGGATCGATCCGGGGAGAGGCGGGCACGGAGTTTGAGACCATTCGCGGTTCCGCGGAAACTCCGCTGGCTGTCCGGCGTGGCTCGGCGGAACAGAGCAACACATTGCTGTTCTACGACGATCGGCTCATCCTCAAGCTGTATCGCCGCCCACAGCCCGGGCCGAACCCGGATTGCGAAATGCGAAGATACCTCACGGAGAAGGCACGCTTCACGGGCGTACCCCCATTTGCCGGAGCCATCGAATATGTGCCTGCGGATGGAGAGCCGACGGCGTTGGCGATGCTGCAAGGCTTTGTGGCAAACCAGGGAGACGGCTGGACGCTGACTCTCGAAGAGCTGGCACGCTATTACGAGAACTGCGCCACTGTTGCGTTTCCCGAAGGCGAGAGCACGGCGTCCGGGGATGTGATGGACCTTGCGGAACAGGAGCCGTCGCAACTGGCGCGAGACCATGTTGGCATTTCCCTGGACTCAGCCGCCAAGCTCGGCCGCCGTACGGCCGAGTTGCATCTGGCGCTGGCTTCGGCCACCCCCGACCCGGCATTCGTGCCCATAACGGTGGCCGCCGGCGATGTGCAGAGCCTGCTGGCCGGCCTTCGCAAGGAGGCCTCGGGTGTGCTGGATCTCTTGCGAGACAGCATCGCCGGTCTGCCGGACGATCTCATCGATCTTGCCGGCCTGGTGCTGGGCCGGCGGAGACAGATTCTGGACAGCTTCCGCCTGTCTGCGGGAGACCCTGCCGGCGACGGCACGCTTGGTCAACGCATCCGGATTCACGGCGATTATCGTCTCGGCAAGGTACTGCAGGTCAAAACAGATTATCTCGTCGTCGATTTCGAAGGCGAACCTGGACGTCCCATCGCCGAGCGGCGCGTCAAGCAGTCTCCGCTGAAAGACGTGGCCGGCATGCTCCGGTCCTTAAGCTACGCTGCCTATGCCGGCCTGATCGGCCACACGGCGCGCCGGCCTGAGGATTGGGAGAGCTTGGAGCCTTGGGCGCGGCTGTGGGAGCGGTCCACGGGAGGGGAGTTCCTTCGCGCCTATCGCCGCGTGGTTCAAAGCGCCCCATTTTTGCCGCCAGCCGAGGGCAACTTTCGTAAACTGCTCGCGATCTATTTGCTGGACAAAGTCCTAAACGAGCTTGCGTACGAACTGAACAATCGCCCCGCTTGGGTGCGCATCCCCTTGCTGAGTATCTTGTCGGTGCCTATGGAAGCCGGAGGGCGCGAGTGGAAATGGATGCCATCTCGCAGCCGGAACTAGAACGGATCGAACGAGCCGGCGGCGCCGACCTCGTGGTCGGCATTCTCGACCCGGAGCCCGACGACCAGGCTGGCGCCGCTGTAGCCATGGTGCGCGAAGCTCTTACGGAATTATCCGCCGATTTAAGCAGGGTCTCGCGGGTAGTGGTGCTCTGCAACAACGGGACGCATGCCCCGGTTGCGACGGCTCCCCATCTTGATAGTGCCGATGGCCGCGGCCAGTCCCCGGCCGTCTTCATTTACAACCTGCCGGCACCCGGCCCCGCGGAGACATCTGAGCCCAGCATGTCCCATGCTTATCGAAGCGTCTTCGCGGTGGGTGGGAAACTCGGAGTTCGCGCCTGCGGCGTGATCGCTTCCGAACTCCGCGCCGTGACTCCCCAGTGGATTTACCGCCTGATCCAGCCGGTGCTGGAGCTGGAGTTCGACCTGGTGGCACCGCGCTATACCCGCCATAAAATGCAAGGTCTCCTCAACAGGAGTGTCCTTTCTCCGCTGCACCGGGCGCTCTACGGCGAACAGCTTCATAATCCGGTGGGTCCCGATTTCGGACTCTCGGGAAAGCTTCTGCATCGGGCTCTGGGACAGGATGCCGGGAGCCCGCGCAGGACTGAAAGCGATCCTGTGGTCTCCATAGCTCCCACCGCTGCGTGTGGCGGTTTTCGAGTTTGCGAATCGCATTTGGGAGCACGTACCCAGCCGCCTACCGATTGGATGAATCTGAGCTCCCTTCTGGCGACGGTACTGGGACCTTACTTCATCGAAATGGAACGGCAAGCGGCCTTTTGGCAACGCATCCGGGGATCCATTGCGGTGCCGGGATTCGGCCTCTCCGAAGCTGCCTCCGAGGACAGTGGACCTGTGGATGTGCGGCGCATGATCGAATCGTTTCAACTGGGAGCGCAAAACCTCCAGGACGTTTGGGGACTGATACTGCCGCCCCTGACGTTGTTGGAATTGAGAAAGTTGTCGCGTTTGCCCCAGGACCAGTTCCGGATGCCCGACGATTTATGGGTGCGAATCGTTTACGACTTCGCGCTGGGACACCGCCTGCGGACCATCAGCCGCGATCATCTTCTGCGATCGATTACGCCCCTTTACCTGGGATGGATCGCTTCCTACGCGCTCGAAATGGAATCGGCCGGGCCCGCGGACATCGAGGCGCGCATCGAGCGGCTGGCCAGGGCATATGAAGCCGGCAAGCCATATCTGGTTTCCCGTTGGAGGTGGCCCGACCGTTTTAACCCGTAATAGCGCAGCGCAGCCTTGGAGGATAGGAGGATAAGATGTGGGATCAAGTTGGACAAGCGCTCAGTCAATCGATGAACCGAATGTTAAGCCAGATGGCCAGCCTGTTGCCTGGGGTCGTGGCGCTAATCGCGGCACTACTGGTTTCGACCCTGGTGGCGTGGGTTCTTGCGGCGATTCTGGGGCGGTCGCTCACCAGTATCGATTTCGATAGGAGGGTCGCTCAATGGGGTTTCCCCGCGCTGGCGGAGTGGTCGCCCGCCAAGAGCCCCACGCTCCTGGCCACCCGCGCGATCGCATGGACGGCCATGCTCATTGGGTTCCTCATCGGCATTTCAGCTTTTGATGTGGCGCTGACCTCGCAGTTTGTACTCCGGCTGTTCGCATATCTGCCCAACGTACTGGCGGCGGTGGTGGTTCTGGCCGCCGGAAGTATCGTCGCCCGATTTCTCGCGCGCAGCGTTCTAATCGGGGCTGTCAACATGAATCTGCAATACGCGCGCCTGCTGAGCGCGGGCGTGAAATGGCTGGTGACGGTTCTCGCCGTGGCCATGGCCCTCGAACATCTGAGCGTCGGAGGCGGCATCATCCGTCTGGCCTTCGGCATTCTCTTTGGCGGGATTGTCCTGGCACTGGCTCTCGCCGTCGGCCTCGGCTCCAAGGAACTCGTCAGCCGCTCTCTCGACCGCGAGGCCAGCAAGACCTCCAGCCAACACACGCAGGAGCCGGTCGGCCATTTGTAGCACAATTGAATTGAAGGGCGGGCGGTTCAGTAGTCTTCGGGATCGAGGTGCGCCGCTCGCGGCCGTGCGCCGGCGCGGGCACTCCCGTACAGCAGCAGGTAGCCAGTGACCGAATTCGCGGTAACGCAGGTGATCATCAACTCACGCTGCTTTCCGTCGTCGTGGCCGTGGAAGAAAACCGCTTGGTGTGCCGGCTGGTTCTTCAGCGATATCCTGTGCCGTTCCGGTGTCACAAACATCCAGACACTCGCCCGGTGGCGGATCGCGTCGGCCGACGACAGGCCGATTCGTATTCCAGGGACAACCTGACGGCTATCGTTCTCGCTCACCTGGAAGCCGACCTTTTGGACGGCAGGCCGGCCTTGTGATGTGGTGCTCTTGACAGGGATCACTCGCTCCGTGTCGTGGCTCGGTTCAGGGCCGCGAGCGTCAGCGAGTGGTTTCGTGGCCGGGGCCGGCGCCGTTGGCAGGCCTATCAGACGCGCCTTCACAATGAATCGCTCGGGCGCCGAACCCACGTAGTAGAACGGATAACAAGTCACCAGAGTCATTTCCGGATACTTACTCGCATGCAACACGGCCACGTCGTCCGGCTTCACGATGCCGGTACTGTCCACTTTGTAGTTATAGCTTCCGGCGGGTGTCTGAAACTCGATCACGTCATCCTTCTCGATTTTGCGCAGACCGCGGAACAGCGTGTCGCGATGCCCGGCGATACCGGCATTCCCGGGCTGGCCCGGCAGGGCGGTGCCGGGAATGTGGCCCAGAGCCACATCCAACGTATCCCGGCCGGCTCCCTCCCGCACCACCGCGCGCATGTTCAAGCGCGGAATCTCCAATCGCCCGATCAGGGCGCCACTCTGAATGGGTGGCGGCGCCTTCGCTTGGGAAGCGGCGCTGGGCGGGGCAGTCTTTGCCGGCGGGTTATCGATGCGGCGGTTGAGCACCAAGTTTCCCCAGGTTTGGTAGACGGCCCTGCGCACGTAGGACCAGCCCCAAATCCCGACCGCGATCGCGCCGGCCAGCAGCAGAAGGGCTTCGATCCAGGACCGCGTTTTACTCGTTCTGGTTCGCCTGCTCATAACGATAACTTTGGCGCGTGCGCGCCATTAACCCCATGCGGCCCGGGGACGAGACGTGCACCCGAATGCGCCGCAGCGAACCGCCGTTGGATGCCGCCGGAGAGTAGCCGACGGTGTAGCGAGTCCGGATATCCTTGGCGATATTCTTGCAGGTTTCGGTCAAATCTTCCGCGCTCTCCGGGAAATAGGCTTGGCCCCCGGTTATGCTCGCGAGTTTCCTCAAGATGCCCGGGTCCCGGTCCTGGTCGCCGGTGTCGAACAACCCGATCGCATAGATGGTGGCCAGGCTGCGCTCCACCAAATCCAGCATCTCCCGGCGGTTGTGCTGGCTGGCATTGTCGCCGCCATCGCTGATGACAATGAGGGTCTTCTTGTCGCGCTTGCCCTGTTGGAGTTGCTGCAAGCCGTCCACAATCGCGTCGTTCAGCGCCGTACGGCCCTCGGAGACTCCGGCCGAAAGGGCGGCGCGCAATTGCTGGATATCGTCGGAAAACAGCACCTGTTCCGGCAATCCACGCTTTACGGTCTCGTTGAAGTTCAGCACGAAAATCTCATCGTGCGGATTGCTCCCCTCGATGAAGGCGCTGGCCGCGGAGAACACCTCGATCCGCTTGGGGCCCATACTACGGCTATTATCCGCCAGGATTCCCACCGTCACCGGAATATCGTTGTCGGCGAACACCGTGATATCCTGACGCGCTCCGTTTTCATCGATGCGAAAATTCTCTTTGGAGAGCCCCGCAACCCAGCCGCCGTCGCGGTCCTTTACACTCACATCCAGGAGCACCAGGCGAACGTCGCTGCGGATCACGTAATCCGGCGGATCATCCGGGGCGATGCCTTTCAGCCGCCGGCTCAAAAATGAACCGGCGGCGGCAACCATCAGATTCCGAATTGCCGCGCGCCGGTTCATGGGTCGCTCCGTCCAAAGTGACTGCAAGTTCGACTCTACGCCATCCGTCTGAGCCGAAGCAAGCCTGCCAAGCCAAGCAGCAGGACTCCGGCGATTCCGACCGCCGGATACGGGCTTCCGGTCTTAGGCAACTCCGCCGGCTGCTCGGGAGTGGCCTGGGCCGGCGTCTCTGTTGGAGGCGTATTCTGCGCAACCTCCGCCGGCTGCTGCTCCGCGGGAGCTGGTTCCGGCGCCGCCGCCTCGGGTTGGGCTGAGGGTTCCGCCGCGGGTTCCGCTGCGGGTTCCGACGAAGTGGGCTCCGGGTTCGCTGCCATAGGCTCCGTAGCCGGTTCCGGCGCCAGGGCAAGAGGTATCAGCATGGCTACTTGCCGCAGGTGCTTCGGGTAAGTGAACTCCTGGCCATAGTTATCACCCGGATAGAACCAGGTGCGCAGTGCGCGGACGCTACCGGGAGGCGTTTCCCAGAAGGTAAACTCGGTCTTGCCGGTCGGATACACGCGCTCCCTTGGAATGGCCAGAACAGTGTTGATAATGTGCGTTTGATCCTTGTTGAAGATCTGCACAATGTGCCGATCCGAAGGAGAGTCGAGGAGCTTCAACACATACTGGCCCGGTTCGAGGACCGTGTCTTTTACCTGAACGGTATCGTTCACCGTCAGGATCGTCTTCTTGTTCCATTGGTCCGCTTGCGCCGGAGTCGTGGCTACGCCTATTGCGAGCGCCATGCCGCAAAGTACGGCCAGCGCCGTTCGCGATAGAAAAAGCGAATGCAAATTCATGGAGATTGTTCCTTTCTTTACGTAGTTTAAGATGTCGTCCCTAAGTCAAATCCCGGGACGGCTTCTTCGTCCGTTCATAGGGCATGCGGTGTGCCATCTCCGCAACTTATTAAGTAGTCAAGCAATTGCAATGGGAGTGTGAGATGGCGGACGGAAATGTTTACCTGATTCGACGCCCGCGGCCTTATTTCGCACGGTATTTCCGTCCCAGCTTGCTCTGGGCCTCAGAAACTTGTCGTTATAGTAGCGCGGCTTGTCAAAATCATAATGAGATACGGATAAGGATGCAACTAAAAATACAAGATGCGGATACTTGAGTGAGATGACAGAGTAACTGTTCAGGTTGGATGCTTTTCGACCGGTAAGGACTGCCGAGCATCCTCTTGGGCAGAATGCAAAGCGGCTCGGTGTTATTGGTTCGGCAGACTAATTCCTCACGCCGTCCGCCAGCCAAAGCAGGAACTCGTGGACCGCGGAGGGGCCGGACAGTTGGTAGCGCGCGCACGTGGCCACCGCGGCGCCGACTTTGATGGTGACGGCATCGGGCAACACCGCGAACGCATCCTCGTCGCTGGCGTCGTCCCCCAAGTAGACCGTCAACACCTCATTGCCCCCGAGGTGGCCGTTGATCCATTTGACGGCCGCTCCCTTGTGCCAGTTCGTCCGTGGCACGATATCGAAGATCTTCCGGCCGGGATTGACACGAAACAGCGCCCCGTTGCGCGCCGTGACGGCATACACGGCTTGTTGAATCCTGGCCCGGTCCTCTTCCGCGGCCAGACGATAGTGTACGCTGGCAGTCAACCCCTTGCATTCCACGATAGCCCCGGGGAGGGGCCGCACTTCCAGCGCGAGTTCTTCGCAAAGCCGCCCCAACTCTTCGCGGCGGGCCGACGCAGCCGGTTCGACGAAGCGGAACTGCCGGCCGAAGATCTCGAGCCCGTGGTTTCCGCTGTAGATCAGCCCATCCAGACGGATGCGTGCGTACAGATCCTCGATGGCGCGACCGCTGATGATCGTCGTCACCAGTCCGTCCTGCGTCGAAAGCAGTTTCAGAGTGGCCGCGGCGTAAGGGTCCAGGCGAGGCGCCGCGGGATCCCCGGTGATCGGCACCAGAGTTCCGTCGAAGTCCAGGAACAGTGAGATCAGGCCGGTGCAGCGGGCACGAGATTCGATCTCCGAAACCAGGTCCGCGGGCAGTTGGGACATAGATCGCTGGTTTTCATGCACGGCGGGCGCCAGTGTGCGTAGGGAGACAGAGGCACGGCTTCGGTATAGAGAGAGCCGAAACGGCAGATGCCGCTCGACTCGACCAGAAATAGCCAAGGGGCTCCTCCCCTTGAAATCCGCAGGCCTTCACGCACCCTGGGGCTGATCGACGCCGCCTGCGCGCTCGAACGTGCGCTTGGCGCACGCCCCGCCCTTGGCTCGCTTGACTGACGGGCGTGGACCAGTCCGAGCCTTTATTCGTTCTTCGGCAAAGTGAAGTAGAATGTCGCGCCCTTGCCCAGTTCGGATTCAACCCAGATGCGGCCTTCGTGGCGGCTCACGATCTTCCGGCAAATCGCCAGACCCATGCCGCTTCCGGAGCTTCTATCCCGTGGCTGAAGATATTTGAAGATCCCGAAGACCTTCTCCGCATACTGCGGCTCGATCCCGATTCCGTTGTCTCTAACGGAGAAACGCCACGCGCCGCTTCCGCCATCCACGGCAACGTGTATACGCGGGGGCTCTTTGCTTCGGTACTTAATAGAGTTTGCAAGCAGATTCTGGAACAGCCGCGTCAACTGGATCGCATCGCCGGTGACTACCGGCAGGGGCACTCGCGTAATCATCGCGCCGCTCTCGTCGATCGACGATTTCAGGTTGCGGATGGCGTCGTCCAAGACGGTCGCGCAATCTATCTCAGTGAAAAAGTCGGCGCCGCGAGCTTCCACCCGCGAAAAGTCCAGCAAGTCGTGGATCAATCGTTGCATGCGTTCCGCGCTCTCCACGATGAAGCTGATGAACTGGTCCGCGTCTCCCTGGAGTTGCCCCTTGTAGCGCGCCGCCAAGAGCTGGGCGTAGACCGAGACAGTGCGCAACGGCTCCTGCAAGTCGTGGCTGGCGATGTATGCAAACTGCTGCAACTCCTCGTTGGAACGCATTAATGCTTCGGTCCGCTCCAGGACGCGCTCTTCCAGGCTCATGTTTAGTTGGCGAATCTGCTCCTCGGTTCTCTTGCGCTCGCTGATGTCGCGGATGGCGCTCGTCACCACCACGCCTTCCTCGGTCTGTAATGGGCTGAAGGTGATCTCGACTGGAAACGGCGACCGGCCCTCCGGGAAGGCATGCAGCTCGACTCGTTGTTGGACGGGCTCGACCGCCGCAGTACCAGAGTCGTCGTCCCAGGCATCCGGCAAGCGGAATCCCCAACCTGGAACCAGAGTTCTGAAGTTCTTAGACATCAGTTTGTCCCTGCCACAGTTGAAGAGGATCTCGGTCCGCGAATTGACCATGATCACTTCGCCATCGACACGGCACATCACCATCGCGTCGGGCGCTGCTTCGAGCAACGACCGGAATCGCTGCTCCGCCTTTTGCAGCACTCGCGCTTGTTCCTTCAGTTTGGCGTTGGTGCGGCTGAGTTCCACGAACACAGCCACTTTGGAACGCAGAACTTCGGGCACGATAGGTTTGAACAGAAAATCGACCGCGCCGAGATCGTAACCGCGAAACAAGTGTTCTTCGTTTCTGTACCCGGTCAGAAAAAGAATAGGGATCTCGCGCGATCGCGGGCGGCTGCGGATCAGCTCGGCAGTTTCGAACCCGTCCATATCGGGCATTCTTACGTCCAATAATATGGCGGCAAAGTCGTCGTTGAGAACGTGCCGGAGCGCCTCCCTTCCGGAATTCGCCAGCACCAATTCCTGACCCAAGCCGCTGAGCGTCGCCTCCAAAGAGACGAGGTTCTCCGGCGTATCGTCCACCAGAAGGATCTTCACCCTCCGTTCCACGGCGGGTTCTCGAGCGACTTGCACCCCGTTGCCGGTGTACGACATATGTCCCTCTATCCGGCGACCGACATAGCTGCCGGCGGCAAGTCATGCGCTCGCACCAGCCACACCCGCAGCACCGAAAACAGTTGTTCCAGATCGACGGGCTTTGTAATGTAATCCGACGCGCCCGCGTCGATGCATTTGGCGCGATCGCCTTTCATGGCTTTGGCAGTTACCGCCACGATGGGGATCGACCGGAATTCCGGAATTTGGCGGATCGCCCGCATCGTTTCGTAGCCGTCCATCTCGGGCATCATGATGTCCATTAGCACGCCATCGACGCCAGGGGTCTTGAGCAGCATCTCGATGCCCGCCCGCCCATTTTCCGCGTGAACCACCTGCAGGCCGTGCTGCTCAAGGACCGTGGAGAGCGCAAAGATGTTGCGCACATCGTCGTCCACGACCAGAACCTTCTTGCCTGCAAGTACGGAGGCGCTTTGGCGCAGCGCTCGTAGAATCTCCCGTTGCGACTCGGAGAGATCCCCTTCGGGCCGGTGCAATAGCAGCACCGTTTCCTCAAGCAGGCGTTCCAACGATTCCGCGTACCTGACGACACTCTGCCGGGTAAGGCTTTTTATGGCTGAGTCAGCCTCAGCGCTGGGCCTCCTCGGACCGCACACCACTACCGGTGGCATGGGGCTGGTTTCGGCCTGGATCTCTTCCACCAATTGTGAGGCCGGAATGTCGGCGACTCGAAGGTCCAGCGCGATAGCATCCAGGTATTGGTGCCTCACAACAGCCAATGCTTCTCCGCCGGAGCCCACTGCGATGATCTCCACGCCGCTTCCGCCAAGGGCCTCCCGCCAGTTGGTCCGGCGCGGCTCCTCGGGAGCGATAATCAGCAGCTTCTTGGTGCGCCGCTCCAGGGAATGGTGAATGGTATCGAACGCGATGTTCAGATTGTCTTTGGTAACCGATTTCTCAAGGTAGGTCATGGCCCCGAGGGCCAGCCCGCGCCGGCGGTTTTCATCGCCACTGATCACGTGCACCGGTATGTGCCGCGTAGTGGGATCGTGCTTCAGCCGGTCGAGAATCGTCCAGCCGGCCATGTCGGGTAACGTGATGTCCAACGTTATGGCGCCCGGAATAAACTCGCGGGCGAGTGTCAGGGCCGTGCCTCCCCGGATCGCAACCAGGGCCTTGATGTTCCGCTCGTGCGCCAAGTCCACAAGAATCCGGGCAAAGGTGACATCGTCCTCGACGATCAACAGCACCGGATCTCCCGGGCGA